>Ga0114976_10000069_pt1 | contig 53613 bp, 57 predicted proteins | sample S_130805_EF_Meta_FD_87319 | JGI IMG/M metagenome (GOLD analysis project Ga0114976, IMG submission 87319) | Freshwater microbial communities from Lake Simoncouche, Canada to study carbon cycling - S_130805_EF_MetaG | ecosystem: Environmental > Aquatic > Freshwater > Lake | place: Lake... | reverse complement strand
TTCATCTACATTCCATGATAACGTGGTAATGCAAGGTAACTTAACTGTACAAGGTACTGCATCGTTCCAAAATGTTGACAACTTAGCAGTTAAAGATCAATTTATCTTATTAAACTCTGGTTCTTCTACATTCCAAGATTCAGGTATTGTAATCAATACAGGCAACGCTGCTAACTCAGGATCTGCTTTCTTCTTAGAAACTTCAGGTACAACAACTGGTACTAACGGATTATACGGTCGTTTCGCAGTAGGAATTAATGTTCTACCGGATGCAACTTCTGCAACAGCTGCTGAATATGCTAACACAACTGTAATTTCAGGATCTGCTCCAGGTAATGCTACTCCACAATTTGGAGGTACAGGATTGGGTCAAGGTAACACATGGGTTGATACATCAACTAGTGATATTTGGATTTATGCTTAATTAGGTTAAATAAAATACAGTTATGGCTTTTTTAACAAAACATATTAATAATAATAATAAAGAGGAGTCTTCGACAACTCCTCTTCTTTCAACGCCTAAGGAACAGTACCTTAGTTTAACAAAAGAGGAAGTAGAGATACTTCTAATTACAGTTAGAGATGCAACGTTTAAAGGGGAGAGTATCGAAAGAGTTTATAATTTAATTTTAAAACTTCAACAATATTATACTACGATTACTAGGTAGTAGTACAATATAAAATATAACAAATGGCAAATTGGAAAAAACTCGCAGTCTCAGGTAGTGCTACAGCTTTCCCTCAACTTAAGGTAGATACATCTATAACCGCTTCTATCTTTAGCGGATCTCAATTTATTGGATCTTTAGCTGGAACTGCTTCAGCAGCAGTAAGTTCTTCTTATGCTTTAAGTGCCTCTTACGCACCAGGATCTGATTCTTCAATAAGTGCTTCCTATGCTTTAAGTGCATCTTATGCTTTAAATGCAACAACTGCTAATAGTGCAACAAGTGCAGCTAATGCAACAAGTGCATCTTATGCTTTATCTTCTTCTTATTCCAATTTTGCATTAACTGCTTCATATGTTTTAGATAAAACTATTGTTACAGGTTCTAATGCTACATTTGTACAGCCTACTCCTGCAAGTACATGGGTATTTAATCACTTCTTAAACGATCAATTCCCTGTATTCCAAGTATTCAATGCAAGTAATCAGGTAATCATACCAACTTCAATTACAGCAAACAATACTGTTACTGCTACAATTACTTTTAGCGTTCCAACTGCCGGTACAGCTGTAGCTAGTATTGGTGGATTTACAGGTAGTGCACCAACAGTAGTAAGTGCATCATATGCTAATACAGCTTCTTTTGCCTTAACAGCATCTTATGCTCTAAATGTTCCTGCTACAGCCTCTTTTGCAATATCAGCTTCTTATGCATTATCATCTTCTTATGCATTATCATCTTCTTATGCATTATCTGCTTCATGCGCAATTTCTGCTCTTACTGCATCTTATGTTGAAACCGCACAAACTGCATCTTATGTTTTAAATGCAGTAAGTGCATCTAGAGCAACTTCAGCAGCTAATGCTGACAATGCAACTTCGGCATCATTTGCAGCAACAGGAAACGGTACATTTAGCGGTTCATTTAGCGGTTCCTTCCAAGGAGACGGAAGTGGATTAACGAATATACCTGCTTCAGGAATTACAGGATTAAATTTATCTAGAATTGCTAGTGGTTCAGCAACTGCTTCAATTTCTCCTGATTTAGGATTTACAGTAAATACAAATTCTCAAATTACTGGATCTTTAATAGTATCTAGTAACATTAATAGTGCAGGAAACGTAGTTGCAACAGGTGCTAACTCTAGCCTAACTGGTTCATTTACCGGAAGCTTTGCTGGTAACTTTGTAGGTACTAGTAACTTACCTGACTTGACTCAAGGTACTGGTATTAGCGCTTTCACATATGATGGATCTACTACAGCTGCAGTAGCAGTATCAGGAGCAGCTACTTTAACTACTGGATTAGTAACAAAATGGACAGGAGCTGCATTTGCAAATTCTAGTATTACTGATGCTGCTAACGTTACTATTAATAACGCAGGCGGAGTTTTAGTTCAAGCAGGAGGCTTATATGTAACAGGTGCTTCTACATTCCACGATAATGTGGTAATGCAGGCTAACTTAACTGTAAACGGTACCGCTTCGTTCCAAAACGTACAAAACTTAGCAGTCGTAGACCAGTTTATTTTATTAAACTCCGGTTCAACTACATTCCAAGATTCAGGTATCGTAATCAACACTGGTAATAGTGCAAATTCCGGCTCAGCTTTCTTCCTAGAAACAGCAGGTACTACTACAGGTACTAGCGCCTTAAACGGACGTTTTGCAGTAGCAAGCGGCGTCTTACCTGATGCAACAGCAGCAACAGCTGCAGAATATGCAGTAACTGCTTTGATTTCAGGATCTACACCTGGAAATGCTGTTCCACAATTTGGCGGTACGGGATTAGGTCAAGGTAACATGTGGATAAATACTGCTACCGACGAGCTTTTCATATATTTTTAATCAATAAAGGCTCTATTTATAATAGAATATTGTAGGCCTTAACAGGAAGTAGGCATATACACGGCATAAGTGTATGTATCTAACCACAATACAAATTGTATAAAATGCCGAATTGGAAAAAACTCATTGTCTCTGGCAGTGCCGGAAACCTATCATCTCTTAGTGTAGATACTTCTATATCTGCCTCTATAATTAGTGCTAATCAATTTACCGGCTCTTTATATGGAACTGCTTCCCAAGCTGTTTCTTCTTCTTACGCCCTGACTGCTTCATATGTTTTAAATGGAGGATCAGGTGGCGGCGCCACAACAGGATCAAATACATTTTCTGGAAGTCAAACTATATCTGGTAGCTTAACTGTTACAGGAAGTGCGTCTGCGAATATATTTTTATATCCACAAACCGCCTCTAATGTAGTGGTTCCTGCTGGATATAACGGACTACTATTAACACCAGTGCAGCTACAGGGTACAAGTAGCGTAGAGATTGGATCACGCTTAATAATACTATAGGTTTAATGTATAAAACGAAATATTTATAATAGGTATAAAAACAAAATAAAACAAGATGAGTACTTTACAGGTTAATAGAATTATACCCTTAACAGGGACTTCGGTATATATAGAAGGAGCAATTATAGATAGCGCATCATTTGCATTAACTGCATCTTATGTAGCTAGTGTAGCTTCTTCTTCTTATTCTACTTTCGCTGTAACAGCCTCTTATGTATTAATAGCACAGACAGCAAGCTATGTAGCTGTTGCAGTAAGCGCATCTCGTGCTACGAGTGCAGCTAACGCAGATACAGCTAGTTATGTATTAAACGCTGTAAGCGCTTCTTATGCTTTAACATCTTCTTATGCAGCTAGCGTTGGAATTAATTTTGTACAAAGCTCACCTTCAAGTACATGGACAATTAATCATAACTTGAACAACAAATATCCTTTAGTTCAGATATATGATTCAAGTGATGCTGTTATAATTCCTGCAACAATAGTAGGAACCAATACTAACACAGTGACTGTTACATTTTCAACGGCTATTAGCGGTTATGCAAGGGTTATATAAGCACATTTTATTCCTAGAATTTAGATATTTATAACAAATAATATTTCAACAATGATCATAGATAGTGGCGTAATAACCGGATCACTTCAAGTAAGCGGATCTCTTATCGTAACAGGCAGCAGTAACTTACAAGGTAACGTTAGTATTACCGGTAGTTTAAACGTAAATGGCCCAATTTCTGGTGCTATAACCGGTTCTATTACAAACGCTGTAAGTGCATCCTACGCACTAAGTGCATCTTATGCTTTAAATGCAACAACTGCTAATAGTGCAACAAGTGCTTCAAGAGCAACTAGTGCAGCTAGTGCAGATACAGCAACAAGTGCATCTTATGCTTTAAATGCTTCAACAGCAGATAGCGCAACAAGTGCATCTCGTGCTACTTCAGCAGCTAATGCTGATAACGCAACGAGCGCATCTTATGCATTAAGCGGTTCTTATGCTTTAAATGCAACAAGCGCATCTCGTGCAACAAGCGCAGCTAATGCTGACACAGCTTCCTATGTCTTAAACGCAGTAAGTGCATCATACGCTAATACTTCTTCATATTCTACTAGATTTTCAATTAATACTAGTTCAATAGCAGGATATGATTTAACAGTAAACCAAAATATTGCAATTGCAGGTACAAGAGGAGCTCAATACACCGGTAGCTTATATTTCTATGACAGTGTTGTAACACCAACTCTAGCCGCTGGATTTACATTGAATGCTTTCAGTGGTGAATTTAAGATGGGCGGATTTGGAAATCCATATTATACAACCATTTATGGAGCCAATATAGAAAGAATACGCGTTACTAGTACAAGTGTTAATATAACAGGCTCAACCAATATAACAGGTTCGTTAAACGTAAATGGTGGTATTACTGGTTCTTTATTAGGAACTGCTACAACAGCTTCTTATGTAGCAAATGCAGTAAGTGCTTCAAGAGCAACAAGTGCAGCTAGTGCAGATAACTCAACGTTATTTAACTCATTAAGCTCAAGCCAATTTCCACAATTAGTAGTAAGTAATACTTTTACAGGTAATAATGTATTTGGCAATATAACAGCATCTAATGCTCAATTTAATACTGCTTCAATTCAATACTTAAATGTTGTTTATGAAACTTCTTCTATAATATTCTCTACTGGTAGCAACCAGCTTGGAGATGCATCTAATGATGTACAAACTTTATGGGGTACAGTTACCTTACCTTCAGGACCATTACAAGTTACAGGTTCATTGATTGCAACTAATTTAACAGGTTCATTAAACGGATCTAATTTAATAGCCGGATCTGTAGCAAACGATAGATTAACAAATAGTGCAATCACAATCGCAGGTACTTCAACTTCTTTAGGCGGTTCAATTACAGCAGCTACTATTTTAACAAGTACAGGAGTATTTAGCGGGTCAGTTCAAATACCAGCTGCAAGTATTACAAACGCTCAATTAGCAAATAGTTCAGTAACAGTAACAGCAGGTACAGGTATGTTAGGTGGCGGTGCTGTTGCATTAGGATCATCAGTAACATTAACTAACGCAGGTGTAACTTCATTAACTACAAATACAGGCTTAAGTACAAATGCTTCTGCAACAGGAAACGTAACTATTACCAATACGGGTGTTACTTCAAACGTAGCAAGTACTGGTATTTCAGTATCTGGAGCTACAGGAGCAGTAACTATTACTAACACGGGTGTAACTTCAGCAGTAGCTGGTACTGCAATTTCAGTATCTGGAGCTACAGGTGCGGTAACAATTAATAATACGGGTGTAACTTCAAACGTAGCAGGAACAGGTGTTAGCGTAAGTGGTGCAACTGGCGCAGTAACAATCTCTATCGGTCAAGCAGTAGCTACTTCTTCTAACGTACAATTTAACTCATTAGGAGTTGGTACAGCAGGATCTGCTACAGTAGGTGAAATTAGAGCAACTGCCGATATTACAGCTTACTATTCTTCAGATGAAAGATTAAAAGAGAATATTACTAGAATTGAAGACCCAATTGCTAAAATTAAAGCAATAGACGGTGTTACTTTTAGCTGGAAAGGAGGATTTGAAGAAGTACATTCTCATACAGGCAGCGATACTGGAGTTATAGCACAACAAATTGAAGCTATTAATTTACCTGACACTGTTACTACTCGTGATAATGGGTACAAAGCTGTTAAATATGAAAAATTAAATGCTTTATTAATTGAAGGTATGAAAGCACAACAGGCGCAAATAGATTTCTTACAACAACAATTAGAAGAAGTAAAAGCAATTTTAAATAAATAAGTTATGGGATTTATTGTAAAGCAGCCCTTGGAGACAAACCAAGGCCTCTTAACCGAGGCTTATGTAAGAATTGAAATGTACATAGTAGATATGTTCTACGGATTATTACATACAACTATTGCAATGTATCCTAGCAGACAAGCAGCTTTAGAAACTTTTCCGATATACTTTGGAGAGGTTAATCCACATCCATCTCAAATTATAGGAGTGAGTCTTGTATATAACGATCAAGAAATACAGTATCCTACCTATTTTGAAATACCTCTTGTTAAAGATGAAGAAGTAGAGATACCGGTATTTGAAGAAGTAACTGAGACTAAAATAAGTAAGTATTACGATTTCGACGAAGACGGTAATATAGTAGAAAGAGAAAAACAGACTGAAGCTAAGAAAATTGTTCAAACAGGTACTCAAACAATAGTAAAGCAGAAGATAGACATTAATAAGAACAGCGGTAATATTTACTCTTTTGCTTACGAGCAGATTAAAAGAGAGTTTGGAGCAATATTTGGAGACGAAAACATAATAGACGACTAATGGGCATAAGTACTTTCGGAGCGACTAACGTTTCTTTAAATCAGGCTGCTACCTATGTAGGAGCTTCGCCAAAATCTCTACGTACTGTAGGAGGTAAAACTTTCCCTCTCTATAATACAGGTGCAGCATCTATGAATACTATGTTACAAAGTACTAGCTTATTTCAAGTTATAGTACAGAGTAGTAACGTAGCACAAGGAACAGTATCTATTACATATCCTTTTTCAGCTAGCGGACAAGGCGCAGGTACAGGCGTATTTGTAATCTCAAAAGCATATGCTTATATTACTATCGTAGCTACTTCAATTTACCCTTTCTATTTTAGAAGATGGGCAACTACTTCAGGTGGAGTAACTCCAATCTTGACCGGAGGAACAACATCGGGTGCTAACCAACCTTACGGTACTGCAGCATCTCCAATCGTGTACACTTACAACTTCAATACAACTGATGCTGAAAGTTATACAACGATTTATGCTGTGTTCTCTTAATATTTATTAATAAATCAGTTATGAACGTAATATGGTGTGCCGAGCACATACAGTTTTATTCTAATTTAGAAAAGGCATTCCTTTATACTTCCGTTCTTACTTGGAAGCATTTTTATCCTGAACATACTACAAATCTTTACTGTGACGACCATAGCAAAGCTATTATCCAGAACATGGGTATACTTGACTTATGGGATAATGTTAATACAGACGTTCTTAACAAGAAGAAGTATGAGTTTGATCAGACCGCTTTTTGGGCTTCTTCAAAGTTAAAGGTAATTAATGAAATTGAAGCTCCATTTGTTATCCTAGACCTTGATTTATTCATTAAGACAAAGTTTATACCGGAAGATTACTGGAAATATGACGTTGTAGGTAACTTTATGGAAATAACTAAGAATCATTACCTAGAACCCTACAAGATTAAGAAGTATATGGACCTTCCTAACTATGAATGGGATGATAAAGCTATAAATGTAGCTTTTCTTTATATAAACAGTGAAGAGTTAAGAGCAGAGTATGCAAAAACAGCTTTAGAGTGGATGGAGATCATGACTAAGAACGGTGGAACTGTGAACGGACTTAATATGGTCTTTTGTGAGCAGAAACTACTGTGGCAACTGGTTAAACACCGTAATTTAAGTCATAAATTCCTATTTGACGAAACTTTAATCTGCTGGAAAGATCAATGGATTAAAAACGGATTAGGATTATTTGATAAAAAGGATGAATACGATTATGCAACTCATTTCGGACCTAATAAAAGAAGGTCTTTTGATGATAGCGATGGATACTACTTAGAATGCAAGCAAAATGTATTAGAAGTGTTCTTTAAGTACTTTCCGCACTTAAGTGTAAATGTTTTAAACTTATTAGAAACTGGTTATGTTTAATTATGAATATCTAAAGACTCATCTTACCAATAACCTAGACGAACCTATTCCTTATAGGTGGACTCATGGTGCAACCGATCTACATTTAGGAGACGGACTGGTGCTTTATGCTCTAATTCAGCATATGCGAGCCAAAAACTGTGTATGTATAGGGTCTGGCGGCGGGTTTATACCGAGAATCATGACTCAAGCACGTAAAGACCTACATGAACAAGGGATTTTTACGGGAGATCCTGGGATATCCTGGGGAGATATAGGGGTAACCTATGTAGTAGATGCTTGTAACGGTGTTGGAGGACCTAATGATCTTGAAAGGGAGACTTCGTTTTTCCGTAGTGTATTCCAACCTCGCTTTATTAAGTCTACATCAGAGGAAGCCTACTATAACTTCTTTGTTCCACAAGATATTAAAATAGACGTGTTGTTTATCGACGGAGACCACTCTTACGAAGGGGTAAAACTTGATTTTGAATTGTATTCGAAACTTTTAGCCCCAAAAGGCGTAGTAATACTACATGATTCTGATGAAAATTACTCTAATTCCCTGATAATTTCCGAAGATGCTAAGAAAGATTACCATTCTTTCGATGGACCTGCAAAATTTGTTAAAGAATTACAAGAAAATCCCGAATGGAATTTGGTAAATCTATTTAATTTTCGTATATTGAAGGATAAACCGTCTTCAACTGGTATTACAATAATTAATAAGAAATGATTAGACTAGCAACTGTTGTTGGATCTAGAACAAATATACTTTGGCATTTTTTAACTTACTACTCTGATATAGTAGATGAGATTTGTGTAGGTGTCTACGATTGGAGCGATAAAGAGCTCTCTAAAGAAGTAGAAAAAATAATAGAGGAGTTTCCGAAAGCAAAAATAGTTCTAAGACGTACAGCTGAAAAGTATAATTGGGAGACTGTAACTAACATGTACAATGAAATAAAAAATCAGCATCCTGAAGATTGGTGGATTGTTGCTGATGATGATGAGTTTCACGAATACTCCGAATCTTTAGAATATATTATACATGACTGTGAAGAAAATGGATGGGATTTAGTAAGAGGAGGATTTGTTGATAGAATAGGACCAGGTGGAACGTTTCCAGAACTACAACCAGAAAAAGATATCTTTGAGCAATTTCCTCTAGCAGGATTCTTTAGATATCCTTTATCAGGAGCATGTCCAAATAAGATTTGTATTATGAAAGGTTATGTAGAATTAACTCCTGGACAACATTATGCAAAGATAGACGGACATGTAACTTGGAAATGGCAAGGTTGGAACCATCCACTAATTGCTCCTCATAGAAAATTTAACGTTATAGTAAACCATTTTAAATGGGATGCTACTTGTGGTGACAGGATTAGAGCAGTAGCAAATACAAATAGAGAAAGTGCATACTCGGAAGAGTATAGAAAAATGTATAGAGAGTTAGCAAAGTCTAGGTTTAAAATTGACATAACGGATCCTCGTTTTATGATAGAAGAGGTTGGAGTTTGGGACTATAAAAACTGGGATAGATTACTTAACTTAATAATTTCAATATAATACAATTAATATGAGTACAAAAAAAGAAACAGATAACGACTTATTACTTCTTGAAACAAGAAAAGTAAAAGCGTTAGAAAAAATTGCAAACAGCGTAGATGCTCTTACAGTTTGGTTTGAAGAAGTAGATAAACAAGAATGGAGTGATAGAATCCAGTATTATTTGTCTGAATTTCATAAGTTAGTACCAAAAGAAAAAACTAATGCATAAACTTGGTGTAATAGTTCCATACAGAAACAGGTATGAGCATTTGCAAGAGTTTAAAAAAAGTATAGTAAAATATTTAGAATCTAAAAATATGGATTTTAAAATTATCATCGTCGAACAAGACAATGCTAAACTTTTTAATAGAGGAATGTTATGCAACATTGGGTTTATAGAAGCACAAAAAGAAAATTGTGATTATATAGTAATCCACGATATTGACATGATACCAGTTGATGTGGATTATTCGTATTCAAATGTACCCGTGCATTTAGCAACTGATAATATTCCATTTGAATCTTATTTTGGCGGAATGACTATGTTCCCTACTGATATATTTGAAAAAATAAATGGGTTTTCTAATTTATATTGGGGATGGGGATTTGAAGATGATGATTTACGTTATAGATGTGTAAAAAAAAATGTACCATTTAAAAAAACTATAAGTGATACATTTACTAAACAAAAATTACCTATTTTTAATGGAGTCAATGCTTACGCAAAAATTCCTAATATTGTAAATTATAATAAAAGTTTTAAAATAGAATTAGATATCAATTTGGCTAGAGTTGTTTATAATGAAAATCTGCAATATGATATATTTCCTATTTTATCAATAAAAGGCTACGATTTTAAATTATTTTACAATTCTTTTAATAGATTTTATTTACAGTTATTTGATAAAAAAGGTAATTATTATGATCTTCATTCGGATATTGTAACAGCATCAAATAATAAGATATTAATCGAATATAACAAGGAAAAAAATATCGTTAATTTTTCAGTAAACGGTATTTTAGGTAGTGTCGAACTATCAAATAGTATATACAATTATTCAAAAGAAGAAAGTATAATAGTAGGTTCTGATGATGAAAAGAAACATTTTTTTAAAGGCAGTATAAATGAGTTTTTATTAGAGCAAAATGATCAAATAAAAATACACTACAAAAACTATGATATTAATGAATATAAATTTACTGATATTTCTAGTAATGAAAATCACGGAGAGTTTTTTAATATCTATATTGACTACTTTAAACCATTTATAAATTATTATTCATATATTCCATTTAGACGAAATAGTAAACTGGTAAAATTAGAACACAAAGACTGTGGGTTTAATAATGGTAGGTGGCAAGATGATAATAGTAGATGGAATCAATTAAGATATAATAATGAAATACAAACAGGTTCCGGAGATAGAAAAATAGACGGCCTAACAACTTTAGGAAAATATAAAATACACGGTAAAGCTAATCAAGGTAATATAATACATTTAAACGTTGGAATATAATGAAATTAGGAGTATGTGTACCATATAGAAACAGAGAAGAACATCTCAAAGAATTTGTACCTCGAGTAGGAAAATTTTTAGAAGAGAGAGGTATAGAGTATGCTATGTACTTTGGACATCAGGTAGACGATAAGTTATTTAATAGAGGTGCTATGAAAAACGTAGCAGCTGAACAAGCTTTTAAAGACGGATGCGATTACATTGTATGGCATGACATTGATATGATCCCTCTAGACGATGATTGTGATTATTCTTATCCAAAAGATAATCCAAGACATATTGCTATTCATATTTCAAAAACAGACTACCATTTAAAGTACGAAGATTACTTTGGCGGCGCAGTTATATTCACAAAAGAACAAGTAGAACGTACTAACGGATACTCTAATGATTACTGGGACTGGGGTATGGAAGATGATGACTTATTCTGGAGATGTGTATTAGAAGGGTACGCTGATATTAAGTACGTAGATTATAAAGAAACTAAGCCTTTTTTAAGATTCGATGGACGTAGTTCATATGTAAAGATACCTTCAAGTAATACTCTAAATTTACTTACTCAAAAAAGCCATACAGTTTCTATACTAGTAAGGTCTTTTCACCAACAAGAAAAAATGCCAATCTACTTAATTGGCGCTGAAGATAAACAATTTATTGAGTACCCTATATTCAGAAGACCTGGATACGATTACGGTATTTCCTATAATAATTCTAGAGCCTATACAGTAATGCTATGGGACCTATTTAATAAACCTATCTACCAATGGATGAAAAGGTACGAGAATCAGTGGAGCTGGGTTACATTTACTGTTGATTCTTACGAGAAGAAGATTCACGTCTATATGAACGGAATAGAGTCTCAAGCATCTAACGGTACAGGAGTAGATTCTCCAGCCTCTTACAAAGGAGGTTTAAAAAAGTATCATAATATAGACTATTACTTAGGTACAACTTTATCAGTAGATGAAGAGCATCCTGCAAAGTTTTTTAAAGGAGACATAGCTAAAGTAAAGATATGGGATAGGTGTTTAGATCAAAAAGAAATACTAGATTCCCTTAGCAATCAAGTAGAAGGTCTTATATTAGATTACGAACTCAATAGCGAAGATTCTCTAGAAGATCTATCCGGTAATAGTAATAACAGTTTAGTTTTTAACTGTAAAAAGTTTGAAGAAGACATTAAAATTCCTTATACTATAGTACCGCATAGAACTCCCGGTAGAATGGAATGTTTACCGCATGTAGATGAAGGGCTTGTAGATGGAAAATGGGCTAAAGGAGAAACTACTGCACGAAATGAGTTTAGATACATCATGGGAATGCAGCAAGGCAAGATAAACCATAAAAAAGACGGTATGAATACCTTAAAATATACTTTAGTAAGTAAAGAAGAAATTGCAAAAAATTGTTTCATGATAAACGTAATATTATAATATGTCAACAGCATTAGAGAATCCATTCTTTAGGAATGTTAAAAAAGAGCTTGATAGCGTAGGACATGGAATGTGTCTAGCTAAATGGACGCAAGTAACTTTACAGCTGCAGAGCGGGCATAACCACTCCTGTCACCACCCTACTACTCATAAAATTTCTAAAGAAGAGATTAAGAGAAATCCTTCTGCTCTACACAATACTCGTTATAAAAAATTACGTAGAAGAGAGATGTTAATGGGAGAGAGACCTGCAGAATGTGATTATTGTTGGAATGTAGAAGATAGTTCTAAGTTATTTAGCGATAGAGTCTTTAAATCAGCTGAATCCTGGTCCTTTCCGTTTAAAGAGGAGATTTTTAAATCAGATTGGAGAGAAGATTATAACCCTAAGTACGTAGAAGTTGCTTTTTCTAGTACGTGTAACTTTAAGTGTTCATATTGTGGACCTTCTTTTAGTACTAAGTGGATGGAAGAAATTAATAAGTTTGGAGGATATCCGACATTAGATAATTTTAACTCTACAGATTGGATGACAAGAGAAGATAAAATGCCTATCTTAGCTAGTGAAGATAATCCCTATACTGAAGCTTTCTGGAAATGGTGGCCTGAATTATATAAGGACCTACATACTTTTAGGATTACAGGAGGAGAGCCTTTATTAGCAAAAGATACCTGGAAGGTATTAGACTATATTATCGATCATCCAGACCCAAATAAAAAGCTAAAGTTAGCTATCAACTCTAACTTAGGAGCTCCTGACGAGTTGATTAATAAATTTATTGAAAAAATAAAGCGTATTGAAGATGAAGGTAGAGTAGAGGAATTAGTTGTATTTACTTCTTGCGATACTTGGGGAGAACAAGCTGAGTATATTAGATCCGGGTTAGAGTTTAATAGATTTTGGGATAACATTAATAAAATTTTAACAGCATGTCCTAGAGTCGTTGTTACATTTATGGTAACATATAATGCTTTAAGCGTATTCAACTACGGAAGACTTATTGAAGAAGTCTACAAACTAAAAGAAATGTATGCTAGTCCTGATAGATATTGGAACTCAGCTACATTCTTAGACTCCTCTTACTTAAGGTATCCGCTACATCAAACAGTACAGATATTACCTTATGATTTCTCCCAATTAGTATTAGATCAAGCCAAGCTAGTAAGTTATCTTGCAGCACCTTCCTTTGATACACGTCATATAGGATACGCTGATGTAGAGGTACAGAAAGTAGAGAGAATTTACGATTGGATGATAGCACCACAAGACCTAGATCAGCAGATGAAAAATAGGTATAGTTTTCATAAGTTCTTTGAAGAACATGATAAACGTAGAGGGACAGACTTTATTAAAACTTTTCCTGAATTAGAAGATTTCTATAACTTTTGTAAAACGATTCAAATATGAGTTTAAGAATAAATAAAGATAACATTTATAAAGTATCTGCTAAAATTCCTTTTTTCGATAAATTAGAAGAGGATTCAATGAGCGATGATTTTACTTTATTTGCTAGAATTAAAGTTACAGACCAGGATATACTTGAAGGAATAGATAAGTTTGTAATAGCAAGAAACGGAGCTCACTCCGGCATATCGATAGTAAAGGATGATTATAATTATAACCTTTATGTACAGTATTCGTATTGGTTTTGGGAAAAGACTGCTAAAAAAGATATTTTAGACGTACAACAGATACATTTTAAATTAGAAGAAGAAGAGTTAAGCGACTATATAAACTTATGGATGGTTAATAATCAAGAAGAAAGTAAAATAGACTGTTACTGCAACGGTAAATTAGCAGGTACTATGAATTACCAAGGAAAACTTAAAGCTTTTTACGACGATGCTCCCTACTGGTTCGGATGCGGAAATATGCTTAATGAAGGAGAAAAGCAAGTAGGAGATTTTGAATACGATATCGCCTTCTCTATCAGGAAACCTTTAAGCGTAGAAGAAGTAAAAGATTTACTAGAAAATTATCGCTTAAAGTATAGTATGCCTGTATTTGAAAAATACGCTGCCTTCAAGCCAGATTGGGAACTAACTAAGTACTTTACTTTTTTCTGTGACTTCAAAGATACAAACCGTTACAAAGTTTGGAATTATGCCTTTAACGGATATTATCCAGAATTATTTATTAAAGATTAATTATGAAGATAGCTGTTTGTTTAAGTGGACAACTAAGAACATGGAGACAGTGTTATGAGTCTTGGGATCTACTATTTAAAGGATTAGAGAAGTCTAAACACTTAGAAAACGAGATTATAGAGATAGATTACTTTATTCATACGTGGGACTTTAACAGTAAGCCTTATTCTCAATGGACTTTAGAGAGACAAGGCATAAACGGTTTTCAAGCCCCTCCTGCTGAGTTACATGATCAGAAAGAATTAGAGGATTTTCTAAGCCTTGTTAAGCCTAAAAAGTACTTAATTGAAAACGAAGAAAAGAGCGATTCTAGGAAAATAAAATTAGATGAAAGATCTAGATTTCGACTAGACGATACTAAATGGCCTCCTTTAAGTTGGTCTGGTAGTCAACTATACGGTCTGATGATGGCCGGCTGGTTAAAAAAAGAATACGAATTAGAAAACGGTTTTAAATACGACATGGTCGTTAGACTAAGACCCGATTTACACTTTAACGAATTGAACAGACGTATCTTAGCTAATGATTTTACGCCGCTTAAGTCAAAAACGGTATATTCTTGTCATAGTTTTGCTACTCACGAATTTCCACATGATGCAGCAGGAGACATCTTCTTTTATTCTGATTCAGAGACTTACGATGTGATGTCTTCTTTGTATAATTGGCTCTCTCAAATGGACCCTCATATTTTTAGAGTTGATTTCAGGATAGAAGAGATGCTTGTGTATTTTATGAGGATGTTTAATTTTAAAAATATGAGATTAAAGCTCGACCCTAAAGTTCAAAGATAGTATGAAAGATGTATTTAATATCGCTGTCTGTATTAGCGGACAGTCAAGAACATGGCGCTCTGCTAAAGAGAATATTTTAAATTATTTGAATATAAAAGAAATAGAGCAACGTCCTGGAGTAAAGGTTAACGTAGATTACTTTATACATACCTGGGACACTAACAGTTATAGAGATAAGACACAACCGAGGTGGGAGAATGCTGATTATAAAATAGATCCTTCAGAAGAGGACGATATAAAATTTACTTTTATTCCAGCAGCTATGGAATATGAAGCTTACGATTCTGAAACACATCTACACGCTTGGTCTGGATTACTTTATAGCTTTATGAGAAGTGTTATGCTTAAGAGGAAGTATGAGCTAAAGCACGACATTGTCTATGATATGGTCGTTAAGACGAGATTTGATATAAACTTTCCTCAAGAAGGCATAAATAAGTATAGCTTACCTATAAACAGGTTTTATCCACATATCTGTAGACCTTTAACAGCTTATGCTTCATCCTTTACTCCTACCAAATTCCCCGTGGAATTCTATTATAATTCTTTCGACGATGTATTCTTTTATGCTGATTCCCCTACAATGGATTTAATAGCTCTTGTATATGATTGGTATAAAGACATAACCGTTAGAGGATTAATTAAAAAACAAGCAGGTGAGTATGTAGAAGATGCTGAATACTATTACGGACCCGGGACTTTACTTTACAAACATTTAGTAAACTGGAATATACATCCTTATGCAGAGCATGCTAATCCATACTACGTTGTTAGAAAGACAGCGTTAGACCTAGGGTTACATAGCATAAAGGATTGGAAACAAATACACGACTTACATTGGGACTGGTATAATACTGGCTACGCAGCAAATGAAAGCTTTAAATAATGAAAAAAGTATTATTTTTATCTCCTATTGACAAAGAAAGTATACTACTATCTTATTTAATGCCTTACCAAGTCGAAAGAGGTCACTCAGAGGTAGTAGATGTATATGCCTATAATACACCTGTTAAGAGCTGGTACGAGAATAAAGCACAGAGCTTAGAAAACTTAGAGAAGCATTATAAGTTTTTGTATCATGGGATTGAAATAGACTATAAGATAGTTAATTTTAGACATAGTGATGCCCCTAGCTATGAAGCCTTTGCTAGACAGCAAAAAGAAGAGCAAGGTTACGATAAAGTCTTTGCTTTTATAAGAAAGATGTTTGAAAAAGATTTTAACTGGAAGGAATGGAATTTTACTGATAAAGAAGCATTAGAAGTGATCTACTTAAACGTAATAGAGACTTTTCATGACACGGATGATATTATGAAGCAGTTCTTACAGGAACATAAAGTAATTTCTGCAAGTCAATTTAAACATTCTAGTGGAAAATTTTACTATGATCCGTTTTTAAATTTACTTTACTTCTACTACACGTATGGTTTTGATTTTCTACCTTTTAAACAGCTAGAAGTAAAAAAGACGAATTTGCTAGGGATGTACTTAAGAAAAAACTACAAGCCGCTAAGAGATAATTTATACGAAGAAATAAAGCAGCTATTTGACCAGAAAGAACTATTAGAGATTTACGGAGTTGAACCGCGACCAGAGTTCCTTACTGATTTGAAGACGTTACATATACCTACAGGATGGGATAAAAACCATATAACATCGTACCTGGACTATATAACCTCAGTATGTGGATTTGTATTTGAGACCTCTAATTATTCAGAATTTCAATGGCCCTCTAATAGCAAAGAAAGACATTATATAACAGAGAAGACCTTAAAAGCTATTTTATATTCAAAGCTTAATATTGCTTTTATAGTAGATATGAACCCTTACAGTTTTGTAGAACTAAATAAACTAGGTTTTTGGTTTTTAAACACAGAATTTTTTAATTTTGAACAGGTAGATTCTGATGAGAATATATCTCAAAATATGAAAAGCTCTATATTTAAAAGTATAGAGTTTATCTTAGGATTACATAACGAAACAAAGTCCTTAGAGCAGACTCACGACAAGTTAACAGAATTATATTCAGAAAAAATGCAAAATAACTTTAATATTTTCATGGAATACCTAAAAACACCCAAAAATTCAAATAACCTATTAGATTTTATATTATATGAGTAATTTATTTACGTACGGATGCTCTTTTACTAACGGAAACGGATGCTTACCTTACGATTCCTACTATAAAAAGTATAGAAAATTAGAAGACGATTTAATATGGCCCGAAATTGTTGCAAAAGAACTAGGCCTTACATTATTTAACCATGGAATGGGGGCTTTTTCTAATGATAAGATACTTGATACCATGATTGAATCTCTAGACGAAGTTCAAGAAGGAGATATTGTAATAATACAAAAAACCTTTACTCATAGATTCGATATCACCTATAGAAGAGAAAAAAACGAACCTTATGCCAGACGAGGACTAACAGTGACACCTCACTGTGAAGAGTTATTAAAACAACAAGGGTATGACAACGATGAAATAAACAGTATAATGCATGCAGTTTGGCTTATGGATGGAGAATTTAATGATATGCGAGTAGATAGTAGGTTTAACTTTATGAAAAAGTTGTTTTTATCTAAAAGAGTACAGAAGTGTCTTATATGGGACGTTTTGAATTATCACGATAAGAAAAATTATGAGAGAATACATGAAGCAACCGATGGAAAAATTGTAGATGCACACTGGTCTTATAAAGGACATAGGGCTTTTGCTAATGTAATGCTGAATAAAATAAAAGCAGCGCCTTTAGAAATAGTAGCAATAAAAAAATTAGTATAATGAGTAAAAAATTGAAAGTTATTTGCGATGGAGATTCTTGGACCTTTGGATCTGAAATAGCAGACCCTAATATTAGTATGAGATATGACGGAAAAGTTCATCCCGGTAAGTACGATTGGATGGAAGAAAACGATTCCTATAGAATACCTGAAATATTCACAACTCATTTGTCTGAGTTAATGGATGCAGAAGTAATAAATTTAGCATGGCCTGCTGACGATAATGGAACTATTTTGAATAGAACTATTACATATATTACAACCAACTACATAGCTAAAGGATTACCGACAGACGATTTATTTGTAATCGTAGGTTGGTCTTCTCCTGAAAGGAACTCTTTTTGGTATAAAGATGAAAAATATGACGGTAAGTTTAGATTATGGCCTCAAGTAAGGCATTTCGATAGCCCTCCACAAGAAGACTTTTGGCAACTATATGTAACATACCTATGGCATCCTGAAGAGTACTTACCTCGTTATGTAATGAACGTATTACAGTTACAGAATTTTTTAAATGCACATAATATTAAGTGGATGTGCTACAATTCATTCTATCAAACACCAGGTAAAAATCCTAAAGAGTGGAATGATTTAGATGTTAAAGGAGAATTAGAACAATTAAACTTACATGGAACACCATACCAGACTTCTACTGAGCAAGGCAGAAAGCATCACATGTACGAGTATCTTAGTTTATGGGATACTATAGATAAAGTGAGATTTTATAAAAAAGACCTACCTGTAAGTACTTTTAAGAGCTTTATGGAGCTTAAAAATACAGAAGACCCGTACAACGGTTGGCATCCTTCTCCTAAGTCTCATAGATTATGGGCAGAAGAATTAGTTAAATACATTAATGAAAATAATTTGTTATGAGCAATATAGTTGTGTGTGGCGATTCGTTTAGTATTGGGATAGGTTGCCATGATTTACATAATGAGCCTTTCGGGTCTTTACTAGCGAAAAACTTTAATAAGAAACTTTATAACTATGCTAAAGGATCTAGTACAAATCTATCTATCTTTTTACAAGTAAAGTATGCTTTAGAAAATTTAAATAATATAGACTTACTCTGTATCGGAGTTACATCTTACAACAGAGTGGATTGGTTTCCTGAAGATATAAACCTAAAAGACGGACAACTTAGACTAACTAATGTGAATTATCACCAGTATCCGCCCTACGGTAAAGACACGTATGCCTACCTTTTAGATAATCCAATGAAAGATGATCCTAAGTACAAGGGAGAGATGCTTACAGAGAACTTCTACGGGGTGGTGGATTATGTAGATAACATCCTAAGCGGTAAGAGAGGCGCAGGAGATTATTTTGCTAAGTTTAAAGGAGAGAGACCGGAAAGAATGAAGTTACTAAGAGAGTACTATGCTGAAATATTTGATGAAAAGATACAACGGTACTTTGATGTTGGTATTATTACAATGGCTCATAACTTATTAAAGAGTAAGGGAGTTAATCATTTAATTTTAACATATGATAGTGAATTTACTCAATTTGTACCTAGAGAAAATCTAGTAAATGTAGACTGGTATAAGTTATCAAGTAAATTTCCAGACGATTTAAACACCTTACACACATCTGCAGAAGGTCAGAAAGTTGTATACGAAACTATACTTAAAAAAGTAGAGACTAATGGATGGCTTAAATAGACTTTTTACGTTTGGATGTAGTTATACCGGTTGCTGGTTTGCTACCTGGGCAGACTTAATAGGACCTAATTTTAAAGAGTACTATAATTTTGGCCGCGGTGGAGCGTGTAATACCTATTTAATGAATAAATTTATAGAGGTAGATAAACTACTTAATTTAAACGAGCAGGACCATGTTATAATTATGTTTACTGGTATAACAAGGTTCTCATTTTATAATAAAGACGGCTGGGTATGTAACGGTAATGTATATCATGCAGGCATAGATAAAGGCTTTATAGATAATATGTGGTCAATAGATTGGGGAGTCTATAATACCTGGATTGCTGCTAGTACTATAAAAACTATACTAGATCTTAAAAAGGTAAAGTACAAATTTCTTTCTTCTCTAGATAATTCTATAATATATTCTTCCTTTTATGAAGAAATTAAAGAACCTACTAAGAAATACTACGAAGAGTTTATAAATTTACTTGACGATAAAGAATCTATGGATACCTGGAAGAATAAAAGGTACACCTACCCTAAAGATTACTATAGATTTGAACACGACCAGCACGAAGACGGACATCCGACTCAGTTAATGCATTACGAATTCGTAAAAGAAAAATTACCTGAATTTAATACAAATAAAACTAGAGAAATTTACGAACTATTAGAAAGCACTTTAGATTTAAGATCTCATCAAACGCAAGCTACTTCGTTTTTTACTCATTTAAACAAACCTTATAACAAAGCCCTAAACTACCCGCTATTCTAATGAAATATAAAATAGACTTTATTTTTGACTACGTTTTTCCTACATTTATACTCCCGAATGCTACTATGCCGGAGGTTGGAGTAATTAACTACTTGTCTTCTATGCATTCTACTAAAGCACAGAATGCAACCTTATTTGAACAGCAGATTTCTTTAGGAGAGCTATTTGATAACGAACTTGGAGGAATGCCAAATTCTGCAACAGGTTATTTTTATCAAGCACAAGTGTATAAGTCTTTAGTACAAAGCGAAGAAAAAGCTCTGTATTTGAATATACCCTCTTATCGAGATTTTATATACCCTATCAAACCTAACGCTATATTAAATCAATTTGCAGGTTATAATACAGGACAAGGAAATAGAATGAATGGAGAGTTCTTCTGGAAGTACATTTCTAAAAGAGCAATGGAATACATTAAAGACAGAAGAGCTACTATCTATTTAGACTATTCCATGGAACCATGGATCGATAGAGAAACTTATATTGCATTACACGAATGTTTAAAACTCAGCGATATACCCTCTAAATCAGTTTTCATATGCGTTAATAGCTTTAACGCACAACAGTGTTACGAAAACTGGTTTCCAGAAGAAGAAAGACAATTAAAAGTTAGAAACCTACCTTTTTGTTACGATCATAGTTCCTGGTACTACAGTGATGCTTTAGAAAAAAATATTCCTCTTTGTATGAATGAGCAGGATTTTTTATCTACACACTCTACTATTAGGAGGAATCATTTTTTAATGAAAATAAGAAACGGCAGAAGCCAAAGATTAGCATTCCTGTATAAAATGGCTACTGACGATTTATTAAAGTACGGGGATTGGTCTTTTTTACTAAACAGTCCTTATAACGAAACTGCAGCTGTAGGTACGTTAGATCACTACGACTTCACAGATGTTAATTTAGAAACTGTAAAGCAGTTACACGATACTGCACCTCATTTCTTACAAAACGAACAGGCTATATCACAGTATAGCGTAAATGCATGGACCGACGTTGATTTTAAATCTTATAGCGATTCATACTTTGAAATATGTTTCGAAACTTTCATTCACGGGGAACATAAGTCTTTCACGGAAAAAGTATTTAAGCCTTTAGTAAATTACTCTCCTTTTATATTAGTAGCCTATCCTGGAGCGTTAAAGTTACTAAGAGAATTAGGTTTCAAGACATTTTCTCCTTATATTGACGAAAGTTATGATGAGATAGAAGATGCGAATCTTAGATTAAAGAAGGTATATGTTGAAATTAAAAGACTTTGTAGTATGTCTAAAGAAGAACTACATAACTGGTATTGGGGAATGAAAGATATACTCATTCATAACCACAACCACCTTATAAATCATCATAAAAACAGATTATTTGGAGAGGCTGTAATAAAAGAGTTTAGCGATATCGTTAATAAGTTAATATGAACATAGAGTCAGTATTATCAAATAATATTATTGTACATCCGCAGTATGTAAACAAGACCCTAAGCACTTTAGCTAGTGATAATAGCGGTCTTATTACGTATGAAATGAACGAATACGGGTATCGTGCTTCTAAACCTTTTAAAACAGTACCTCAATACAACGTACTAACTTTAGGATGTTCCTGGACAATGGGAATAGGTGTTGATAACAATTTAATCTGGCCTAGCCTTATAGGAAATAAATTAGGTAGAGTTCATAACTACGGAATGTACGGTGCATCTGTTTCTTTTGTTGCTAAGACCTTTTACAAGTTTCTCAACTCTGAAATAACTCCAGATATAGCCTTAATAATGTGGCCTGGGTTTTCTAGAAGGGACTACATAACAGAGACGGGGGAATTTCGAAAGATAGGAGGTTTTAGAACAGCTACTAATGAAGACCCTGTTTGGCGTAATAACGAAGAGGATTTACTGTTTTTACAGCTAAGAAATGACAATCAAGACTTAATGGAATTCTGGGAAGCATATCAATTCGTAGAAGCTCTCTCAAGAGTATACAGAATAAAGACCTTCCACACTGTAGCCGGTTATTATTACGAAATTTATAAGAATTTAAAATCAAAGTTGGAAAATACAATTAATTACCGTACATTTTACGAGCCAGAAGACTGTTATCAGAACGATCACAAGGCTGCAGACAACCAACATCCAGGAACAGCATGGCATAAGAGCTTTGCCGATGGATTTTACGGTTTTATAAAAGATAAAATATGAAAGTAGTACATAAACCGTGGGGAAAGGAAGAATGGCTTGAATTAAATGATGCTTATTGCTATAAGCGCATTTATATTAACGCTGGCTATAAGACTAGCTATCAATACCACGAGTTTAAACGAGAGACTAACTATATAATTGAAGGAACAGCTGAAATATGGCTTGAAAACGAAAGTGGAATTGTTGAGAAGAAGATAATGAAAGCAGGAGATTTCTTTAACGTAGTACCTCCTAGAAAGCATAGAGTAATAGCTCTTACAGATATTATTTTACAGGAAGTATCTACACCTCATGTAGATGATGTTATTAGAATAAACGACGAATTTAATAGAACCGATGGTAAAATTGAAGCAGAGCATAAAACACCTGCTGTATTTATTGCTGCTGCAGGATTAGGAACCCGTTTAGGTGATTTAACAAAGAGTATGAATAAAGCAATGTTACCAATTAACAACAGAGCTATTATCTCTTATATTATTGATAAATTTCCTAAAGAGTATGAATTTGTAATGTCTTTAGGTTATAAAGGAAGTGAGTTAAAGCAGTACTGCCAATTAGCCTACCCAGAGCATAACTTTACATTTGTAAACATAGACAAGTACGAAGGAGAAGGTTCTGGTCCAGGTTATTCAGCACTACAATGCAAAGAGTATTTACAACGACCCTTTTATTTTGCAGTAGCAGATTGTATTATCGATTCTAAAATGCCTCATTTAGACGGAAACTGGTTAGCTGTACATCCTACAGCCTATCCTGAGAAGTATTCGACAATTCAAATTGATAAAGACGATAATATTTTAGCATTTACAAACAAAGACGCTAAAGGTTACGATAATGCGTTTATAGGCTTAGCTAGCATCTGGGATTATGAGATATTCTGGAGTGAATTAGAGGCTAATATGAAGAATGGAGAGCTAGTATCTGCATTTGAAAATACAAATAAGTATACTAAGTTTAAAGCTAAGCATTTAAAGTGGTTAGATACAGGTAACCTAGATGATTTAAATAGAGCTAAGGAATATTTTCACGATAACCCTTTATCTCTATATAAAGTAACAGAGGAAGTAACTTATAAAATGGGTAATTTTATTAAATTTAGTCCGGATAGAGAGTTTAACAGGAATAAGGCTGAAAGAGCAGAGATACTAAAGGATTTAATTCCGTCAAACTTTAAATCGACAGATAATTTTATAAGCTATCATTGGGAGCAGGGCGATACTCTATATAGACATGATTCGAGTATTCTTTATAGTAAATTTTTAAATCAATTAGAGGTTAATATTAATAGTAGTGAAAAATATAAAGGAGATAAGGAGTTATTTGATAAATTCTACGGTACAAAGACTACTAATAGAGTATTAGCTTTTCTAGATAGGTTTGGTTCAGAGTACTTTAATAAAAACTACAGTATTAACGGTAAGAAGTATAGTTCAATGGACTCTATACTAACTCAACTTGATACACAGGTACTCTACGACAATCCGATGTATACTTTATTTCACGGCGATTTGCAGTTTGATAATATAATTTGGCATAGCTTTTCGGGTAAATTTACTTATATTGATTGGAGAGAGTCGTTCGGGGGTTCAACAAAGGGCGGAGACATCTACTATGACTTAGCTAAGTTGTACGGCGGTACTATTATTCCTTACGATATGATGAAGGAATATAATGCTATCGAATTAGTAGAAGGGTCTACTGAGATTGTGTACAATTACTTTGTTAGCGAAGATTTAGGAGAGTTTAGATTACAGTATGAGAACTGGATTACTAAAAATGGATTCGACTTAGATAAGGTAAAATTAATAACGGGCTTGATATTTTTAAACATGTCTCCGTTGCATGATGAGAAGTTCGGAAAGATGTTATGGTTTAAAGCAATTGAAATATTAAATGACTACAGTAAATAAACATACAAGACTATACGGATCATTTTCTTCAGACCCAGGCAACAACGGATCTATGTTCTTTAATCCCAAGTTTGAACAAGACAGTATAAATGCTATCTATAAATCTTTCTACTCGGAGGATATAAGAGATTCTGTTTTTGCTGCTAGAATATTAAACTTTAGCGGCTTTGCTGTTAGTATGCCATTTAAAACAGAAGTATTAAAGTACGTGGACGAAGTAGATCCTATAGCTCAAGTAATAGGCGCTGCTAATACTGTTGTGAATAATAACGGACATTTTAAAGCTTATAATACAGATTGGGTAGGAGTATTTAACTTTTTTAAAGATAAAGGCTTAAAACATATTAATATTATAGGGACAGGCGGCTTTGCTAAAGCAATAATGTATGCTTTTACTCAACTAGGCATAAATTTTTCAATAGTAAGTAGAAAAGATATTAATACTATAGACGAAGTAACTGGAGAATATTTTATAAATGCAACACCAGCTGAGATTAAATCTGAAATCAATACTATCTTTGATGCTAGAGGCTTTACAGAAGTAGGAAAAGAGATATCTAAGTTACAAGCAGAAGAACAATATAAACTATACATAAATGGCTAAGTACTTTATTTGTCCGATGTCGAAAAATATTGTAGATACTGTCTGTGTGCTAGACTCTACTGACTTTGGCTTTGCAGTAACTAGACGTCAAGTAGATTATGACGGCGGATATGTTAACGGATGGAATACGAAAAGTTTTTACGATTACGTTAAAAGTAAAAATAGTAGTATTATATTAGAGAGAGACCATGGAGGACCTTCTCAAGGAACAGTTGAGGATAACGGACTTGTTTCTTATAGAGATGATTTAAACTACTTTGATATAATACATATTGACCCCTGGAAGCAAGCTAAGTCTATTTCAGAAGGATTAAGCCTAACTAATAATACTTTGCTAGAGTTATATCAGCATAATCCTAAAGTAAAATACGAAGTACTAACAGAAGCTGCTATTAAGCAATTCAATTATAAAGAATACCGAGCTATACTTTCAGACCTAAGGTTTTTTTCTGCAGAAGCGTTTGATAATATAGAATATGTAGTAGTACAGTCTGGAGTTAAGATAGATTTAGTAAGCAGAAAGAATACAAGTAAGTTTTTAACAGAACCTTTATCAGCTATGGTTAGGGTATGTAAAGAGTACGGAAAAAAGACTAAGGAGCATAACGGTGATTACTTATCAAAGGAAGAAAAAGATATGAGATTCCATGCTGGAATAGATGCTATTAATATAGGGCCTGAATTAATACAGCTTGAAACAGAAGTATATCTAGAACATATGAGCGAAGTAGAAAAAAACGCTTTTTATAAGGTGTGTGTAGAGTCTAGAAAGTGGGAGCGATGGGTTACGCCGGAGTTTGATATAAACGATAAAGATACGGTAATAAGAGTATGCGGACATTATAATTACGGTAAGCTAACCTTAAAGAAAGACATAAATAACATTGTTAAAGATACAATAAAACATAGATTAAATGGATATTAGGCCTAAAACAATTTTTTGCGATATAGACGGAACATTACTCGAGCATTTCCCCCCAGGAGCAAGCTTTTACGGTTTTAAACCTAAAGTTCTACCTGGTACTGTAGAGAAGTTATTAGAATGGGATAAGAAAGGGTATAACATTATCCTAACTACAGGAAGAAAAGAGTCTATGAGAAAAATTACCGTAGAACAGTTAGAATCAGCAGGAATATTCTATGATCAATTGATTATGGGTATAGGAGGAGGAGTAAGAGTGCTAATTAACGACTATAAACCTAATAGCACTGAAGAGACAGCAGTAGCAATAACTTTAGAACGAGATTTTGGAATTAATAAAATAAACATATAATGACAGACAGAAAGTATTTACCTACCTTAAGTGAATTAGTAGACAGATTAAGTATTGTACAGTTAAAAGAGGTTTTCATACCTGAACATAAAGCTGAATATGCACAAGAGATTGCAGATATCACTCATGACGTACAATTAGCGCTTAACGAACAGAAAGGAGTAGTAACAGCAGAAACAATTAGAGCAATTATAGTCCTTGCACAGATGAATTTGCATATCTGGCATAACGAATCTAATGTACGTAAAGGAATTAAAGACGGTAACACTTTAGAACTAACCCACGGACTAAACGGTATTCGTAATACAGCTAAGAATAAGATTCAAGAAGTAGCAGGCGGTAGAAAGGACTATAAGATTGACTGTTTGGCAGCTGATATGCAAGTTTGGGAAGTTAGCTGGAATAATACAACTCCGGATACTCAACAATAACATTTATACCTCCGGAGTTTGTAGCGTAAGCGTAAGCCAAGTCTATATCTTGCCAAGTAAGGCAGTTATGAAATTCTATATTCTTACACATTGATTTAAACTCTTCTAAGTAGTTACCTTTATGCTGATGTCCTGGATCTAAGGGCTTATCTGATCCTTTACCTACTCTAATGATCATATCTACATTCCAACCACTCATCGGTTTTAATTTATCAACATGATTAACTAGTTGGTTAGTAGCACAGATTAAGAAGTCCCAACGAGGATAGAAGGTAATTACAAATCTACCTGCCATTGCTAAACCGAGAGACATTCCCATTTGAGATTCCTCCATAACTGGTACTTCAACCATTTTATGCTTAGGAACTCCTCCTAAAGTAGTACTCATAGGATTACCTGGCCATAATATTTGTTGACCTATAAAATTAGTGAAGCTGAATTGCCCTAAAGTATCCATTGCTTTAGTTAAAGCATCTTTATAAGGGGTATATTGCGGTGTACTCATCGTCTTAAAAATTTACGTCCGGTTTTTATTTTATCTCTCCAATAATTTAATAAATCTAGCATAGTTGTTTCGTAAGATATTTCTGGCTTCCAACCTGTATGGTTTTTAAACTTAGAAGTATCTGGTAATTGCAAATCAGCATCTATAGGCCTTAACCTTTCCTGGTCAACAACTATTTGAATATTAGATACCGTAGAAAGTCTAACTAAATGGTATAAAGTTTCTTCTACTGTACAAGTATACTCTCCTCCTATATTGTAATACTCACCTGCAGTAGGATTAACTGTTAAAAGCAAGTAGTAAGCTTTAACTGCATCTCTCACATCAGCATAAGTTCTTAAAGATTGTAAATTACCAACGTAGATCTTAGGTTCCTGTAATCCTGCTTCAATCATTGCAATTTGTTTTGCAAAAGTAGACTCATGAAATACATCACCACGTCTTGGACCAGTGTGAGTAAACATTCTAGTAGTCATAATCTGCATATCGAATGCTTCAGCGTAGTACTTACCCAGTAAATCTGTACCGCATTTTGAAATAGCATAAGGAGATGCTGGGTGTATTGAACACTCTTCGTTTATTGGAAGTTTATCTTTTGAAACCTTACCGAATATCTCACTGGAAGAACAAACATGTATCTTAGCATCACTATACTTAGAGTTTTTTAGTGTTTCAAGTAGGTTAGCTGTACCTATAATGTTCGTTTGTAACGTTTCAATAGGAGATATAAAACTTGTTTGAGGATAAGACTGTGCTGCTAGATGAAAGACGTAATTTGGCTTGGATATATTAACAGCATTTATTAAAGAACACATGTCATTTAAGTCTCCGTATATTAATTTGATTCTTTTACCTTTATTTATAGTATCAGATAAGTGCTCTATATTTTCTAAGTTATCATTCCACCTTAGAAAACCGTAAATCTTCCAGTCTGTATTCTCTAATAAGAAATCAGCTAGGTGAGAACCTACCATACCTGTAATACCTGTGATTAAAACATTACCCATTTTCCTGTTCCGTAGTGCGGCCACTGTTTTTCGTATTTGTAATAAATTACATTATCTGGAATAGGTTTTTGAACCTTCCATGTTTCAACTGTAGGAGTATTTGTTGATACACCATTATCTTCAACTACAAACTGTACCGGTAACCCGTGATTTGTAACGTATTTATGCATCTCATAGAATTGACCTGTTTCAAAAGCCATATCACCTATAAAGACCCATACTTTATTTTCACTGCTTGAAGCTTTTAATTGCATTGCAACACCTACCGCTATAGGTATAATAGCTCCTACAATAGCCGAAGAGTAAAAGTTATGTTCTTGATTAACAATAGTAATAGACCTACCTTCTAGTATCTCTTTTTCTAGCCAAGAAGGGTCTATGCCTTTTAATAATGCATGGTAATGAGATCTCCAAGTTGAAAATACCCAATCACCCTGTTTTACGTCTTTAAAAATTTCAATAAGCTCTTTTTCATTACCTCCACTAAGATGTACTGGACCTTTTATCCTACCAGCTTCCCAGTGATCTGCTATTTTTCTTTCAAATGCAATTAAATCTTGTATCATTTGTCTTTCTTTTGTAGAGTTGGATTATCTGTAGGCCATTCTATTTGAAACTCTGGATCATTCCACTTAACAACTCCGTGATCTATAGAATCAACATATTCTCCTTTGTACAGTAAGTTATAATGGAAAACACAGTCAGTTAAAGCGTAATGACCGTTAGCAAAACCAGGAGGAACTAAAACTTGATTCCTACTCCTTTCAGTTAGTAAAAAAGACTCCCATTCACCGTATGTTGAAGACGCTTCTCTTACATCTAGTACTACTAAGTAAAGATCACCAACAAGTGCTTGGACTAATTTCCAAGTTTTGTTGTCGTAGTGCAATCCTCTTAAGACGCCTTTATAAGATTTAGAGAATCTACCGTGAATACTAAGCTCACTTTTTTCATAATGTACATGTCTCATTACAGGATGCTCTTCACTATGGAATGTAGTGAATATCTCACCTCTATATTCCCTGTAGATTGAGGGAGTGAATACTGGTACTTCATAACCGAACTTATTTGATGGAGTTTCTATGAACTCATCCCATTTATTACTCATTTATAACTTATTACTGTATATAAATATATTTATTAGTATAAAAACAATAAAAATGATTGGACTAATTAAAAACAGTATTAAGGTTCCGTTTATATCTCTACAAGATTTTGTTGAGAATAGTAAGTTTATAGCGGCAAAACAAGAGCTTGCACAGTACAAACAGAAGCAAGACGAAGAAAACGTAGAAACTTTCGTAGGTTTTAATGGAACTGATTGGAATGCAGATGAAGAGTTTCAAAAAAGACAGAGAGAAGCATTACCTAAAACTTGGGAGTATATTTCAGTGTTTGCTAAAGAAGTAGTTCCTTTCAACATTAGGTGGAGTAGCAAAGAACATAACTCCGTCTTATTACATCACGACTGGCAACCTGCACTTCCAAATATAACTGCATGTAATTCTTTAATTCTAGACTATAAACAACACCTCAAAACAGGATATTGGGAGTTGTTAAAGAATAAAGCGGACTTTAAGATTGTAACTAAGCTTGAAGATGTTAATCCAGAGTATAATGCAATAGACCTAGACTTCGAAGCAGTGGAAAAGGCAAAGCTTGGCGAGGAGTACTGGCAAACAATAAAGCATACCTACAAACTACACATGGTTATGTCAGATGAAAAGACGTTATTTGTATATGATAATGTTAAAGACGAAATACACAACCTTAATTCGGTAGCGGCTGTATTTAATGCCCGTGATTACCATGATACTTTCCTAGAAAGCTGGGGGATTAGTATACAATTTCCAATGAATCCTTACTTTTTACGAGAAGAAATACAAAAATATTTGGAATTAATTTAAAAAAAGCATATATTACAGTTATGAAGAAGATTATCGAATGGTTTAAGAGTAAATGGGAAGAGCGTAAGCGTAAAAAGCGCTTTAAAAAGAAGATTGAAGAGTTAAAAAAACGTGATCCATTTATCTACAACCACTAATGAACGTATTAGGAATATCAGCATATTACCACGACTCCGCAGCTTGCTTATTTCAGGACGGAAAACTCGTATTTGCATGTGAAGAAGAGAAATTTACAGGAATAAAGCATGATTCTTCTTTCCCCGTTAATGCAATACAGTATATTAAGGATAACTACACAGATAAATTCGATGTAGTATGTTATTATGAAAAGCCACACTTGAAGTTATTAAGAGCTTTGAAGCACAACTGGAGTTCTATACCTAGAATTTTATGGACAGGCATTAAAGCATGGGTTAAACTAAAGAAGCTTAGTAATACCGTGTTCTTTTCTGAACATCACATGTCTCATTTAATGTATGCTTACCATAGTTCTCCCTTTACAGATGCAACTCTAGTTAGTATTGACGGAGTCGGGGAAGAAGAGACGTTAAGAGTAGTAAGAATGGTGAATGGAGAGGTTGTTCCTGAACTTACTGTCAAATATCCTCACTCTTTAGGGCTACTATACTCAGCTATCACCGCTTACCTAGGGTTTAAACCAAACGAAGGTGAGTATAAGGTAATGGGACTAGCTTCTTACGGAAATTCAACAAAGTATAGAGGAAAGTTTAGAAAATTAGTAAACTATAAGAGAGGATTACAGATAGACATGAAGTACTTTACTTGGGATAAGAGTAATAGAGTAATGTTTAATCACTATTTAGTAGAATTGCTAGGAGATAATAGACTTCCTGATGAACCAGTACTACAAAGACACAAAGACATTGCAGCATCCCTCCAATGGATATACGAAAAAGCATTATTTCATTTTTTAAATCAATATCCAGGAGAGAATTTATGCTTAAGCGGAGGATGTGCTTACAACGGCTCTGCAAACGGTAAAATAAGAGAAAATACTCCTTATAAGAATATTTGGATACCTGTTGCACCTTCTGATGCAGGTTCATGTATCGGTGCCTGTACTAATTTTATAGGTCACCGTATAGAGCAGGATCCTTTTTTAGGACCGGGATACGACCTTACGATGTGTAACGCAGAAATTTTAGATCTAAAAGTTATAGCAAAAGAATTATACAAAGGTAAGGTAGTAGGATGGTATGAAGGTAGGATTGAGTTCGGAGCACGTGCTTTGGGACATAGAAGTATTCTAGCTAATCCAACTTTACCGGGAATGCAAGACCGAATAAATAAGCTTATTAAAAAGCGTGAAATGTTTAGACCTTTTGCACCAATGGTTATTCAGTCTGCACAAAGCAAGTATTTTGAATCAGAGGACTTTGTTCCTTACATGAATCAAGTAGTAAAGGTAAAAGAGGAATACAGAGATAAGTTAAAAGCAGTAACTCACATAGATGGTACAGCAAGAATACAAACTGTTTACAATCAAGCGACTAGCATGTACGAGTTATTAACACGTTTTGAAAAGCTAAGTGGCTTCCCGATTCTACTTAATACTTCTTTTAATGTAAAAGATAAGACAATGATACTATATCCTGAAGATGCCTTGAAGACGTTTTTAGAGACAGATATAGACATATTAGTTATTAATAATCAGATGTTTTTTAAAAAATAAAGAGCAATATGGTAGTATGGTTAACAGGACAGCCCGGAGCAGGTAAGACAACACTAGCTAAATGGCTAGAAGCACATTTTGCAGGTAAAGCTACTATTGTAGACGGTGATGATATAAGAGCGATCTTTGATAATAAAGACTACTCTGAAATAGGTAGAAGAAAGAATATAGAACTTGCACAAAACATAGCTAAATTTCTTCATCACAAAGGGGAAGTAGCTATTGTATCACTGGTATCACCTTATAAAGATCAAAGAGATTCCTTTAAGGAAGCTATGGGAGCCAGTATTAAAGAGGTATACGTACATACTACGAGTATTAGAGGTAGAGAAAGTTATTTCGTAGTTGATTATCAAGCTCCATCGGAGAATTTTATAGATATTGATACGACAAGTCGAGGGGAATTCGAAGTATTTCAAGAATTAAGACAAAAATTAAATTTATGAAAAATATACTAGCAAAAGGAAATAGTAACGGTAAAGGTTATGCAATGTTTATTGGAAGATGGCAACCTTGGCATGATGGACATCGCTGGTTAATAGATCAGGCTTTAAACGAAGGCAAAAAAGTACTACTCTGTATTAGAGACGTAGAGCCGGACGAGAAGAATCCTTGGACTGCACACGAGGTTCTAATGAATCTCGCTACAGCGTTAATAGACTTAGTATCTGAAGGAAAAGTAAAAATTATCATTATTCCTGATATTGAATCAGTTAATATCGGTAGAGGAATCGGGTACGACGTTATAGAACATGTACCACCTCAAGAAATACACGATATTTCAGCTACTCAAATTAGGGAACAGATGAAAAAGGAGGGTAAGTTATGGTAGTAGAGAGAAAAAGACACATAGCTAAGACAATTAGCTACAGAATCGTAAGTACTTTAATCGGATTCCTATTAATGTGGTTGATAAGCGGATCTATTAAGGTAGGCGCCGCATTTGGAATAGCGGAATTAATATATAAACCTATTCAGTATTATATACACGAAAGAGTTTGGTATAAATGGATCAAATACGGGGTGAGGAAGTAGTTTCTTGGCCTATTTATATATAAAATCGGAATAAATGAGAACAGTATTATTAGGTACAGACTTCATGTATGACAATGAAGGAAATTTAAAGCCAATAGAGATTAATACCAGTATCGGCTGGAACGGGTACGACAAATTGGAGTCAGATGCCGAAACATTAGATTTAACAGCTTTATCTGCTTTTGTTAATGAGAAAGCTTTTAGTAAAATCGAATATATAGGAAATGTTAGTTCTTTTTTTAATCAACTTACAAGTTCCGTAACTATTCCATGTGAGATGCACGTATTAAAAGCCGGAGCAATTACTATACCTAACATCGAAGATGCAGAGGATGTATTAATCATAAGAAGTGCATACGATACAACAGCTTTAATAGACGATACGTACTGTAAAGATAAGGTTAATTTCCTAAACCTGATTAAAACATCGACATTTGGACATGAATTTGCATATTTGGATGCAGAAGGAGCATTAGTTAACAATATTAGTACTATAATCGATAATGGTATTCACCCTAATTTTTTAGTAAAAGCTATTTTACCTAGTTACGATAAAGAGGTGTACCCTAAGTTATATAGAATAACGACTCAAGAGGAGTTAAACAGCCTAGCCGCTAGTTTAACAGCAGGGTACTTCTTAATGCCATACTATTATAACGATAAAAATATTCAAGAAGAACATATATCTGTTGTTAGATCCTTAAATATACTATTTCCACCAGACTTAGAATCTATTTCTATAGGAGCTTACCATAAGATATGCGAAAATAGTGTTTACGGTAATGCTGAATATGAGAATACTGAATTAAAATCAGAATTTAGAGAACAGTACGTAACTGGCACTGAAAGAGTGTTTAAACCTAAATTAGACGATACAGATTTAGTTGAGATGGCTGACGGGACTTTTAAAACAGCAGCTGAATTACAGGTTGGAGATTTATTAAAGACTATAGATATTCCAAACCCATTTAGTGTTGATAACGCAAACGACTTAGCAAATTATAGAATAACTTACGATGAACTAGTAGCAGGAACCACTTATAGCACTAACGCTATAACTTTTAAGAAACGAATGAGCGCAAGAACTCAGCTAGTAACTCTTAAATTTACGGATAGTACGGATTGGGTGGACTACGCTGTATCAAACTACCTAGTTGAAAGAGACGGTGAGATCAGATTCCTTCCATCACAGCAACTAGTAGCAGGAGATAAGTTTCTATTAATCGATAGCTCTAATCCAGACGTAGTTTCTTTTACTGAAAAAGTTATTGAAAGTACTGAAACTGAAATGAAATTCTTTAAAGGATGGGATATGACAGTAGAAAGAGCTCACTTGTTCTTGACTAAAGAAAGTGGAGATACTTCTAGTTCCTATGTTGCTATAGAGCACAACGTTATTAGCTGCTACTACTACAGTCTTAACTGCGGAGCATGTTGGCAACAGTGCACTGATTGCCCTAAAGGTTATTGCTGTCAAGGTGCTGCTTGGTGGCAACCTTGGGGAACATGCGGAGCATGTTGTTAATATTAAAATATAAATTATATGACAAAGATACTTACACAAGAAGAAATAAATAGTATGAACGCTGTAATGACTCAAATAGGAAGCCTAGTTGTTACTGCTAATTCATAGAGTAGTACTAATATGAGTTTTGACATAAGAGAAATAGCCAAGTCCTGGCTAATAGCAGCCAACCCATCTCCGCTACAGAAAGAAATAGCTCAGAAGAGGTATAGTATCTGCTTACAATGTGAACATTACCGAGAAACAAGGGCAGTGACTCATGACGAGTATTGTGACGATTGCGGATGTCCTCTAAGCAAAAAAATATTCTCACCGAAGTTTAGTGCCTGTCCACAACATAAGTGGCTTAATACTGATACTCAATATCAAGAAGTGTACTTTGAGAAAAAAAATAAAAGTAATAAAACTCTCTTATAGTGTTAGTTGATAATAAGTTTTATTTTATCTCTTTACCGAGATGTGCTTCTACTAGCTTTATGATATCCTGTTTAAAGCAGGATGTTAAGATAGAACATTTTAACTCTTTTTGGGATATAGAAAATCAACGCCGAGTAGATTTAGTAAAAATGACGAATGAAGAGTTAGCTGACAGCTTAACTCATGGTCATGAAAGTATACTTAACTTAGAAAGGAAGTTTGGTACTGGATATGACATTATATCTGTAAAGAGAGATAGGTACGACCAGTTTATATCTTTATGGAAACATATTTTAGATGAAATCCACAGAGTAAGAGACGTAGCTAATTACAGTATATTTAAAGAGCTAACTGTTGACGATATACTTTTTTACACTTCGAACGATATAACTAATCCAGAAGATGTTAATAGAATATTCTACGACTTTATGAAGCGCCTCAATATTAAATCATGGCACCCTTATACTGAAAACGCTATTAAGATTTTGTATCCCCCGCTGTCACAGTACCATGAAAATTACAATAACGTAATTTGGTTTGATATAAAAAATTTAAAAGAATTAGAGGAATGGGTATCAAATAAACTAGGTAAGCCGTTTAAGTTAGAAAAGATAAATTCAAGTCAACATTTTGAATGCGGTTTAAAAAACACAGAAAACTTTAGAAAAAAGTACGATAGTATTTATGAGAAGTTTGCCGATTATAAAAAAATTAAAACTCTACTTTAAAAATGGTAATCTTACTTTTATGTGAACCTAGAAGTGGATCTACTAACTTAGCTAATTGGTTTTTAGACAAGAGAGAGTTTACAATACTATATGAACCAATCACAGGCCCACAAAGGAAATGGTATCAGAATAGAGTATCTCCGAAGCTATGGAAGTATAGTACTCAATATCTTCTAGTTAAAGAGACCTATTATCCAGCCGTAGATTTCTCTGAATTAGTAGAAATAGCTAATAAAGTAATTATTTTATATAGAGAAAATGAAAACGAACAATCCCAGTCCTGGTTAAATGCAAGTAAGACGAATAGCTGGGATAAACAGTGGGTGTTTAAGGAAAATTTAGTTAAAAATGAAGATGCAGCTTTTTTTAATCAAATAAAAGAAGGGATTAAGAGAGATTACCTAGATAAAGATTACTTTAAAGTATCCTATGAAGAACTGTATTATAATAACGGATTTCAAAGGCTATTAGACTATATTAATTTACCAGATTTAGAGAATAAAGATTTTCCTTACGGACACAGGTATAGAGTTGATTTAGTTCCAAATAGATTAATATGATATCATTTAGTTTAAGCAAAAACGATTTTACTCCCTTAGGAATAGAGTATACGATAATTAAAGTAGATTGTATTAATTTTGAAAGTAACAGACAGTATATATTAGATTCGATAAATAATTTTAACTTAGAGATTGAATGGAATAGGATGTTTACTTTAGAAGAGGCAAACAGTAGAATCTCAGATAATATGAGAATGTATATTGGACTAGTAGATTCAGGGGTATTTGGACACGTGTGGTTTAAAGACTACAAAAACGGTAGTTACTTATTCAATTTGTTTGTTAAAAATAGAGTTAAAACAAAGAGCTACACCGGTACGGAGTTTACCTCAGATATAATTAATAGATTCGAAAACGAGTACCCGATATACGCCGATGTAGATGAATGGAATGAAAAATCTATTAAGCTGTTTAATAGTCTAGGATTTAAAAGGAATTAAAACCTAATAAATTTGATTGTCTACAGGTTATTACGTATATTTATATAATACAACACCAAAATTTAATTTTATGTTATTCGGAATCATTATTGTAGTAGTAGCAGCAGTTGCTGTTTACTTATTAAACAAGTCTAAGATCTCTAAAGCTATTAACAACGCAAAAGAAGTAATCGCTCCAGCAGTTGAAGAAGTAATAGAAGTAGTAGAAAAGGTAGAGAAAGTAGCTCCTAAGAATGAAACAGTAAAAAAAGCTGCAAAAGCCGTAAAAACCGCTAAAGCAGTAGTTAAACAAGTTAAAAACAAGTAAAATGTCAGAAAAAGTTACGTTAACACAAGAGGAACTTAAAGAGTTCCAAGGTCTTAGAGAAGAAATCTTCGAAACAATCGGAGTTTTAGGTGATTTAAATTACAAAAAGACTCTTTTAGAGTTCGAAATTGAGAATTTAAACAACGTTATTAAGCAAAACGCTCTAAAGGAAAAAACCTTATTAACAGGGTTTGGCACTAAGTATGGTAACGGTTCTATCGATGTAGAAACCGGCGTAATTACCCCAATACAATAAATTAGGTTTTGCCATCGTTACCAGCTATTTATTATCAGAAATAAACACATAAAATGGCAGAAGCATTAATTAGTCCTGGCGTTTTCCTTAGAGAAAACGACCTTTCCCAAATAACAGCAGGTCCAATTACAGTAGGATCGGCTTTAATAGGCCCTACAGTAGTAGGAAAAGTAAATATACCAACTCTTGTAACTTCATACTCTGAATATAAGGCTAAGTACGGAACTACTTTCATTTCTGGAGGTAACACACAGGAATACTTAACTTCTCAAGCAGCATATAACTACTTCCAACAAGGAGGTACTTCATTGTTAGTAGCAAGAGTAGCGAGCGGTTCTTATACAGCAGCAACCGCATACGTACCTAATAACACTGGTTTTACAGCATCTTTGCTTACATCAGCAAGTTATACAGACAGCGCTTTCTTCCAATTAACTGGATCTGCAGTAAGTCGATTTTTTGTAACTTCAAGTACTACACAGGTAGATGCAGCTCCTACATACTACGTAACAACCGGTTCAACAGCAGCAATAACAGCAACAAACATTGCTACTAAAGTTAATACTTTAACTAGTACACTTGGTGTTATTGCATATGCTTCTGCTAGCACTGTAAGTTTTACAGCAAAAGAAAAAGGAACCGCAGGTAACAGCTTCAGCTATACAACTAGCTCTATTACCGCAACCTTTGCAAACGGAATATCTCCTACATATACTTTTGAATTAGAAACACTATCAGTAGGTACAGTAATGAATAATAACCAAGGATCAGCAACAGCAACTAATGGTTTATTACCTTCTGGTTCTGCTAACAACGTTAGATGGCAAGTAACTCAAGCTGATACAGCTTCAGGGTACTTTACCTTACTTGTTAGACAAGGAAACGATTATACACAAGGCCAAACAGTATTAGAGACTTGGACTAATTTATCTTTAGATCCAAATCAAAATAACTATATTGCATACGTAATTGGAGATCAGGCTCAAAACGTAGCTTACGACGAAAGCGGCGCTGCTTACTTAAATATAACAGGCAGCTACCCTAATAGATCTAATTACATTAGAGTATCTAACGTAAATACGCCAACACCGAACTATTTAAATCCACAAGGACAAGCATATGCTGCATACACAGCTTCTATACCTGTAAACGGTAGCGGTTCTGTAAATGGATCTTTCAGTAACGCAACTGGTGCTTTATACGGAGGTTTATTATCAAACGGAAGTGCTTCTGTTGCATTAAATTTATTCGAACAAATTCCAACAGTAGCTGCAACCGCTGCTGCTAATAATATTCAAGGTTTAGTTAATAATGACTACGATGTAGCAATTAGCTTACTTGCAAATTCAGATGCTTATGCTTATAATGCAATTTATGCACCAGGTATTACTAATCAAAATGCTGCAAGCCAAGTATCTGCTTTATTAAGCACGGTTCAAAACCGCGGTGATGCTGTTGCAGTAGTAGATATGGTTGGATACAATCAAAATATTACGACAGTAACAACTGGAGCTCAATCTTACGACAATTCTTACGGCGCTACTTATTGGCCATGGGTTCAAGTAAGATCCCAAGAGACAGGTAGATTACATTTCGTACCAGCTTCTACTATTATTCCAGGAGTATACGAATACAATGATAAGGTATCTGCTGAGTGGTTTGCACCTGCGGGTCTTAACAGAGGAGGTTTACCAACAGTAATCCAACCTGAAAGAAGATTAACAGTAGCACAAAGAAACACTTTGTATACAGCTAAAGTTAACCCAATCGCAGTATTCCCAGGTCAAGGTACGGTAGTATATGGTCAAAAGACTTTACAAGCTAGAGCTTCTGCTTTAGATAGAGTAAATGTTAGAAGATTATTAATTGCATTGAAAGGATATATTGGTCAAATTGCAGAAACATTAGTATTCGAACAAAATACTGCTGTAACTAGAAATAAATTCTTATCTCAAGTTAACCCTTACTTAGAGTATGTACAACAAAGACAAGGTTTATATGCATTCAGAGTGGTAATGGATGAGACTAATAACACACCGGACGTAATTGATAGAAACTTACTTGTAGGTGCTATTTACTTACAACCAACTAGAACAGCTGAATACATCCAATTAGATTTCAACGTATTACCAACTGGAGTAACATTCGGTTAATAAAGAATAAAAAACAACTCGATGAAGAATAATACAAAAGTTAGATTACATTTATCTAAGCAATTATTTGAATCTCTAACAAGAGAGATTATCAAAGAAGCAAAAGCTAACGACGGTTATACTGTAGCAGTTAAACAACCAAAAGCACCTAAGCAGGTAAAAGAAAAAACTGAAGGTTTAGATCCAGCAAATATCGGACCAGGCGGTGTAGTTGTAGATGATAGTAATTGGCATCAAAACGGTAAAAAAGAAGCAGCTGGTGCACCACCAATACCACCAGTACCTGGAAAATCCGCTGTAGATAAATTAAATTTAGCCGGTGCAAACATGGAGATTAAAGATGCAAAAACTTTTGAAAAGCTATATTAGATATTGCTCAAAAATTACAGAGCAAAGAAGGGTTCAAGCCAGAGAGCAATCCTAACATTAAAAGAGCAATGGATGCACTTAGAACATTATCTAGTGGAGCTCCTGCAATGCCACAAGTTCCTACAAATAAATCAGCTAATTCTGCTCCTAAAGCACCACCAATGCCAGGTTTAAAAGAGAAGATGTCTTCTAAAGAGAAAATGGCTAAGGGTTTGTATAATGAGGTAGACGCTGAAATGGATACCGATAAGATGAAAAAAATGGAGGAAGCAAATGATTTTAGCAACCACTACGACTATACGTATCGTCTACAAGACGGTAATTGTATTAGGATTAATCCTGAAACACAAGAAAGAGCAAAAGTTCACCATTCATACTGCAATAATTTGAAAAAAGAAATGGAAACGAACGTAGCAGAAGAAGGTCAAATGAATGAAATGGTTGACGTTTCTTGGGAAGCAGTTGCAGCAGGTATGGCAGCTATGGGATTAGCACCATTAGCTATCGATAAAATGCATCAGTGGTGGAAGAAAAAGTATCCAAAAAGCTTTGAGAAAGCTCAAGGAATTAGTTCAGCTATGGACAGACAAGCAGGTAACACACCTGGCCAAGGACATGGTGTTGATACAAGTAAAACTTTCGGACCGCAGAATGAAAAAAATGCTTTAAAAGAGTATGAGAATGACGATTATAGAGTAGTAAACGGTCAATGCCGTAGATATAACGACGAACATGAATATACAGTAGTTAGTATGTCTTATTGCCGTTAATAAGTTTTGCATTAGTAGATATTTATATTAAACAGAGAATAAAATGCCAGTATTAGATCCAAATGAAATAATGTTTACGGCCTTTGAACCAACCGTTCAGAACCGTTTCATCATGTATATTGACGGTATACCTTCATTTATGATTAAAAGTGCAACTGCACCAAACATCAACTTGAACGAAGTTAAAATCGACCATATCAACGTTTACCGCAAGATTAAGGGTAAGGCTGAGTGGCAAGATATGACTTTAAACTTATACAACCCAATCTCTCCTTCAGGTCAACAAGCCGTAATGGAGTGGATTCGTCTATCACATGAATCAGTAACTGGCCGTGATGGTTATTCTGACTTCTACAAGAAAGATTTGAACTTATCAATCTTAGGCCCAGTAGGCGATGTAGTATCAGAGTGGATTATTAAAGGAGCTTTCATTAAGACATCAAACTTCGGTTCTTACGATTGGTCTAACCAAGATGCTATCACAATTGAATTACAAATCGGAATGGATTATTGTATCCTTAACTACTAATCGATTAAGAATATTAAGAAAGCCGCCTTTTTGGCGGTTTTTTTATGTAAAAAAGTTGGTATATTAAGATAAAGTACTTATATTTAGGTATAAAAATAAAAGTTATGGTAACGTTCTTATTATACACCTTCCTCCTAGTTTGCTTAGGGATTTTCATAAGAATCTTCTGGATACCGTTAATGTTTATAGGGGGTATCCTATTCATTATACTAGGGATTATAGTATGTGCAGGTGTTACCGCACTTACCTTTGAAATGATACATGCATTATGTACAGATGGAACCTGGACAGGATTTTCTATGTATTTTGCATATTCCGCTGTATTTTATACAGTTATGATGCTCGTGTATATGACTATTATAGGAGATATTTTCGGAATGGTTATAAAGTTTTTTAAAAAATAAGTACTAAAAATTATAACCCTATATATTTATTAGTATATAACAAATTAAGATTATGGCAGAAAAGTTTACACTTCCTACAGAGATGATTGAATTACCTTCTCAAGGTAAAATCTACGATATTACTAATCCTTTATCGTCTGGTACTATCGAAATGAAGTATATGACAGCAAGAGAAGAGGATATACTTACAAACATTAACTTATTAAGACAAGGTGTAGCAATTGAAAAAATGTTACAGTCTATTATTAAGTCTCCTATCAAATATGAGGATTTATTATTAGGAGATAGAAACTCTCTATTAATTGCAGCTCGTATTTTAGCTTACGGTTCTGCCTATAGTTTTGAGTATTATGATTCAGAATCAGAGTCTAAAGAGACTATTAACATCGATTTAAACGATTTGAAGAATAAAGAAGTAGATTATTCTTTATATAATAATAAGAACGAGTTTACTTTTAACTTACCTCATTCTAAAAACACTATAACTTTCAAATTACTTACTGTAAGCGATGAGAAGGCTATTGAAGCCGAAGCAAAAGGTTTAAAGAAAGCCAATATTGCAGTAGGTGAGGTTACTTCCCGTTTAAAGCATCAAATTTTATCTGTAAACGGTAATTACGAACCTAAAGATGTTAGAGATTTTGTAGATAACTTTTTAATCGCCAAAGACTCTAATCCACTGCGATCCTATATTACAACTATATCACCAGATATCGATCTTACAATCAATTTTACCTTATTAAACGGTAAAGAAATTACACAAAGTTTGCCTTTAACGGCGGAATTTTTTTTTCCCGGGACCTGAGTACAGACAAATCTATAAAAAAGAAGTTTTTGAACTTACTTACCATGGCGGCGGAGGCTTTTCGTGGTCTGAAGTCATGGAGATGCCTATTCGCGAGAGAAGACTTAATATACAGTTCATTAATGAGCATCTAGAAAAGCTTCAAGAGATCCGAAACGACCAGCAAATGGTAACTGCTAACAAACCTCTAATCACTAAGCCTAACGTAAAGGCGCCAAACGATACTCCTACCTATACATCTAAGGTAAAAAGGAAGTAAATAGCTATTTATTTGTATAGTTTAATACAGTATGGCTGATAACAAACCAAAATCCGCAGAAGAGAGACTTGCAAACGCAGCAGATCCTACCAAAGTAAAAGCTTTACAAGCTGAAGAACTTGGGTTAGCTAACATCCTGCGTCTAAAACTTCAGATTAGAGAAGCAGATAGGCAATCTCAGACAGTTCAAGAAGCTATTAATAAACTCACCGAATCTCAGCTAGAAGATATTGAGGATTATAAAAGAGGAGCTGACGAGTTAAATAATGCTCTCAGGCAACAGGGACAACTTCAAGGAGACTTAAAAACAGCTAACGGTTTTCGAAAACAAGAAATAGAAGATCAGCTTCAACAACAGCAAGCTATAATAGCAGCTCGTCAATTAGAAAGAACAGAGTTAGAGAAGACAACAGCAGTCGCTTTACTAAAAGCCAAGCAAGAAATTGACATTAAATCACAGGGCCTTAAGACTGAAAAACAGTTAATTAAAGATATTAATAAAGAGAGAGGTCTTGGGGGTAAGATAATGGACCTCTTTAGATCAAAAGAAAGAAAAGACCTCAGTGTAAGTATCGCTAGAGCAAATGCAGGCGGCGGTAATCAAATAGGCACGCCTGGCGGAAAAGGAGGAGCAGGAGGTGGTGGGTTATTAGATACTGTAGAACAAGCAGGAGGTTCGGGAGCATTAGGACCATACGGTATGGCAGCAGCAGCAGTAGTAAAAGCTGTAAAAGCTATGGCAGCACCTTTCAAAGAATTGGGTAATCAAATTAAAGCAGGACTGTCAGCTCCGCTTGCAGATGCAGCAGGCTTACTTACCGGTGATGATTTAGGTATGGGAGGCGGTAAAGCTAAAGCATCAGGTGCAACTAGTATACTAGGAGGACTTAGTAGTATTTTAAGTAAGATTCCATTCATAGGTGGCCTTTTAGGAGGATTAGTAGATGGGTTTAAAGCAATGCTTGATGCTGTACTAGGCGTAGAACAGGCAAACTTTAGAGTCGGTAGAGCTTTAAATATTTCAGCCGGCGCAGCCGACAGTATGAGAAAGCAATTTGACGGCATTGCTGCAGCAAGTGATAACATAGTAGTTAACTCTACTAGAATGCTACAATCTCAAGTAGAGATTAGTAAGCAATTAGGTACCAATAAGCAATTAAGCGCCGATATTTTAGTAAACGACGTTAAGTTAAGAGATATTTTAGGATTAGAGGCAGAATCAAGACAGAAGATTGCAGAATCATCTATCGTAACAGGACGTAATGCAACTAAATTAACGCAAGGTGTAATAGGCACTGTAGGTGCATTTAATAAACTAGTAGGAACTAGCTTTAAGTTTAATGATATTATAGGAGAGGCTTCCAAGATGGCCGGAGTAATGGGTTTAACATTCGCTAAATATCCAGAAAAACTCACTAAAGCTATTTTATCAGTAAAGACTCTTGGATTTGACTTAAAACAGCTAGACAGTACAGCAGAAAGTTTCTTAGACTTTGAAGGAAGTATTTCTAAAGAGATGGAAGCACAGGTCTTAACGGGTAAGGATATGAACCTTACAGCTGCAAGAGAGGCTGCTTTAAATAACGATAATGCAAAGCTTGCATCAGAGATAACTAAGAATATAGGTGATGCAAATGCCTATTTAAAGATGAATAGGATTCAGCAAGAGGCAATTGCTAGCTCTGTTGGTATGTCAAGAGACAGTCTTGCAGATGTTTTAAAGAAGCAGACGCTATACTCTAAACTAGGTGCTACAGACGTAGAAACTTTTAATAAAAAAATAGAATTATTAGAGAAGCAAGGTAAAACACAGGAGCAGATTAGTGCTATGATAGGTAAAGATGCATATAACACCTATACTCAAGTAAGTACAGCAGAAAAGCTCTCTGAAGTAATGGAAAGAATCAAGAAGACTTTTGTAGACTTCTTAAGAAACTCAGGCTTATTTGAATTTATTACCGATCCAGTAAAAGTAAACAACTTTATCAAAGGAATGGCCGATAAACTTGCAAGTACAATTAGTATGATTGGCGAAATTATAGCTACGATGCTTGACGGTATTAGCCACTTACCTTTTACAGATAAAGATAAATGGCAGGGAATGGCTGAATCAGTTAGATCTGGTTCTGGCGGATTAGCAGGTAGTATTAGAGCAACTACCAATTCTCTAGGCGGCGCGCCAGCAGGATCTATTAGTAATAATGTTGAAAATGGATCTAAGCAATATAAAGCTTCAGGAGACAGTTCAAGTAGTAATGCCGGGACCAGTAATGCACCTATCGAACTTGTTGTCTACACTACAGTAGACGGAGATGTTATAGCTAGGTCTGCTACAAAGCATTCATCCACTGTTTACGGTCAAACTACAAAATAATTATGTCAGTATTAAATCAAATAAAAGATTCGCAATTAAGCAAGCAAGGTAGAACTAACCCTACAGGACAATTTGAAGGTACTCCTCAAAATGTAACGACAGTATTGAGAGGCTCTTCTGTTCCTTTAGCCTCTTCTGTAATTCCTGTAAGTCAAAATCCAATAGATGTTACTTATGGTGCAAAGCCACAACCTACTTACTTAGATTATTTAAAAGCTTCTAATAAATCCTAAGATGCCATTAATAAACTTTAAAACGAATTTTACCAGTCTTAGATTTGGCATGGATCAACCTGGAGGTGGTGATAGCGGTCAGCCATTCATTCAAGCTCCTATTGAGACTGTTAATACTCCTACGGATTTTAAGGACCTCTATACGCTTAATAGAACTAGCTTAGATTATCCAATAAGAGGGGGAGCGATAAGCTCTCTAGTAAACGGAACGTATACTACTGATGCAGCACTAGTGGATTTCGAACGTATTAAAAAGTTTTTTAAATCTTCTCCTCGCGGTACTGCTTTTATACAGAAACAAAAAGGATTACAACTTTCTAATCCTAGAACTCAAGTACCAAATTCATTACAGTTTGTAGGATTATCTTTAGATAATGCAGTTATACCTGTAACGCAGGTTTATGATCCAAAAAATACCCTTATACAAGTAGGGGTTCAAGGAACCGGTGCTCACTATAATAGACACGGAGTAAGTCCCACAATCTACGAAGGTGTAAGAACAACTTATCAGTATGTTGCAGGCGCACCTCAAAATAACACAGAAGTTACTAATAGATTAGCTATTTTACGAGCTTTAAAGTTAATACAGAATACAAACTTTCTTGTAAACCCGGATATGACATACGCAGCCGGCATTGACCCTTCCTTAGCAGATAGAATGGGCATATCACCTTTACAAAATCAAATATTTAATTACTCAGGAGGACCTGGATCTGTATACGGAATTGGTTTTACGAGAATTTTTAGAACCACTAATACAGATGCTACCTACTTAAGTATAACTTCACCAGATCCTAACTTTACTGCTAACGGAAAATTAGCTCAACCCTACTCTACAATAGCTTTTACTTATCAGCAGATTGCAGATCAAAACACTCAGGAGAATAAAATGCCGATAGCGGCGACAGTACAAGATTTTAGAAATTATCTACCTACAGGTTCCCCTAGATCAGACTACAGAACAAAGAGCTTAATTAATAGACTAAATATTGGTAGTCCTGGTGCACCTAATGCAAGAAAAAATTATGTAGATTACGGTACTAGAGTAGGTGAAGACAGTTTAAATCTACTAAATCCTTTCTTTTTTGATCCGACTCAAACAGACCCTTGGGCTGTAAACAAAAAAGACAGTAGCGATATTATTAAGTTTGCTTTTGAGTGTATTGATAATAATAATCCTGTTTTTTCCGTAGCTTTGATTTTTAGAGCTTTTTTAGAAGGGCAAATTAGTGATACAAATACTGCAGAATATAATACCTTTAAGTATCTAGGTAGAGGGGAAACCTTCAGAACTTATCAAGGTTTTGATAGAAGTATTAGCTTTAGCTTTAAAATTCTTGCTCAAAGTAGACAAGAAATGCAACCTTTATATAAGAAAGTAAATCAATTAATCTCTCAAGTATACCCCGACTACTCTCCGGAGTATAATTTAATGCGCGGAAATGTTGTTAGATTGACAATTGGTGACTATCTTTATAGAGTACCTGGATTTTTAGATAATGTGAACGTTACTATTGATAACAGTAATACGCCTTGGGAAATTCTATTAAATGAATATGCTGACGACGATGTTAGACAACTACCTCATATGTTAACAATTCAATGTAGCTTTAAACCTATTATGGATATTTTACCAAGAAAGGAGAGCGGAAACTATGGAGGTTCTTTAAATTCATTCGTACCATTGATAGCAAATAAAGACCGTTATTTAGATCCAAATGCTGATACCATAGATAAACAGAAAACACTACTATTAAAAAGTAATCAAACTCCTTTAACACCGGTACAAGGACCTCTAGTACCAACAGAAGGATCAGGAGTAGGTGCACAAGCAGTTGGAACTACTGTGCAGCAGAATATCACACTCGTTGATAATCGAGTTAGTACCTCCGTCTTCACTAACAACATTAATTCTTTAGCTCTATAATTATGCAATCAAGATACCAAACTATACCAACTACAAAGTTAAATGTAACAGGAAGTACTTATTATCAAACTAATGTGTACCCTGAAATACAGCCAACTAACGACGACTATTATATTATTACAACTGTAGAGGATAGATTAGATTTAATGGCTCTTGATTTCTATCAAGATTCAAGCTTATGGTGGGTTATTGCATCTGCAAATGCACTACCAGGTGATTCTATATACCCTCCTATCGGCATACAATTAAGAATTCCTACTAATGTACAGTCAATTTTAAGTAATTATAATTTAGTAAATAATGGCTACTAGCGATACTAATGTAAAGTTATCCAATGTTATAGGTGCACCATTTAGCGACTATGTCCTTTTACAGCTTTATATTAGAGCTGCACAGAATAGTACAGTTAGCAGGTCAAATGACGATATTTTATTTTTAGCTAATAAAACGGGTTCGGCACGTCTTGTATCCTCTGTGAATATTGAATTACAGCCGACTTCTAATTTACTTAAATTAACAGACAAAGACTATAAGACTTACTATAGTCGTTTTAACTTAGATTCTACACTATCTTATAATGCACCGGATTCTCTAGCGAAAAATTGGATTCTTGAAGCAGGAACTTCTATACAAAAAGGAAATGGAATTAACTTAAGATCAGGTATTGGACCCGATGGTGCATACGGCTTAGGAGGTACAGAAGAGATGGGCTATAGGCCACTACCTGGACTAACAGGAGTCACGATAGAGACTACAGGACGTTTAGGATCTTTAAGACAAGCAAATATACAGTTTAAGGTTTGGAACATGAACCAACTTAATGTAATTGAAGCTCTTTATTTTAGACTAGGATACTCTATGTTACTTGAATGGGGACATACTCAGTATTATGAAAACAACGGAGGCTTTAACCGTATTGCATTTGGAATCGATGATCCATTTAAAGGTAATCAGAGAAAAGAAAACATACAACAAGCTATTGCATTTCAAGCAAGAAACACTTTTGGTAACTACGATGGAATGTTAGGTATAGTTTCCAACTTTAACTGGTCTATGAATCAAGATGGAGGGTACGACTGCAGCGTCAAGCTAGTAGGATTAGGATCTGTAATGGATTCTATGAGAATTAACCAAGCCTACAAACTACCAGACGGCCTATTAAAGGAGTATAAGAAGAGTAAAAGTGAATACGCACAAATACAGGCACAGTTAGCAGAAACAAAACGATTATTAAAGGAGCTACAAGACAATCCTCCTAAAGGCGAAACTACATCAACAACTCAAATCGACCCAGTTCCTGTAACCGTACCAGAATTATTTGCGCGCGCACAAAAATACGATGGGCTTCAAGGAGATTTTGCTGCTTTTGTTAAGACTTACGGAATAGCACCTCTTGTTAAAAAATACCAGTTTCTGTACCCGAGTAATATTGGTGTCTATATTCCTAAAGGAGATGATATAAATATAGATTTTTACGCCTTTAATATACCGTTTACCAAGAATACTAACCCAGATGTTAAGAACGCAGTTTCAGTAGCTTATGGAGGTTTATGGCTCAATAAAGCGCCTTATGGCTTTAAAAGGTATACTCCCTCCACTATAACTTCAATTAAATTTGATACAGAGCTACTCAGTAAGGCTATAAGGGGGATACTAGAAGGAAATGGAGGTAATAGTGAAGATATTAGAGGGAAAATAAGAAGTCTTGAAGACAAAATGGACAGCTATACAGGTGCTGTTAAAGGTTGGTCATTTACAACAGCTACTAAATACTTTGCTGCAAATACAGATACTACAAAAGCTGTAACAGCTACTGGAGAATGGTTAAAAGGACAGGCCGGTATTGGAAGTTTAACGGCATTTGACTTAATGAATGTAATCGGAATAGGTACTAAAACTGTAGATCTTCCCTTAACAGGAGTAGTACCTGGCGGGAAAGTTGAAGCAGTTTACTCATTCTTAGTAGCACCAGTAAGAATCGACGAGACTAATAGACTTTTTCCTTTTTCTAATACTACTATACAAGCTTCCTGGACCGATACTAGTTTCCAACCAACTAGAGCAGACATACTAGTAGCTTTAGATCAATGGCAGATTGATGGAAGCCGTTTAGATAATGTGACTTACTCTGGAGTAGGTTCAGACTTTAAAATAAGCGGCACCACTACTTATTACATAGTAGCAAACTACAACGGTTTAGAGTCTAATAGAGCCGCTTCAGAAGCATTAAACCCAGGATATAACGGAGATAAGAGTAAGAAAAAAGTACCTATTACCTTTAAGGTAACTACTAATAACCCGGGCTTTATAGCTGATGTATTAACCCCTATACCGCCTGCTGATACAAATCCTAAACCTAAAGACACAGCTAACACTGGAGATACAAACGGCACTGTAAATAAAGCTAGTACTGATCAACAAGAAGCTGTTGAAGGTTTTGCATCAGCACTACAAGCAATGCTAACTATTGTACAGGCAGTAGCCCAAGTTGCAATAGCTAAATCAAATGTAAAAGGTCTTGCAGTTAATATTAGTGCTTTAACAGAAAAATTTTTTCAAGACGGTATAATGAACGGGGTTTTAAATGATAGTAATATACCTAAAAGATTTGCTGACCTTAAAGAAAAGGATTTCTTAGTTGCATATGCATCAAGAGGGTTTAATAGTAACTTAATGATTGACCCGACCCTTTATGATATTATACCTAAAGTAGATTATACTAAGTTATGTACTGCTTTTGCATTTGCATACGGACAAGGCGGGGAAGAGGGAAGCGATACCGTACTGTACTCTCCTATATACATACCTTTCGGCTATCTATTAGCTTTCTTAAATAATATGTGCTTAATTTACGATTCACCTGATTCTAAATTAACAACAAATAATAATGCAGCTACAGGAACTCCAAAACGACCTTACGTCTACATCGACTTTAACCCAGAAACAAATTTCTGCTTAACCTCACCCCAACAACTTTCCGTTGATCCTTTAACCTGCTTAGTGCCGCTTCAAGCTACAAAGCCTCAGTATGAGAGTATTTTTCCTGAAAATGTAGTAAAGAACTGGCGAGGGACTGATAAAGCAACTCCTATATTTGACCCTGCAGGTAAATTTAACGGTGTATCAACACTGATAAAGAAAGCAGGACTTACCTACAAAACACAAACCGATACGTATCAGGGAAGAATAATGGATATTCTATTAAACGTAGACTATTTACTAGGACTTGTAAAAAACTCTGCTGGTGCAGACCCAGAACATGCTGTTAAATTAGAACCTTTTTTACAGCAAATTTTAGTTGATATTAATAAATCTCTAGGAAACACAAATGCCTTTAGATCTGCTTATAGAGACGACTCCAACACAATTCAAATTCAAGATGACCAGTGGGTACCTAGCTTAAACGGAACAGAAGCCTCTATACTTGGTGCAGAGAAATACAAGTCCAACTTAAAAGAAGGAAACAATAAAAAACTTGCAGGGTTATTACCTATTTCTAGCGATCCACAAGAATTACCTGTTGCAGGTAACCTAGGTTTAGCAAGACAGTTTCAGTTAAAATCAGTAATGTCTACTAAACTTGCAAGTATGATAGCGATATCAGCACAAGCAAATACAGGATCTGTGAATGCAAAAGATCATTCCTCTTTAAGTTACTTAAATGAAAACTTTCAAGATAGGTATAAACCCTATATTCAAGATGCTTCTAATGGAGAGTCTGGTAATAATTCTAACTCAAAAAATAATGAAGAATCGAATGATCAAAGAGCGGCTGAGTTATTTAACGACCATATTATAAACATATATTCTAATTTTAAGTTAAATACAGATAGAATTGCCCTTGCTAAGAACTATTATATTGAAAGAATGTCTAAAGTTAAGTCCGGTGATGTAATTACATCTGCTGCACCTTTTATTCCTGCTGAATTAGAGATGACATTAGATGGTATTAGCGGTATTATAATGGGTAATGCATTTACTATTCCACAAAACAGATTACCGCTTTCACTGAGAGGCAGAGACGGGCTTGCAAAGGTAGCTTTTATCGTGACTGGACTTACTCATACAATTCAGAATAATCAATGGCTGACCAAGATTAAAGGTCAAATGATTAAGCTAAGGAACGAGGTTAAACAAGTTACAGCTTCAACTCTTGTAGGAGAAATACAAAGTCAAGAAATTAATGTATCTAGTCGATCAGATAACCCAAGAGGTACAGATCTATTTAAAGCTACAAATTCTCTAAAGACTTCTACCTACCTATTCGGTGCTGCAAAAAGCGGGTTAGCGTACGATACCCCAGCACATCCAAACTGGGGAGATTTGCCGGAAATATGGCAAAATAATAACGCCTGGGATTTAGGAGTTGCTGCAGGAACACCAGTTTATGCAATTGCCGACGGAACTATAAGTAATGTCAAGTTTAGTGAAAATAATAACACAGTATGGGGGTATAGTCTTACAATAGGAAGCAGTAATAATACCTTCTTCTACACTCATTTAGATTCAGTAGTAGTACCCGCAGGTACTAATGTTAAAAAAGGGGACTTAGTAGCGTATGTAGGTCAATGGCCTAGTAATTATTCATCCCGCTTACAGGGTTATCCGCATTTACACATAGGATTGAAGACTGGAAAGCTTTTAACTTACATAGACAACACGGGTAAATTATTATGATAAAGTATTTTCCTTTAACTCGAATAAAAACAAACCTATACACGAGAGGTAATGAGTACTTAACTCCTGATCGAAAAGCTTATACCGGCAGGTATTATGTGACTTACGAAGATAAGGCGTATACAGGTATTAACCCGGTATTAGGAAATAACATATTACTGACTCCGATAAGAAAAGCTAACGTAACAGATGAGTATAATTCTGATTTTACAGGAAATAGTAGGTCTAGTACTTTACAGTTAACCTCAGCAAGAGGGTATGCTGCTGCAAATCCTGGAGTAGATTCTAACCTTGAATTAACCTCACTAAACCCGTATTATCCCGTCCCTCTAGATTCAGATTATGCACGAGGATACTTTACAAGGTATTTTGCTAAGAATGTAAGCGGTCCTGGGTTTGTATTTGAAATATCTCAACTCGACTGGACTAAAATTCAAAATGGAAATATAAGTGACACGGTTTTAGGTTATGAGTCAACAAGTATGTTATGGCAGTTAACTGGTCCTTTGAATGATACGAGAAAATCTCAGTATCAAATTCAAGGAGGAGTTTATAACACTAATAAAAGAGTAACAGAAGCTAAACAAAAGAGTTTCAGGGGTATTATAGAATTTATCGGAGGAGATTATACAAAGTTTGCAAAAATAACTCCATAAGAGTTGGTTTTTTAAAAAGACCTTCTTATTTTACTGTAAATAAAAGTTATGTATTTCATTATTGAGACAGCAGAGCAGCTCTCACAGCTACCTAGACCGGAAAAATGCTTTATCGAGTTAATGTCGATGTCTGAACACACTCATCCGGCCTTAACTACACCGTGCGTCTTATATTACAATGATTTTGAGAAAGGCTATATTATTCCAATTAATCATTCAGAAGCTTTCTCTCTACCTGTTGATGAAATTCAGACTTTTTTAAAGGGTATTCCTAAAATTTACTTATTAGATAAGAAGTGGCATTCTTACTATCTAGATTTACCTAATTCTATAGACCTATACTTTACTGTTTTAGATATAGAAGGTAAAATACAGGATTTTAATTGTTATACTCCAGTGCATTTAGACTTCTATGAGAAGTTTAAGTACTCACCACAGGTAAATACCTTTATCCCAATCTCAAAACATTACGAAAGATGTGAATGTATGTTTGAAATGGTTAGAGACTACGTAGGAAAAGAATTGAATACTGAATGGCAGGCTAAATACACTGGGGTATATAAATGGGTAGAAGAGCAGGGAATCTTAGTAGATGAAAAGCTCTTTGATAAGTACTTTGAAACTCCTTGGAAAGGGAGATCTCTAAAGGATAGTAGGGTTTATTCAAGTTATAACCTATATAACATTACTTCACGTCCTACTAATGCATTTAATAGTATAAACTTCCTTGCTTTTAATAAAGAAAACGGTTCTAGAACGGCTTTTATACCGCAAAACGACGCTTTTGTAGAGTTTGACTTTGATGGATACCATATAAGGTTAATTGCCGATGCAATGTACACCGATATTCCACAAGATCAATCAATTCACGAGTATTTAGGTAAACAATACTTCAATAAAGAAGAACTAACACCTGAAGAATACCAAGAAGCTAAGAAAATTACATTTAGGCAGATGTATAACGGAGTAGAGGAGGAGTATATGCACATTGAATTCTTCGAAGACGTATATCATACGGTAAGAGCTATATGGACTGCATATACAAATAACGGTTTTTTAGAGTTACCAAACGGTAGAAAGCTTACTCAAGAAAACGCTAATCCTCAAAAACTATTTAACTACTATATTCAATGCCTAGAAACGGTAAATAACGTAAAAAAACTAAATAAGTTAAAAGATTACCTAAAAGATAAGCAAAGTAAAGTTCTTTTAGTTGTATATGATTCAATACTAATTGACTATGCAGTATCAGACGGAAAAGG
>Ga0114976_10000068_pt1 | contig 53616 bp, 39 predicted proteins | sample S_130805_EF_Meta_FD_87319 | JGI IMG/M metagenome (GOLD analysis project Ga0114976, IMG submission 87319) | Freshwater microbial communities from Lake Simoncouche, Canada to study carbon cycling - S_130805_EF_MetaG | ecosystem: Environmental > Aquatic > Freshwater > Lake | place: Lake... | reverse complement strand
GGATTTCTTAATTTAAGCCTTTGCTCTATAGCATAAGGACGCATATCGAAAATGCCATAAACGATGTCCGCAATTTGCGCATCCGTTTTTGTTACTTTGGCTGTTCCGTAAGTGTTAATATAAATATTGGTTGGTTTAGCCACACCAATCGCATAAGAAACCTGTACTAAAACCTCTTTACAAACACCCGCAGCCACCAGGTTTTTTGCAATATGCCTTGTTGCATAAGCAGCAGAACGGTCCACTTTTGAAGGATCTTTACCACTAAATGCACCACCACCATGGGCACCTTTGCCGCCGTAGGTATCAACTATAATCTTTCTTCCCGTTAAACCGGTGTCTCCATGAGGTCCGCCAATAACGAATTTACCTGTAGGATTGACGTGATAAATAATGGTATCTGTAAATAAAGCCTGTAATTCAGGTTTTAATTTTGCTTTAACTCTTGGAATAAGTAACTGGATAACATCAGATTTAATTTTCTCTAACATTACCTGTTCATTCTCATTGAAATCATCATGTTGAGTAGAAACAACAATACTATCGATACGAACAGGTTTATGATTATCATCATATTCAATGGTAACCTGTGATTTAGCATCTGGCCTGAGATAATTCATTGCATCGGTTGCCTTTGCAGATTTGCGGATTTCAGCTAATTCAATTAAAATCCGATGTGCTAAATCGAGCGCCAGAGGCATATAATGTTCCGTTTCCTCGGTAGCATAACCGAACATCATACCTTGGTCTCCTGCACCTTGATCCTCATCTTTTGCTCTTTCAACACCCTGATTTATATCGGGAGATTGTTCGTGGATAGCTGAAAGAACGCCACAAGAATTAGACTCAAACATATATTCTGATTTGGTATAACCGATACGTTTGATAACATCGCGTGCGATTTGTTGAACATCAAGATATGCTTTCGATTTAACCTCCCCGGCAAGAATTACCTGACCAGTTGTAACTAAAGTTTCGCAAGCAACTTTTGATTGAGGGTCAAAGGCAAGGAAATGATCAACCAATGCATCAGATATCTGGTCGGCCACTTTATCCGGATGACCTTCCGATACTGATTCTGAAGTGAAAAGATAAGCCATAATACAACTTTGTATAAATAAGATAATGGATTAAAAAATATTTTCAAAGATATAAATACCTTAGATTATAACTAAATTAAATTATTTAATTTGACAATGAAAGAAAGATTCCCATCCCTCCTTCGTTAACATTTTTCCTTCCAGTTTATCCCCTATTGACACTGGACCTACACCTGCAGGAGTTCCCGTGTATATAAAATCACCCATCTGGAGTTTAAAAAATTTAGAAACATAGACAATTAAGGCCTCAAAAGAAAAAATACAATCTGCTGTATTACCCTGTTGAACTAATTCGTTATTTTTCATCAACTGAAATTCAAAAGCAGAAGAATCAGGAAAAGCAGAAAGTGGTTTGAAATCACCCAAAACAGCAGAATGGTCAAACGCTTTAGCTATTTCCCAAGGTAATCCTTTCGCTTTTTGTTTAGCTTGGATATCACGCGCTGTAAAATCGATGCCTAACCCAATTTCCTCAATATAATCAGCAGCGAATTGAGGCTCAATGTGTCTTCCATTTTTACCAATCTTAATAATCACCTCTACCTCATAATGCAAATCATTTGTAAAAGAAGGATAATAAAGAGGTTTATTGTTTATCAGTAAAGCCGTTGGAGGCTTCATAAAAACAATAGGCTCATCAGGAACAGCATTTTGAAGTTCCTTTGCATGAGCACCATAATTACGTCCGATACAAATTATTTTCATGGTTTCAGCGTTATATTTTAACGTTCATAAGTCCGGCTAAGGATTTGACTTCGTTCATTGTCTTTTGAGCCACTTTTCTAATGTCAGCGGAGGAATGTCTAATCATTTCCTTTACCTCCTCTTTATTTTCATCCAGTTGTTTTCGTCGATCAACCATTGCGACACTTATTTCCGTTAAAGCCTCTGCAACGGTATCCTTAAGATGGACATATTTTAGAACACCAGACTGATAATCAGACATTAAAGAATGGTGCTGATCCATTTTATTTGCTGCTTTCAACAGTTCAAACAAGTTAATCAAACCTTGGGACATTTCTCCTGACGGGGTATCGCCAGTATCTGTTACGGCAGACCTTATCTGTTTTTTAATTTTATCCGGCGTAGTGAAAACAGGAATATAATGCTTATCTCCTGCACTCTTACTCATTTTTTTCATAGGATCTGCAGGAGACATCACCTTAGGTGTCTCAGTAAACAAAGGCTCAGGCAATACAAAATATTCTTCACCAACCTGATTATTAAAACGCTGGGCTATATTTCTAGTAAGTTCCAAATGTTGTTCCTGATCTTTTCCAACAGGGACAAAATCAGCTTTATATATAAGTATATCAGCAGCCTGCAAAACAGGATAATCTAATAAACCCGCTGAAATAAACCCGTCGGCATTTCCTTCTTCTACTTGCTGGGTTTTATCTTTAAACTGCGTCATGCGGGTAAGTTGTCCGTAAGAAGCAAAACAATTCAGAATCCAGGATAATTCAGCATGTTCAGGAACCAGAGATTGTACAAAAAGATTTTCTGTTTTAACGCCTGCAGCAATTAAATTGAAAATAAGTTCCCAGGTATTATCTTGTAATTGTTTAGGATTATAGGGCATTGTCATGGCATGGTAATCGACAACACCATAAAAACAATCATATTTTTGTTGGATATCCACCCAATTTTTTACTGCACCGAAATAATTTCCGAAATGCATATCCCCCGTTGGTTGAATACAAGAAAGAACTGTTTTTGTAGTCACGACAAATATTCAGATAATAAAACAAAAAACGGACTAGCGTAATAAATTACCTGCCCGCAATGAGTGAAATTTCCACATGAACAAAACGTGGAAGTGCAGCTACCTGCACTAATTCTCTGGCAGGAGCGGTGTCCTCTTTAAAATATTTACCATAAATGGTATTTATTTTAGCAAAGTCATTCATGTCTGTTACAAAAACAGAACATTTGAGCACATTTTCAAAGTTAAGTTCAGCGGCATATAAAATTGCCTCCAGGTTTTTTAGAACCTGTTCCGTTTCAACTTCGATAGAGTCAAGAACTAATTCTCCAGATGCTGGATTGAGGGCAATTTGCCCGGAAACAAATAGCATATCCCCGTACCAAACAGCCTGATTATAGGGTCCGATTGGTGCGGGGGCATTTTTACTTGTTACTATTGATTTACTCATAGAAACAGTTTTCAAAATATAGCAAATAATTTATTTATTCTTCTGTTGCAGAAGCATTAAACAAACGTCCTCTATAATAAAGATTACCTGTTGCATCGGTATAAGCCCGGTGACGTAGATGGGTTTCTCCTGTTGCTGAACAGGTAGAAAGGGTTGGAATTTCAGCTTTGTAGTGCGTACGACGTTTGTGTTTGCGCTGCTTTGAAATTCTACTCTTTGGATGTGCCATTTTTCAACGTTTATCTGCTAATATTCTAATATAGCAGGAATTAAGAATTTTTTTTGTTTTCCCAATTTTGAAGAATTTTCCAAGGTGAATTTCCTTCATCTTCCGGTATTTCGTGAATAATCCCTTGCGAAATTATTCGAATCATTTCCTTATCGCAAGGAGGATTTAACTCCGACTCACAATCATATCTTTTAATCACTGGTATCGACAGCAGTATATTTTCATATATAACACTGGCGGCATTCCATACAGGCGTTTCAGGGTGAAGAACAATAACATCTTCATTTTCTATTTCTTCAGGTTGCTCCATTGATTTTACAAGTAATCTATAATCACTTTGTAAAGGTATGCTGATATCAGCAAGGCAACGGTCACAAGCTGCATGTAATTTACCCTTAAGGTGAAATTCCATTGTAATCAAACCCGGTCTTTTTTCTAAAATAACATTCACATTTGCTGTTACTTTTTCTTTAGGTGAGTCTTCAAAAAAAGTTAAAAACGCTGTACCTATAGTAAAATCAAATGAATGCATCCCATCTTTAAGACCTTTTAGGCGGATATCATAGGGAATCAAATCCTTCATGTCAAAAGAACTTTTAAAAACGTGCGCAAATATAGATAAAAAATAGATTTAAATGGTAATAAGTTCAAAAAAATAAATGCAAGAATTCAATTTATTATAACAGCTGTTTTTTCAATATCCAACCTTACCCTTTCTAAGATCTCTAATTTTTCAGCCATGTTATTATATTTTTGTTCTACCCCAACTTTGGTTAAGTATCCAACTTTCTCGGAAAAGGATTTATATCCTGCCTTTTCAATTTTTGTGACCATTTTGGCAGCATTTTCAGGATTACCAAAAACACCAATTGCGATTTTTACTATTTCGCCTCTTTCAATTGCCTCCTTTTTTTCGGGTATTTTTGTTTCTGGTATTTTAATTTCTTCCTTTAATGGAAAATCAACCACATCAGAAATGGTGTCATTTGAAACTTCATTCGTATTTTTTATAGGTTCAGCTTCTATTTTATCATCATTCCATGCAGCAACCATTTCTTTTACTTCCTTAAATTTATCCTTAAAATAAACAGAAGAAACAAAGAAAAATCCTCCGACAGAAAGTGCTACAACAAAGAGGCTTAACAGGATAAATTTTAAAATTGGATTTTCAGGAACAGGAGGTAAAACAAAGGATTCTGTTTCTACAACAGGAGGAATGATTATTCCTGAATTAGCTGTAAATGGAATTTCCGGCAGTCCAAAAGTGGCATTTTCAAAAAATTTAAGTCTTGGTACAAAGGCTATTTGATGATCCGTATTGTAATATAACCTGCCTAATGAAGGTATTTCAACACTATTATGCAAGTCTAATTCATTGTAAATCTGTCTGGTAAATAACTTTATAGCTTCTGATGCTAAATTATCATCAACAGAAAATTTATTTTTCACCTCAGTGTGTAAAACGCTTCCATCGCCATTTCCCCCAGGTTCAAACAGAATTAGAGTATCAGGTGGTAACAATTTACCATTGATGGTGTCTTCTTTTGATGGTATATGTTTTTCCGTAAAAGTTCCTAAGCCTGGAATAAATATATATTGATATTTTGTAAGCAGAGGTTTGATGATTAAATTAAGATCTAATTGCATAGTATGGTAATTATTTTGTCATGTTTACAAATATAGTGGAATAACGGGTATTCCTTTTGTAAATTTGTTCTATTATAACCCAACATGTCAAATAATTATTATGCAGGAACAAACCTCTTTTCCTCGTAGGGTAAAATCAGCAGAACTTTTTGAAAGAGCAAAATCTGTTTTCCCTGGTGGTGTAAGTTCTCCCGTCAGAGCATTTAAATCGGTCAGCGGACCTCCCTTATTTATGAAAAAAGGAGATGGCTGCTATGTTTGGGATATGGATGACAATAAATATGTGGATTTTTGCGCATCCTGGGGACCTTTAATCCTGGGTCATAATAACGAACAAATAAGAAATAGCATTTATACAGCGGTGGCATCTGGCACATCCTTTGGCACCCCTACTCTTCCCGAACTGGAATTAGGTGAATTACTTATTCAGCATAATCCTTATTTAGAAAAAGTCAGATTTGTAAGTTCAGGTACAGAAGCCGTTATGTCAGCCATTCGCCTGGCCCGCGGATACACAGGGAGATCTAAAATTTTAAAATTCGAAGGCTGCTATCACGGACATCTTGATTCACTTTTAGTTAAAGCTGGATCTGGATTAGTGACCTTTGGTGAAACAACTTCAGCAGGAATTCCTCCTTCTTTTGCAGCTGAAACGCTGGTAATCCCGTTGGACGACAAAGAGGCCTTAGATGAAGCATTATCAAAATATGGTCACGAAATTGCCTGTATTATTATCGAACCTATTCCTGCCAATAATGGACTTTTACTTCAAGACCTGTCCTTTCTAACCTATCTTAGAAAAAAAGCAACTGAATATCAGGTATTACTTCTTTTTGATGAAGTGATTTCAGGATTTAGAGTTCATTTTGCAGGTGCAGCTGGATACTATAATGTAAAACCTGATTTAGTAACTTATGGCAAAATTATTGGTGGTGGCATGCCTGTAGGCGCTTATGGCGGCAGTAAGGAATTGATGGCATGTATTTCCCCTGATGGTCCAGTTTATCAAGCTGGTACGCTTTCTGGAAATCCAGTTGCTATGGCAGCAGGCCTCGCAGCTTGTAATCAATTATTAACACCCAATTTTTATTGTCAACTTGATCATAAAACCAACCATTTTATTAAAAAACTTACTGACCACGCCACACAAAATAACTATAATGTTACTTTCCCCCGAATAGGCTCCATATTTTGGATTGCCTTTAGTAAAGAAAATATTAAAAGAGCTGATCAAATAGACCCAGAATCAATGAAAAATTTTAAGCTATTACATGCAGTTTTACTTGAAAATGGCATTTACATGGGTCCCTCAGGCTACGAAGTCGGTTTTGTAAGTTCAGCACATACAACGGAAGTATTGAATGAAGCAGCTGATAAAATTTGCTGGGCATTAGACAAAGTTTTTAGTGAATCCTGATTATGATGCTTAATAATCAATTGCGCATTATTTCCTACCTGGTCATTTTTTACATGCTTTTAGCTTTTAGCTGGTGGACTGTTTTATTGCACACAAAAAACAGAGACGCCTTTCTGGCAAAAAATGAAATTTTAAAGCTTACCCTAGTTGCACAAAATGCTATTAAAAACGAGGCAGATTTCTTAAATAATCCCGCACACATTCAACTAAAAAATGCCTATCAACGTCAGGAATGGATGATTTTAGGCGAAGCTTCTGTCTTTGTTTTAAGTTTATTGATTGGTATAGCTTTTATAAACAGAGGCTACAACAAAGAAATACTTGCAGCAAAACAAAGCCGAAATTTCCTTTTATCGATTACCCATGAGTTAAAATCTCCTATTGCTTCTATTAGGTTAGGCTTTGAAACATTACAGCGCAAAAAATTATCAGAAGAGCAAGCGATGGTATTATTGAAAAATGGGATCAATGATACAGATCGTTTAAATAATCTGGTATCCGATCTCCTCCTTTCGGCAAGACTTGAATCTACTTATCAACTAAATATGGAATTATTTTCGCTGGAAATTTTAATTGATGAATGTATCCAGTCTATCAAACAAAAATTCCCTTCATCTGAAATTAACCAATCAAAAGCATCTGATATCCCTGAAATATTCGCTGATTATTCAGCCATTCGATCTGTTATTCTTAATTTATTGGAAAATGCGATGAAATACAGTGATTCTATACCTGAAATTAATATAAAGATTTATCCGGCAAGCGATAAAATCCATTTAGAAATTTCAGATTTTGGCATTGGTATTGCCCAACAGGAAAGAAAAAAAATATTTGAAAAATTTTATAGGATTGGAAATGAAGACCAACGAAAAACAAAAGGAACGGGATTAGGATTATACATTGTAGATCAAATAATTAAGGCACATAATGGTAGTATTTCCGTATCTTCAAACCATCCCAAAGGCACTAAATTTAATGTTTTCTTACCCCTGGATATTTAAATAAAAACTCAGCATGCGCATTTTGATAGTAGAAGATGAAGAAAATATCAGAGATTTATTAAAATTAAATCTGGAGCTGGAAAATTTTGAAGTGGTCACCTCAGGTAATGGAAGAGATGCATTAAAATTGATTCCTGGCCAACATTTTGATCTTATTTTATTGGATGTTATGCTACCCGAAATGGATGGATTTCAAATTTGTGAACAGATAAGGTTAAGTGATCTACAAACTCCAATTATTTTTCTAACCGCTAAAGATGGTTCAAATGACAGGATTCAAGGCTTAAAAAATGGTGCCGATGATTATATTGTCAAACCATTTGTGTTTGAAGAATTGCTGCTAAGAATAAATAATTTATTGAAAAGAAGTGCCAGAACGCCAGAAAATACGTCTACCGTTTTTTCTTTCGGTAAAAATAAAATCAATTTCATTACTTATGAAGCGACAGGAAATGAAGGTAAATTTCAACTGACAAAAAAGGAAGCGATGCTTCTAAAATTACTTATAGACCGAAAAAATCAGGTAGTTTCCAGACAACAAATACTTCAATCCGTTTGGGGTTATGATGTTTATCCAAGTACGAGAACCATAGATAATTTTATTTTAAAGTTCAGAAGAAATTTTGAAGAAGATACACGAGAGCCTATTCATTTCCACGCCATCAGAGGGATTGGATATAAATTTAGTTATCCCCAGACTCCGACAGATTTGACAATTGACTAAGAAAATCGCGCACCTCCAGCGTATTAGCCAGGTGATATTTAGCTTCTGAATTTTCCATTCCTATTTTAACTGAAAATGCATTTAATGGGAGTACCCTAAACATATCCTCATCCGTTTTATCATCTCCAATAGCTAATATAAAATCCCAATCGGCCATTTGCAACCAATTTAAAGTTGCTTTACCTTTGGTTACGCCAGCATGTTTCACCTCCACCACCTTATTACCCTCCAAAACATGTAATTCTGTATTTGCGGTAAGATAAAGCAAAACATCCCGAAATTCCCTGATTCGTTTTTCACCTAAGTCTTTATCAATTTGCCTGTAATGCCAGGCTATAGAAAACTCCTTTTCTTCAATAAAAGATCCTGGAGTTCGTTCAACTATATTTTCAAGAGCTGTTCTCACATCCTGTTTCCAGTCATTTGATAATCCAGGTGTCCTCCGCCAATTCTTGCTATCTTTCAACCACACGCCATGTTCAGCTGCCATATCGAGGTTGAGATCACCCAGCCATTCCTGCATCGTTTGCCTGTCTCTGCCACTATTAATGACTATTTTATTTTTATCGTCTGATGAAAGTTTTGTCAGCAAAGTTACTAAATGTGGATCGGGAAAAACAGCGAGGGGATCAACATGAAAAGGCATTAAAGTGCCGTCATAATCAAGAATTATTAGCCTTTTATGGCTATTCCTATAAGCTAATTGAATCATTTCTTTAATTGATTCTTCTAACTTATTGATATGAAATTGTCTTCGATTGTGTAAATGTTTATCCTGTTCCTTTAAAAAATTGGCAGCCCAATAATCAACGGCATATTTTTTTAACCGCTCCTGCATATTTTTAAGTCTAAAAGCTTGTTCCGCTTCAGGCATATTTAAGGCATTCTTTATAGCGCTAACAATATCGTAAACATCGTGAGGATTGACTAAAATAGCTTCCGATAATTCTGTCGCTGCACCTGTCATTTCACTGAGAATCAAGACCCCTTTTCCGATAATATCCTTACTGGCAATAAATTCTTTGGCCACTAAATTCATACCATCCCTTAGCGGTGTAATCAAAGCAATGTCTGCTACCTGATAAAGTGCCAGTAATTCTGTATGCAATAAATTCCGGTATAAATAATGGATGGGAATCCAACCAAAGCTACCATAAGTACTGTTAACTTCACTAACTAAGGTATTGAGCGTTTTCTTTAAATCTCGATATTGAGTTACCTGAGACCTCGATGGAATGACAACTAATACTAAGGTTACCTGCCCTCTATATTCCGGATGTAAGTCTAAAAATTTCGCAAAAGCCTGAATTCTTTGAGGTATTCCTTTCGTGTAGTCTAACCTGTCCAGGGAGATTATTAGTTTTTTTCCCTTGGCTAAATTACTAATATTCATTGTCTCATCAGCTGTTTCTGAAACAGATGGTAAAGCAGCATATTTCTGATAATCAATTCCCATAGGGAAAACGTCCACATTTACAACCCTGTTATTTGCCGTTATTTTCCCTATATGGTGTTCAAAACCGCATATTCGATAAGCAGCACTTAAAAAGTGACGCATGTAACCGTAGGTATGAAATCCAACCTGATCTGCTCCCAAAATACCCAAAAGTAAATCTGAACGCCAAGGTAAAGTTCTAAAAATTTCGTAGGAGGGAAATGGAATATGAAGGAAGAAACCAATCGATAGATCAGGGAAATTTTTTCTTAAAATAGCCGGTAATAACATTAACTGGTAATCATGTATCCAGACGGTATCATCAGATTTTATCGTGGTCGCTAATATTTCAGCAAACCGATGATTAATTTTAACATAAGCATCCCAATATTCCTCATTATAGGAAGTATATTGAGTAAAATAATGAAAATGTGGCCAAATTGTTCGGTTGCAAAAGCCAGAATAATAAGTTTCAATATCCTTTTCAGACAAAAAGACAGGAACCAAGCCATCTTTATGCAGCAGTTTAAGGACATCACTTTCCTCTTCTTTTTTAAAATGAAAACCTGGCCAACCTATCCAGATTTTTTCAATAGATGAAGACAATGCACTGAGACCTGTAGCTAATCCACCGGAACTGGCAGAGCATACAAATTCATTTCCCTGTTTCTGAATAGTAACGGGCAAACGGTTGGAAACGATTACCAGCCTAGACATAATATGAAATTAACTTACTTTAAGCTTCTTTTGGTTTCCGTACTGTCTTAAATCTTTCAACAAATTCCTTTTCTGTTACAAAATCGATTTCGACAAAAGTACGTCCAACAAACTTTTTGACCTCTTGATAATCTCTGCCTCTTTTATCCAAAAAGGTATCTTGCAATCTATCAACATAAGCAAGTGCAGCTTCTCTTATCCTCATATTAAAATGCTGATTATTGAAAATTTGCTGATAAGTTGGAAACAATTGCGTAAATATTCCAAAGAATTCCATATAGTCTTGTTCCTCTAGATTCTTAATTAATTTTAAGAAATATTGAGAAACCGTAAGTCTTAAACACTCATTAATGTCAGATAATCCGTCAAATTTAGCGTGGAATTGACGAACATCCTCCTGAACCGTTTCATTGGTGTACCCTGTTTTATGCACTTTATCAACGACCAGGTAATAAGAAGACAGCTCGTCTTTCATCGTTTTATCAATGATGCCTGAAAGTCTAAGGTCCGCATCAGGTGTAAGGATTCCAGCGCCATCCTGATGTAAATGTAATAAGGTAGCAAAAGTACGTTGAGAGAAAAGTACAGGGTCTTTGGTTCTTATTTTATTTACTGTTTTATGAATATTTATCCTGTCGATTTCAGGAGTCTCAAAAAATAGTCCGAAGATTACCATTATTTCCTGGTGTTCCATAACACCCCAAAAATCTTCATTTATAACAAACTCAGAAAGTGGCTTTATCAAACTTTCATTTGGCAAAGATTTATTTACCCTTGAAAGCAAAAATCTTTTCAACTGAGGAAAGAAAACAACGAGTTCTCCTTTATTTGAAGGGAATTCAGCAGAAAGAAAGGTATCATTTTGAAATTGCTTTAAGAACCTGGAGTAGGCAATTTTTCTTTCTGCCAGATGAACAAATTTTTCATTTTTCTGATTCTGAAAAAACTGCTTTACCCTTTTATTATCGATTGACTCGAGCACGTTTGTAATCCAAATATCGCTGCATAATGCAAATCCAACCTGAACTGACATACCAATTCTCTTTCTTAATAACTCAAAATTAGGTGAGGCGGATATAGCAATAATGAGGTCTTTGAAATGCTCCTGAGGACGAATATATTTAAAATCATTATTAACATTACCACGTAGCACGACATAACCCAGCAATTTTGGCAAAAACAAGCCTTCAAAAATAGGATCCATTAATACTTGTTCCAATGCAATCAACTGCAAAGGAGAATTAAAGGCTACGTCTTGATATATTTCAGCTATAGAGGGTTCGAAATTATTTTTAAGTTCATTATAATCTTCCTCTTCTTCCGAGTTCAAATAACTTGCTAAAGCTGGAGAATCTTGAATTCCAACAGCTAACTCCTCCAGTTTCGTAAGATATTCTGCGTTTAATTCGTACATGGTAATCATTTTAAATGGAAACCTGATAATGCATTTTTCAGCATTATCAGGTCAAAAAAAATATAATATTCCTAAAAGAAAAATTTATTCCGCTGCAGGTATTTCTTCACTGCTTTCTTCAGCAGGCGCTTCCTCAACAACTACTTTTTTAGAAACTTTCGGTGCAGCAATACCGGATACCATAGCATGGAAATCACTGATTTCTTTTTTGGTTTGGCTTACTCTTTCTGCAATTATTGCTTCTTTTTGGTCAACCCAGACATTGTGTTTTTCCTCTGCTTGCTCAATCGTAAGCGCTCCTTTCTTAACACCTCTCAAAAGATGCTTTTTATAAAGCACTCCTTTAAAACGTAAGATGGCATTTACAGTATCTGTAGGTTGAGCCCCATTATTTAACCATTCCAATGCTTTATCGCGATCGAGGTCAATGGTAGCAGGCTTTGTCATTGGATTGTAACTTCCAATTCTTTCAATAAAACGTCCGTCGCGAGGAGAACGAGAATCTGCAATTACAATGTGGTAAAAAGGAGATTTTTTTCTCCCCATACGCTGAAGTCTGATTTTTACGGCCACTTGTCAAAATTTATGTGGTGAATGCCAGCCAGCCTTACGCTCCTTAGGAGCCAGGTAGGTTTTAACAACGCAAAATTAGTGTTTTTTACTGAATTTCCAACTTCTTAATAGAAAATAAAATAAGTAACTTAAAATTCACACCTAAGCCTCAGGTTTATTCTTCTGCTGGTAAGATAATTTGGAATGGCATATTGTTGTAAAAATACCGTTTTTATCCAGGTGTTACCCGCCTGATTCTGGACTTGAAGCAGATTATAAACTTCCAGGCTAAGCCAGGTTTTTTTACTAAATCTGAGCCAGTGATCAGGCTTCGTCAATGATTTTTTCAATCTGTCGTATAGGAGAAATGAAAATCCAATATCCACCCTATGATAAGGATTTAAGCGATAAGTATTTCTATAGACGGTATTATTTCCTTGTAAACCATAAGGTAGCCCTGTACCTAAGGTGAAATTTAAATGAACTCTAAAATTATCGTTTTTAGGCAGGTAATCCTGGAAAAATAAAGCTAAAGTAACCAACTGATCGGAAGGTCTTGGTACATCCTTTACAACAGTAGCGTCTGGTTTTCCTATTTCCCTTTCTAAATGCTCTACGCCATTAAGCCGCTCCCTGGCCCTTAAAAAGGAAAGATTTATCCAGGATTCAGCTCCACTAACAAACTCGCCATTTAATCTTACATCTAATCCTGTCACATATCCAGACGCATTATTTACGCCTGCATATCGAATCCTTACATTCTCCACCTCATAAGAAACGAGGTCCCATAAATTTTTGTAATATCCCTCTGCAATTAATTTAAATTTTGTTGGATTATCCTTGCCGAGATAAAAATCGTAGGTAAAACCAGCAAGATAATGAAACGATTTCTGAGCCAAAACATCCAGGTTCATCCTTCCATCAGGTCTTCTCATTTCCCTGTAAAAAGGAGGCTGCATATAGTATCCGAAGGCAAGTTTCCAGGAAATATCACTTTTTATGCCTAAGGGTTTATAAAGTAATTGTACCCGTGGGGAAAACAAAAATTCTTTATTTACAGTCCAATAATTGGTCCTCAGACCCATCGACAGTCTAATTTCTCTTTTTCCTGCTTTTCTATAAGTGTAGGTATCTTGAAAATAGGCGCTTAATCTGGAAGAATTCAATTCATTTTCCGTTTTCAAAACCTGCGAAAGTTGAAAAACATTTGGGCTATAAGGTAATGAATATCCAGCGGAATCAATTCTCTCCCATTCATTAATCCTATCATTAATGGATTCAAGCTGATATTTTAAACTCCATTGAAGAAAATGATTTTTCGCCCCTTCATCTGCCAGTTGAATTTCCAAACCACCTTTATATTCAATATTTCCAACCCTGGTTTGCAATAAATTACGAACATATTGATGTTGAGTACCAGAACCTAATTCTTCTAAAACCTCACCAAACCGGGAACTTCCCAAATCAGAATCGATCTGCCTTAAACTATAACTTCCTAAAATGTCAAAAGATTCTTTCTCATAAGAACCAAATCCTGACATTAGAAGCTTCATGAAAAGTGGATTTTTCCTGTTCTCCGGCAACCAGGTTAAGGAAAGTCCACCCATACCTGTAGCAAAATTATCTTTCTCCTCCCCTTCAAAAACACTGTACAACTGTAGGGCATAATTGATTAATCCAAAGGCCGTACTTCGCGTGGTAGGCCTAAATTCATAACTTGATCTATTATAATTTCCCAAAAAACCAACTTGTAATGATTTTGAAATATCATAGGTTAAATAAACCTGAAAGTCAGTAAAATTTGGAATATATTCTCCTTTAACATCCAGAGAGCCAAGCAAATACCTGTTGGTTTTATATCTTGTCCCTATCAAATACCGCCATTTTTTGAAGTCACTTTTACCCGCTGGCAAACTACCTTCCAAATGAGCTGTGGCACCGAGCAAACTTCCCGAGAAAGATCCAGCGAAAGATTCCGGTCTTTTATATTTAATATCTAAAACCGAAGATTGTTTGTCACCATATCTCGCTTCGAACCCACCAGATGAAAAAGATAAATCTCTAATCAAGTCAATATTAGGAAAACTAAGACCCTCTTGTTGACCTGCCCGGATAAGTTGGGGTCTATAAATCTCAAAATCATTTACATAAACCAGATTTTCATCATAATTTCCTCCTCTGACATTATATTGAGAACTTAATTCTCCACCTGTTCCACTGCTTGCACCCAGGGCCAAATGTGGTAGCAAACTCTCTAAATTACCTGATGTACTGGGTAGTAAGCGGAGTTGCTCTACCCCTTCTCTAACCATTCCTGCCTCTTGAATACGGGAACTCCGTATTTCAATTTCTAAATCGGATTCAGCAGGTGCCAGAAGAATATCGAATTGACGGCTACTCCCATTTGGCATTGCTTCCGCATTAACAACACTTTCTTTATAACCTATCCGAGTAAAAACAAGTACAAAGGGTTTTTGCGCCTGAACTTCCAGATTATATCTGCCAGTCGCATCTGTTTCTACTGCATTGGAGGTTCCTTTAACATAAACGGTTACAAATTCAACAGGTAAATCGGTCATACCGTCTATAACAATACCTGAAATTTTTGCACTAATCGACGATTGAGCCACAGTATCAACGACCGTCAATATAAAAACTGAAAGAGTTAAAAAAAATATTTTATACATCCTTGTATAAGCCTTAATATTGCCCATTTTTTATGTTTTCCGCTATTTCATAAAACTTATTTACGCTGCCTTCTCTATCCGCAGCTTTAAAAACAGAGGTGCCTGCAACCAGGTTGTCAGCCCCCGCTTTAATTAAAGCACTTGCATTATCCAAATCAACGCCACCATCTATTTGTATTAAAACATCAGGAAAGGATATATCCAGTAAATTTCTTAATTCCCTAACTCTGTTGATCGTTTGGGGAATAAATTTTTGTCCCCCAAAACCTGGATTTACGGACATAATCAAAATCATTTCAACGTATGGAAAAATGTCTTTCAGTAAAGAAACAGCCGTATGTGGGTTAACGGCAACGGCTGGAGACATACCTAACTCTTTAATTTGTTGTAATGTTCTCACTAAATGTGGGCAAGCTTCATAATGAACTGTTATTTTGTCAGCACCTGCATCCTGGAACATTTTTAAATAGGCGTCTGGATTTGAAATCATTAAATGAACATCAAAAATCTTGGTTGTTAGAGGTCTTAAGGAAGAAATAACAGGTAATCCAAAACTTATATTGGGAACAAAATGACCGTCCATGATGTCGAGATGCAACCAATCTGCCTGAGAATGATTAAAAAAAGAAATTTCATCGTGTAGATGGCTAAAATCTGCTGCAAGTAAGGATGGAGATAAACAAAATGGCCTCATTTTTATAATTTAATTAGCGCAAAAGTATAAAATATACAGTGAAAATTTGGGCTAAATCCCTTTATATTCAACTTTTAGTCCCTTAATCTGTAATCATCAAGCAATCGTTTATACCTTTCAATGGTTTATAACTTAACATCTTTTGAATAAAAAGCATTATTTTTACATTAATATTTCATCGTAAAGTTAACTCAAATGTCAGTGGAACTGTCAGGTAAATTAAAATTAAATTGTCTTCCTTATGCTGGATTAAGTCTTAACCAGTTGTACGACATCATGAAATTACGGCAAAAGGTATTCGTTGTAGAACAAAACTGCCCCTATTTAGATGCAGATGACCTGGATAAAGATGCCTGGCATCTTTTGTTTTATGGTTGGGACGAACAATTAGTGGCCTATTCCAGGTTAATACCAAAAGGCATTGCTTTTCCTGAATATGCCTCTATTGGAAGAATTGTTGTTCATCCAGATTTTCGAAAAAAAAATATTGGAAAGCAATTAGTTAACAAATCGATTGATGAGATGGAGGTGAAATATGGAAATATTGAGATTAAAATATCGGCTCAGTCTTATTTAATACGATTCTATGAATCACTTGGTTTTTATAAATCTGGGGAAGAGTATTTAGAAGATGGTATTCCGCATACGCCAATGATTAAACCTAAGAAACTTATTTGAAATTTTAATTTATTTATATACCATTTTGAAAAATAAGCATAAATAGGAAACTCATCCCCTTCAAAATACTGCAATTTCGGTTGAAGGGTAACAGTGTTTCCTGACAAACTGTCTGAAAATGAATTTTATATAAAATATTGGTGCAAATTCAATTTGACTTTTTACCATTCCCTGGCAGAAAGGTACTATCATTTATTCCGAATCTTTAATTTAAAATAAAAAGCCCCCGTATTGAACGGAGGCTTTAAAATGAAATGTTTAATTTCCTTGCATCACCTTTTCCTGGTGATTTATTGATTCTTGATGTATCGCTTTCAGCGTGGTTTCGATAAACTCTTCACTCAAACCTTTTTTAGTACCTAAGCTTAGTCCTTTTTCTAATATTTCATTCCATCTGTTTGTCTGGAGAATGGCAATATTATTGTCCTTCTTAAATTTACCAATACCTTCGGCCAGTTTCATTCTTCGCACATATAAATTCATTAACTCGTCATCAATTTCATCAATTTCATGGCGCAAATGATCAATATTATTATGGAATTCCTGATTATCTGTGGTAGCTAACCTAAATTTAAGTTTATTGTATAATTCAGCTCCGTAAACCTCGGGGGTAATTTGCTGAGCGGCATCACTCCAAGCCTCATCGGGACGAGGGTGAACCTCTGTCATTAAGCCATCAAAATTTAAATCAAAACCTTTCTGAGCAACTGCCAGCAAGGTATCTCTTCTGCCACAAATGTGACTATTATCAACAATAATTTCTAAATCTGGAAATAACCTTTTCAACTCGATGGCAATTTGCCAGCGGGGAATATTTCTATAATTTGATTCCCCGTGATGAGAGAAGCCTCTTTGAATGGCAGCAATGCGTCTGATACCAGCATTATAAACCCTTTCAATGGCACCAATCCACAATTTCAAATCAGGATTTACCGGATTTTTAATCATCACAGGAATATCAACTCCCTTTAGTGCATCGGCAACTTCCTGAACTGAGAATGGATTTACAGTGGTACGGGCACCTATCCAAAGTACATCAACACCAGCTTTCAGGGCTTCAAAAACGTGTTGAGTATTGGCAACTTCAGTGGTAACTGGCAGTCCTGTTTCCGCTTTCACTTTTTTAAGCCAGGGCAGACCAATAGAACCAACACCTTCAAATTCTCCGGGGCGGGTTCTTGGTTTCCAGATACCAGCTCTAAAAAGATCCACTTTACCGAGTGCTGCTAAACCGCGAGCCGCTTGAAGAACTTGTTCTTCTGATTCCGCACTACAAGGTCCGGCAATAATAATTGGACGTTTTTCCGTACGAGCCAAAACGGGGCTAAATGTCATTTCCATGAATATTCTTTTAAGTTAATCAGGAAATAATGCGTTTTATGGCATTTGCTTCCTCAATGAGTGTATGAAAAGTATCAAAATCGTTTTTTATAAGTAAACTTCGAAATTGCGAAAGTTGATTTATATGTTCATCCAAAACATCAAGCACATTGTCTCTGTTTTGTCTGAAAATAGGAATCCAGGTATCGGGTGATGATTTTGCCAGACGAACTGTACTGCTAAAACCTGATCCAGCCAGTTCAAAAATTCTGTTTTCATCTTTTTCTTTAGCTAACACCGTTAATGCCAATGCAAAAGAACTAATATGTGAAATATGAGATACATAAGCGGTGTGAACATCATGAGATTTTGAATCAAGCACTAATATTTTCATATTTAAAGCTGCAAATAACTGACTCACAGTCTCAAGTGCATCTGGTGCACTTAGTTCTATATCACATAAAACGGTAAATTTTCCTTCGAAGAGATTGGGTATAGCAGCTTCCGGGCCAGAGAATTCCGTACCCGCCATTGGATGGGCTGCAACAAAACGACTTCTTTTAGGATGCAAACGAACAGCTTCAGCTAATTGCATTTTAGTAGAACCCACATCAAATATTATCTGATGCTCGGAAATACCTGATAATAAATCGGGAATAATTTTAACCATGCTGTCCATTGGCGTCGAAACAATAAAAACATCAGCAATTTTAATAGCTTCGTCCAATACAAATATCTCATCAACTAAACCAAGCTTCAACGCTTTTGAAGCATGTTCCTGCTGGCTGTCGATACCTAAGATTCGGGTGATCCCTGCTTTATTTCTCAAGGAAATACCGAGTGAACCACCTATTAATCCTAATCCAATAATGGCTACAATCATGACTAAACTTTTAGTTTAGAAGAATTTATTCTGTCTATGGCCTCCTTAAAATCATTAACGGGACTGCACAAGGATATTCTAAGATAAGGTGAGCCCCCTTCTCCAAAAATGCCTCCAGGCGTAATGAACAAATTAGTTTCGTACAATAAACGATCTGCTAATTGATAAGCATTCTCGTAATTTGATGGTGTTTTTGCCCATAAAAACATGCCCACCTGATTTTTCGAATAGGAGCAGCCCAATAAATCCATTACCTTTTCTGCTACTATTTTTCTTTCTTTATAAACCTTATTCATCTTTTCATACCAGGATTCTGGCAATTGAAGCGCAGTAATTGCAGCCTTTTGAATACCGTAAAACATGCCGGAATCCATATTACTTTTAAAAGTTAATATTTCTGCTAAATAATCTGCCCGACCGGCTAACATCCCAATTCTCCAGCCTGCCAGATTATGTGCTTTACTTAATGAATTCAATTCCAGTGCAACATCCATAGCACCAGGAATGGAAAGTAGACTATGCTTTTCAGGATTTAATACAAAGGTGTAAGGATTATCATTTACAAGTAATATTTGATATTGTCTGGCAAATTGAATTAAGGCCGTAAAATATCCTGTATCAGCAGGAGCACCTGTAGGCATATTGGGATAATTAAGCCACATTAATTTGACTTTTGATAAATCGGTTTTGGCTAACTTATCTAAATCTGCCTGCCAATTTCTGGATTCTTCCAGATTATAATTCCGAATTGTTGCACCTGTTAGCTTTGCAACAGCTGAATAAGCTGGATAGCCAGGATCGGGTACAAGCACTTCATCACCATTCTCCAGATAGGTCATTGAAATATGCATGATACCTTCTTTTGAACCAATGAGCGGTAATATTTCCGAGTTTGGATTTAAATCAACATGAAAATAAGCTTTATACCACTGCGCAAATGCGCTTCGTAATTCTGGCAAACCTAAGTAAGACTGGTAACCATGAACATCCTTTTTGGAACTTTCAGTTATCAGTGTTTGGATCACCTCTTCATCGGGTGCCTGATCAGGACTTCCAATACCCAAGTTTATTACCTTTTTACCTTCGGCACGTAAAAGCGCAATTTCCTTCAATTTTCGGGAGAAATAGTATTCCTCCACATGACCCATTCTCGAGGCCGGTAAAATAATTGGTTCCCTTTTCATTCTTCAAAGTGTTTCCCTTGATTATAAATACCCAAAATGTGCAGATCGTTAGCCAAAGGTTTTATGGCATCAATCGCTGACTGTAGAGGAACAAAGCCTTCTGAAATAAAGTCAAGATAAAACTGGTATTCCCAGGGTTTTCCTAAAATGGGTGTGGACTGTATCTTTGAAACATTGATATTATAGGCTGCTAAAACGGCTAAAACTTTGTACAAACTCCCTACCGTATGATCCACTGAAAAAGTGATTGAAACCTTATTTGCCTGTTCATTAATGGTCGCATTCTTCTTAGGTTGTAGCACCCAAAATCTGGTATGATTAGCCTTATTTGTTTCTATACCAGGGGCTAGGATATCTAAATCATACATTTTAGCTGCCAGACTACTGGCTATTGCTCCAATACCTTTTTTTTGTTTCTCCATGATATATTTGGCAGATAGCGCGGTATCCTCACTTTCTACTAAACTAATATCAGGATAGTTTCTGAAAAATTCTCTGCATTGTTCAATGGCAATTGGATGAGAATGTACTTCTTTTAAGTCCTTAATCGATTGGCCTGGTAAAGCCATTAAATTCTGTATGATCCTCAAATAAACTTCTCCTACAATAAAAAGCTCGGAATCGTGAACTCTTTTATAATTGGGAATGAGCGTGCCGGCTATAGAATTTTCAATGGCCATTAAAGCAACATCTACTTTTTCATCTTTTTGTGTTTTTTCTACCAATTCATCAAAAGTGATAGCTGGAATAATTTCAATATCCTGACCATCAAAACAATGTCTCGCTGCAATATCATGAAATGCACCCGGGACACCTTGTATAGCAATACCAAGAGATTGGGTGTTCATTAATTTTTTTTCCAGTAATGTTTGAGCGATCATACTTGATTTTTAACCAAAAAAAAAGTCCCGCTGGCGGGACTCTATTTTGCAGAATTAATTTTGTAGCAATAATAGCGTCCCTTTACGATAAACCGTAAAAATAAAAGCCGCTAAAATAAAATGCTCCTGAATAATTCATTTTAATTTGTTTGTTTTGTAAAATTAGAAACTTTCGATAATATTCCAATAAAAGTAGCTAAAAATAATTAAGAATTTAACATTTTGGCTATATTATTGCACAAATATCAATTGTTAACCCTTTCTATTATCTATTTATGAGCAGAATACCGTGGATTATTTTCCTTGTTTTTTATGTAGTTACCTTAAATGGTCAATTACCAGCCAGTCAAATTTATCAATTAGCAATAATAAAAGACGCTCAACAAAATAAAAGATTGCAACATTTGACCTTACTGACGTCAAAAAACCCAAATGGTTACAATAATCACCCTCATTTATCAGGAGATAGCCTCTTATTTTATAGTAGTGCTCCTGAAGGTACTTTAAATCCAGATATTTATAAATTGAATCTGGTAAATGGTAAACTAATTCCATTTACCAAAACCCCAGAGGGTGAATACTCCGCAATTACAGGGTCTAACAAAAAGGATATCTATGTATTAAGAATGGAATTTTGGCCTGACGATACGCTGCAGCGAATATGGACATTACCTTTAAATGGACAAAATCAGGGTAAACCATTATTTGTAAACCAAACAAATATAGGTTACTTCCGATGGGTTTTTGATCATGGAATGATCACCTTTGAATTGGGAAATCCTCAAACATTATGGTATCGCAAAATAGATGGAACCGTATCCACAATGATCACCCAATTACCTGGCAGATGTTTTCGGGTTACTGAAACAGGCGCATTGTATTATCTTCAAAAGGCCAAACCAGGCGAGCCATCTTTTATTTATAAAACAAAAGCCATTTATACATCCGAAAGTCCCAAAATTCCAATCATCATGCCATTGAACCAGCAGGAAGATTTTACTGTATTTAAAGACGGTACTTTAATTATGGCAGATGGAGCAAAGATTTATCAGTTTCACCCTGACAAAAATGCAAACTGGGAACTTTTGGCAGATTTGTCAAAATACTCCTTAAAGAAAATATCCAGAATGGAAATAAATGAACTTGAAAATAAACTGGTCCTCGTTGCGCAATAATATAAAATCATGCTAAACAAAAATACCCTTCAACTCTTTTTGATAATTTCCCTTTTTGTTCAATTTAAACTCCATTCGCAAACTAAAAAGGAAATTGCAGACTATAGAAAAACACATATAGAGGAATTATTGGCGGATGTCAGAAAACCTATTTCACCTGATGAAAAAGCGTTGATAAGCTATTTCCCCTACAAGAAATCATGGCAGGTCGAATCAATATACATTCCTTTAGAAAAAGAACCCGTTTTTCAAATGCCAACCTACAGTGGCATTACCCGCGATTACAGGAAATTTGCAACGGCAACTTTTTTTTATGGGAAGAAAAAAATAACCCTGGTTCTGTATCAAAATATGACTTTAATCAGACAACCTCAATACAAAGATTATTTATTCCTTCCATTTAAAGATGAAACAAACGGCATGGAAAGTTACGGTGGAGGCAGATATATGGATGTAAGGATGAGTGCGGTAAAGGATGGAAAAATCACCTTGAATTTTAATAAAGCCTATAATCCTTATTGCGCCTATAATGAAGGATTCAATTGTCCTATTCCGCCTTCTGAAAACCATCTAAACCTTTCAATTAGAGCCGGAGAACGGAATTTTGCGGCAAAAAGAGAAAAACATTAAGGCTAAACTGTCTTTTTGTTCGTAAAATCTGCCAAAAAGTGGTTTTAACCTGAAAATTTGGCAGATATTGAAGATTGGCACATAATGTGATGAAAGATAAAATAAATATTTTTTAACCACCTAATAAAATAAAGAGATATGAGGCCAATCAACGATCGTGTTGTAGTAAAGCCTGCTCCTGCGGAAGAAAAGACAAAGGGAGGAATTATTATCCCTGATACCGCTAAAGAAAAACCTCAAAGGGGTGAAGTAATAGCAGTAGGTCCAGGAAAAGACGGCAATCTAATGACAGTTCAAGTAGGCGATACCGTTTTATATGGTAAATACGCCGGTCAAGAATTGAATTCCGAAGGACATGATTATTTAATCATGCGCGAAGATGACATTTTGGTCATTCTGTAATTATTTTCATTTCAAAACTTAAAGAGAAATCGAAAGATGGCTAAAGAAATCAGTTTTAATAGAGATGCCAGGGAAAAATTACGCGCTGGTGTCGATGCAATGGCAAATGCAGTTAAAGTAACCTTAGGACCAAAAGGTCGTAATGTTGTTATTCAGAAAAGTTTCGGTGCTCCTCAAATTACAAAAGATGGAGTTACTGTTGCCAAAGAAATAGAATTAGAGGATCCGATTGAAAATATGGGAGCTCAAATGGTTAAAGAGGTTGCTTCTAAAACTGCTGATATTGCAGGTGATGGAACGACAACGGCAACCGCTTTAGCTCAGGCTATCATAAATGCGGGTCTTAAAAACGTTACTGCAGGTGCAAATCCAATGGATTTAAAACGTGGTATCGATAAGGCTGTTAAAGAAGTTATTGTTTTCTTGAAATCTCAGTCTGAAAATATTGGTTCCGATTTCAATCGTATCAAGCAGGTTGCTGGAATTTCAGCAAATAATGACGAGGCTATTGGAGAATTAATCGCTGAAGCGATGAAACGTGTATCTAAAGATGGCGTTATCACCGTTGAAGAATCAAAAGGTACTGAAACTTATATGGAAGAAGTTTTAGGTATGCAGTTCGACAGAGGATATCTTTCTCCTTATTTCGTTACTGATACAGAAAACATGGTGAGCGAATATGACAATGCCTTTATCCTTATCTACGATAAGAAAATTTCTAATATGGCGGATATTATCCCGATTTTAGAAAAAGTTGTCGGTATGGGAAGACCGTTGTTAATTATTGCGGAAGATATTGAAAGTCAAGCTTTAGGCGTTTTAGTAGTGAATCGCCTGCGTGCCAGCTTAAAAGTAGTTGCTGTAAAAGCTCCTGGTTTTGGCGACCGTCGTAAAGCAATGCTTGAAGATATTGCAATCCTGACTGGAGGCACGGTTATTTCTGAAGAACAGGGATACAAACTGGAAAATACTACCTTGGAACACCTTGGAAGTGCTGAGAAAATTTCTATCGATAAAGATAATACAACTATCGTTAATGGTGGTGGAGAAGAATCTCAAATTAAAGCTCGTATTCAACAGTTAAAGCAACAAATTGAAGCTTCAACAAGTGATTATGATCGCGAGAAACTTCAAGAGCGTCTGGCTAAATTAGCTGGTGGTGTGGCTGTTCTTTATGTTGGCGCGCCAACAGAAGTAGAAATGAAAGAGAAAAAAGATCGTGTTGATGACGCATTAAGTGCTACTCGTGCAGCGGTTGAAGAAGGTATCGTAGCAGGTGGTGGCGTGGCTTTAGTGCGCGCTATTGCTGCACTAAGAAACTTTAAAGGAATTAACGAAGATGAAAATATTGGTGTTAACATCGTTCGTAAAGCTTTAGAAGCTCCTCTTCGTACTATTGCTGAAAATGCAGGCGTTGAAGGTTCTGTTGTACTTCAAAGAGTTTTAAATTCAAAAGGTGATATGGGCTATAATGCTCGTACTGACAAATTTGAAGATTTAAAATTAGCTGGAGTTATTGACCCAACTAAAGTTACCCGTATTGCTTTGGAAAATGCTTCTTCTATCGCAGGTATGGTTTTAACTACAGAATGTGTTATTAGCGAGAAACCAGCAAAAGATTCATCAGGTCCTTCAATGCCTCATGGAGGTGGAATGCCAGGTATGATGTAATCATTCTTTTAAAAATATATTTAAAGCCATCATTGACTCTTTGCCAATGATGGCTTTTTTAATGGTAGGAACTTAAAATTGCCATTATAAATCCAGACAAAATAATGATCCACTTAAAATGATCTTTCGGTTCATCCATTTTTTTATGTCTGCTTTCCAATAATATACTGGCGGAAATATGTAAAAAAGAACCGGCAACCATAGCCATTAATATCGTAATGATAGACGGTGATAAATTAATTAAGGATACTATCCATGCGGAAAATGGAGCCATTAATGAAAATGAAATGATAATCAATGCTGCATTTATTGATTTCGTTTTTGCCAGCATAAATAAGGTTGCTAACGCAAATCCTTCCCCAATCTTATGCATTAAGATACCATAAATAAATCCATTTTCATGTCCCCCAGTAGCCTCGTGTAAATGAGACCATGCCGTGTAACTCCCAACGGATGCGCCGTCCATCAAGGCATGAAAACTTAATCCAATGAATACCTGTAAGGCTATCTGCTTATTTAAAGTGGTGGAAGTATGAATATGTCCATGCTCACTTCCGCCTGAAATTTTTTGTATGATTAATTGAATAAAAAAACCAACAAGAATCCAAGGGCTTTTGTCAGGACTTATCCTGATGATGTCTGGAAGAAATACCAAAAGGGCAATTCCTAATAAATATGCTCCACTAAATAATAAGATCCTTGAAAAAAACAACTCTCCTTTCTTTAATAAAAAAGGTAAAATAGCACCCACCCATACGACCAATACCAACCCCACATAAACTAACCATGATTGATCCATTTTTATCCTTTTTGTTCTGTCTCTTTATTTAAGGTGCGAAGATACATTTTTGCAACTATGTTGCCAAAACAAAGTCCGATTATTCCTCCAATAAAGACATCTAAGGGATAATGTACCCCAACATAAACCTGGGCAAAGGCAATTAGAAATGCCCATACAAACCATATAAAACGCCAGTTAGCAGGTATAAAATGAGTGGTCAAATAAAAAAAAACTGCCAATGCAAAATGATTTACAGCATGACTCGACGGAAAGGAAAAACCACTGCCACAGGGAATCAAAGGTTCAAAAAGAGCGTTTATCTGGACATCGTTACATGGTCTGATTCTATGAAAAATAGCTTTTAAAATTCTGCTGTTTAACAAATCAGTTGTTGAAATAAGCACAATTAAAAAAAATAGGTATTTTAAAAACACACGCCTGCCCCAATGAAAACTATAGTAAAGTATGATCAAATAAAGTGGAATCCAGATAAGTTTATGCCTAATCAAGGGCATAAGCATATCCAGTATGGGATGACGTAAATATTCCTGAACAAATAAAAACAAAAATTTATCAATAGCAAGATATTTCTCCAAAGCCTTTTTTACACAAAGATAAGAGATGCTTGCTATTTTGTATATTTGCTGCAAAATCAAAAAAGGTGACTTTAATAAAATCTATTTCCGGAACAAGAGGTACTATTGGAGGGGCATCAGGAAAAAATCTGACAGCCATTGACATCGTTTCAATGACAGCTGCCTACGCCCAATGGTTAAAAGAGAAAAGCCAGGTTAGAAAAATCATCATTGGACGGGATGCCCGAATTTCAGGCTCCATGCTGGCTGGCTTAGTAAATAACACGCTTATTTCTATGGGTTTTAACGTAGTTGATCTTGGACTATCAACAACGCCAACTGTTGAAATGTGGGTGACCAAAGAAAAGGCCGCAGGGGGTATAGTTCTAACAGCAAGTCATAATCCCCGCGAATGGAATGCGTTGAAGTTTTTAAATGATAAAGGGGAATTTATATCCGCTGAAGAAGGGCAGAAATTAATGGAAATTGCCGAGCATCCTGAAAAAATTGAATATGCTAATATAGATGAATTAGGAAAAATAACCCAACAGAGTGAATCTCATTTTGACTATCATCTGACGGCTATTTTAAATCATCCTTTGGTACATGTAGAAGCTATAAGAGAAAAAAAATATCATGTAGTTATCGACCCCGTAAATTCTACAGGTGCTTTGTACGTACCTCTTTTATTAAATGCCCTCGGTTGCACTTTTACCTTGGTACATGGCGAAGTGCATGGTGATTTCGCCCATAATCCAGAGCCGCTGCCGGAACATCTCATCGATTTATGCCATGCAGTTAAAAAAGAAAAAGCAGCATTAGGTGTAGCCGTTGATCCCGATGTTGACCGACTGGCAATGGTTGATGAAAATGGTCATTTATTTGGAGAAGAGTATACTTTAGTTGCCGTTGCAGATTACGTTTTATCCCTTAAAAAAGGAAATACCGTTTCTAATCTTTCTTCTACGAGGGCTTTAAGAGATATTACCCTGGCAGCTGGCGGACAGTATACAGCCAGTGCGGTAGGTGAGGTCAATGTGGTACAAGCCATGAAAAAAGACCATGCAGTCATAGGAGGTGAAGGTAATGGAGGAGTTATTATACCTGATTTGCATTACGGCAGAGATGCATTTATTGGCATTGCTCTTTTTTTATCCCTGATGGCCTTCACTAATAAAACGGTATCTGAGATAAAAAAACGCTATCCCGCTTACCATATTATAAAAGATAAAATAGTCATTCCCGATGGTATTAATTTAACAGCCAATTTAGACCAATTAGCAAAGAAATACACGGATGCATCCATTTCCAGGATTGATGGATTAAAAATTGATTTCGAAGATTCTTGGGTACATTTACGCTCCAGCAATACTGAACCTATCATAAGAATTTATGCAGAAGCAAAAGAAATTGAAATAGCAACAGCCTTAGCTGAAAAAATTAAAGGTGATTTTTTAAATCAATTAACCAAATGAGTTTACAAGACTATTTTGAACCCTTCAGAAACCAAATTTTAGGAAATAATCATCATTTTCAAGGGCCCTTTGGTGAAAAAAAAATAATTTATGCCGATTGGACGGCGAGTGGCAGGTTATATGAACCTATGGAAATGAGACTGTTACACGATATTGCCCCTTATATTGGAAATACCCATACGGAAACAACTTATACGGGTAATGCAATGACTACAGCATATAAAAAAGCCAGAAATATTATTAAAAAGCATGTTGGAGCTCATGAAAAAGATATTCTCATCGCCTCCCATTCTGGAATGACCGGCGTAGTGAGTAAATTTCAACGAATATTGGGCCTGAAAATTCATGAAAAATTTAAGTCCAGCCTAATTTTTGAAGATGTAGCAAATAGACCAGTAGTTTTTGTGACCCACATGGAACATCATTCAAATCAGACCAGTTGGTTAGAAACTATTGCAGAAGTCGTTGTTATTCCTCCTGATGAAGAAGGATTAGTCGCGCCTGAAAATCTAATCCGTTTATTAGAAATCTATAAAAACAGAAAACTAAAAATTGCCGCTGTTACCTCCTGTTCAAATGTTACTGGGATAAGAACGCCATACTATGAATTAGCTGAAATCATGCACGATCATGGAGGTCTTATTTTTGTAGATTTTGCTTGTTCTGCACCTTATATTGATATAAATATGCACCCCGAAAATGCTAAACAGCAGCTGGATGCTATTTATTTTTCTCCACATAAATTTTTAGGAGGCCCTGGTTCTTCAGGAATTTTAGTTTTTCATCCTTCTTTATATAAAAATGAAATACCCGATGATCCAGGTGGAGGAACCGTGAATTGGACAAATCCATGGGGGGAACATAAGTATATTGAGGAAATAGAAGCCCGGGAAGATGGTGGAACCCCTCCATTTCTGCAAACTATACGAGCTGCTATGGCAATTCAACTCAAAGAGCTAATGGGCGTTGATAAGATTTTGGCACGTGAGGAAGAATTATTAAACCTTATTTTGCCACGGTTAGAAAAAATTCCAGGATTACATATACTGGCTGGTCAACACAAACACAGATTAGGTGTCATTTCTTTTTATGTTGAAAACCTTCATTACAATCTGGGCGTTCGATTATTAAATGACCGTTTTGGTATCCAAACAAGAGGAGGTTGTTCCTGTGCAGGTACTTACGGACATTATTTATTGCATGTTGAAAATGACTATTCGAAAAATATTACCGATAAAATTAATCGGGGCGACTTAACTGAAAAACCAGGCTGGATAAGAATGAGTATTCATCCAACACAAACAGATGAAGAAATAAATTTTATTTTAGATTCCATTGAAGCCGTCGTTTTAAACAAAGAGGAATGGTCTAAAGATTACGAGTATCATCCTAAAACAAATGAATTCATTCACAGGTATTTTAGGCCAAATGAAATGGAAGATCCAATTATTCATTGTTTAGAAAGCGCTTATTTATGAATCAAAGAATTTATCTGGATCATGCTGCCACTACCCCACTCGCTCCCGAAGTTATTGGCATAATGCATGAAAATATGCTCCATCATTATGGAAATCCTTCCTCCATCCATGCTGAAGGAAGGCAAGCACGTGCCCACATTGAAAAGGCCAGAAAAGCAATTGCCAATCATTTTAAATGTTCTATTGGGGAAATATTTTTCACCTCCGGTGCTACAGAATCTAATAATATGATTATTCAAGGTGCTGTCTATGGCCTGGAGGTAAAAACAATTATTACGGCACCTACGGAACATCATGCGGTTTTACATACCATTGAAATTTTACAAAAACAACATAACATAAATGTCATTTTTTTACCTCTTGATAAAGAAGGAAATCCTTCTTTAATTTCACTGGAAGAGCATTTATCTAATGCTGATCATAAAAAAATGCTCGTTTCTCTGATGCATAGCAATAATGAAACGGGTACCCTTCTGGATTGGGAAAAAGTCGGTTCCCTTTGTCAGGAATATGGCGCTCTTTTTCACAGTGATACGGTACAATCTATAGGTTTTTATGACATAGATTTACAATCTGTACCTGTGCATTTTATTACAGGCTCTGCCCATAAATTTAATGGTCCCAAAGGCATTGGTTTTGCTTATATCAAGAATGAAACTATGATTCCTCCTTTTCAACATGGAGGGGCACAAGAGAGAAATATGCGGGGTGGCACTGAAAATTTATTAGGGATTATAGGTATGTCTACCGCGCTTGATTTAGCAATGAAGGAAAAAAATGAAAGACTAGACTATATCCAAAAACTAAAATTTCAATTATATGATGGATTAAAAAGTATCATTCCTGGTATTCAAATCAATGGCCCGGGGATTGAAAAAAGTCATCCCAAAATATTGAACATTGGATTTCCAACTAATCCAACATTGATGATGCTATTATTTAATCTTGATATTGAAGGGGTGAGCATAAGTGGAGGAAGTGCCTGTTCATCGGGAACAGACACAGGATCACATGTTTTAAGAGCTATTAATCCTGAAAATCAACATATTTCAGTTCGCTTTTCTTTTTCACATCTTAATACAACGGAAGAAATGGAAAGGGTCATTGAAATTATCTCAAATCTAAACAGGCTTTAAATTATCAATGAAAAATATACCTGGCCGAGTACTTATGCTGGATCATGCCGATCCATTATTATCTCATTTTTTAACACAAAACGGATTTATTGTTACCATAGATACAACATCAACTTTCGAATCGTTACGATTATCTCTCCCGAATTTTCAAGGCGTTATTCTAAGAAGTCGCTGGACGCTGGACGCCGCATTTTTTGAAGCTGCAAATAATTTGTTATTTATCGGTAGACTAGGTGTGGGTATTGAACATATTGACGAAGATTGTGCTATAAAAAATGGAGTTCAAATATTGACTACGCCCGAAGCGAGCAAAGATACCGTGGCAGAACATACGCTGGGCTTAATCTTGATGTTAATGAATAAGCTGGGAAAAGCTGATAGAGAAATTCGTCAGAATATATGGGAAAGAAAGGCAAATTATGGCATAGAGCTAAAAGGGAAGAAAGTAGGTATTTTAGGTTTTGGAAATATGGGCAGAGCCGTTGCCCAAAGGTTATCAGGCTTCGAAGTCGATATGATATGCTACGATATTTTACCTGTAATCTCCATTCCAACCTATATCAGGCAGGTTGATGAAGAGACGCTTTTCGGGGAAACCGATATTTTAACTATCCATATCCCTTTAAATGAAACCAATAAATTTTTTATTAATTACAACTATTTGAATCAATTTAAAAAGGATTTATTCATCATAAATACGGCAAGAGGTGGCGTTTTAGAAACGGACGGACTCGTCAGACATTTAAAGGAAGGCAAAGTTAAAGGTGCCGCACTGGATGTTATTGAATATGAAGAACAATCTTTTAATGCACTGGATATTGCTTCTTTACCTTCTTCTTTTCAATATTTGAAAAAAGCAGAAAACGTAGTATTAAATCCACATTTAGCTGGCTTATCTTATGAAGCCGCTACCAAACATGCCATTGTTATGGCTCAAAAAATTGCACAATTATTTAAGTTAGAGGTACATGTTTAATGAAATGAGGGAAAAGGAAGGAAATGTTGACATCGTTTACAATATTTCAGAAGTCTTACCAAGCTTATATTTACCAAATGCCTATGTTGTTAGTCGGGATAAACATGGGAATCTGGCTCATATAAAACAAAAAGCAACGCCTGAAACTGTAGTGAGTTTTAAATTTGAAATTAGCGAAACCCAACGTCGATTATTTCAAATTATAAACGAATTATTACCTGATGTTCTTGAAAAAAAATATTCCCCGCCAAAAAAGAAAGTCAAATCCTTAGAAACTTTAATGGCAGAAGAGGAAATACAACCTAGAATTCTTCAATTTGTTAACCGGAGATTGGATGAATTTCTTACCCTTTTAATTAAAAATAATTATCATTTGACCTTTTCCATTGATAGAAGGATTTTGGTTAAAGATTTTATAGTAAAACTGGACTCAACCTATTTACAACCCCATCTTTCCTTTCATCGGGATGAATTTGGCGTTTCTTATCAGTTAAAATTGTCAAATAATGGTCAAGTCTGGTGCATAAAAGACAAGGATGTTATACCTATTTCGAATACCCCAGGCTGGTTAATTGTAGATTTTGTTTTATATCGTATTTCACAAATAAATGGAAATATGGTTAAGCCATTTTTACAGAAAGATGAAATTCGAATCCCTAAAAATTCCGTTAAATCCTATTTCCAAAAATTCATCATTAAAATTGCCTCTCAACTCGATTTTGAAGCAACTGGCTTTGCCGTGCTACAATCAGGAATATTAACCGGATGCCGATTAGACCTGGTAGATCATTTGTTAGGTGAAGGCAAAGTTCTTCAAGTCAAAATGATCTATGAACAAGCTGAATTTAGTTGGTTTGATAAAAAAGATAAAAAAGCTGGATTATCCTTTCAGGGAGATGAAGTGACTATTACCCAGGTTTCAAGAGATTTAGCAGCGGAAAAGCATTATTTAGAACTACTTGAAGCTGCTGGATTACAGGTTATTGAGGGTACAGGGGTATTTACCAATATTACCCTTGATTCGGAAGCAGATCCCTATGTCATGTTAAAATGGATAGGTGAGCATAAAATATCCTTAGAAAAACAAGGATTTATCATTGGTGAAGTTTCTGAAGCTGGAATGCCTTTGTCCCTTAGTATTCCAACCTTGTCTCTTGACACTAAACAAACGGCCGACTGGTTTGATATAGACGGCCAGGTAAAGGTGGGAAAACATATTTTTTCATTCAGATTATTAGCTCCATATATTAGAAAAAATGAAAGACTTTATCCTTTGCCCGATGGTACCGTTTTTGTGATTCCTATGGAATGGATGAACAAGTTTAAAGATATTACCCAATTTGCTAAAACTGATGACCAGTCGCTTCGTATAAATAAAAATCAATATACGTTATTACAGGAAGCTGATATTTTACTACCAGCAACGACCTTAAATAAAGACATAGAAATTAATCTGCCTCGTTTTCTGAAAGCGGAACTCCGGCCTTATCAATTTGAGGGTTATAAATGGCTGGTAGATCTTTATCATAATAATTTAGGTGCCTGTTTGGCAGATGATATGGGTCTTGGTAAAACATTGCAAACGATTGCTGTTTTATTGTATGCCAAAGAGAAGAAAATAGAGGAAGGTAAAGAGTTTGAGAAAAATAATGTAGGTCGACAATTAGATATTTTTGCAGCTAAAGACGCCGGTTTTCTTCAATCACTTCATGCACTAATTATACTTCCAGCCAGTTTAGTATTCAACTGGGAAAAAGAACTTGCCAGGTTCGCACCTAATCTTTTTGTTTATAAACATACCGGGAATAAAAGACACAAAGACATCAGATTACTCAAACGATATGATATTATTTTGACGACTTATCACACAGTTATAAGGGACACAACGCTCTTATCACAAATGACTTATGAATATATTATATTAGACGAAAGTCAACAAATTAAGAATAAAGATAGTGCCGCATTTATCAATATAAATGATCTGGAAGCGCTTCATAAAATATCTTTAAGTGGAACCCCAATTGAAAATTCCTTATCTGATTTATGGTCGCAAATGCAATTTATAAATCCAGACTTACTGGGAAATTTCAATTTTTTCAGGAAAGAATTTATTTTACCCATAGAAAGAATGGGTGATGAAGATAAAAAAGCGCGATTACGTAGTTTGGTGAGTCCCTTTTTATTGAGAAGAACAAAGGAAGAAGTAGCCAAAGATTTACCCCCATTGACCACTCAGGTTTTTTATAGTGAAATGTCGGTAGATCAAAAGAAATTATATGAAAAGGAAAAATCAGCTGCAAGAAATTATTTACTTGAAAATTTCAATGAAAATGATGCCCGATTCAGAATGGAGTTACTTCAGACCTTAACAAAATTGAGACAACTTGTAAACCACCCCGTTTTAGTGTTTGAAGATTATACTAAGGATAGCGGCAAATTTCAAGATATTTGTGCCAAATGGGAAGAAGTAAAAAAGAGTGGACATAAAGTTCTGTTTTTCAGTTCTTTCGTTAAACATTTAACTATTTTTAAAGCCTATTTTGAAGAATCAAATACGCCTTATGCCTGGTTAACAGGTTCTTTAACGGCGGAAGAAAAGAAAAAACAAATCGACCTTTTTGAAAAAAACCCGGAAGTGCAAGCCTTTTTCATCTCCATAAAAGCGGGAGGAACAGGTCTTAACCTCACTGCGGCAGATTACGTTTTTATATTAGATCCGTGGTGGAATCCATCAACAGAACAACAAGCAATAGCCAGAGCCCATCGTATTGGACAAGAAAAATCAGTGATGGCATTGAAATTCATTACCAGAGAAAGTATTGAGGAAAAAATACTGCACTTACAGGAAAAGAAAAGCCAGTTAGCAGAAGATATCCTGAGTGGTACAGGTAACCATCAACTTAATCGCAATGAACTTAATTTCTTACTGTCCTGATAAATATTTTTTGGGGTTTTAAGGCTAAAGAAAAGACTGCCAAGCCAGGAAATGATACTAATAATAAAAATCAACTCATTTCCAAAGGGAAGTAAAACGTCTAATCCGAACCAGCTTTTTGTTTGAGCTAAATAGCATAAGACAAAGGAAAAACGAATGGATTCCCAGTAAATGGCGTTTCTGTTTCTATCCATTAACTCTGTGTAGGCATAAATAGAGATAAAAGCATATAAACCATAAAAGAAGATATTTGGAATACCGATCGCTGCAATTCGTCCAAAGAAAAACATCGTATTTAACAGAATAAAAGCAAACTGAATCCAAGACCAGATAATTAATCTGGGTTCTGCAAGCGGATTAAATTTTTCATATCCATAAACATCTTCAATTTTTTCCACCTCATATTTTTGTTTAACATCGTCCGGTCTCCAACCCGTCGGTCTAAACCAAATGGTCATTTTGTCCCAAATATTTTTGGTTCTTACCGCGTCTTTAATCAAGAGGAACATGTGTTGGAAATTGATTTTCACAGGATTAAAGGTTCTTACTGGTCTGGAAACGCCATAAACAGGTGGTTCACTCTCTAATTCCTCTTGAAAAGTACCAAACATCTTATCCCAAAAGATAAAAATCTGACTAAAATTTTTATCCATATAAACTTGATTTATCGCATGATGAACCCTGTGATGAGCTGGGGTAACGATGATATTTTCGAGCCATCCCAACTTTTTAATATAACGGGTGTGGTACCAAAACTGCGCAAATAGATGAATTGGGGCTACCGTTGCAATAACGATTGATTCCACCCCAAGAAGAGCACAAGGCAACAAGAAAAATGTAAATAAATTGATGAAAGAAGAAATACTTTGACGCAGGGCACAGGCTAAATTAAATTCCTCACTGCTATGATGAATGATATGATTATTCCAAAGAATATTGATACGATGTTGAAATCGATGGGTCCAGTAACCCTGGAAATCGAGAACTATAAAGGTGATGATAAAGGCAAATACAGTTGATTCTACCTGAAATAAAGCTACGTTACGAACCATGTAATCATAACTGATGATTGAAACACTCAAGCCTAATATGTCTTTTATGGAATTTGTTAAGCCCGAGCTTAAACTGGAAATACTATCCATGGAAGGTGAAAATTTTTCCCCTATTCTCCACTGATAAAGATATTCCATAATGATGAGTACCAGAAAAAAGGGAATAGCAAAAAGGAGCACAAAGCCGTATGTTTCCATTTTAAATCAGATTAAAATCGATGGGTGAAAGATCATTTAAAGTCAAAAAAGTATTGGCTTGCGAGAAATGTCTGTTTCCGTTAAAAGCGCCTCTCGCCAAGGGTGAAGGGTGTGCTGCTTCTAAGATTAAATGCTTCATTGGGTCAATCAAATCTTTCTTTCTCTTCGCATAGTTTCCCCAAAGCATAAAAACCAGTGAATTCCTTTCTTTTGACAATTTTTGTATAACAACATCGGTAAAAGTTTGCCACCCGATAGCTTGGTGAGATGCCGCTATTCCATGCTCCACGGTCAAACAGGCATTGAGTAATAAAACACCTTGCTCGGCCCATTTGGTTAAATCCCCATGTTTTGGAATGGGTAGTTGCAAATCATTGGAAAGCTCCTTGAAAATATTCTGAAGGGAAGGCGGAACTCTGATACCCTGTGGAACAGAAAAACTTAAACCCATAGCTTCGTTAGGATTATGATACGGATCTTGTCCCAAAATAACCACTTTCACTTGATTAAAAGGCGTTAAACGAAAGGCTTCAAAAATTTTATTCCCCGGAGGATAAATGATTTTACCACCTAATTTTTCCTCTTTGATAAATGCAACCAACTCCTCGAAATAGGGTTTATTAAACTCTTCCGCCAATATTGCTTTCCAGCTTTCTTCTATGTTAACATTTGCCATGTATCTAAACCCTTTTAGGTAAAATTAACCTAAATGAATAATATTTACTAATGCGTTTTAAGAATTCTTTTAGATATCTGTTGTTGACCAAATTGAAGAACCACGAAATAAATTCCATTAGGTACTCCCGTATTTGGTTCCCATTTCCATTGATGGAATCCCTTTTCATGGAATGAGAACTTTTCAAATACCTTCCTTCCCAACAAATCGGTAATAACTAAACTAGTCTTTCCCTTTGTAGGAAGATAAAACTGAATATTCGCCGTTTCTGAGATTGGATTAGGAGAAATATCCATCCACAATTTATCCTCTGGCCATTTATAATCATAAATGCCCTGTTTTATATCCTGTGTCTCGTCCTCCTGAGCATCACAATTAAATTGAACCCTTATAGGAATTGGCGTGGAGAAGGAGGTAAAACAGCCTGATATTGGAAGGGTATATTGAACCCGGTATTCTAGGGTACCCAATCGGTTGGTGGGAGGACTATACGTTGACAATGTATCCTTAAGCAAATAAATGTAGGAGGTTCCCGGAATCCTATACTGCCAGACAAACCGGGGATTAGGATGAACAGGATTTGTACCAGTCACCCTCAGCTGAATGGGTTTATTTAAACAAACCAAGGTATCTGTTACGCTTACTTGTATCCTGGGCTGTTCTGAAATGGTGGCCTTTAATATATTTGAAGTTAAAGTGCCACAACCAAATACGGGATCTGTCATTCTGGCCCGGTAAGACAATCCTGATGGTAATCCTGCATTCAATTTATATCTGCTAATTTCTGAAGAAGCAAGCCAGGTCCAGGTTAAGGAATCAGGACTACTTTCCCAGGTATAATTTGTCAAATTACCACCACCCAGTTTTTTAGCATCCAGGAAGAGATTACCTCCTGTACAAACTACCGTGTCTGTTTGAGTTATGGAAAATATTGGATTTTTCCGAACCAAAACAGAAAGGGTATCTGAATAATTTGGACTGCAATTAAACCATTTTGAGCGGATCCCCACTCTAAAGAAATAAATACCTGCAGTATCAGGAATATGATTATAGAAATTTCCAATAGCCCCAGTTATCGGTCGCCAGTTAGAACTACTATCGCGTACTTCCCATTGATAATAAATGGAATCGGTGAAAGGCTGTGGCTTAAAGGTTGTATATAAAACATTGGTAGTTCCGACACAAACTTCTTTATAATTAACATTCAATTTAGCTTTTGGCGATAATAATCCTTGAACAGCCAGGTTATTTGAATAGATAAATCCACAATTTGTTCCTCCTTCAATCACCATCCTGATATAGTATAATTGAGGAGTGCTTACTGTTAAATTTTCAATAGGTTTTGTTGCCTCCAGGATGGTAAACCAATGGAGTTTATTAACACTATATTGCCAGAAATATCTCCTTCCCGATTGGGTAATCTGATTGGAAGTAACCTGGAAAAAATCTCCCACACAAATTTCAATGGTTGGAGAAGAAATAAATACGCCAGGCAAATTTACTCCTGCAATTTTTAATCCTGGTGTGATAACGGAATCACATTGATAATTGGGAAGAATAGCAATCATCCGATAAAAATTAATTCCAGGATTGACAAACGAGCGATAAACAAATTGATTTGCCTCAGGAATCGTTTCCCATTGAACACTATCAGCACTAATTTGCCAGGCATATTTTATAGTTCCACTATAAAACGGGGTAATGGGTGCTCTCAGTTCAAATGCTTCCCCGGCACAATACTGTGTTTTAATGGTTGATATTTGGGCGCGATAACGGGTAATTATTTTTACCAACGCAGGTAATGCGCTCGTTTCTGGACAATTTCCACCTTTTGCCTGCAAAGTACCTCTATAATAAATGATTCTTGCCAGAGAAGTGGGAACACGATACTGACTTTCACCGGCACCTGCAATAGAATCCCATTTTATGCCATCAGCACTGGTAAACCATCTATATTTCAATTTATCCTCATCTAAAATATTAGAACGCAAACGTAGATTCAAAATGTCGTCCTCACAATAACTATTATTGACCTGATTTAAAGCAACACTGGCAGATCCAAGTTGGGTAATAACAACAGGTCTGGAGAAAAATTCTGGACAGGAAGAACCTGTTGAACCTACTCGAACTCTAAAGGTCAAAACGCCCGGATCTGGGGCAGAAACGCTAAGCGAAGTACCCGTTTGTCCAGTTAAATTAATCCAATTACCCAGATATTCGAGTTGTTGCCATTGTAATCTTAATCCATGTGTATTACCAAGTGATTTTACCTCAATTAAAGTGGTTCCTCCGGAACAAAGTAATGTATCCCGGACTGACGTTGAAAAATCATCAAAGCCAGCAGATCTGATATAAATAGCAGGGGTCGTAACCGACGGACAGATACTGCTATCTACTTGAAGCACTGCCCTATAATATCCTGCTTTATCTCCTGTTAACTGATTAATGGCTAATTTATCCCCTACAGCATTGGCCAGATTTGACCACGTAATACCATCAACGCCATATTGCCATCTATATTTAATGGGAAATGTAATATTTGTCCCCATCGATGCAGTTAAGGTCGTGGTAACGCCAGGGCAAAGAATAGGATTGTCCCCTTGATTCGTAGTTAGCGTTGCTGCATTCGTTTGCACACCTCTGATGGTAATCGTATTGGAATAGGCCACACAAGTTGAACCCAACTTTAAAATCTGAACTCTAAAATAATAGATACCTGTAGTGGTTATATTAAAACGTTCCGTTAGGGATCCAGCTTCCGCAATGGTGTTCCAAAATTTATTATCTCTGCTAAATTGCCATCTGTACAAAACGGGGGAAGAATTATCAGAAACAATAGCGGTAACAGGCACGTAATCTCCTTTGCAAGCATATCTAACATCAGATTGTATGGTAACAGATGGAAGTTTTTCACCCGTTAATTGAATGGCATTTGAAAAGGAGATACCACAGGTACCTGCAGGATTTTGTACCCCTACCCGATAGAAAAATCCAGGATCAGTTACGGGTGCATACCACTGATAGAAAGAAGGTACATCGACAAATTCCCACTGTGTACCATTTCGACTTCTTTGCCATCTATAGGTCAATGAATCTCTATTAGCTCCGTTAATCACAGCAAAAATCCGGTGCACATTAGCAACACATTTTTCCCCTGGATCTTGCTGAAGAGTCAACGTAAAGTTTGGATTAACGGTTATTTCTAAGGTTGACGAAGAGGAATTAGTACAAATAGCATCCCCAATTTGCATCCGCAGCTGATAACTGGTTTTTCCAGTGACATTGGTAGGTGCCACATAAAAAGAGTCATTCGCACCTGCAATCTGAGTAAATGTATTTGTTCCTATCCTGCTAAACCATCTCCACGTTACGGGCAGATTAAAATTTCTATTTGAAATACCTTGTAATTTAACTTCTTCTCCTGCGCAAACGTTTAATTTATTTGCAGAGAGGACTAAACTGGGTATGCTAGTAATGGAAACCCTAACCGAAGGAGATATCGTTAATGGACAAGCCAACGTATTATTAACTAATCTTAAGCGATAATATTTATCTGAAACAGTGGATGCCTGTACCGTGTAATTTACACCAATAGCTCCCAAAACAGGTTCCCAGTTTCTGTTATCCAGACTGGATTCCCACTGATATTGAACGGGTGTGTTTCCCAGATTAGTTACCACCGATTTTATAATTAAAGGTGTTCCAATGCATGAAATACTCTGATCTGCACTGATAGTTACTGCGAGTCCACCCTGAAAGGACACAGGAATAGGTTGAGAGAAGACAATTCCACAGGAATAACCTGGTACAGTAAGTTGAGCTCTATAAAATATGATTCCTGGTTCGTTACTTTTTAAGGTAACTTCTGGTTTTTCACCGCCAGGTATCAATGTATAATTGATTCTGTCCTTACTCGAATACCACTGTATAAATGGCTGCACAGGTATATCTTTCCAACTGGCGCGCAAGGTAACGCTGTCATTCTGGCAAACCTCCGATTTTGAAGCTATTCCAGTCACCGCAAAGGTTGGTATAACCGAAATAGTTGAAACAGATGAAGTACCTGTGGAACAATTACCGCCAAGACTTCCACTCACGACTCTAAAATAAAATAAACCCGAATCAATAGCAGGAAAACGGTAATTGGTTGAATCGGCACCAGGAATATTACTCCAGTTTATTCCATTCCTGCTTTGTTGCCAAAACACTGGAATGGAGACATTGATTCCTGATAATTGAGCGGCTAATAATATAGGTTGTCCCTGACAGTAAGTACCTGATGAAGGAATAATTTTAATCTCTGGAACATTAAAAATATTAATTTCCTGTGGTATGGAATAGCTGGTATCACAGGAGATTGGATTATCCCAAACCTTTATTCTTAATAAAATAGTTCCTGATGTATCAGGCAACCATCTTAGCTTTGAGTCTGTAAAACCATTAATTAAAGTCCAGTTTACGCCATTTTTACTCCATTGCCACTGAACGCCCGTTGACCCAGTAATTCCAGTAATAGTGGCTTCCCTTATTAAAGTATCCCCTTTACACAGAAAATTATTTCCAGCTTTAATAGAAGCAGAAATGCCTGTTTTAGGAACCAGTTTCAATACATTTGAAACACTGGAATCACAACCCGAAACACTACTTTTATAAATAAATCGGAAATACTTTGTTGTATTTTGATTCCAGATTAAACTGTAATTAAATGAATTATTACCTATGGTTTTCCAGATGATGGAATCATTTGATTCCTGCCAGACGGAAGTAAATGGTGCTACTTCCAATTGTAACGTATTTGCCGCTAATATGATGGATGATCCAACGCAAGGGTTGAGCGAACTTGCACCAATCCTAACAATGGTATTCCCCTTTTTCCGAACCAATACACTGTCGGTAAATGCGCTAACGCACCCCTCCCCTGAATTTTTATACTTTAATCTATAATATACCGACCCGTTGATGGTATCGTTACCGTTATAAACGAAGGAGTTTGCTGCAGAAATATCCGTCCAGTCACTAAAATCTTTTCTTTGTTGCCATTGATAAGATACCGTTCCAATTCCTTTCCGATTGTTTAATGGTGTAAGATTAAAAGGGCTACCATAACAGATATTAATTTCTTTATAAGGTAATGAAATTAATGATTTTTCTCCAACATTCCATATTATTTCATTGGAAAACAGCCTATTACAGGTAACTCCTGCAATTTCAAAAGATACACGGAAAGTATATTCTCCTAACTCATTGGGTGAATAATTCAAAAAGGTATCTTTTTTCTCCGATAAAATTTGCCACACACCGGTATCTCTTTTTACTTCATATCGAAAAGAAATGTTATCAGATAAAGTTCGCTGACTGTTTAATTTCAAATTAAACAACCCTGAACCACCCACACAAAAGGTTGAAAAATTGGATGAAAAATTTAGGGTAATCAGGTTTGAGGTGTCTGACTCAATGAAACCTGTATTTGAAAAAATAGAGTCACAATTGGCATAATTCGCTGGTAAAAATCGGACTCTAAGATATGATTTCCCCGCAGCGGGTGCCTGGTAAGTAAGTGCTTTGGTATTATTTCCTAAAATATTAGTCCAGTTATTTCCATTTAAACTTTGCTGCCAGATATATACCCCTGGAATGTCAGGAGTAGATTCTGCTGTTAAACCAAGACTTTCGCCAGGACATAATTTCCCGGTAGGAAAAAGAACCCTGACGGAAGGAATCGTATCTACTCTAATTGATAATTCATTTGAAATTAATGCTGGACAAGAGGGTAATTTCCTTTTATACTTTAATCTATAGGTATAGAATCCTGTATTGAGGTTGCTATTATTGTAGGCAGATAGATTTCCATTTTGAATATTATCCCATGCCGAAGTCAGGTTATTTTTTTGTTGCCACTGATAATCAAATCCAATATTTCCAATTGTTGGAGCTATAGAAATTAATTGAAGCGGTTTTCCTTTACAAACCAAGGTATCATTTGCAATCACATTGACTAAAACGGTATCTAAAATATCTACTTTAAGGGCTTGAGAAAATGCCGTTTGACAAGCGGAGGGACCGTCAATACTAACTCTTAACTGGTAAAAGGAAGAAACAGGTTCATTTCCCGATAAGATTAAATTACTCCCTGTTGCGGCAGGTAAACTATCCCATGCTATGCCATTTACACTTTTAAACCATTGCCTTCGCAGGAAAGAGGTAGTCCATGGAGCAAATAATTTTTCATTTAGTGTAACGGTTTTTCCTAAACAAATGGAGGTTGAATCGCTCGTTTCAATACTAACCTGAGGTTGAATAATTACCCTGATGGTAGACGCTTCCGATGTGATGGAAGGACAATTTGAACCCGGAGCGCTTAATTGAAATCGATAAGTAAAATCTCCACCCGGTTGAGAAACTAAAGAATAAGTACTATCAGATCCTGTTGAAACAGTGCTCCAGGTAAGGCTGTCAATTTTTGTTTGCCATATATATTGTAAGTTATATTGACCCAAATTTTTTGTTAATGCCTGAAACTTAACTGTTGTATTTTCACAAAACACAGGATTGTTTGCCGCGATAGTGGATAAAGGACATTCGTCTGCTAAAAATTTCTCTTGATTAACAGCGATTTTTATTACTTTTCCTGCACCGGTCAAAATCAAGGTATCATTCCTGTTCAGAGATCCATTATAAATTGCCGAGGTTATTTCAAGGGAGGTAACCCCAATGCCAGAACTTTGGCTTAAGGTTAACCAACTACTATTTTTAGCTATATTCCATTCTGCATTTCCTGTAATATTGAGTATTTTTTTTCCACCAGACGCCTTAAAATTAAATATAAGAGGAGAGGCATCCAATTGAAAATCAGCTACATCACAGGTAGTTAGACAGGCTGCTTGCGCAATGGTATTTCGAATGACATTTCCTGGTTGAACTCCAAATCCTAAAGAAAAATTGATACCAACCCCTCTTAAATGACAGTAAGACATGATGGTCCCTCCAGCTGCAGGTAATCCAAAACTATTACAACCACCCTCTGTCGAATAACATCCATCAATAGCTGTACTATTACCGTTCCAGACACAGGCATGGGTATGACTTGAACCCAGCGTATGTCCAAGTTCATGAGCCATCACAAAAACACTCCAGGAATAGGTAGGAAAAGTTTTAAAAGAGTTGTCAATACTTGCAAAACTAAGTCGGAACCGAGTGGGAGAACATACTCCGCGCACCCATGCAATACCACCGCTCGTTTTATAGGACAATAATTGCCCTATATCCCCTGAAAAAGAGGTTCTGGTTTCTCCAAACTGTGTTAACATTTGCTCAGAGTTTGTACCATTGTAAGGACTGGGAATATCCCATATCTTCACTCCTGATAGCCTAATCTGAATACCATCATTAGAATAAAGGGTACCGACCTGATTAAAAAGACCGGTAAGAAATTGTAAAGAAGGTGTTACTCCCCCTTTATCCTGAAAAATATCATAATCGATTTCATAATATACTTTAATACATTTTGGATCTGCTCTTAGCGTACCAAAAGATTTTAATTCCTCCGCCCGATAGGGTTCTCCTTCTGCTGTTTCGCAAGTATAGATTTTCCTTACAGGTAAAGAAGAAACAGGATATAATACATGATTTATATTCGTTCCTTGGGAAATAAATTCGATCGGATTCAGCTGAAAATTTCCTTTATCCTGAAAACTTAGAAAACCTGTTAATCCATTGTCGAAAATACTAACAGACACTAAACTCCCCATTTGACCTTCCACTGTTCCTCTATAATGCACACCAGCAGGCAGGCTGGTAATTTTTTGACCAGAAGCAGTTTCAATATTTGGAAAATCATCCGCCCATATTTTTGTCTTTTTAAGAGTTAAAACCCAATTAGAACCATTTTCAAGGGGTATGGATAACTGCCAATTTTCGGGAGCATTAGATTGTATTTTACGAATACTTCCTTTGGAAGCAGTAAGTAGTGTCCTATCAATTAAACTATCAACCGTTGATTCTGAAGTTCTTAGGCTGGCAGGTAAGGGATCAAAAAATGCTTCCTGAGCCTTTAAAAGTAACGACAGTGATACCAATGAAAATATAATTAATACCTTATTCATACCTAAATAAGGAGAAAAAAACTTTAAAAATGGTTTATAACTCATCTGTCTGATTTTTTTTCGGAAATATAGTAATTTCACGTACAACATTATTAATCTTAATTTTAAGAATGCAATTATCATGCCTTAATCTTAATTTTTAAAAACTGATAAAAAAAAACTGTTACACTTGATATTAGAACTTAATTTTGCAAAAAAACTTATATCATTTCAACACCTTTAGAAATATTATCAAAACATTGGGGGTACCAAAAATTTCGACCTTTACAAGCGGAAATAATTTCTGCTGTTATGAAAGGGAAAGATACCCTTGCCTTATTGCCAACTGGCGGCGGCAAATCGGTATGCTACCAGGTTCCAGCTCTCTGTCAAGAGGGTATATGCCTGGTTATTAGTCCATTAATCGCGCTAATGAAGGACCAGGTTCAGCAATTGGTAAAACGAAATATTTCTGCTGTAGCCCTATATTCAGGACTTAGTCAAAATGAGATTGATAGATTATTGGACAATTGTACTTACGGTGAAGTTAAGTTTTTATATATCTCCCCAGAAAGACTTTTCACAGAACGCTTTTTAATCCGTTTATTACAATTAAATGTTAAACTGATTGCCGTCGATGAAGCGCATTGCATTTCCCAATGGGGGTACGATTTTAGACCTGCCTACCTAAAGATAGCAGATATAAGATCCCATTTCCCTGAGACCCCCATCCTGGCATTAACAGCCACAGCTACAACTGAAGTTGCGCAGGATATTCAGGAAAAGCTAAATTTTAAAAATCCTGAAATTTTTAAAGCTTCCTTTTCAAGAGATAATCTCTCCCTCGTAATAAGAAAAACAGAGGATAAAGAAAATGAATGCTTGAAAATTTTAAAAAAATTATCGGGATCAGCTATTATCTATGTTAGAAATAGAAAAAAAACACAAGAATTAGCCACTTTTTTAAATGCCAATAAAATTTCTTCTGAATTTTATCATGCCGGACTCATCCTCGAAGACAGATCTAAAAAGCAAGATTTGTGGATTCAAAATAAAATAAGAGTCATAGTAACCACCAATGCTTTTGGCATGGGGATTGACAAACCCGACGTTCGATTAGTCATTCACTGGGAATTACCCGATAATCCGGAGGCCTATTATCAAGAAGCGGGAAGAGCAGGTAGAGATGGTCTAAAATCTTTCGCTGTGTTACTCAGTCAACCGAACGATAAAAATAATCTCCTTAAATTATATGCCCTTACCTATCCTGAAATTAATGTTATTAAAAAAATATACCAGGCATTAGCCAATTTTTTTCAATTGGCAGCTGGAAGTGAACAGTTTGAATCTCATGATTTTGACATGATTCATTTTTGTAACACCTATAAATTTGACTATCTGATTACCTTCAATTGTATATCAATCCTTGCGCGAGAAGGCTGGATTTACCTATCAGAAAGTGTTTTTATCCCTGCAAGTTTCAAAATTTTAATAGATAAAGAACAACTTTATGATTTTCAGCTCAAAAATCAAAATCTGGAACCCATTTTAAAAATTTTATTGAGGACTTATCAAGGGGCATTTCAAGACTTTGTTTATGTGCATGAACGTAAACTTGGTGATTTTTTAAAGATACCATCGGAAAAAGTAAAACAACAACTGCTATTTTTAAATACCCTTCAAATAATAGCCTATCGGCCTCAAAAAGATAAACCTCAACTTCAGTTTATACGAGAAAGAGTTGGTTATAGTGATTTTTACATGGATATTGAACGATATTCCTTTCTAAAAAAGAGAGCAAAATTGAGAATGGAAACTCTTTTTTCTTATGTTGAGGATGAACATTGCAGAATGAAAAATCTGGTTGCTTATTTTGGTGAAAATTTGTCTCAATCCTGTGGAATATGTGACCATTGTCTTTCAAAAAAAGAGCTTTCTTCAGAAATAAAAAGTCAGTTAAATCAATTGGATGAAATCATACGAACTAAATTATCAGAGAATCCATCAGATGTACATTCACTGGTTGAACCTTTTCATGGCGTAATTCGTGAAGCTTTATTAAAATATCTTCACCTTTTACTTGATAAAGGAATTATTTTTGAAAAGGAGGGCTTATTATTTTTAAAAAAATAAAGATAAATGCGATTTAATCTTTTAGTTACTAATGATATACGATATGATCAAAGAATGATTAGAATTGCCTCCACCTTGCAAAAGGAAGGCTATCAAGTTTTACTTATTGGACGAAAAAAAAAGGATACTCCCCCACTTCCATTATATCCTTTTAAAACTAACCTTTTAACTTGTTATTTTAAATCTGGCATTCTTTTTTATCTTGAATTTAACCTTAGATTATTTCTCTTTTTAAGTGCAAATAAAGCTGATGCTCTTTACGCAGTAGATTTTGATACCTTGCCCGCGAGCTATATCTATCACTTATTATTTTCCAAACCTTTTGTATTTGATTCTCACGAGTTGTTTACAGAGGTTCCAGAATTACAACATCATCCTTTAAAAAAATGGATTTGGGAAATGGTGGGAAAAATAATCATTCCAAAGGCTACTTTTTCCTTTACCGTCAGTGAATCACTCGCTAAATTATTAAGTAAAAAATATGCCTCATCATTTATAACCATTAGAAATATACCTATAAAAAAATCCATTGATCCTATTGATATTTTACAAAGAAGGAAAAATAAATGGATTTATTATCAAGGGATGCTTCATCAAGGCAGAGGAATTGAACTATTAATACAAACGATGAAATTATTACCTGACTGGACTTTAATTCTTGCAGGTGATGGGGATAAATCGCCCGAATTGAAGACCTTGACAAATCAACTCAATCTTGAAAAACAGGTGATTTTCAAGGGGATGGTTCAACCAAATGACTTAATTAATCTGGCAAAAAATGCATGGATTGGCATAAATATTTTAGAAAATACGAGTTTAAGTTATTACTATTCTTTAGCTAATAAAACCTTTGATTATTTTCAAGCCAGGCTTCCTGCTATACATATTGATTTCCCTGAATACAGATTACTGGCAGAAGAGAATCAGAATATCATCTTATTAGAAAAAATGGATGGTAAATTATTAGCTAAAACCATTGAAGATACCTGGAAGGATCAAAATTTATATGAATCCATGGTTGTAGCAGCCGAAGAAGCTGCAAAGAAATATACCTGGGAGGAAGAATCCAAAAAATTATTAGTCCCTTTTGCTACTTATTTTCCTCTATCTAACGATATGCTGCATAAATAGACCAACCTATATAAATCAAATAAAAACAAAGAAAAGGTCCGTCCTGAAAACATATATTTTTTAAAAGCAATTTTATCCAAAACAGGATAAAATTTGGCTAAAAAATTCACCAGATAAAATTTCTCTAAAAAGTCGTACCCCAAATTCAGACTTGTTGGCAGTTTATATCCTAACTCTTTAAGAAGCAATAAGGAGGAAACAGCCTCTCTACTTTTATTTAAAAAAACTTCATTTTCATCTAAGCCTAAATGGAAAACAGGATTGTCAATATGGCAAACTGAAATCTTATCCATTTGAAATTTAAATCCAAGCAAGGTATCCTCGTGTCCATAACCCGCAGAAATATCCTGTAAGGGGAAACGCAAAAATATTTTTTTTGGAACTAAAAAATTACCCGTCATAAAATGGTTATAAGGCTTTTTCAACCTATTTTCCACGGATATTTCCTCTCTGGCTTTCCCATAAAACCATCTAAAAAAACGATTATTTTCTGGTTTATTTTCTTCATACTTAATTCCACCAACCAAAATAGTCTCTTCTGAAGCATGATTCAGGTACTTCAATAAAAATAAATCAGTTGTAGGAAAAATATCTGCATCTAGGAAAAGAAGGTAAGGGTATTTTGCCTTTTCAGCGAGTAATTCTCTGGTTGCAGCTCGTCCTTTATTGGTCGTTGATTGAAAAAAAGAAACATTATCTCTTTCATTTAAAAAAGAGAAATCTGAGGTGGAAGCATCATCCCAAATTATCACTTCCATGATAATCGAACATGATGAGGCTTGCTCCTGGAGGAAATCTACCAAAGGAACAACATCAACATTGAAAGATGGAATTAAAACTGAAATCAATCAGGTGATATTAATTTTTAGACATTACTTTTCCATTGCGGCCGTAATCCATCTGGTAAAAAGATTGGAAGACCCACCATCGGGAGCGAACCTGGTTTGTTTTAAAAGAACCATAATAGTGCCTGTTTTAGGATCGGCCCAGTAATTCGTATTAAAATAACCTCCCCAGGAAAAACGACCTTTAAAACCATTGCCTTTTTCCTCCCCCAAGGAAGAAATAACTCCAAAACCTAAGCTATTGTATTGTTCACTTTTATCGGTAGGCGTAATATCTGGTGTTTGATTAGCGGAAGTAAGCAAAAAAACAGCATAAGGACTTAACAATTGTTTTCCGTTGGCCATGCCATTATTCAATAGCATTTGCAGGAAGAGCGCATAATCTCTGGCTGTGCAACTTAAACCTGCTCCACCGCTAAACCATGTTTTAGCTCCTTTAACAGGATAATCTGCATCATAATAAGCACCAGTATATTTTTCCCAACCTTTACCTGACGCTGCAGGTTTTAGAACGGGAACAAGCCTGTTTATTTTTTCAGCAGGTAAATAAAAATGAGCATCATTCATTCCAATGGGCTGAAATAAATTTTCCTTTAAGAAGACATCAAATTTCTGTCCTGACCAAATTTCAATTAAATAACCCAATACATCTAATCCAAGGGCATAATTATATTTTTCACCTGGTTGGGAAACCAAAGGTATTGAAGCCAGTTTATTTATATTTTCTGCCAGAATAACTTTATCTGTCGTATAAAGTTCTGTAATTCCAGCCTTTGCAGAAATGGCATGAAATCTTAGGTCACCTGAAATTCTACCATACGACAAACCGGAGGTATGTGTAAAAAGCTGCCTTACTGTTATTTGCCTGGTAGCAGGCACTGATGTATAAGTGGTGTCCTTTCCATTATAGGAAGAAAGAATAGTCATATTTTTAAAAGCGGGAATCCATTTTGAAATAGGATCATCCAGATTAAATTTGCCCTGTTCATATAAAATCATTGCCGCCGTTGATGTAATGGCCTTACTCATGGAAGCTATTCTAAAAATATCATCAACCTTATAAGACCTGTTGGTTTTGGGATCGGCAATACCAAAAGCCTTTTCATAAACTACTTTACCATTTCTGATGACCAGCGCCACTGCACCAGGTATTTGTTCTCTTGCTATTAATTCCTGAAATCCAGCGTCAATTCTTTGCAGTTTGACTTGATTAAAACCAACTTCGGAAACAGTTGAAACCCCAGGAAATAGCTGATTATAATTAAGGGCCGATTGGGCGAAATAACTATCTATAAAAACAGATAGCATCATTATTGATATCAAAAACTTTTTCATCATTAAGCATGTATTATAAAAGTAAATCTACAAAAAAAAACACTTTAGAACTAAATTAATTTAAAAGTGTTTAATAGCTTTACTACTATTTATTTTATGTATAAAATCTTTATTTTTTATTGGATCTTTTTTAGCCTAACTTTTTCTAAAGTTGATATGGCATCGCTTTGGGGTTACAAAGAGGTTTCTTATTTTACTTTTGATATGTCAAACGATATTTCAGAAGAAACTAAGGAAACGGAAGAAAAGGAAACGGAGTTTAAAAAATTGGGATTTTCAGGTAAAGAACAAGCTACATTTTTGACAACAGATATCAATTCCACAAATAATTTTAGTCGCATTTTAATTTATATTTCTGACCATATCATTCCTTTATTCATTCCCCCTCCAAATAATTAAAAAGAAATTCTTGTAAATAGCATGAAAGCTCCAAAGGATGGAACTTTCAATCTAACTTATTTAAACTTTTAACATCAAAAAATTAATTCTAATGTTTTCTAAAATAAAAAATGATTTACCATCAAGTATTGTGGTATTTCTTGTTGCACTGCCTTTATGTTTAGGCGTAGCTTTAGCTAGTGGGGCTCCACTACTTTCGGGCGTAATTGCAGGTATTATAGGAGGAATAGTCGTAGGCTCCATAAGTAATTCCCATACTAGTGTTAGTGGCCCTGCAGCAGGGTTGGCAGCTGTTGTACTTGCTTCCATTACCCAATTGGGTAATTTCGAGGTATTTTTAATGGCCGTTTTGTTAGCTGGAATTTTTCAATTTATTGCAGGCGTCAGTAAATTAGGATTTATTGCCAACTACATTCCATCGAATGTAATCAAAGGATTATTAGCAGCGATAGGTATCATTTTAGTATTGAAGCAAATACCGCATGCTGTTGGTTTTGACAGAGACCCACAAGATGATTTTAGTTTTTTACAAAGTGACGGAGAAAACACCTTTTCGGAATTATTAAACATTTTTACTTACTTTTCTTGGGGGGCCATTATCATCTCTTTAATATCGATGCTTTCTATGATATATTGGGACAAAACTCCTTTAAAAAAGTTGCGATTTTTCCCTCCCTCCCTTTTTGTTGTTTTATTAGGTGTTCTTATTAATTTCCTTTTTGGAAAATTTTTCCCTGATTTGTATATAGATAGCTCTCATCTGGTAAATATTCCACCTTTTGAGGGTATTAATTCCCTTATAACAACGCCAGATTTTTCGAGTATCTCTAATTACAATGTATGGACCGTTGCATTAACCATTGCTATAGTCGCGAGTATTGAAACATTAGTTAACCTGGAGGCTGTTGAAAAACTTGACCCTCATAAACGTATGGCTTCACCAAACAGAGAATTAATAGCACAAGGTATTGGCAATACCTTATCTGGATTAGTTGGTGGTATTCCCTTAACCTCTGTGATTGTGAGAAGCAGTGTCAACATAAATTCAGGGGCTGAAACCAAGTTGTCTGCCATTATGCATGGTATTTTTCTATTAATAAGTGTATTATTTCTTAGCCCTATTATCAATCTAATTCCTTTGGCTTCTCTAGCCTCTATTTTGATTTTGACGGGATATAAATTAGCCAATTTAGCCTTGTTTAAATCTATGTATAAAAAAGGGTTTAATCAATTTACTCCTTTTGTAATTACCATATTAGCCATCGTGTTTACCGATTTATTAATTGGGGTAATCATTGGTTTATTTGTTAGTATCTTTTATATTTTGAAAAGCAATTTCAAAAATCCATTTGTATTGCAAAATGAGGTTCTTCACTTTAATGAAACCTTACGATTGGAACTTCCAAATCAGGTGTCTTTTCTAAATAAAGCATCTATTAAAGATACTCTTTGGAGTGTGCCAAACGATTCAAAGGTCATTATTGATGCTTCAAATACCGATTTTATAGATCATGATATTATTGAAGATCTGGAGGAATTCAAAAATATCATATCGAAAGAGAAAAAAATCAAGCTCAATATTATCGGCTTAAAAGATCAATATCAATTAAAAGATCATATTCAATTTGTGAATATATTAGATAAAGAAGCGCAGCAAAAATTGACTCCTGATGAGGTATTAGACACCCTTAAAAAAGGAAATGCAAGGTTCTTATCTGGTGATTTGACAGAAAAATATCTAAAACATCAAGTCAATGCTACCTCATTTGGCCAAAATCCATTTGCCATTATTTTAAGTTGTATTGATAGCCGAACCACTACAGAACATATTTTCGATTTAGGCTTAGGCGATATCTTTAGCGTGCGTATTGCAGGAAATATTCTTAACGGGGATATTTTAGGCAGTATGGAATTTGGCGTTCATAAAATCGGTGTAAAATTGGTCGTTGTGCTTGGTCATACTAAATGTGGAGCTATAGCCGGAGCTTGTAGTAATGTTAAGTTGGGTAATCTTACTGGTTTACTTGAAAAAATTAATCCTGCTATAGAAAGTGAAACAACCATTGTTACAGATCGAGATGGCTCAAATCCGGTTTTTGTTGATAAAGTAGCAGAGCAAAATGTCTTTAAAACCATAGAAAGGATTAGAGAAGAGAGTACCTTAATTGCTGAGTACGAGAAAGAAGGGAAAATCAAAATTGTGGGAGGAATGTACTCCGTTGAAACAGGTGTAGTTAGTTTTTTCGCATAATAAATAATTAGTTAGAGGCTGTCTTTAATGGCAGCCTCTTTTTTAGTCGTTTGTTTTTTCCTGAAGGTAAATCCAATTCCTTTTTTATTTTAAAAATATCTGAATGACAAAGTTTAGTATTTTTTTTCGATACCAAAATGGGTGTCGAATAGCTAATAAGTAATCTTTTTAAGTGCTTTTTATATATCAATAAAATAATACAGTTTCGGAGGAAATTAAGCGATTTTTTTTGATTGGACATTTCAAAAATCCAATTTGATTTTCTGCCTTTTTAAAAAATTTAATTATAATTTCCTTCTTACCTAGGAGAAATATTCCCAAGAAAATATCAAATTCGACAAAATATTGACATTAGTGCATTTCTTTTCAAGATGTTTTTAAACGATTTTATTAAAATATTTTAATCTTTTAAATATTCACCTTCTTCAAAGTTATCTACAGGGCTGTTTAAATTTCTAACAACACCATTGATAAATACGCCCAGACTTTCCTGGCAAAGGACAGCCTGGGCGTATAATTTTTTAAGGAATTCTTAATTAAATATGCTGAAAATCTATTTATTTCAATTTAACTCGCATAATATAGTCATCGCAAGTTAAAAATAAGACGGAATAATCATTGTTAAAGGCACAATTAGAAGTTGCCTCACCCGTTTTTATCCTACCTAAAACTTTTGCCTCAGGGCTAAAAATCCATAATCCACCTGGCCCGGTTGCCCAAACATTACCTTGGGGATCAACTTTCAATCCATCAGGAGCACCTTTCCCTTCGTTTTCACCAGGAAGGTAAAAAACCTTTTCAGATAATATATTTCCATCCTCGTCTAATTCAAAAGAATGCCAGCTTGCTGGAAATTCAGAATTTGAAACATACAATATTTTTTCATCTGGTGAAAAGGCAATGCCATTTGGTCTGGCAAGTTTGTCTGTAATTAATTTAACTTCACCATTTGGCTTAACCTTGAATACGCCTTGAAAAGGTAATTCCTTTGAAGGGTCTTCTGAATTTTTTACTAATCCATAAGGTGGATCTGTAAAATATAAATTCCCCTTTGAATCAAAAATGGCATCATTGGGGCTATTAAACTTTTTACCTTTATAATGTCCCGCTATCGATTCAAATGTGGCAGCAGGTCTATCTAATGGAGCTAACATTCTGGCCATTCTACGATCACCATGTTGACAAAGTACTAATCTTTTCTGATGATCTAAAATTAAGGCATTTGAACCAGGTTCTCCTCCCCTTGGTACGGTACCTGTATAGCCTGAAGGAGTTAAATAAAGTTGTACACCCTCTTTTTCGTCCCATTTAAAAATACTATTCTGCGGTATATCTGAAAAAAGCCAATAATTTCCTTCTTCAATATAGACAGGTCCTTCTGTCCAGATAAAACCATTTGAAAGTACTTCAATTGTAGCATTTTGGGAAATAAGCTGATTAATTTGAGGATCAGTTCTTTCAATTGATCCCACTGTTGGGTAAATACCTTGAGCCATTAATTTAAAACTTGATATTAAAATGAATAATGGTAAAAAACGCATTATTTGAATACTTTTCTTGTT
>Ga0114976_10000067_pt1 | contig 53762 bp, 45 predicted proteins | sample S_130805_EF_Meta_FD_87319 | JGI IMG/M metagenome (GOLD analysis project Ga0114976, IMG submission 87319) | Freshwater microbial communities from Lake Simoncouche, Canada to study carbon cycling - S_130805_EF_MetaG | ecosystem: Environmental > Aquatic > Freshwater > Lake | place: Lake... | reverse complement strand
CATTCCCTCTCTCAATCCAATGGCATCTTTTAAAATACCTATAACTAAAGAAAAAAGAGCGCCACCTGCAATGGCGGAACATAGAATCCCCGTAAAACTTCCATTTCCTACCTCCCACAAAATAGTTAAATAGACAAATAGTCAATCCATTAGGCAACGAACGGAAGAACCGATAAACTTTCTGCCGCTGGTCCTGCCCACAAGACTATCGGCGTTGAACAGGGATCGGTGCCAGGCGTCAAGGCTGCCGTTATCGGTAGCACTCCAAAAGTAAGTGTAGGCTCCAATACTTTTGAAACTTCCCCTAACATTTTCTGCGCGAAAACCACCTGGGAGAGCGGTAAAACGACTCATGTTGTCTGCCCCAGTATTTGGAGAATTCCAAAGCGAAGAAGTTGATTTCATCTTTCCGCCGGCATTTGAACCCAGAAAAGTTGTTAACGCTGTCCATTCTCCATCTGAAGGAACATGCCAACCAGAAGGGCAGATATTTAAAGAATCAGTACTTGCAATAGCTCCAGTTCTGAAAATACCCTTTGCCGCATACCAATTGTAGAGATAACCATAAGTTGTTAGGTTAGAAGGGCTTGCCACACTATCATTTGCATAAATGGTATGTGCACCAATAGTTAAATTTTGCCATGTGGTAGAACTACCACTACTACCACCACTGGCATCAAATAGAATCTGTGTGCCATTATTATATCTTCTCACTCGTAAATTCGTAACTGTCCAGCACTGTGTATTAATCGAAACCGTATTATAGGTATTGTTATCAATGTCAGAAATGGTATTTGTTCCGCAAGTAAAAGCAGTCACCGTAATAGTGCCTGTCGCGTTAACAGTACTACAACTTGTTCCCGTTAGTGGTATAATATAATTAAAAGTACCTGTAGCAGAAGGCCTGCCGCTAATTGTGATCGTATTGCTTGACCAGGCTACGGTCACTCCCGCAGGTAATCCTGTAGCACTTCCTATACCCGTTGCACTCGTTGTAGCATGCGTAATATTTGTCAAAACAGTGTTCACCGTCAGAGTTGGTGTTGACGATGCAGCTCCTGCTGCACAAGAAGGTGTTGCACCCACGGTTATACTCCCAATTGCTTTAACACTTCCACAGCCTCCCGTCAGGGGAATTTCGTAGGAGAAGCTTCCTGTCTCCGTTGGTGTGCCACTTATTGTTATCACATTGGCCGACCACGAGGCCGTAACTCCCGAAGGCAAGCCTGTCGCAGTTCCTATACCCGTTGCAAGGGTCGTTGAATGCGTAATATTTGTCAATACCGTATTTACTGCTAATGTTGGGCTTGAAGATGCTGCGCTTACCGTGTTAAGTACACAGGGCGTAACAGTGGTTGGGGTACTAGTACTAGGTGAAGTACCAACAGCATTGGTTGCAACCACAGTGAATATATAATTTACACCAAAAACTAACCCTGTAACCACTATAGGTGAAGATGTTCCTGAAACAGTAATAATAGCAGCTGTTGTTTTCCGTTTTGCAGGTGCTGAAGGTGTTGATGTTGCTGTCACAATATAACCCGTTATAGGACTCCCCCCATCGCTAGTAGGTGGAACAAAAGAAACACTAGCAGATGACGAACCTGTCGGAGTAGCAACAATGGAAGTACATGGCCCTGGTGCAGATAGAGAGGGGCAAGGAACCCCAGGACAATTCTCCAGCGCAGCTTTCTTCCAGCGAACTTTAATCTCTTCCAGATTGTAAAACGCATTTGGTTTAATACCTGCATTTTCTTTCTCCTCTTGACTATTAATCACCTGACCGTTAAGGCTAACAGACAAATAGACTGATATACAAAAAAATAAATAAATAGATTTTTTCATGAAATCTAATTTTTAAAATATTAATAGTATTACTCTACAAACATAATAATTACGTTTGGAAAGACAAAGATTTTTACTACATAATTAGGTAGTAATTTTTGAAGTAAAAGAAATTTCTATCAGTCTTAAAAGCAGTGAAGACGATGCATATATCACCTCTAAGGGATTGTTGCTGAAATAAAATGGTTGGTGGTCATCAAATTCATACATAAAAAAGACGACATCCGAAATCTGTGAAATCAGAAAATCCGTGATTCAGAAAACGGGGATTGGGGTTAAATGTAATATTGGAGTCTATCGCAGAGAAGACGATCTATGCATCATATCTGCGATCCTAATTAAAAAATAGTGGTGGGGGTAAATATTAAATGTAAACCTGGCAAATAGAAGACGCATGGCTTTGCGTCTTTACACCGACAGATTCCATTTAATAATCCGTCATAATAATCATAGGAACCAAAAAAATCAAAGTTCAGACAAGAAATGTTATCGAAGGACTTAGATGATAGATATCAAATATATCATTTGAATTTACAATATATTTAGACGATGTATGATTTAGATTTAGACGATGCATGCATCGTCTCTACGGCTCAATTCCTCAAATCGTCTTATTGGTAATAAGTGGTTTTGCCCAAAAACTTATAAATAAAAGGTACCCAAAGGCAATAAAATTCAGGAACATTCCCTCTCTCAATCCAATGGCATCTTTTAAAATACCTATAACTAAAGAAAAAAGTGCGCCACCTGCAATGGCGGAACAAAGTATCCCCGTAAAACTGCCATGATTTTCTTTTACACTGTTTAAGGCCAGGGAAATAATAATGGAATACATGACAGAAAGACAAAAACCAAGGGCTGGAAAACCCCAAAGTGCCATCTTTACATCTCCCCATAAGGTTAAACCTAAAACAAGGATACCTAAAATGGTGAAAATTCTTAAAACCAGTTTACTATCCATTATTTTAAGTAATAATAAACCTACAGCGCAACCTATGGTCATGAACCCCCAAAATTTACTAACCGTAGCAGCGCCTTCAATGGCTGGGTTTAAATCATGATAAGTTCTTAAAAATTCTGAAATCCAGTTAGCAATTCCTTGTTCTACACCAACATAACAGAACATGGCAGTAGTGTAAATCCAGATGAGTGGCGATTTTAACAAATCAATAAAAACGGCCTTTTTACCCATTTTTTCATCCTCTTTTCGTTCAATTACAGGGAATGAGATGAAAAAGATAGCTAAAACCATCATTAAACTAATAAATGAAAATACCCAGTACAAAGAAACCCAGGAAAAGGAGCTTACTGTCCACGTAGATAACAAACTAAAAATCCATGATTTTTGAGTTCCTCCGGCCTCTAAATTTTTTACTAAATAAATATAAAAATAAGGGCTTAAAAACGAAGCAACCCCAAATAACAATTGGGCCAACACAGAATAAAAGGCAAAATTTGACTCTCCTCCAGTGATACGTAAAAGAGGGTTAATAACCACTTGTAACATGGCCATTGAGGAGCCAATAAGAAAGAGTGAGAATAAAAATACTGAATAGAAAGGAAAAATAGCAAATATAAAGGAACCTAAAAAGGAAAGAATCCATGCCCCTAACATACACCATTTGTCGCCATACTTTTCTATTAAAATGCCCGAAGGAATGGACATAATACCATAAGCGATAAAGAAGGAAAAGGGTAAAAGGCCTGTTGTGAATCCATTTAACTCAAAATTATCATTTACTACCGGAATAATAGATCCTAAAATATTGGTAATAAAAGAAATAATGAAAAAAATCAAAAACACAACGTAAACTAAATAATGGTATTTTTTCATCGTTCATTTTCATTTAAAATTAATGCAGCGGCCCCTAATACGGCAATATTTGACAAAGTGGAAACCTTGATTTCTAAGTTTTTTATGGTCGTTGGATAGGGAAAATCATGAAATGTACTTTTCATATCCTTTTCAAAAAAGGAATATGCTTCTGAGAGGGAGCCACCTAATATGATAACCTCAGGGTCAATAGCTAAAATTAAAACTTTTAAAAATTGTCCCAGATGAAAACCAAATTCCTGGTATAATTCAATGGCCTTAAGATCACCTGATTTAGCTTTGTTAAATATATCCAGTCCATCTAATTTTTTATAAAAACTAAAAAACTGCCCAGAACAATAGTATTCAAAATATTTATCTTTATAAGGTAACATACCAAATTCTCCAGCGCCAGCATTTTTTCCAGCATAAAGTTTAGCATTCAAAATTAAACCAGTTCCTACGCCAGAACCCAGCGTTACCCCGGCAATATGTTTGTATGATTTCCCAATCCCAAAATACTTCTCTCCAAGAGCAAAACAATTAGCATCATTATTGATAAAAACAGGAACACAAAAACGATCTTCCAAGATGCTCTTTAAAGGAACCTCTTTCCAGGAAGGGATATTTATGACATCATAAATAATTCCATTCTCTACGTCAACAACTGACGGTACTCCTATACCAATGGCAATGGTTTTTACATTAAAAACAGATCTTATAAGTTCAACGAGTTTGTTCAATACCTGATCATAGCCTTCATTTGTTGGCGTTTTCTCCGTCGACAGAAAAACAATTTCATCCTCTTCTATGCGAGCAGCCCTCATCTGAGTGGCACCTAAATCGATTCCTATTATATTTTCCAATAATCTCCATTTAATTTAAAACCATCATCAAGATAAAAAACTTAAGCAAGAATTAACCTTTAAAAGAATGAATTAAATACTTTGAGTCTATAATTCTTTTACTTTTGCTCCATAAATTACAAAAATGCAAATAGACGGAATAGTTTTTGACCTCGACGGAACGCTGGCTGATACTGAACCACTTCACATAGATACCTGGCTGGTTGTTTTGAATGAGTTGGGTTTAAAAATGGATGAACCCTGGATGCATCAATGGATTGGACTATCAGACAGATTGGTATCGGAACATGTATGTACTCATTATTTGAAAAGCCAATCCGTAGAAAACCTGCAACATATAAAGCAACAGTCATACAGGAAAAGAGCATCATCAGAAGTGAAATTATTTGACCAAGTGGAAGATTATCTTCTTGAATTAAGTCAATTAGTGCCTATTGCATTAGCTACAAACAGCTCAAAGGAAGATGTTTCCGCCGTTTTTCAGGCTACAAATCTCCAAAAGTTTTTAAAAGTCATTGTGACGGCAAATGACGTTTCATTTTTAAAACCAAATCCAGAACCTTATCAAACTGCCGCAACTTTATTAGGAATTAATCCTTCCTTTTGTATTGCCCTCGAGGATTCACCAGCAGGGATAACTTCAGCTAATAAGGCTGGAATATTTGCCATCGGTGTAGAAAATTCCCATCCATCAGATAAATTACAAGAAGCTAAATTAATTTTCCCAAATACACCAAAGGCACTGGAATTTATATTAAATACCATTAAAGCAAATTGAATCTTTATGAAAAACATATTTTTCCCTATCATTTATCTTAGTCTCACAATAACAGCATGCTTCGGGCCCGTAAATAATGATCACAAAAATCATATCTATTCAAATGATTATGAATCTCTTTTCGGTGTATTTCCTTATGTATTAAAGGGAAAAAGCCATAGCGGGGATTGCTATCTACAGGTAAACGACCAAATTGAATATACACCAGGTTTTACCCAGTATTTTGAAAATATATCGCCCAACTCCTTTGCAAAAGTAAAAGTAAATGCCTTTGTTTATTTGCCAGAAAAAGATATTCAAGCTGAACTTCAGATACAAATCTGGGATAAGAATGGCAACATGCTCAATATGAAATCTTTGCCATTTGAAACTCGCGATTTAGGTGTCAGTCAATGGAAAAAGATAAGTCTGGACCTAGATCTGATTAAAGATTATGACCCTTCAAAACAGATTAGAATTTTTATTCATAATCCAAATAGAAAATCATTTATGCTAGATGATTTTCAGGTAACTTTTCTACAGTAACCTGCGTATAATAAAACAGTAAAACGATAGTCAAAAAGTTGGAAGCCAGAAATAGGTTATGGATAGGAATTATCATGAAATTATAGAAGAGTACCATCTCAATTTTTAATACTGCTAAAAGAAAAACCCTGAAATCAATTTTCCAATGTAAATATCTATATGGTATCAATAAAATGAGGGGAACCAAAAAGGTTAAAAGCATTTGGATATTGACAATGTCAGGAAGATTTTCCTTTGAAAAGAATTTAGCAAGACCAAGACCCTGTTGGATAGTAGGTGAAAGTTTAAGAAAATCCTCCCCTATCACTGCTGTTACATAATGTTTTGGCAATGACATAAAAGTATTTATTTCAAAAATAGCTCCAGTTATGGTCATCAGAAATAATCCTGTTATAAAAGCTGAAACCAACATAGCATAAAGGTCTTTTTTATGATCAAAAATCCAATATGCTAAGATTATGGTAGGTATAATTGGTAAAAAACTGTAGCGCGTCAATAATCCTAAAGCCATCGCAATGCCTATCCATATAGCATTTCCCTGCCATAAACTAAAAGCAAAGAAAGCAAAAAAGAGAACCACAGGCCCTTCATCTCCCATAGAAAAATCATTAGGTTCAAGCTGAAAAATAGACTTAAACAGGACAAAAACGGGGATCCAAACAAAAACAGTATGCCAACCTGAAATGTAATTTTTTCTTAGGATAAAGGCACCTAAGCCTACTCCGAAAATAAAGCTGAACCAGGTTATCCATCTTAAATCAAAATCAAACCATATTGCTGGAAGATAAGTCATCCACATGGTAGGCAAATATATAGGTTCCATTCCACCCCAAATTTCGGGTATGACCCTATAAACACCCGTTTGATTCATAAACCTTTTGCACATAATTTCCATAATTGGAAGCATATCTGCCAATTTATAATCAACCGGAATTTTAATCATTAAATCGACGGCAATGGGATAATATATGTAAAATAAATAGGCCAAAGGGAGAAAAAGGATATATTTCGACCATTTATGTCCAAAACCTGAAGGTTTTTCAACAGGAATCAGGTATATAATTCCAAATAAAAGACCTGAAAACAAATAAAGCCAGGTGTTATTATTTAAACCATAACGATATATACCTTCTGAAAGCCCAATCGTTTCAAAATAAGCCAGGACTAACAAAAAGCAAAACAAGCTAAAATATATCAAATATTGCCTTGCAAATACATTCATTCCATTCATACTTTCTCTTCAAAAAAATACTTTATCAAGTTTTTAAAACCATTAATTATTTCCATACAATTTATCCAGCAATCTATATCTATTTTCGGTTTTGAGCTCCTCTGTTTTTGAAATGGCATTAAGCATCATTATTTCTCCAAAGTCTTTAGTCGATAATAAAGGGTCCCAACGGGGTAAATCAACTCCGTTTGGATTTCCTGTTTTAATAAAATTTGCAAAATAGAAAAACATTGTTTGAGAAACCTTATGATCGTCTTCCAGCCAGTTAATTTGTTTAATTAATTTTAAATTACCCATACAATACTCTATTTCACAGGCATGAGGGGCGCCAATTGGTCGAGGAGCATTTGCAGGACTCTCTATTACCGGAGGTGGAATTTTATTAAACTGATAACGAAATACAGGTTTATTACTCTTTAGACTATGGATACTACCCCACTTCCAGGTACTGTAAGAGATGAATCGATCGGAGGCTAGTGCCGTAGATGATTCAAGTACCTCCTGGTTATTATTCCCCGGATAATGTTTCAGCACTTCCATATAATCCTTTGGATATAAAGCCTTTAATCTGGTTAAATAATTAGCAGGTTCCATAGCTTGACCTTGCATGATACCTTGTCCAGATATTTCTGCTGAATTCCAGCCTAAGAGTAAAGGAACCTGCGCCTGTTCATTCGCTTTTAAAATTTCTAAAGGAGATTTAGGATAAAAATAGCCATCAATAACGGTAGAAAAGGAATATTTTTTGGGCTCAATAAATAATTCAAAAATATCACGGGTGCTAAGAGATCTAAGTTCCGTAATGGACGGAAATCCCAAAGAAGTAGCTACCTCTAAACCCTTTTTCTCTGCTTCTGCAAGTGGAATGGGATATAGCGTAGGGAATATACCTGCACCACTTTCTCCAATGGCTGCAGCGATTAAAGAGGCAGATAATGGAGAGGTCATTTGAGCACTCACGGAAATCGAACCTGCTGATTCTCCAGCAATTGTTACTTTTTTAGGATCTCCTCCGAATGCTTCAATATTATCTGCCACCCATTTAAGGGCATGGTGCTGATCTAATAAGCCATAATTTCCGGAACCACCATAGCTGGTTTCCTTACTTAACTCAGGATGGGCTAAAAATCCAAAAACCGATAATCTATAATTTGCAGATACCACAACTATTCCTTGTTTTGCCATCTCAGCACCATCATATCTGGGTTCAGAGGCATCCCCTGCTATAAATCCACCACCATAAAAATAGACTAATACAGGTAAACCTTTAGTATCTCTGTTTGCAGGTGTCCAAACATTTAGATATAAACAATCTTCGCTCATACCTGCTGAACGGGAATACATATCACCAAAAACCACTGCTTGTACTGGCCGTGGTCCAAATTGTTTTGTCATTTTAACTCCTGACCAGGAGTTAGAAGCTTGAGGTGCTTTCCATCGTAATAGTCCAATAGGAGGTTGAGCAAATGGAACCCCTAAATAGGTTTGAAGCCCCGTTCTATTATCATAATTTCCTTCAATAATACCCGATTCAATTTTAACTTGGACGGGAAAGTTTGGATCACTTTGTGCATGCATGGATAAAACAATCAATGTAGATAATAATATTTGCAAATAATAAAGTCTCATTTCAAAAGCCTTAAGATGATAACGAAAAATGTAAAACAAATTGAAATATAACACCAAAATTTCATACTTTAGATACTGCAATCTGAAATAGTAAAGAATTTAAAGTTTTTAGGGCAAAATAAGTCGAATTTTCCCTCCTTGGAAACACCGTTATTTACAAAAATTAACACCTATGACAACCACTGACAAACAAAGATATCTGGCAATAGATGTCATGCGGGGACTTACCCTTATTGGTATGATAATAGTCAATGATCCAGGTTCATGGGATCATGTTTTTCCTATTTTACTTCATGCCGAATGGAATGGTTTAACACCTACCGATTATGTATATCCCTTTTTCCTTTTTATCATTGGCGTTTCTATAGCCCTTGCCTATCAACCCAAAATAGAAAAGGAAGAACCCAAAAACAAAATGGTTACTAAGATCTTTTTAAGAACACTCAAAATATTTGGACTGGGTATTTTTTTATGGTTATTCCCTTCCTTTGACTTTAACGATATCAGATGGGCAGGTGTTTTACAACGTATTGCTCTCGTATTTCTGCCTTGTGCCCTTTTGTTTTTATATACAAATAAAAAATTTCAAATTCAGTTAGCCGCTTTTATATTAATAGGCTATTGGATTTTAATGGTTTATGTACCTGTACCTGGCATAGGATATCCAGATTTAAGTATGCCTGAAAAAAACTGGGCTCATTATATAGACAGCATTTTACTTCCAGGAAGATTGTGGCAAAAAACCTGGGATCCTGAAGGTATTCTAAGTACATTCCCTGCCGTTGTTACAGGTATTTTTGGACTCATTGCCGGGAACATAATCCTTCATCAAAAAGAAATAAAACAAAAATTACTTTCCTTATTTTTCATGGGATTTGTACTCATAGCATTAGGCGATTTATGGCAATGGTTTTTTCCTGTAAACAAAAATATATGGAGTAGCTCTTATACTTGCTTAATGGGTGGATTTGCCACGCTAACCTTAGCAGCCCTAATTTATTTAATAGATTTGAAAGGGAAAGATAAATGGATTTATCCAGCAAGAGTTTTTGGAACCAATGCCATAACCGCTTACGTTCTTTCTGGCATTTTAACGGTTATTTTTTACAATGACGCCATAATAGCCAATGGATTAAACGGACAGTTTATGAGTTTGGGGTCTTCCATAGGGCTCTCACTTGAACTTTCATCCTTTTTATATGCCCTTCTTTATGTTGCCATAATATATATACCACTTTATTTTTTATATAAAAATCGAATTTTCATTAAACTTTAAACTAGTATGTTCGAATATCAGGAAAAATCATTAGAACAGTTAAATCGCATTGTTTCCGTTCAGGAAGATTTAATTAAGCAATCTGCCAGGTGGCTGGCAGATTGTATCGTAAATGATGATATCATACACACCTTCGGAACAGGTCACTCACACATGATTGGTCTGGAATTATTTGTGCGGGCAGGAGGTTTAGCCAATGTAAATGCCATGCTCGATACTATGGTACTTACCTCTGAAGGATCGAGAAGAAGTGCTGAAATTGAAAGAATATCGGGTTTGTCAAAAATTATATTTGATCAACATAAGGTAGCAGAAAATGATATCATGATCATCATTTCCAATTCAGGCAGAAACGCTATGCCCGTGGAAATGGCCATGATAGCTAAAGAGAAAGGCATTAAAAGTATTGCTATAACTTCATTGGAACAATCGAAGAAATATCCCTCTCGTCATCCTTCTGGTAAAAAACTTTACGAAATTGCAGATTTAGTATTAGATAATTGTGTTCCTCCGGGGGATGGTTTATTGGATATTGGAGGAAATCTTACGGGCGCTGCATCCACTCTTTCTGGTATTTTTTTAATTAATCTTATAGCAACGGAGGCAATGAAGATAGCCAGCGCCGAAGGGGCAAAATTACCCATTTTTCACAGCCAAAATATTGATGGATTCTCCAATGAAGAATTATATGAAAAATATGCCTCGCGCATCAAACTGTTATAGTTTTACCTTACCTATGGATTTGTTTTTAATTGCAATTTGAAATAATATTTGGGCACAAATGGAAAAAAGAAAGGCAAAAAGGATAATTAAATAAGCCGTTGGTTTTTCGCTGTGTAATGAATACCTCAAAAGTATAGTTGTAATGACAAAGCTGGCATTCCTAAAAAGCAATTCGAAAGATGCCTTGTAAAGTAAGGAAAAGATAAGCAAAAACACGTCTGCAAATATCATGACATTAAAGAAATCACCATAAAAAAACGTATCTGGATGAGGTGTTTTCGCTCCACTTTTAAAGAGGTTGTAAACGTCTGTTAACCAATAATAAATGCTAAAAACGCTCATCACAAGGAGCAATATCATCATTGAAAAGGCTACAATTTTCTTAACCTGTATAAATCTTTCTTTTTCTAGCGTGGTTTCTGTCGTTGAATTATTATGATAAAAAAAATAATAACTGATGGTTAGCCCAAACATGGTAAGCGCAGCTCCCAAGTCTAACCCAATTTTTAAAAAAACAGGATTATCAAATTTTAGCTGTGCATTAAGATCTACATCTGCAATATCGTGAAAGAAACTTCTTAAGGTAATTAGCGATATAATTTCAAATTGCTTTCCAACAAAGGCAGAAGTAGAATTAGGTATTATAATGACCAAAAGAAACACTTCGTAAAACAACAAAATACTGAACGGCGTATAAATCGCAGCTAAATAACTTTCTTTTTTGCCCTCTGATAAATAAGCAAGGTCTTGAAAATTATTTAATATAAAAATATAAAGAAGGTGAAAAATGAATCCAAAAATAGCCACATAAAGTGTTATTTTTTCAATTTTCCTTTCTGGATTTAACTTAAATAACTGATCATAATAATTTGAAAGCGTGTTAATCATTTTTCATATTTTTTAATGTAAACCCCGATAGGCCTCTATTTTTTTACCCTTTAAATCCATAAAACCTCTCATAGAACTTATGGTTAAACAGGAATGTACTGGATAAATATACAGGACATCCCCTACCTTAAATTTCAACAAATCATCCTCCTCCATTTTAACTTTGCCGTGTTCCTGAGAAAGTGATGAAACAAAAGCATTCTTTATTGGTTGTCCCCAACCAGAAGATAATTTTTCTGCAATTAGACCATAAATAACCCCCTTGTCTTCCCATTTCACCTCATCCCTTGAAAAATGAATGGCACCACCATAAATAATTAATTCACTTCGCTCTTTATGAATAGCCACAATAGGACATGCCAACACCACAGCAATTTGATTAAAATCGCAAGATCCTATATGAACTTGCGTAACATCATAACAAACAAAATTCCCAGGTCTCAATTCATCAATGCCATCGAAATCATCTGCAATTGAAGCGCTTGGAGTATCTCCGTAAGTTAAGATAAGGTTAGGATATGGTGTAATATAGCGTTTTTTCAATTGAATGAACCTATTTTTATTTGCTAAATGTATCTTATTTACCTCCTCCTTTCCTTTACATCCATAAGTATTTCCACTATGCGTCAAAAATCCGGTAAATTTTAAGTTTTTAGCCTGATTAATCAAGTTTAAAATATTTTCTATTAAACCGAAATCATCAAAATTAATGCCCGTCCTGTGATAACCAGCATCAATTTTAATATACAGATTTATAGGAAACAATGCATTTTTATATAAAAAATCGACTGTTTCAATAGACTCGACCAGCAAACTTAAATGAATACGACTTGCTAATTCATTTATCAGATCTATCTCTAAAATATTGGCAGGAAAAGCCACCAGAATATCCATCCAATCGTTTGAAAAATACTCGGCCATTGATAAAGAAGAAACGGCAATTTTAGAAGTACCGGCTTCTTTAAACCATTGTCCAATTTCAATAGATTGATGGGTTTTAAAATGCGGCCTGAAGGAAATATTTTTTTCTAAACAACGAGCATTCATAGCCCAAATATTTGCTTTACATTTTACCTCATCTATCAGTAATTCTGGTTTAGTTATTTTCATTTGAAAAAATTTAAACTTAAAAATTCATTGTTCAGTAGCAAAATACTTTATTATATTTACTAAAACGAAAAACACCAATGAAAAACTTTCTTGCCTTCCTACTTTATTCAATGACCCTATTCCTGCAGCCATTAATTGCACAGAAAATACCTTTACCTGAACATCCAAGGCCAGATTTTGAGAGAGAAGCCTGGGCCAATTTAAATGGTATATGGAAATTTGGATTTGATTCATTGGATATTGGAGTCAAAGAAAAATGGTTTTCTAATACTAATCATTCACCCCTAAGTATCAATGTTCCTTTTCCATGGGGTTCTCCCCTTTCTGGGATTGCTGACAAGGCTGATATTGGCTGGTATCAAAAAACCATCAAAATAGACCCTAATTGGAAAGGAAAAAGAATATTTATGACAATAGGTGCATCTGATTGGGAATCAAGTGTTTGGATAGATGACCAATTACTTGGAAGCCATCAGGGAGGTTATACACCCTTTAGTTTTGAATTAACAAAATATTTACAGTTAGATAAAGAACACAGAATAACCATCAGAGTTGATGATAAAAGAAGGTTATTTAACCTTTACGGCAAACAGGGTTATGGAAATGCCAGAGGTATATGGCAAACCGTGTATCTGGATGCCAGAGGAAATGATTTTATTGAGGATTTTAAATTTTCTCCAGATATAGACCAAAAAAAGGTTAAAATAGAAGTAAACCTATCTGAATCAGCCTCAACAGAGAGAATGGTAAATGTATCCATTCAAACCCCTGATGGCGTTTTAAATGAAAAATTATCGATAAATCCTGGTCAAAACAGAGGCTTTCTTGATGTAAATATACCTAATCCCAGACTTTGGGACTTAGAGGATCCCTATCTTTACACAGTAAAACTCATTCATGGTAATGAAACAGTAAATACCTATTTCGGAATGAGAAAAATAAGTGTGATGAACTTACCAGGGACAAATTATCCCTATATTTCACTTAATAACAAACCAGTCTACCTTCAACTAACCTTAGATCAATCTTATCATCCAGAAGGATTTTATACCTTTCCTTCTGATGAATTTATGAAAAATGAAATTAAAATTACCAAGGATTTAGGGTTAAATGGCATTCGGACACATATCAAAATTGACATACCGAGAAAATTATATTGGGCCGATAAACTAGGTCTTTTTGTTATGGCTGACTTGCCTAACTCTTGGGGTGAACCCGACGCTGACATGCAGCAGGAAGCAGAGAAAACGTTAAGAAAAATGATTCAGAGAGATTATAATCATCCATCGATATTTAGTTGGATAGTCTTTAATGAAACGTGGGGATTACAGACCAAAGTACCTCAAATTGGATCAACTAAAACAAAAAATGTTTATCTTCCTTCAACTCAAAATTGGGTTGCATCCATGTATTATTTAGCAAAGTCATTGGATCCTACCAGACTCGTAGAAGATAATTCCATTTGTTGTGGAGCAGGTCATACTGAAACAGATATAAATTCATGGCATGAATATATGGCAGGCTGGGAATGGGAAGACAGACTTGCTTCCATTGATAAAGAAACTTTTCCTGGAAGTACCCATCATTTTGAAAAAGGATTTACCCAAGGTTCCCAACCTAACATTAATTCTGAATGTGGCAATGTTTGGGGTTATGAAGGAAGTACAGGTGATGTGGACTGGAGTTGGGATTATCATCGGATGATTAATACTTTTAGAAAATATCCTAAAGTTGCCGGATGGCTTTATACCGAACATCACGATGTTATTAATGAATGGAATGGCTACTGGAGATTCGACAGAAGCCCTAAATTCAGTGGATTATCTGATTTAAGTGATGGGATGACCGATAAAGATTTTCATTCCCAGATCTATTTATCCTCTGGAAATGAAATCAGTAAAACGGTAAAACCTGGCGAAGTGGTAAAAATACCTCTTTATATATCTGACATTGGTGGTAAAACAATGAAGGATAATTATCTTGTTTTAGAAACAGTCATATATGGCACTGATAATGCAGGAACTGAAGTTATTTTAGAGAAAAGAAATAGGAAAATTGCTTTTACTCCCTACATGCATGAAACGTTAGAACCTGAAATTATAAAATCCATTTCTTATGGAGGTATGATGCGTGTTAGCTGGACCTTAAAAGATGCGGATGGAAAAGTACATCATCATAATTTTTTCTCTATCATCATACCCTCTGCTGTAAATCCTGAAGGATTAGTTATTCACTCTATAGAGCCAGCTAATTATTCAAATTCAAACTGGTCCATTAAAAAATGGCATGTATTAGATAGCTTAAAAGTAAATGGCACAGGGCAAGGATTTTTCGAATATAACATTCCATTAAAAGGATTAAAACTAAGCAATTTAAAAAAGGCAGCTTTTGTTGTTGAGCTATCTTCAAAACCTCTTTTGGACAAGGACAAAGATAAAGCAGCTATGGGAGATCAAAACTATATGTTAGGTGCCAGGGTGTCTCCACACTTAAATCCAAATGCTTATCCGATGACTGACGTAGTTAAAAATCCAAGTAATGTTGAAATTCAGATAGATGGATTAAAAATGTTAACAAAAACGTTAGCAGATGACCCAGCGGATCATAGAGGGATTTTATCCTGGCATAATCAGTTAAAAGATAAAAAATTAAGAGAAGCCGGAACGTATGGTGAAAAAATTGAAGTGCCCGTTTCAACAAATATGTTGAAAAAAGCACTTCAAAAAGGATATATAAAGATTAAGATTTCTGCTGATCAAGGGGTAGCTATTTATGGAAATAAATTTGGACGCTACCCTATAAATCCATCAATTTGTACCTGGTATAACTAACACATTAAGATAATTGAGACTCGAAGTGGTTGGCAAGTTTTAAAAAGCCATCCTCTTCGAGGACAAATTGGTTTATTTTTTCCGTTGCCAATTGAATTGTTGTGTTAACATCTTGAAAATCATCCGATAATAAGGTGGTAATTTTCTTCTCTGAAATGCCATTTTTTATACCAATTTGCAACATGTATTCTGTAATTAACCCTTTATCTTTTATAATTCCTAAAGATGAAATTAAAGATCCTAAGGCATAAAAACCACCCTGTTGAAAAGTGATGATATTTTTTTCATCCTCATTAATGATTAAGGTGTTATATTTTGAATCTATATTTTCCTCTGTGATAAATTCTTGAAAAGGATCAGTTTCTGGATTATTACTAAGGATAACCTTTCCTCTAAGTGCTGAAGCATAGATACTTAACCATCTTATATCTCTTCTAAATTCATGAATTCCATCTTCAATATGGGTCAGATCTATTTTTTTTGCTCTAATATCTTCATCTAAATCAAGACAGATATTCTTAAAAAATCCAAGAATATGTTTTTTCTCTTTTTTTGAAGAAGGGAATGAAATTTCTTTTAGCGCTCCTTTTAGATATTCGAATCCAAAATCATCGAACTGGATTACATTTTTTCCTCTGGTAATCCAACCAAGCTGAAGTAAACATTCCTCCAAGGTACCTAAAGCAAATCCATATTGAATAAAAATATCATTTTTAACCTTTTCAGGAAAGTTCCATTTTTCGTTACCTTGCAAAATAGAAGATGCAAAATCAAATTGACCAATCATATCTTCCACGGTCTTTGTAATGGAAAGGATGGCAGAAATGGCTCTTATATTTTTTTTCTTGCCTCTATCTATTAATCTGGCTAGAGCTTGAATTTTAAACAGTGGCGTGCGACAATCGTGTAAATGAACATAATACCCAAAAGGCTGTGAAGGATTATCCTTATAAGCTAAAATGGCTGCATCTAAATTATTTGATAATAGATTCATAAAAAATTGAATCCTTTTTTTTCCAGTTATTTCTGCCATAATATCATTTTAAACCGTAATTTAGATAAATTTAACTAAATCAACAACCTTTCCCAATGAACATAAAAATATTTAAATTTGTAATTCTTCTTTTTCTTCTTGCAAATCCAGACCTTTGGGGTAAAAATAAGCCAGAAAATACACGACCAAACATCGTGTTTATCATGTCTGATGATCATGCATATCAAGCAATTAGCGCCTACAGCGATAAATTAATTAAAACCCCTAATATTGACAGGATAGCAAAACACGGCATAAAATTTACCAATGCCTGTGTTACAAATTCTATCTGTGCTCCTTCCAGGGCAACCATTCTAACAGGAAAACATTCACATTTAAATAGCAAAACGGATAATTATTTTCCGTTTGACACAACCATTTTAACATTCCCTCAATTATTTCAAAATTCTGGTTACCAAACGGCTATGTTCGGAAAGCTACATTTTGGAAATAATCCTAAGGGATTTGATCAGTTTAAAATCTTACCCGGTCAAGGCGTTTACTATAACCCAACTTTTATAACTAAAAATGAAGGAAACATTCAGGTAAAAGGCTATGTGACTGATATTATTACCGATATGACCCTTGAATGGCTAGAAAAAGAAAGGAATCCTGAAAAACCATTTTTATTAATGTATCTGCATAAGGCTCCTCATAGAGAGTGGTTGCCTGCCGAAAGACATTTGAAAACTTATACAAGTAAGGTTTATCCTGAACCATCCACGCTATTTGATAATTATGAAGGAAGAACATCGGCGGCAAAAGCAGCTGAAATGAATTTACTTACCCACATGAACTGGGCCGGTGATTCAAAAATTTATCCTGAAATGATGGATAAACTAGGTATTAAATCAACTACTGCCGGGGATAAGGAAGGTTTTACGAAGGAATATAATCGTATGGACGCCTTGCAAAAAGCGAATTGGGATGGAGTTTACCAGCTTGTTAATGAGCAATTTGAAAAAAAATATAAAGAAGGAATGACCGACAAGGAATTGATGCAATGGAGATTTCAAAGGTATATGCAGGACTATTTAGGAACCATCGCAGCTGTTGACGAAAATGTAGGACGGGTTTTAGATTTTCTGGAAGCAAATAATCTCACTAAAAACACTTTAATAGTTTATACTTCTGATCAAGGTTTTTACCTGGGCGAACATGGTTGGTATGACAAAAGATTTGTCTATGATGAATCATTTAAAACACCATTATTAATGCAATGGGAAGGACATATTAAACCAGGCAGAGTCAGTGATGCGATGGTTCAAAATTTGGATTATGCCCAAACATTTTTAGAAGCCGCTGGTATAAAAGCTCCATCTGATATGCAAGGTGAAAGTATGGTGCCACTTTTAGAGGGGAAAATAAATGGCTGGAAAAGAGACGCAGTCTATTATCATTATTACGAATATCCATCTGTGCACATGGTAAAAAGACATTATGCTATTGTTACAAAAGCTTATAAATTGATTCACTTTTACTACGACGTGGATGAATGGGAACTCATAGATCGCCAGAAAGACCCTCAAGAACTTAAAAATGTTTATGATGACCCTAAATATGCCACTGTGGTTGAAAAATTGAAGAAAGAATTAGTTGAGATAAGAAAAAAATATGGTGATTCAGCCGAGATAAGCCAGGGAATTAAAGAAAAATACCTAAAGGCTATTCAAAAATAAGTACATCAGATTTTTTAAAATGATTTCTTCAGAAAAACATGAAAATGGAAAGAAGACCTTTTATATTAGCTGAAACCAACTGGAAGGAAATAAAGGCACAACCTTTTCAGCTAGCTATTTTACCCTGGGGTGCAACGGAAGCTCATAATTATCATCTGCCTTATGGAACTGATATTTTTGAAGCAAGTTATATCGCTGAAAAATCGGCTGAAATAGCCTGGAAAAAAGGAGCCTTTCCTATTGTTTTACCCACCATTCCCTTTGGTGTAAATACTGGACAAACAGATATCTTATTGGACATAAATTTAAATCCTTCTACCCAATTAGCCATTTTACGAGATGTTATTACCGTTTTAGACCGGCAAGGAATTTATAAATTATTGATCTTAAATAGTCACGGGGGTAATGACTTTAAAACGCTATTGAGAGAACTTGGTCTGGCTTTTCCCAATATGCTCCTGGTTACCTGTAATTGGTTTCAGGCATTGGATAAATCAAAATATTTTGAACATTCAGGGGATCATGCTGATGAGATGGAAACAAGTATCATCCAGTATTTATTTCCGCAACTCGTTCTACCCTTAAATGAGGCAGGAAGTGGGGCTGCAAAAAAACCTAAAATATCGGCCTTCAAACATGGATGGGCATGGGCTGAAAGAAAATGGAGCCAGGTTACGGCCGACACAGGTATTGGAGATCCAAGTAAGTCAACACCCGAAAAAGGAGGCATTTATCTGGACGATGTAACTAAATCGTTAGGAGACTTTATTTATGAGCTTTCGGTTATTGACAAATCAGAGTTTTACGAATAAATAAGTTACCTTGCCTACCAGAATAAAATTTTATGTCCCCACTGGAACTGAGTCAGGATTTCAATAACGTATTGAATTTGCTCGAAAAAGAAAGGAAAAATCTTTTTGTCACGGGCAGAGCTGGGACTGGTAAATCTACCCTATTACAGTTATTCAGAAAAACAACGTCCAAAAAACATGTTGTTTTAGCACCAACTGGTGTAGCCGCATTAAATGTAAAAGGACAAACCATTCATTCGTTTTTCAACTTTCCACCACGCTTATTTGACCCAAGTCAAATTAGAATGGGTAAAAACAAGAAACTTATTAAGGAACTCGACGTCATCATTATTGACGAAATATCCATGGTTCGTGCTGACTTAATGGATGCCATTGATTATATTTTACGATTCATAAGAAATAATAATAAACCATTTGGGGGAACTCAAATGGTCGTTTTTGGCGATTTATTCCAACTTCCACCAGTGGTGAATCAAGAGACCAATGAATGGCTAAAAATGAGAGAATATGCTTCAGCCTATTTTTTTTCAGCACAAATTTTTTCTTCTTTCCCTGATTTTTTTGAAATGTTTGAATTGCATAAAATTTACAGGCAAGACAACAAGCTATTTATCAATTTATTAGAATCTGTTCGATTAAATAAAATAGAACTTGATGATCTGGAAGCATTAAATGAACGATATGATCCTTCTTTTCATTCAAATGAAAATTATATAACCCTTTGTGCCAGAAATTTTACGGCTGATAAAATTAATCAAACGCAATTAAATTTATTAGAAAGTGTATCAAAGCCCTACCTGGCAAAAGTTACTGGCAATTTCCAACCTTCTCAATTTCCAACGGACCCCATTCTAAATTTAAAAATTGGAGCTCAGGTAATGATTCTTAGAAATGATCCTGAAGGTAAATATGTCAATGGAAGTATTGGTGTTATTCAAAAACTTTTGGAAAATGAAGTTGAATTGACCCTCGACCAAGATGGAAATAAATCTACTGTAACCTTAGGTCCCTTAAGCTGGGAAATATTACAATATAAATTAGATGCTAAAAATCCAGATAAAATAAGTACAGAAACTATTGGCACCTTTACTCAACTTCCTGTTAAACTGGCATGGGGTGTTACTATTCATAAAGCACAGGGCAAAACATTCGATAAAATCATTATCGATTTAGCTGGTGGTGCTTTTGAGCATGGTCAAACTTATGTGGCTTTAAGTCGTTGCACAACACTCGATGGTATAGTATTAAGACATCCATTAAAACCAACAGATTTAAAGACAGACCCTGTTGTTTTAGATTACTATCAGTTGAATGTATAATATTACTTTTAAAAATGCAAATGACCAAATCTGAAAATTCCAATTTTCGACCTTTCCCTGCGCAGGCTCAAGCTGTAGCAGAAGCATTAAATGAAATATTCCACGAAGGAATGAAAGCGGATAAAGCCGTTGAAAAGATTTTAAAAGCGGATAAAAGAAGGGGGTCAAAAGATCGAGCTTTTATAGCGGAGCAAGTATATGAATTAGTGAGATGGTATAGATTATTAACATATATTTTGGGTATTGAACCTTTTCAAGAAAAGGATTGGTTTAATCTAATGGGAATATTTTGGCTTTTACAGGGTTATTCTCTCCCTGACTGGAGGGAATTTCAACATTTATCAAAAGAACATGTTTTAAAATCCCACAAACAATTAGCTCAAAACAGGGCGCTCATCGAAAGTATTCCAGATTGGCTCGATAAAATGGGAAACGAGGAACTTGGATCTGAGTGGCCAGCGATTTTACACGCCTTAAACCAACCTGCCTCCTTAATTTTAAGAGTAAATACCTTGAAATCTAATGTTAATTCTGTAAAAATGGAATTGGAAAGAGATGGAGTCAATACAACGATTTTGAGTAGTGAAGGCCTGTGTGTACCCAATAGAAAAAACATTTTCCTTACCAATGCCTTTAAAGATGGTCTTATTGAAGTGCAGGATTTTGGCAGTCAGCAGATTGCTTCCTTTATGGAGGTTGAACCAGGAATGAAAGTTATAGATGCTTGTGCAGGTGCAGGTGGGAAATCTCTCCATTTGGCTGCCTTAATGAAAAATAAGGGACAGATAATATCCCTGGATATTTATGAAAAAAAATTAATGGAACTTCAGCGTAGGGCAAGAAGAAATGGCGTTCATATAGTTGAAGCGAGAATAATTGAATCTAACAAAACAATTAAACGTCTGAAAGAAAAGGCCGATCGATTACTCTTAGATGTTCCTTGTTCAGGACTTGGCGTTTTAAGGCGAAATCCAGATGCAAAATGGAAGCTTTCCCCTTCTTTTTTAGACGCTGTAAAAATTACACAGCAATCTCTGCTCAGAGATTATGCATCCATGGTTAAACCTGGTGGGAAACTGGTCTATGCTACCTGTTCTATACTTCCCAGCGAAAATGAAAATCAGGTAAAAACTTTTTTAGATTCAAAAGAAGGGCAATTATTTTCCCTGGAGGAGCAGAAAACTTTGTTGCCAAATGATTTTGGATACGATGGTTTTTATATGGCAAGATTAAAAAGAAATCAATAATGCTATGTTTTTAATTTAAAAATGATTAATTTAACGAAAGCAAAATTATTCATTATGAAAACGAAGAAATCTGTACATCCTAATAGCCTTAAAGCTATTCACCACACAGAACCAAAGAAAAAAAATGTAAACATTTTTTTAGTCATTTTAATAACTACCTTGCTTTTGATATTACTTCTTTATTTTATTGCTCCTTAATTGAAGTGAATCAACAAAATACAAGTTTTCCTTTTTCCAATTAGTTGAAAATCCAATGATTGAATCTAAACTTTTGGGGAATTCACTTTTTGAAACAAGGTACTTATTAGTTTTAAAATTCCTTTTTCCTATTGATTTGATGGTGTAATTAAGCCCATCAACATACTTTTGGTTGTTCATTATAACTATACTCGTCTTTTCTTTTAAGGCCATATTCCAAACCTTGTTCAATAAAAACTCATTACCAAAGTAAGGAATTAAAATAATAAATAAGGAAAAAGTCACCCAAGTATTACCTCCAATTAATCCAAGTCGCATGATGTAAAAATGTTTTCCATACATGCCAATAATGGAAATTAAGCCAAACACCCAGATGCCAAATCCCAGCTGAAATCCCATCCTAAAGCCACCTTCACTTTCAAAAAAATAACCTCCAGACATTAAAATAATAGAAAGAAAAAACCAGATAACCCATAAAAAAGTAGACCAATATTTAATGATATGTTTATAAGGGTAATTATCTAAATCATAATCCATTACATGTTTACCAACTAATAATGAAACAGGTAAAATAAAGGATGGAGATTGAGAGATGATTGCTGCAAAAGTGGCTGTTAACATCCAGATTGACCATATATCCCCCTTTTTCCATTTTGAAATGGCATCTTTAAATGCAGCAAAAATAAAGCCTGTAAATGGCCATAAAGCCAATATTACCAAGCCGTAAAACAACACATAATCACTTGATTGAATGCCTAAATATGTTTTCCAATGACCGGGGACATTGAATCGGGTGAATATCATACCTATAGATACCAGAAATAAGGAAAACCAAAAATAATTTTCAACTTTCGAAAATTTTTGTTGTCTTACTGCCCCAAAAAATAAAACACTTATAAAAAGGGTTGTACCTAATGCATCAATTAGTAAAGCGCCTATAGATAGAATGAATACTAATCCAAGTAATAAGTTACTCTGTTTCTTGGAATAAAAAATCAAAGTTAAAAACAGGGCACTATGATAAAGAGCCAGCAAATGGTCAAAGCTTAACCAAAATCCAATTAAAAAAAACCAGCAGGATGTCAATAAGAAGATGATTGCCGGAATAGCTATCTTTAATCCAAACAAGGATTTAAAAACAAAAAAAAGAACACCTAATACGCCAAATAAAATAATAAGATTTATAATTCGGTGCCTGATTAATAGGCTCGGGTCGAAATCATAAAAGCCACTATCTAAAACTATTGATTCAGCTCCAGAAAAGAAAAAAGCAGTATTTGGAAGTAAAAAAATGATACTCAAAAAGAAAAGAAAAAATGGAATTAGCTTCAAAATGGGATTCGACATTAATTTCTGTAACATTATACTTTATTTTGAGGCAAAGATAAGATGCTAAATGAATTTTAGTGAATTCCGTAATTTTACCCAAAATAATAATGATGGACAAAAACCAACCGCTCCTATTACCCCTCCTTTATTTGGGAAATATACAATACTGGTCAAAATTGATAAATCATGATTGTTTTATTTTAAACGATGCAGAACATTACCCAAAAGGAACTTTCAGGAACAGATGTCATTTAGGGAGTAGTCAAGGAGTTCTGAGATTAAGTATTCCCTTGGTTGGTGGAAAGCATGCAGGACAAAATTATACTGAAGTTAGTATTGATCAAAATGAAAACTGGCAGAAACACCATTGGCAATCGATATGTACTTGCTATGGAAGTGCGCCGTTCTTTCATCACTACGCTGAAAAACTTAAAGTAATCTATGAGACACCCTCGTCTAATTTATGGGAATGGAATTTGCATTTAACGAAATTAATAATGAGCTGGTTGGAGATAGATAAGAGAAAATGTACTTTATTATCTGAAAATGAGAATGCGACAAACTATCTTGATTTAAGTCAGTTTTTTTCTCCAAAACCAAGGTTCAATAAAGCCGATGAATATTGGAAAGTGATAACATATCCTCAAATTTTTGAGCGCACTTTAGGTTTTTTACCTAATTGTAGTATTCTAGATATAATATTTTGCCAGGGTCCTTATGCCTTAAATATATTGACAAAAAGCTATTTGTCTGCCAAATAGCTTTTTTAGTCCAAAAATTACCTTTAAAGTCCTTTAAAACACCTTAAAAAGCTACAAATTAATCATCTTTGGACTATGAAAAATAAATTAACTGCTGCCTTATTAGCCCTTCTATTTGGTATTTTTGGTACACACAGATACTATTTGGGTAAAAAATTTCAAGGAATTCTCCATACAATTCTTTTTATTATTACCTTTTTAATTACGACAAAATCAGGAAGTGATTCTTTTGAAATAGCCATTGCCTTGCCTGCTATTTTGGGATTTATGGATGCTGTTTTATTATTTGTTATGCCCAAACAAGAATTTGACGAAAAATATAATACTAAATATCTGGAATTTGAACCCATTCATACAGAACCACGGGAATCACTTTTTGATTATTTCAAATCAGTAGGGATAAATAAATACCGAGACTTAGATTTTGCAGGAGCAGCAAATTCGTTCCTGAAATCAGTTGAAAAATTTGGAGATTCCCCACAGGTACATTTTAATCTCGCTTGTTGTTATAGCATGTTAAATGATGCAGAAATGACTTATTTACATTTAGAAAAAGCCGTAGCTAATGGTCTCGATAATGTAAGTAAAATTCACGACCACAAAGCATTAGATTTTATAAGACAAGATGCTAAATTTAAATTGTTTGTTGCAGATAATTATACATTTAAAACAGAGGAAAAAGTAAGACCCGATAAGGAAGAAAAGGAAGTAGAAGAAGAAAAATTAGATTTGTATGGTAGTTTGTTAAAATTAGGAGATTTAAAAGAAAAAGGAATCATTAATGAGGAGGAATTTAATCTTCAAAAGAAAAAAATGTTAGATACCCTTTAATTTTGTATTTTACCTAAGAAAAATCTTTTATGCAAAAATTTAAAGATAAAATTGTGTTAGTTACAGGTTCTTCTCAAGGAATTGGTCGAGCCTGCGCAAAATTATTTGCTTTAAATGGGGCTAAAGTTGCCTTGCATTATCATAAGAATATAACGTCTGCAGAAGAAACATTCGCTTCTTTGGATGGCGAAGGTCATTACTTGTTTTCTGCTGATTTATCAAACCCTGAGGCCTTAAAAGTTCTGGTTAATTCCATTTGTGAGAAAATGGGTGGAATTGATATCTTGATAAATAATGCCGCTGTAATTTTGGCACATTCTATCACTAATGATAGTTATGATTCCTGGCAAAAAGCCTGGAGAGAAACCCTTGCAACCAATTTAGAAGCACCCGCAAATTTAGCTTTTTGTGTTGCCCCTGTAATGAAGAACAGAGGAGGTGGTCATATTGTAAATATATCTTCCAGAGGGGCTTATAGAGGGGAACCTGATCAACCTGCTTATGGAGCTAGTAAAGCTGGTTTGAATAGTCTGACACAATCCCTCGCTCTGGCATTAGGGAAATTTGGTATATCGGTAAATGCTGTCGCACCAGGATTTACCGATACAGAAAGAGTTGAAGATATCGTAAAGGGTCCCAGAGAAAATGAAATTGCTTCACAAAGCCCATTCAACAGAATTGCAAAGCCAGAAGAAGTAGCAGCTGCAGCATTGTTTTTAGCCTCAGACGATGCAGTATTTACATCTGGAGCAATCCTCGATTTAAACGGGGCTTCCTATTTTAGATAATCTATTTTTTACATCCTTTTTTAAATATCCAAAATTTATGGCCTCTATCATGCAAAATTATTTGACACAAGTTCATAAGAATTTGGGTTATCGTGCCACCTGGGAACCACACAGACCAATGAAGATTGGAACTTATGGTAAAATTCATCAGGGTATTTTTTCTGAATATGGTCATTTAGATGAACTTAATATACCTTTAACCATTGATAAATTAAAAACAACCAATCAATTAACTTATAAAAGCGAAAAAAAGGGAAGTTATACCTTAAAAGCAAAAGGTGAAATTAATCCTTTATTCAAAAATATATTGGATCATGAATCCGGTTTACTCCTTGTATTCAAAAAAGACAATGGCATTGTTTTTAAAATCCAAGGGATTACCTATTTAACCTTAATTAATAGAAAGGAAATAGCTGAGCAACTTGATAAATTAACTTTTTCTAACCTATGGGATCCTTCCTTTCTCATCATCACGGAAACACTACAAGCTGAAAAAACAGCTGTTTTATTGAGTAAAAAGAAAAATAGTGAAATTGAGATAAAGTACGATGGAGAAATAGGAACTGAAAAAATAAAATGGGCAGATATCAGCATTTTTGGTGAAATAATAAGGAGTCAAGGTATGAGTTTACAGTTTACGACGACCTCAACGACGACCCCACTTTTTAAACTTTCCAGACTAAAAGCACAACTCTTATTACCAGAAAAAAAAAGGAACGCCCTTGCACAATTTACGCCAGAGTTAACAGATATACCTTTTGATAAAGCAGAAATGCAAAGCGCTTAATTAAATTCTGATGAGACCTTTAGCTGAAAGGATGCGTCCTAAAAACATAGATTCCTTTATTGGCCAATCAGATTTATTAGGAGAAGGAATGCCCATTCGCAGATGGTTAGATGCTGGAAGAATTCCATCCATCATATTATGGGGTCCTCCAGGAGTAGGGAAAACTACTTTAGCTAACTTATTAGCTAACCATTTAAATATTCCATTTCAATCCTTAAATGCGGTTCATTCCGGTGTTAAAGAAGTTAGGGATGCCATTCAAAAAGCCGAACAGCAAAAATTTTTCAACCAACATAATCCTATTTTATTTATTGATGAAATACACAGATTTTCCAAATCGCAACAAGATTCCCTGCTTAATGCGGTAGAGAAGGGCATTGTAACCTTAATTGGCGCAACAACTGAAAATCCATCCTTTGAGGTTATTCCTGCCTTATTGTCAAGATGCCAGATTTATACCTTAGTACCTTTGAATAGAGAAGAATTAACCCATATTCTAAATAATTCGTTAGAAAGAGATGAATTTCTAAATACCTTAGACATTGAACTTCAGGAAATAGAGGCATTAATTCATTTTTCAGGTGGGGATGCCAGAAAATTATTAAATCTTTTAGAATTAGCCTGTTTACCTTATAAAGAAGATAAAATAAAGATTAACAATGCATTAATAGAAAAAATTGCCGTCAATCTGGTTTTAAATTATGATAAAGATGGTGAGGTTCATTATGATATCGCCTCCGCATTTATTAAAAGCATAAGGGGAAGTGACCCTCAGGCTGCCGTTTATTGGCTTGCCAGAATGTTGGCAGCTGGAGAGGATATAAAATTTATTGCCAGAAGAATGATTATTTCTGCAGCAGAAGATATAGGATTAGCCAATCCAAATGCTTTATTGATGGCTCAAACTGCATTTCAGGCTTCCATAACCGTTGGAATGCCAGAGGCAAGGATTATTTTGTCAGAAGCGGTCATTTATTTAGCAAAATCAGCAAAAAGTAATTCAGCCTATCTGGCCATTAATGCTGCAATGGAAAAAGTTAAGGAGACGGGAAACCTACCTGTACCTTTACATTTAAGAAATGCTCCGACCAGTTTAATGAAACAATTAAACTATGGTGTAGGTTACAAATATAGTCATGACTTTCCCGGTAATTATGTCGAGCAGACCTATCTACCTGAAGAGATAAAGGAGATTAATTTTTATGTCCCACAAAATAATGGCATAGAAAATAAAGGCTCTTAAGCGACTTTTGAATCATTAGTATAGTATACTGGTTTTCAATATAGCAGTTGAGCTAAACAGAAACAAGAAAGGGATTAATTTTTACTACATTTTAACTAAAATATTATCAATACCTCCAAAAATCTAGGATTTTTAGCCGACGGTCTATATTTTGATGCGTACTTAAGTCTCTTTTTTCTAATATATTCTTAGGTGTTTTAGCTAAATTTCCCAATAAACCCGAGATAATCTGTGGCGCCGAATAGCCATAGGAAAGAGCTTCAGTAATACTATTGGCACCTAATAATTGAACAGTAACCATTCCTAAAACGAGTAAAAAAAAGAAACCCATATAAAAATTTAAGGAACGCAGGTAGGTTGGTAACTGAAGTTGATATCTATTATTTATTATTCTCAATAAATCAGGAATAGCTCCTCCAATTAAACCATAAACTAGAAATTCATTCATAATGTGCTTAATTTAATGATAAATGATTAAAAAGATTTAAATTAGTATTTGATTTGGTACCTAAAACTTTAAAACATGAAAGTAAATTATCTGACTCTTAGAGCATTAATAATATTTACAATGCTTAGTTTTGCTCAAGCTACGCTTTTTTCACAAATTACCGATCCAAAAGCTACAGAAGTTTGGGAACCTGAACCTAGAAAAATTACCCCAGGATTAAATAATTTACCTCCCTCTGATGCCATTGTGTTATTTGATGGCAAGAATATGGACGAATGGACCGATTTAAAAGGAAATACCTCTCCTTGGCAAATATCAGATGGTTTTTTAACCGTTGTGCCTAAAAAGGGAGATATTAAAACAAAAAGAACCTTTGGTGATTGTCAAATTCATATTGAATGGCGTGCGCCGATGGTCGTTAAAGGAGAAGGTCAAGGCAGAGGTAATAGCGGTATTTTTCTACAGGAAAAATATGAGTTACAAGTTTTAGATAATTTCGAAAACCGAACTTATTCAAATGGTCAGGCAGCTTCCATTTATAAACAATCCATGCCCCTGGTAAATGTGGTTAAAAAACCTGGAGAATGGCAAGTCTATGAAGTTATCTACAAAGCACCCCGATTTAATGCCGATGGAATACTAGTTTCACCCCCAACTATTACAGTCCTTCATAATGGTGTTTTAGTGCAAAATAATACTGAGATTAAAGGAGTTACAGAGTATATTGGATTACCAGGCTTTAAAGCACACGACAAAGGATCTTTAAGATTACAGGATCATGGTGATTTGATAAGTTTTAGAAATATTTGGATTAGAGAATTATAATGCAAAAAAATAACAGTAGAAATTTATTATTCATTTTCTTCCTTTTATGTTCTTTTTCCATAAATAGTTTTGGACAGAAAGTAAATGAGCAATTAATATATTCCCTCAAAAAAATCAATGAACCTATCAAAATTGATGGGGTTGCAGATGATCCAGGATGGAAAAATATTGTTACGACAACACGTTTTTATGCTGTTTTACCTATGGACACAGGGTATGCCAAGGTATTAACGGAAGTCAAAATGTGTTTTGACGACAAAAATTTATATTTATTAGCCATTAATCATGAAAAAGTAGAAGGTTCTTACCGCGTTGAATCCCTTAGAAGAGATTTTAATTTTGGCAAAAACGACAACTTCCTGCTTTTCATTGATCCTTTTAATGATCAAACCAATGGATTTACTTTTGGATCAAATGCCATGGGTGCCCAATGGGATGGTTTATTATATGATGGTGGTAAGGCAGATTTAAGTTGGGATAATAAGTGGGTTTCAGCTGTTCAAAGTGATCCGGACAAATGGACACTGGAAATGGCAATCCCTTTTACTACTTTGAGATATAAACCAAATTCTGATAAATGGGGGGTAAATTTCAGCAGATTAGACATGAAAACTACTGAAAAATCAGCTTGGGCCCCCGTTCCCAGACAATTCCCAACTGCCTCTCTGGCTTACACGGGTTATCTTGAATGGGCAGAACCCCCACCCTCACCTGGCACTAATATTTCTTTAATTCCATTCTCCCTTGGATCGTTTTCAAGCAATGAAATCACAAAAACCAATAAGAAAAATATTGATTTTGGCCTTGACGCTAAAATAGCCGTTTCGAGTTCAATGAATCTTGACTTGACTTTAAAACCTGATTTTTCCCAAGTGGAAGTTGATGTACAACAAACAAATCTTGACCGGTTTGAACTTTTTTTCCCTGAACGAAGGCAATTCTTTATTGAAAATGGAGATTTATTTAATAATTTTGGATACAACAATCTAAGACCGTTTTTTTCAAGGAGAATAGGTTTGCAAAATAATATTTTAGGTGGTGCCAGACTCAGTGGAAAATTAAATAAAAATTGGAGATTAGGTATCATGAACATGCAAATGCAGGCAAATGAACAGGAAGAATATGGTACCAATTTCGCAGTCTTAGCTATTCAAAGAAAACTATTCCAACGATCAAATATTGGTGCCATTTTAGTTAACAGAGAACAGTTTGGCGATCCATCAAAAGTGGCTAACAGAAATATTGGTTTAGAATATAATCTGGCAAGTTCCAATAATTTTTGGCGAGGTAAAATCTTTTATTTAAATACCCTCTCCCCTAATAAAGAAAATAAAGATCAATTATTGTCTGCGGATATCCAATACACAAACAGAAATATTTCTTATGGTTTAAAATGGGAAGATGTTGGAAAACAGGTAAATGCAGAAACAGGATTTGTGCCAAGAACGGGTTATAAAAGATTGGTTTCATCCTTTGGCTATTTGTTTTTTCCAAAGTCTGGGCGAGTTTTATCACATGGTCCATCTCTTGAACTTAGCACCTATTTTAATGAAAATCTGAAACAAATAGAAAGTGAAAATGTAGCGATTTATAAAATCAATTTTCTAAGTCGCGCTGATTTATTTGTCTGGACAGCAACGAATAAGGTCACATTATTAGCACCTTTTGACCCTACTAATTATGCGGGACATTTTTTGAAGGAAGGAACGGTCCATATATGGAACTCCAGAGGATTCGATTTTGTTTCTAAACCACAAAGTCTGATTACTTATCGAATAGCAACCCGCCAAGGTGGATATTATGCCGATGGAAAAAGAATCAGATTAGAAGGAGAATTTGGATATCGAATACAGCCCTATTTTTCAATATCATTGAAAACAACCTATAATTATCTGTCCTTTTTTGAAGATGAGCGGCTTCCTGAAAAATTAAGAAACAAGCATTTTAATTTATGGTTAGCTGGTCCAAGACTAGATTTAACCCTTACAAATAAATTGTTTATCACTTATTTTTTCCAATACAATAAACAAATTAATAATATAAACAGTAATTTTAGGCTTCAATGGAGGTATAGTCCGGCGTCGGATATATATTTTGTATATACTGATAATTACTATGCCCAATCATTTCAGTTAAAGCAAAGGCAATTTGTTTTAAAGTTTAATTACTGGTGGAATTTATAACAACATGGCAAAGAAATTTTTTCGCACTCTTTTATACCTAATGCTTAGTATTATTCTAATCGCTGGTATTTCCATCTATTCTTTAAACGAACCTCTTCCTTCAGGTACTTCAGGAAAAGAGGCGGATCTTTTAGCTTTAAAAATGGAAGAAGCCATCAATAAGCCTGCATGGAATAATGTTCGTTGGGTTACCTGGACTTTTCCTGGGGATAAAATTTATGTCTGGGATAAATACAGACAATATCTTCAGATTGAATGGGGAGGAAAACGGGTCATAATGAATTTAAAAAATAAAGAAGGAAAAGCCTGGCAGGAAAATCAGGCGGTAAGTGGTAATACAGCTAGAAAATTTATTAAAACCGCATGGGAAAATTTTTGTAATGATAGTTTTTGGTTTATCGCACCGACAAAAACTTTTGATAATGGGGTAAAAAGAGAATTAGTTGTATTACCGTCAGGTGAAAAAGCTTTAAAAGTTATTTACCAAGATGGCGGCGTAACACCAGGAGATACCTATTTATGGGAATTTGATGCTAAAACAAATCTACCAAAATCATATAAAATGTGGGTTAAAATTCTTCCAGTAGGCGGCGTTAAGAGTACTTGGGAAAATTGGAAAACCATTCAAGGAGGAGCGAAAATAGCCACCTTAAGAAAAATAGGACCTGTAAGCATAAAAATAACCCAGATTTTAGGTGGGAAAAGTTATAAAGATTGTGGTTTAAGAAAAGATCCTTTCTATGCCCTAACCAAATAACCTAGGATATCCCAAGTTCTTTGGCTTTTAAACGCATAAAATTAAAAGCTGCATCATATTCATTTGGAATAAGGCCGTCTAAAATTGCTTCCCTTACAGCAGATTTCAACATACCTACCTCTTTAGATGGGCCAATAGAGAAAGTGGACATAATAATCTCGCCTGTAATGGGTGGCTGCCAGTTTCTAAGATTATCTTTAGATTCAACTACTTGAATTCTTTCCATCACCAAATCATAGTTCTCTAAATATTTTTGGACTTTAGATTGATTTTTCGAGGTTATATCTGCTTTACATAATAACATTAGATCATCTAAATCATCTCCTGCATCTACAATTAATCTTCTTATAGCAGAATCCGTAATATTTTCTTTGGTCAAAGAAATGGGTCTTAAATGAAGCCTAACCAGCTGTTGCACATACTTCATTTTAAAATCCATAGGCAGTTTGAATCTTTTAAAGATAGTAAAAACCATGGTAGCCCCTAAAACCTCATGCCCATGAAAAGACCACCCTATTTCAGGTTGCCATCTTTTTGTTTGAGGTTTTGCAATATCATGTAAAATAGCTGCCCAACGTAGCCAAAGATTATCCGTCACCTCACATAAATTATCTAATACTTGAAGGGTATGATAAAAATTATCTTTGTGTCCTTTCCCATTTTTAGTTTCCACCCCATAAAGCAAGACCATTTCAGGAAATATATGATGAAGTAAACCTGTCTCAAATAAAAGTAAAAATCCAATGGATGGCTTTGGTGAAAGTATAATTTTATTTAATTCCGCTGCAATTCTTTCTTGAGAAATAATAGAAATCCTTTCCTTAAATTGTTTTAAAGCTTGTTTTGTATTGCCATCCAGCACAAAACCAAGCTGAGCGGCAAACCTGATGGCTCGCATCATTCGCAATGGGTCATCTGAAAAAGTAATTCCAGGATCTAGAGGTGTTTTAATAATCTTATTATTCAAATCATTGAGCCCATCAAATGAATCAAGAAATAAACCAAATTCAGAAGGATTTAAAGAAAAAGCAAGGGCATTCATAGTGAAATCCCTTCTTTTTTGATCATCTTCGAGGGTACCTTCCTCTACGGCAGGTTTACGAGAATCAGCACTGTAAGATTCCTTTCTTGCACCCACAAATTCAAATTCAATATCATTATATCTAAACATAGCGGTACCATAACGACTGTAAGTAACCACTTTTGGAATAGGCTGAAGTAAAGATGCTACCTTTTCTGCCAGTTGAATACCATTTCCTACACAAACAATATCGATATCTTTAGAAATCCTGTTTAGGAAAAAATTCCGCACAAAACCACCAACAACATAAGCTGGGGAATTCAAATCAATAGCAACTTTTCCAATTAACCTGAACAGGAAATCATTTTCCTTTACTGTAAAATCAAATATTTTAGACACAATATAATTTTGGAATCATTCAGATAAAACAGGCTCCATGCCTGCATAACAAACTGACATTTCATGAAGAACTTCAAAAATATGGTTTTTATCATCTAGCGTTACCAAAGACTTTCTGAATTCTTTGATATTAGGAAAACCACGAAAATAATTACTGTAATGCCTTCTGGTTTCAAGAATACCCAGTTTATCACCTTTCCAGTCAATGGCTCGGGTAAGATGTTCTGTAACTGCATCTATACGTTCGGTTAAAGAAGGAGGCTCACAAATAGTTCCATGTAAAAGAAATTGTTTAATCTCTCTAAAAATCCAGGGATATCCAATACTCGCGCGGCCAATCATTATCCCATCTACTCCATATTTTTCTTTATATGCTAAGGCTTTTTGTGGGGAATCAATATCGCCATTTCCAAAAATAGGGATATGAATTCTTGGATTCTGTTTAACTTTTGCAATATAGCTCCAGTCTGCTTCCCCTTTATACATCTGTTTTCTGGTTCTACCATGAATACTCACTGCTTTCACCCCAACATCTTGAAGTCTCTCAACAACTTCCTCAATAAAAATAGTATCCTGGTCCCAACCTAGTCTCGTTTTAACTGTAACAGGCAGATTAGTGTTTTTAATGACTGCTTCCGTCAGTTTAATCATTTTAGGGATATCCTGTAAAATACCTGCACCAGCCATTTTACATACCACTTTTTGAACAGGACAACCATAATTAATATCTAAAATTTCAGGTTTAGCCTCTTCTACAATTTCTGCTGCTCTTCGCATAGAATCAAATTCTGCACCAAAAATTTGAATACCTATGGGTCTTTCTTCGTCATAAATATCCAATTTTTGAATACTTTTATCAGCATCTCTGATCAATCCTTCCACACTTATAAACTCCGTGAACATCAGATCAGCACCTTGCGCTTTGCATAATGCTCTAAAGGGCGGATCACTCACGTCTTCCATAGGAGCGAGAATCAATGGAAATTCCCCAATATTAATATCTCCAATTTTTACCATTTGAAATTTTGAACTAACTTAAATGTTAATTTTCACAAAATTATTTGAAATAACTTTAAAAATGGTATAAAATGAAAATTAAAACTTTATTTTTACAAACTAACACCTGATATTTTAACAAACCTTTAAACTTATTAATTTATGTTGACTAGTGTAGTTCTGTGTTTTTTTATTGGTTATGTCATCATTATATTGGAACAACCATTAAAATTAGATAAATCGGTTCCCGCTTTATTAATGGGTGCTATGACCTGGGCTTTAATATCAGTAGGACATCTGGAAGTTCTTGATGCAAACCATCAGGTGACCCCTTTAGAAGATGGATTATTGCATATTTTGGGTAAAACAGCAGAGATTTTGTTCTTCCTTCTTGGAGCAATGACCATCGTGGAACTAGTGGATTTACATAAAGGTTTCTCCCCTATTACTTCATTGGTAAAAACCAAAAATAAGGTTTCTTTACTTTGGATAACCAGTTTAATTGCGTTTTTCCTATCTTCTGTTTTAGATAATTTAACCACCACTATTGTAATGGTTTCCTTATTGAGAAAACTAATACCCAATAGAGAGGAAAGAATTTATTATGTAAGTTTAATCATCATTGCTGCTAATGCAGGTGGCGCATGGTCTCCAATTGGCGATGTTACAACAACCATGTTATGGATAGGTAAAAAAGTATCTTCCTTAGGACTAATGCAATCTTTATTTTTACCCTCCATTATTTCCTTACTCTTACCAGTATTTATAGCCTCTTTACTTCCCATATTTAAAGGTAAAATAGAGAATTTGCCCGGGCAAAATAATGAATTGGACACTTCAAAACTTTTAAGCAGTAAAACAATGTTAATAGCTGGATTAGCTGGCTTGATATTTGTCCCGATTTTTAAATCTGTTACGCACTTACCCCCTTATATGGGTATCATGATTTCCTTAGGAATTGTTTGGTTAATCTCTGAATATATACAACCTGAAGAAGAATTTAATCAAGAACACAGACACCTCTATTCTGTGCATAAAGCCTTATCCAGAATTGAAATAAGCAGTATTATATTCTTTTTAGGTATCCTTTTAGCCGTTGGTGCATTGGAGTCGGTTGTAGTTCAATCTGCTACTGGTGAGAAAGTTGGATTCTTAATGAATCTGGCCCAAAAACTGCAGGAATTAGTGCCTAATCAGAACTTAGTCATCATTTTTATTGGTATCATATCTGCAGTCATTGATAACGTACCCCTAGTTGCAGCGACGATGGGCATGTACCCAATGGATAAATTTCCCATAGACAGTGAATTATGGCATTTTATTGCCTATTCTGCTGGTACTGGAGGAAGTATGCTTATTATAGGATCAGCAGCTGGTGTTGCCGCCATGGGTATGGAAAAGATAGATTTTATCTGGTACTTTAAAAAGATTAGCTGGCTGGCATTTATTGGATTTATCGCAGGCTGTTTAACTTTTATTGCACTATCTTAAATTATTCTTGCAATGTCCCAAAATGCGCTAAAGTCACTGATCTTTATTTTGTACTTTTCTCTAAATTCATGCAGTTATATTGCTACTTATCAAATAGTAGGTGTATGGCGTGTAGTTGAAATTTTTGAAAATAATAAATTATTAAAGGATAAAACTTTAGACAGTGTTATTCTCCAATTTAATGATGAAGGACAATATACTTATCAAAGCACCTTAAATTATAAAGAGACAGGTAATTTTGAAGTAAAACGAAATATTCTGGTTATGTCCAATCATCTATCGAATGAAGAAAAAAAACTACATATCGATGCATTAAGTAGTAAAAAACTAGTATTATTAATGGAAGATGCTGGTAAAGCTCGAAAAATGGTTTTTACTAAGTCTTTTAATTGAGTATTCAGACCATAATTATAAAAAGGGATTCGATATGATAACATCGAATCCTTTTTTTATTTCCTTCATTTATTTCTTTTGACTTATAGCCGTATTTACCCCTAAGTTACCACCGATAGCAATGTCAACCATTATACCATCTGGCGTAATCTGCACATTATCAACGGATAATTGATTTATTTTACTCTTCATTCTAAATCCAGTTGCCAGAGGATAATCATTTAGTTGCTTTTCTAGTTCTTTCTTTGTATCATTTAAATTCAAGGTTAAATAAAAGTTGATATTCTCTTGAATCATCTTTTTAAGATTACTTTTCAGTATCCAACCTGCTGATTTAACTAAGAAATTCTTTGTTTCCAGATTAAAATCTAAATCTGGCAGATTGATTAAATTAGTTTTTAAATCAATTTGAGGTGTTCCGGTAAGAAATATTTTACCTTTATAAGCTCCAGTAAGGGTTATTTCGACTCCCAGTTTATTGTTTATTCCAAAATAATTCACGTCGATAACGGTAACTGATTTTTTTCCACTGGAAAAGGATTGTCCTCCTACCTGCTTTAAGGTTAGATTTTTTGTTTCTAAAAATGGTATTTTAGTCCGTAAAACTAACATAGTCTTTAAGTTATCACTCAATACCTGAGCATATTCTGGTATTTTATTTACCATATTTTCACGTGGCTTGTCCCCAATGTTCAGCTGAGGTTTTGCCATTAAGGATAGATTCGCTAGAATAGAATCCCCTTGGATGATCATGGGTGTCATGGTTACTTTCGATGGATTTACAGATAACCAGGCCTTATATTCTTCGGAAACTAAAAGTACTCTTGATATTGAACTCCAGGCACTGGTTACAATTGCTTTTAAATCAAAATAAGTAGCTGTTAATTCATCAATTTGATTTCCAATATAAGATTTTGAATTATTTAAAATAATATCAGCTAAAGAGCCTAGAGGTATATTAATTCCTCCCACTTGAGCTACTGGTTTTTTAATCCAGACATAATTCGTAAGATCTGTTTGTGTTTTCAATGTCCAGTCTTTGGAAATTTTAAAACTAGTTTTAGCCTCGAGCTCAATTTCACCAGAAGCGTTGACATTAGTAACCATTGCGTCATATACAACCTGAATAGAAAGCGGAATTCTATATTTAATTTCATTTTCTTTCCCACTCAACCTAATCGGGTTTCTTTTAAAAACCTTTACTTTCATTCTATCTCCATCATTGAAATCTTTGTCTTCATAAAGTAATCCGGTTAACTGGCTATTAACCATTGATTCCAACACGGATAATTTCAGATTAACTGGAATGTTTAGCTTAGAAACGGGTAATGGTTTAAGTTCCGCATTATACTGAGCAATAGGTGTTACCAATGGATTCTGTCTGGAACAACCAAGAAATAATATCAAAAGCATTAGTACCTTAAAAAATAGAATTAGGCGTATCATTTTATTAATTTTTGTTGCAATTGTAGTAATTTGTACTTTAATTGTGGTAAAAGTACCTTTAAATTTTTAGCAATTTATACTTAAAAAAATGATTATGTTACCTAAAATGCAACATTTAAAATGGTTTAGCTTACTTTTCCTGATGGTGGTAACCAGTTACGGTCTGGAAGCTCAAAAGAAAAAAGCTGTTTCGACTGCAACCGTTGAAAAAGAAGTTAAATCAACAAATTTTCCGGAAAGTTCTTTCAATGCACTAACATGGCGTTCTATTGGTCCATTTAGAGGTGGTAGATCAGCTGCTGTTACCGGTGTTCCTGGCAAACCAAATCTTTATTATTTTGGATCTGCAGGCGGAGGTGTATGGAAAACACAAGATGCAGGTCAGACCTGGGAAAATATTTCCGATGGTTTCTTTGGTGGATCAATAGGTTCTATAGCCGTTGCTGATAGCGATCCAAATGTTATTTACGTGGGCGGAGGAGAAGTTACTGTAAGAGGAAATGTTTCTTATGGTTATGGCATGTGGAAAAGTACTGATGCTGGTAAAACCTGGAAAAATACGGGTCTTCCCGATGCTAAACATATCCCAAGAATTAGAATTAATCCAAAAAATCCAGACCTGGTTTATGCAGCTGTAATGGGCGATTTATTTAAATCTAGTCCTGATAGAGGGGTTTATCGTTCTAAAGATGGCGGAAAAAACTGGGAGAAAATTCTTTTTGCTAATAATGATGCTGGGGCAGTTGATCTAATTATTGATCCAAATAATGCCAGAGTTTTATATGCTGCAACTTGGAGAATTAGAAGAACTCCTTATGATTTATCCAGTGGAGGTGAAGGTTCTGATCTTTGGAAAAGTACAGATGCTGGTGATAACTGGACAAAGATTTCCAATAATAAAGGACTACCTAAAGGTCCTTTAGGTATCATGGGTATCACCGTTTCCCCTTTAAATTCAGATAAATTATTTGCCATAATTGAAGCAAATGAAGGCGGTGTATATCGCTCAGATAATGGAGGTGAGTCCTGGACAAAAACAAACGAGGAAAGAAACTTAAGGCAACGTGCCTGGTATTATACCCGAATATATGCAGATACAAAAAATGAAGAGGTCGTTTATGTCCTAAATGTCAATTATCATAAATCTGGTGATGGAGGTAAAACTTTTAATACAACCAATGCACAGCATGGAGACCATCATGATTTATGGATTTCACCGGATGATGCAAATAAAATGATCATTGGAGATGATGGTGGTGGACAGGTTTCTTTAGATGGTGGAACGAATTGGACAACCTATCACAACCAACCTACTGCACAATTTTATAGAGTTGTAACTGACAATCATTTTCCATACAGAATATATGGTGCTCAGCAAGATAATTCAACTTTAAGGGTCTATCACCGCACTGAGGGATCAGAAATCGGAGAAAGAGACTGGGAAGAAACGGCGGGTGGAGAATCAGCTCACCTGGCTATTGATCCATCTGACAATGAGGTTGTATATGGAAGTAGCTATGGCGGACTTTTAGAGCGTGTAAATCATAGAACCAAGCAGAATCAGAGCATTAACGTGTGGCCTGATAACCCAATGGGATATGGCGCAGAAGGGGCAAAATTCAGATTCCAATGGAATTTCCCGGTTTTCACCTCTCCTAATAATCCTAAAAGATTATATGCTGCTTCTCAACATTTACATGCTTCCGATGACGGTGGACGTTCCTGGACTACGATTAGTCCAGATTTAACCAGAAATGACCGATCTAAAATGAAGAGTTCTGGGGGTCCTATTACTCAGGATAATACAAGCGTAGAATATTATTGTACCGTTTTTGCTGCTTGTGAATCACCAATTGAACCAGGTCTTCTATGGGCAGGGTCTGATGATGGTTTAATTCATGTGAGCAAAGATAACGGGACTAATTGGGAAAATGTTACACCTGCTGGCATGCCGGAATGGATGATGATTAATTCGTTAGAAATAGATCCTTTCCAGAAGGGTGGTGTATATGTAGCAGGAACTCGTTATAAATCAGGTGATTATACGCCATATTTATACCATACTACCAATTATGGAAAAACATGGGATTTGATTACTGCAGGTATCGATAAAAATCATTTTACGAGAGTAGTTCGTGCTGATCCAAAAAGAGCTGGACTTCTTTATGCCGGAACGGAATCGGGTATGTATATTTCATTTGATAACGGCGTTTCCTGGAAACCTTTTCAGTTGAATTTACCTATCGTACCAATCACAGATTTAACCATTAAAAATGATAATTTGATTGCTGCCACTCAAGGTAGAAGTTTTTGGATGATAGATGATTTAACGCCATTACATCAGCTTAATACTGAAATGGCCAATGCTGATTTTCATTTATTTAAGCCTATGGGAAGTTATAGAATGGAAGGAGGACCTGGTTGGCGAGGAGCTAATACAAAAACGGCAGGTGCAAATCACCCTGGCGGTGTAATGGTTCATTTTAACCTCAAAGAAATTCCTTCTGATTCTGTAGTCGTTAAATTATCATTCCATGAAGCGGATGGTAAATTGATTAAAGAATTTTCCAGCAATGCCAAAGAAAGGACTGATAAATTAGCAGACTTCAAGGCGGGCGGAAATCGTTTTGTTTGGAATATGCAATACCCTGGAGCCCTTCGTTTTGATGGCATGATCCTTTGGGCTGCTGCTTTAAATGGCCCTAAAGCAGTTCCAGGTATGTATAAAGTTGTTTTGAGTGTTGGTAAAAACAAACAAGAACAAACTTTCGAAATTCTAAAAGATCCACGATCTGAAACAAGTCTAGATGATTTCAAAAAACAATTCAATTTCCTCATTGAAATACGAGATAAAGTGTCGGAAGCTCATCAGGCTATCTTGGATATCAGAGAAACGCGCAAACAAATAACGCACTTAAAATCTATCTGGAAGGACGATGCTGAAATGAAATCCTTCATTCAAAAAGCAAATGATATTGAAAAGGAAATTACTAAAATAGAAAACGAACTTTATCAGACAAAAAATAAAAGTGGACAGGATCCTTTGAACTATCCAATTAAATTGACCAATAAATTGGCTCATGTAGGAAGTTTAACCAACAGAGGTGATTTTCCACCTACCCAACAGGCAAATCAAGTCAAAGATGAATTGAATAAATTAATCAATGCGGAGTTACAAAAATGGGAAAATATTAAATCTGCTGATATGGAGACCTTCAACAAATCAGTTAGAGAAAAAGGAATTGATGTTTTAAAACTTAAAAAAGAGAACAAAACGTCTTAAACCTTGTTAGGCATTGGAAAGAGGAATTTTCCTCTTTCCAATGCCTATTTAAAAAAAACAACGATGTTTGGATTATTCAAAAAAGACCCTTTAGTTAATCTTCAAAAAACTTATAATCAATTACTTGAAGAAGCAATGCAACTTCAAAGGAAAGGAGATATAAAAGGCTATGCCGCGAAAATGGCAGAATCTGAAAAAGTAATGAATGACATCGAGAAAATTAAAAAAGGCTAATATTTATCAGCTTAAAATCATCTAATAAATGTTAGTCTCTCTCCCTTAAGGTCATCTTTTAGTTTTCCTTCATGCCATATTAAATTTCCATTTACCAAAGTAGATAAAACAGTTCCTCTCATTGTTTTTCCTAAAAGTGGGCTCCATTTGCACTGATAAGCTATATTTTCTGTTGTGATTTGATAGGGTGTATCAATATCAATAATAGTCATATCAGCTGCAAAACCTTCTTCCAGATATCCTCTGTTTTTTATTCCAAAACATTCTGAAGGGGCATGACACATCTTTTCAACTATTTTTTCCAGAGAAATTAAGCCCCGGTGATGAAAATCTAACATAATTTGTAAACTATGTTGTACCAACGGAACGCCGGAAGGGGCAGAAAAATAACTTTGATTTTTTTCTGATAAGGTATGAGGTGCGTGATCTGTTGCAATAATGTCCAGTTTATCGGACAATAAACCTTGAAATAAAGCCGATTGATGTGATTCAGATTTAATAGCAGGATTACACTTTATTAAACTACCCAAAGATTCATAATCATCGCTATTAAAATATAAATGATGTACACAAACTTCAGCGGTGATCCTCTTTTCCTTTAGTGGAATTTCATTTGTGAAAAGATTCAATTCATCTCCCGTTGAGATATGCAGAATATGTAGTCGGGTTCCATACTTTTTAGCCAGAGAAACGGCCATTTCTGAAGACAATAAACAGGCTTGAACGGAACGTATTTCAGGATGACATGAAAAAGGAATTTCTTCACCATAGGAAGTTAAATATGCTGCTTCATTTCGCTTTACCGTTTGTTCATCTTCACAATGCGTAGAAATTAAAATGGGTATTTCTGAAAACAAGGTATTCAATGCATTGGGATGATCCACCAACATATTCCCCGTACTTGAACCCATAAATATTTTTACTCCACAAACCTCATCATTAATCGCTTTTAATACTTCCTCAATATTATCATTTGTTGCCCCCATGAAAAAGGAATAGTTAGCAACCGAATTGGCAGCGCCTATTTGATATTTTTGTTCAAGTAATTCTCTGGTAACAGCTGGCGGTTTAGTATTTGGCATTTCCATAAAAGAAGTTACACCACCCTTGACAACCGCTATTGATTCGGAATATATAGTTGCCTTTTGTGTTAAGCCAGGTTCCCTGAAATGGACTTGTGAGTCAATAATCCCTGGAATGAGATGTCTACCTGAACCATCAATTTCAATATCAGCAGAATGTCCTATTTGACCAGAAATCTTATCTATGAGTCCGTCTTTAATATAAACATCTCCTGTTTTTATCCTTCCACTATTTATAATTTGAATATCCCGAATGATTATTGAAGGCTGATTCATAGCTTTTTTTGTTTGCAAATATAGATTGGAATGACCTAATATAAGATTAAAATTCTGCAGTTTATTTCCTAATTTCGCGTTAATTAAAGATATGAAATGTATCATAAAAACTTATTAAATCAACAGGTAGGTATTTTAGGAGGCGGCCAATTAGGAAAAATGTTAGCTATAGAAGCAGCAAACTGGCATTTACCCGTTCACATACTCGATCAAAATGACGATTTTCCAGCGGTACCTTATGCACCATTTTTTCGTGCTGGAGATTTTAAAAACTATGACGATGTATATCATTTTGGTAAATCCATAGATATTTTAACCATAGAAATCGAACAAATTAATATCGATGCCTTATTCGACCTGGAAAAGGAAGGAATAAAAGTTTATCCTAAACCTTCAACGGTGAAGGTAATCCAAGACAAGGGCTTACAAAAGCTTTTTTACCAGGAAAGGCAGATCCCCACAGCACCCTTTCAACTATTTGAAAATGCAAAGAAAATTCAAAATGCATTTACTAACAATCAAATTAAAATTCCTTTTGTTCAAAAATCCAGAAAGGATGGTTACGATGGGAAAGGCGTTGTGGTGGTTTCAAGGGAAAAAGATTTTACCAATTTATTAGATTGTCCAAGTATTATTGAAGAAAAAATTGATATAAAAAAGGAAATTAGTATTATTGTAGCAAGGTCTGTATCAGGTGAACTTGTTCATTATGAACCAGTTGAACAACATTTTAATCAAGAAGCCAATTTAGTATCTTATTTAATATGTCCAGCAGATATAGACCATCGGCACTATATGGAAATGAATAAAATCGCCTCACTCATCGCTACAGAAATAGATTTGGTAGGTTTGCTCGCCATAGAATTTTTTATAGACGCTAATAATGATATTTATGTAAATGAGGTAGCTCCAAGACCACATAACAGTGGACATCACACCCAAAACAGCTGTGAAACTTCCCAATTTGAACAACATTTAAGGGCTATTTTAGATATTCCACTAGGTTCTACCAGACAGCATAGTATTGGTGCAATGGTAAATATCATTGGGGAACCGGGTTATGCTGGAAAAACGATCTATCAGGGACTTGAATCCATCCTAAGTATGGAAGGTGTTCATCTTCATTTATATGGTAAAACAGAAACAAGACCCTACCGAAAAATGGGTCATGTAAACATATCAGGCGCTAATAGACTAAAAGTATTAGAAAACATTGAAAAAATAAAAAGCACCTTAAAAGTTATTTCTTAAGGTGCTTTTATTATTAGAAAAAAATTCCTGTTTTGAGTTGAATTCTTCGGAAATTATATTTCAGGATACTTTCCGTTTGAAAAAATTGCCAGCCTCTTCCTTGGGTGCTGTCTTTATAAGATAAATATTGATACAAGTAACCTAACTCAAGGATAAGTTTCATTTTAGTGTCAAGTTTTTTATAAACAGCAACACCGGTATAAATTCTAGGTCCAGGATTGTAGGTTTTCCAACCAGTTTGTAATCTGGAGCCGCCCATTCCGACCCCAATATCTATAACGCCAGAAAAACGCAAGTTCTTACTTTCTTCACCAACAAAACATCTTAATTCTGACAACAAACTTATCCCGTAAAGTCCATCTAAAGGCTTAAATTGCGTGTAGGCTAAACCTCCACCCAAGGATAATTTTCTAGTTAGAAATTTCCCTGCTTTAACTTCAAACCCAGGACTTAACAAATCTCCTCCATTTAAATAATAACCATAACCCATAGAAAATTGTCCGGTTAAGTAGCTATTTTTAAAATCAGGAAAAGAATTAACATCCTCTTGACTAATTAAAAATAGAGGCAAAGTCGTCAATAAAAAAATATGACAGAATAACCTCTTTCTAGTCATTTGTTTTAGACTTTATAGTACTTAAAAGCTCCCATTTTGCGGGATTTTTATAGCTAAACTGCCAGATACCATCTTCTCCCGTTATGATGGCGATTTTAGCCTCTTCCAAGACAATAATATCAACGGCTGAAAATGATTTATCCTGATAAATTAAATTTTTATCTATGGCATTTAAATCTTTCGTATCGTATAATTTAATGCCCTTATCATCTTCACAAATAAATAAAAAACCTTGATTTATTGACAAACCAATCGGATGATAAAGTGGATAACTTTTGATAAGTTTCGGATTTTTAACATCCGAAATATTTATCACATCTAACTGATTTAAAAATCCTTCGCATTCTGTTCCATCTCTTAGCGTTACAAAAGCCGTTTTACCATCACTTGCTACAGGATCACAAGCTCTCCAATGTTCAAAAGTGGATAAAAGAGAGGGATTTTCCGGGTTATCCAAACCATAAATATACATTCCAGATTGAGAGCCAATAAATAAAAGCCCTTCGAAAGGATAGATAGTTTCAATATTCCAACCTACGTTTTGAGTGCTTACCTGCTTTGTGGTTCCATTATCTTCCAGTTTAAAAGCGGATAAATTACTAATACTTACGGTATATAATAACCCTTGATTCATCGTAAATCTTGCTGTTGAACCACCAATACCCACCGTTCCAGAAGGAGTTTTTAAACCAGAAGTCAAACTACTTTCTCTGGACCAAATAACATTACCATCAAAAAAAGAATTACTGGAATTTTCAGAACAAGGGAAGGTTTCTGTTACACCAGCTGACTTATAAGCCACTAATAAACCTAGTTTTTCATCTTTTCCATAAGCAGGAAATGCATTTTCAACCCTAAAAACCTCTTTAACGTCTTGGGGATTTTTTAAATCCAGCACCACTAAATCTATATAACTATCGGCATATAACAAGCCATTTCTAACCGCCAAATCGGAATTACCCGGTATTTTAATAAAGGAAATAAACCTAGGGTTTGCGGGTATTTTATTATCGACAACATGAATACCCAAATCAGGTTCGTTGATTAAAAGATAGTCCCCATAAACATATATTTTTCCTGTAGTAACTAATTCTTTGGAGGGAGAAGCGGCAATTTTTTGTCTAAGGATTTCCGGCTTAACAAAAATAGGATCGTATCGTTGATAGGTATAAACATTTTCACAGGTATCCTTTAAACAAGACGTAAAAGAAAAAACAAGGAACGAAATAAAAAATAGATAGCTAATATTTTTCATAAAACAAAGATTTGATGTTAAATTAAATGCCTCACTTTATTGATAACGTGAGATTTCAAAAAATCGTTGGTTTTAAGTGGAAATAATTAGTACTTTTTTGAATAACTCGGTGAACTAACTATAGACATAGGATAATTCTTACCTAACTCAATCCCGTATTCAAGTAGTTCTTTTGGAGATAGTGTATTGAAAGCAATTAATTTTTCTGCTGGTAAATTTTTCAACTTAGGCAACCAATGTTTTACGAAAGAACCATCGGCATCATACTTAATCGATTGGGTTTGAATATTAAAGAATCTATCCTCTCTGGGATCGCTTCCTACCCCAGCAACATAATTCCAGTTACCGTAATTACTGCAAACATCATAATCAATAAGATTAGATTCAAAGTATTCAGCGCCCCAGAGCCAGTTAATTTTTAATTCCTTTGCTAAAAAGCTCGCCACAACCTGCCTGCCTCTATTGGACATAAAACCCGTTTGATTTAATTCCACCATATTGGCATCAATAAAAGGCACTCCCGTTTCACCATCTGCCCATTTCTGGAAAACAGACATATCCTCCTTAAAATTTGTTTTTTTTAAATCTCTTGGACCCTTCAGATGAAAGATTTTATTTTTATATTTTTTGCCCAACAGTCTAAAAAAATCTCTCCAGAGTAATTCAAATATTAACCAATAAGTACTTTCATTAGATTTCCTTTCCTTCTCAAATTTTCGAATTTCATGATAAATTTTCTTGGGTGAAATGCATCCCATAGCTAACCAGGGGGAAAACCTGGAGGAGAAATTTTGTCCCAATAAACCATTTCGTGTTTGCTTGTAGGTTAAAATTCCCTCATTTACCCAAAGGTATTCATTTAATCTGCGTAATGCAGCAGTTTCACCCCCCTCAAATCCCGACAGGGTCTTATTATCAACGTCTTTAAATCCCAGTTTATCCATGGTTGGTATTTCACCAGGATCAACGTTGAGCGATATAGGAAGTAATAATTTGGATGGCGTAGGAAAAGGATTCCTGATGGGAACAATTCTCTCTACCTCTTTTCGAAACTGGGTAAAAATATCTGGCGTATGAGTAACAGGAAATGGCAAATCTGCTGTATGATAAAGCATTTTACCTCTGTAATAAATCAACTCTCGACCTTCATGCCATAATAACTTCTCCAGATTATCCTGAATTTTAACTTCCTCGTCTGTTCTTTCTCTATTGCAAAAAATAGCTGAAGCTTTTGTCTGTTCCGCTAAACTAATTAAAACTTGTTCCGTGTGACCTACCCTAATGATAAGATCTGAACCCAATTTATTTAGGCTTTTTCTTAAATCTGCAAGACTTTCAAGTAAAAATTTTAATCTGAATAACCCTGTTTTGGGAAATCCAAAGGAAGTTTTACCAAAAATCTGCCTTTCATCTAACACATAAACAGGAATAATTTCCTTTGCCTGTCGAATAGCTTCACAAAGTGCTTCATTATCATGCAACCTTAAATCTTGTCTAAACCAAACGATGACCCTTTCTTTTAGCATAAAATTTAGTTACGTTATTGTTTAAAACCTAAACAAGATTAGCTAAGGTATGTTTTTAAAGAGAGAAATAATTTATTCCAGATAAAATGAATTATATTGGGGCTAAAATACATAGCAAATGAAAAACTTTTTTTATCGAACCTTCCTATTCCTTTTCATTTTTACATTAAGCCAGGATATTCTTCAAGCCCAGAAAAATGCCGCCTATATTTTGTTTAATGATAAAGGGGAAAAGGTTGATTATGAAGATGTTTTAAAAGCTTCAAGTAAAAATGACGTGTTATTTTTTGGCGAACTACATAATAATCCTATTTCTCATTGGATGCAATTAAAATTAACTGAAGATTTATTTGACCTAAAAAAAGGAAAATTAATTTTAGGTGCTGAAATGTTCGAAACGGATGACCAGCTTGTAATTGATGAATATTTAACTGGACTTATTAATGTCAAAAATTTTGAAGAAGAAGTCAAATTATGGAAAAATTATAGTACGGATTACAAACCATTAATGGAATTTGCTAAATCAAAAAAAATTCCTTTTAAAGCTACCAATGTGCCTAAAAGGTATGCCAATATAGTCTTTAGATTAGGTCTGGAGGGATTAAATGGTTTGGATGAAATGGCAAAAAAACAGTTATTACCTCCCCTACCCATTCCCTTAGACATGGAATTACCTACTTATAAAAAAATGATTGCCATGATGGGCAATCATGGGAGCAACACCTCCGATAATATGGTAAAAGCTCAAGCTATTAAAGATGCTTCGATGGGATATTCTATTTCTAAATCTATCTTAAAGGGTCATTTATTTATTCATTATAATGGAGCCTATCATTCTGATGAAAAGGAGGGCACCGTTTGGTATCTAAATAAATATCAACCCAATCTAAAAATAATGAATATCTCAACCGTTGAACAAGAAAACATAGAGATATTAGACCCCGAAAATTTTAATAAGGCCGATTTTATTTTAGTAGTGCCCGGAAAAATGACAAAAACATATTAATTTGGAAAAATATATTTTCTATTTATACATGCTATTATTAGCTTCATCATGTGGAAACACCACTTATCCGCAAGGTAAAATATTATACGAAAATTTTTGTGTAAGCTGTCACATGGCTGATGGTGTTGGATTAGAATCATTGATTCCAACCCTTGTCAAAGCTGATTATCTTCTGGAAAATCCTTTAAAAACAGCCTGTATTATTAGAAATGGATTAAAGGACACTATTTTGGTTAATGGTAAAATATATGGACAAGAAATGGCTGCTATTCCAGCTTTATCAGATTTCGAGATTACTAATATTATGAATTATATTCATTCTTCGTGGGGTAATAATATGCCTTATGTCACACTTGAAGAAGTTAAAAAATCCTTAGATAGTTGTTATGTTAGGTAATGTTTGAAAAAATATATTGAAAAACTAAATTACCGAGTTATTTTTGATAAATAATCTGGTATTTATCCAGAAAAATTAAATTTATGAAGATTAGATTTCCTTTCAATCTGCTTATCGCCAGCATCCTGTTTTTCTATATGAAAACAGCTGAAAGTCAGACCAATAGTGGAAGTAATTCCCTCTCTTTAATTAAAGGGACTGATACGATATACCTTTGCAACTCCGATATTCAGGTAAATTTGCAGTCAGTTCCAGCTGTTTATCATAGATGGTCACCAGTAAATATTTATGATGATTCAAATTTACAAAATCCAGTTGCAAAACCAACTCAGTCAGGCTGGGTTTATCTGACTGCCCTAGTAAATGGTACGCTAATTAAAGATTCAGTCTATCTGAATATTATAAAACCCGTTTTAATAAAAGGAACGTCAAATGAAAATCCGGTTTGTGCGGGAGCTCCTTTATTATTACCCATAATTACTAATACAGGTTCTCAAGGAATCACCTGGATATCAGATGAAAAGATTTCTGTTTTAGAAAATGGCAGTGCGTTGGTTTATCCGAATAAATCAGGTTCGGTAATGGTAAATCAACAAATAGGTTCTTGTAAGTTATCAACCTCCTTTTCATTTCAAGTAAAAGCTACTATGGTAAAAATCCAAAATGAGGGCGATACCATCGAAATTTGTAAGGGATCAAAACTTACGTTAAAAGCTGAAACAAATACGGGTAATAATTTAGGGATCAACTGGTTACCTGTCGATAAATATATTGATAACCCTAAAGGAGGTTCCGTTAAAGTAGATCCTATCGTATCAACAACTTATATAGCTGTTTTTGAACAAGATGGTTGTATTGTTAAAGATTCTGTCAGAGTAAGAGTAGATTCTCTTCCATCAAAATTACTTATTTTGAAAGATGAAAATAAGGAGCAATACTGTCAGGGAACAATTGTTAAACTTACTTCTCAGATTTATAACCCAGCAGTATATCCCGATATTAAACATAAATGGTTCCCTTATAAAGGTTTTGAGTCACCTGATTCCTTGTATAATCTAGTTATTACTACCATAGATAGTATCATTTTATTTAGAGCTACAACCAATCATGCCTGCAGAGATACACAACCAGCCATTATTCCTGTTATTAAACCAAAAGACCTAAAACTAATCCCCAAAGACACTACTATTTGTTATGGAGAAAAGGTCACCTTAAATTTATCCTTTTCTGGACTTGGGGAAGTATCCTGGGAACCAGAAGACGTTGTTTCATGTAAAAGTTGTAAAAACCCTACGCTTTTCTTGACTCAATCGAGAGAAGTAAAAGCTACCGTTAAAGAAAAAGATTGTCCAACAACCATAACAGCAAAAATAAACGTCTTACCACCTCCTTCCATAGGTTTTAACACTAAAACGACGATTTGCAAAGGGGAAGAACTGCAACTTTTGGTCAACAATGACCCATTGGTCAGCTACACCTGGAGTTCTTCAACAGATCCAACCTTTACATCTACTAATCCATTAATAAAGGTTAAACCTTTAATTAATACCATCTATACCGTTAAAGCACAACAAGGTAGATGCACACCAACCACTGCTTCATTAACCCTTTCTGTTATTCAACCATCCACCGTTACTGTCCCTTCCAATTTAACTATTTGTCCAGGGCTTCCTGTGAATCTGGAAGCTGTCGGAAATGCAGTTGTAGGCGTGGAACAACAATATAAATGGCTATATAACAATCAAACGGTCTTAGGTCCAAAACTTTCTATACCAGGTCTTACCACAACAACGACCTTTATAATGGATTACACGTATGGTCCCAATTGTGGTGTGGAAAGAAAATCTGTAACTGTTACCGTTGCTGGGCTCCCAAGATTAACCAACTTTAAAATTGAACCTATAGAAAGTACAACTACAGGCGTACCCTTAGGTGAAAAAGTTATTTTATCAGCAAATTTAGCCCCTTTAAATCTTCCAGGTATTACTTACTCATGGAAAGCAAACGGCAAGGATATTCCAGGTACAACACCGTTATTAGAACATGTCCCAACGGATAACCCAACCACTTATACTTTAACTGTTAAAAATACAAATGGCTGTGAATTAAGTTTTAACTCTCCACCTATTCAAGTTTTAGCGCCAGTATTTGATATTCCAAGTGCTTTTACCCCTGACGGTGATGATGTTAATGATTATTTCAACGTTGTTTTTAGAGGAAAAATTGACATTGCTACCTTCAGGGTTTTCAACAGATGGGGACAACAAGTTTACAATAATGAAACACCTACTACTGGATGGGATGGAAAATACAATGGAAATGATTCACCTAGTGATGTTTATGTATATTATATCGTAATAAAATATCCTGATGGAAAGGAATTTATCAAAAAAGGGGATTTAACCTTATTTAGATAATATTCCGTTCAAGGAGTATAATATTTCTTTTTTAAGATTAATCAGCGAATTTATCTCTGATGTAGTAAGGTGTTGAAACCTTTGATAAGATTTATTTAATGCTTGTTTTTCTCTATAATAAAGAGAAAAATAAGCATTAAATGACATAAAAATAAATCCAGGAATTATCCAGATTGAAATAATGAAAGCAAAAATGCAAAAAATCAGCGCATATATTATAAAAGCTCCCAAACCAGCACCAAATCTAACAGGTGATTTAAATGATAAGTGATAAACTTTATTTTTCGTAATCCATTCAGCAAAAATGGCTGGTGGAGCTGCAAAAAGGTAACCTAATAAAGACAATAAAGAAAACAGGGGAATTGATGTTACCCAATGTGATTTGTAATTGGAACTAACTACCTTATCATCAATATTCCATTTATTTAATAGAGATGTATAGGATTCAATTTTAAGTCCTAATTCTATTTTAAGACTTTCGGGTGCATGGAAATTCAAAAAAGTACTAACATTTTGTTCTAACCTTAATCTATTGTCTTGATATCCATAAACGGGTAAGAAAGGATAATTTGTTAAATTTCTGGTCATCATTAAACAGCATTCGATTAACTTTTCATCTGATTCTTTTTCGATGATAACCATATTATTTTTAAGATTTAACGCTAAATCAATCAATAATTTTTGATAATCAGGCGTATCTCTATTTTTCAAATAAGTTCTCACCGAAATGGCATCACCTATATGTAACATAGCAGAACCTCTAAATGATAGTGGCTCGGAATAATTCACCCCTATTGGCAAAATATACAGATCTTCCATTTCTGGAAATTGAGAAAGGGTACCAAAGGCAATTCTGGCAATACCTCTTTGCAAAGGCCTTAATCTTTTTTCATTTTCAGTTCTACCTTCAGGAAATAAGGCAACAATTTCGCCTTTTGCAATATATTCGTAACAACGAGAGAAAGTATCATAATTATTTTTCAATGATCCGAAACCTGATTCCTTTTGCCTAAATACAGGAACCATTTTTCCTCGTTTCAACAGGAAACGATAAAAAGATTTATTAAAATGATCTCCTCTTACCAAAAAATGAACTGGCTTTTTAAGATTAGCAGCCATAATAACAGGTTCTAAAAAAGCGGTTGGATGGTTCATTGCGATAATAAAAGGTTTATTAATGGGAATATTTTCTCTACCAGAAATATAAATATTACGGAAATAAACTTTAAGTGCAATTTGAACCAGCGGTTTTAGAAAAAAATACAACATAAAAATCAACCTGTTTAGTAGAATGTTTACCTTCAATTAAATTTACTAAAGGTACTTCTAAATTTTTATGGAAGAAAAAAAAAGATTGATTTGTATTGGTGGTCCAACTGCCTCCGGGAAAACTGCGCTCGCAATAAAACTGGCCCAAAAATATAGTACTGAAATTATTTCCGTTGATAGCAGACAACTTTACAAGGAGATGAATATAGGTACAGCTAAACCTTCCCAGTTCGAACTTGATAGTATCCAACACTATTTTATTAATCATGTTTCTGTACAGCAACATTATGATATTGGTATTTTTGAAAAGGAAGCCATCTCTCTTTTGACAGAAAAATTCAAGGAAAATAATATTCTTATAGCTGTTGGGGGAAGTGGTTTATATTTTAAAGCAATCATTGAAGGTATAGATGAATTTCCGCCAGTTAGTCCTAATATTCAACTTCAGGTACAGGAGGAGTATCTTAAATATGGGCTGGATTATTTAAAACAGATCTTAGAAAAAGTGGATCCATTATACTACAAAATGGTGGATATTAATAATCCAGTTCGGTTAATCAGAGCCATAAGCGTTTACAGAGAAACCGGATTACCTTTTTCAACCTATAGAAAAGGAATAAAAATGGACAGGTTTTTTGAAACCCAATGTTACTTTTTAAATCCAGAAAGATCAATACTATATGAAAAAATAAATGATAGGGTAGATAAAATGGTGCAAGATGGACTGATTGATGAGGTTCACTCCCTGCAAGAATTTAAAGATTTAAAAGCGCTTCAAACAGTTGGTTATACCGAAATATTCAAATATTTTTCCAATGAGTATGATATCAAAGAAGCTATTATAAAAATAAAACAGCATACAAGACAATATGCAAAAAGGCAATTAACCTGGTTTAATAATGCTGGAAGCTGGAAAAATTGGGAAGACTTAAACACACTTAAATTTTGATTAATTTTTTATTTGCTCAATTATATTCTATAAAATTAAAAAAATAAAATTTTTTTAGTTAATATTGAACATTGGAAAGAAATTTTAGTCTAAAGTCAAACATTAGTTAAATGAAATTTTACGATTTCGTCATAGCAGGTGCGGGATGTTCAGGTTTAAGTCTGGCTACAGGCTTGGCGAAGGCAAATATTAATAAATCTATTTTATTGATTGACAGTAAGATACATACAATTCAAGATAAAACATGGTGTTTCTGGGATGACTCTTCAAAACCCAAATTTCCATTTCCTGTAACTACTTGGCAAAATATCTCTTTTCATACTTCTGATTATGAAAAGAAGGAAGGCATTTGTCCTTATAAATATTATGGCATTAGATCCGTTGATTTTTACAAATACTGTTACGAAGTTTTGCAAGACGCTGTAAATATTGATATAGTTGAGGATAATATTGAAAGAATTTACGGATATAAATCTGGCGCATGCCTGGAGACAAAAAACCAGAAATATTATGCCCAATATATTTTTAATTCTACCGCAACTCAAAATAGTGAAAGCACCAATACAGGGTATTATTCAGGACTAAAACAACATTTTAAAGGTTGGCTTATAAAAACTGAAAGACCAGTTTTTAATAAGAATACGGTAACCTTTATGGATTTTAGAACAAATCAACATAATGATGTAAGGTTTTTTTATGT
>Ga0114976_10000065_pt1 | contig 54053 bp, 48 predicted proteins | sample S_130805_EF_Meta_FD_87319 | JGI IMG/M metagenome (GOLD analysis project Ga0114976, IMG submission 87319) | Freshwater microbial communities from Lake Simoncouche, Canada to study carbon cycling - S_130805_EF_MetaG | ecosystem: Environmental > Aquatic > Freshwater > Lake | place: Lake... | reverse complement strand
TATGAAAACATTTAATACATTTAAAATTTGGATTGGTAAGAAGCTCATTAATCTAGGATTTGGTATTCTTTTAAAGATGGATGCTCGTGATTGGAATCCATCCAAAGAATGTTATCCTGGCTCGGTAAAACAGTTACGATACAATCTAGGTGCTTGGTTTGTTAAGCACGGCATCAAGATGGAAACCAAAGGACTACACAACACAGGTTGGTCTGGATTTACCAACTTTCAATATTACGACAAGAACTTTTATCTGGGAAACAAGAGTAAGAAGCGAAAGCGAAACAATGACGGACCTGACTTCAATCAATTCTTCAAGAACTGGGATGGCGAGTGAATCTCGTAACATCATTGACCACTACCATTACTGGAATCATGAAGCAATTCTTGCGGATCTTGACTCACGGGCAAACAACTTCTCTATTATTTGCAGCAACCTATACAATGACTTTAATATTGCTACTTGCATCCGGAACGCTAATGCTTTCTTGGCTAAACGAGTTTTTATCTATGGGTCTAAGCAGTATGATCGTCGTGGTACTGTTGGTACTCACCACTATGTTCGTTCTGTACATTGTGGAACACTGGATCGGTTGGTGCAAGGACTTGACACGTTGGCGGAACAAGTAGGACCACTGCATCTGGTTGCCATGGATAATGTGGAAAATTCCATTAGTCTGGAATCTTACCAGTGGCCAACCAATAAGCATGCGGTAATCATTCTGGGCCAAGAACAGGTTGGAGTGCCTCCAGAGCTGCTCCAGATGGCTCAGGACACCGTATACATCACTCAGTACGGGTCTGTGCGTAGCCTGAATGTAGGCACAGCAAGTGGCATTGCCATGTACGATTACTGTAAAAAGGTAATAGTGTAAAAAGAATAAGGGCTCCCGCCGTCACAGGTGGGAGCCCGTTATTCCATTATTGAATACTCTTTACTTTTTACAGCACTGCTTCTTTGGACACTTCTTGGGTTGTGGTTTTAGATTTAATTTAACTAGAACGGTGTTTAATTGAGCTTTTAGCCAATTGATTATTTGCATTAGAAATCACCTTCCTTCTACCAGTATTTATTGAAAATGGAATTTCTATAGATACTTTGCATCCCCACCCGGGTGCATTATATACTATAGGAGAACATAACATGGTAGATAAACTGTTAGGACTTCAAAACCAATTACGAATGTTTCACTGGGGTACCAACAGCTATGCCGAGCATAAAGCTTTAGGCAAGGCTTACGAAGGTTTAGACGATCTTATAGACACGTTTGTTGAAACATGGATGGGCGTCCACGGCAAAGATCTTGGTTCTCCTAAACTAGATTTACGCCCTTACACTGCAGGATCACCAGAAAAACTGTTAGATCAAGCAGTTCAATTTTTTACCACAGATCTGGATACCGCTGTTAAATCGAATACTGATCTCAGCAATATCCGAGACGAGATGTTAGGTTTAATCCATCACACTAAATACTTGTTGACACTGAAATAAAGCGTTCTTTGTTTCCGTGTAAATTATGAGTAATAACCGGATTAGTTGCTGTTGCCAAGTAGAATGTGCTTACCTGTTTCTTCAAACCAAACTGTTAGGTTTAGATCCGGTTTTTAGTACTCCTGGTGTTAAATTTTGGACCAGATCTTTTTTAGGTTATACTGGAATAAGTGGAACAACCTGTGGTGCTGATTTAAAAGATATTGAAGAAAATCCACTTTACAGTGTTGAAGGTATTACTTTAACCAACAACATAGGTATTTCTTTAGATTATCAGTTATGGTCTGATCCTAAACTAATAACAGAAATAGAATCGTCTCGAATTAATTGGGGCGGAAGCTATAATATGCAGGAAAGAGATTTTAAGTATGTTATAAGAGGAAATTTATTATTACCAACTCAATACAAAGGTATTACTCTTATAAAATCATCTGATATTGAAAACGGTAAATTATTTTACAAATATTTTGGTGGTAATCTACCAAAACCATTATACACCAATATTGAAACATGCTTCAATACAAGATACGATGATAGAAGTGGAAGTTATAGAGCTCTTTCATTAAATTCATTACGTCCGGGTGAAGTATCTTTTATAGAAAATGGCGCATCAATATGCGATATGTACGGAATTACGTTTATAGGATTTTCTGGTCCAACGGAAGAGGAACCAAATGGTATTTCCATGTACGGAATTACGCTTATAAATGGAGTAACAAGTATAAATGTTTTTGATGGTATCACATCAGCAAATACCGAAACAGAACAAATTATTATTGATCCAAAACACATTTTTAATATAAAGGTTGATTATTCTGATGATTATTCTTTAGCTTTAAAGAACGATAATCATATATTCTATTCAATAGTTCCAGGTACTGTAGATCAAGAAACTCAATCACCAATAGCACCAGGAACATTTACTCCAGTATGTGATCCAACACACGCAGATCGTTGGTGTAAAGGAATAACTCTACCAAATCTCAGATTAGGAGGAATCAAAACGCAAGCATGTTACACCATTCCTCCATTTAAACTTGATAATAAAATTCAATCTAACGCGTTTTATCAATCATTACCAGAAAATATTTTGGTTTATAAAGTGGATGTATATCGTTGTCAAGACGAAAATGGTTCCAGTTATTTGTCATTAGGAGACACAAAATTTGTTCAACAATATACCGTTCAGCAAATAACACCAAGATCAGATCAAGACCAACCGTGTCTGTGCTCAGATTTAGATGCAACAGATCCTAAATGGGATGGATTTCCAAACCAAGTTTTAATAGACGATATTAACGGTCCTATTCATAAAATATGCAATTCATATAATACTGGAGGAATACCAAATTATAGGTGTAATCCGCAAACAGGAACAGGAAAGGGAATAAAATGGAATGAAAATTCTTGTGAAAAAATATTTGAACAACCCTGTAAAGCAATATCGTGTGATCCCGAAGGAATAACGTGTGCAGATAGATTAACAACAAGAATTATTTTAACAACATGGTATAAAGTACGAGAAGTTTATGATTTATCAGGATGTGAAGATTTAAGCGATTGCTTCACATATGAAGCAGAATATACTCCTCTAGTGGGCCGATTCGCACCAAAAACACAAGAGTACACTCTGGATACGTTTCCCGGTTGCGGAGGACTATCTAGTTTTAGAATCGATAACGTTCCACCTCAAGGCGGTGGCTGCGAATGGTATGAAGAGTACACTCCTCAATGTAGTGTAGAAGCATTTACATGGGATCAATGTACAGAAAGTGGATTTATTGATATTCTTACTCATACAATTCAAGGAAAAGTCGATTACGATTGTACTACGTGTCCGGAGGGTACGTGCCCGGGCGGTCAACAAGATATTATGTGGGGACCAGATCCAGTATTTTATCGGTTTCGATATGGTACTTACTCAAATACAGAAACTTTTAATTGTTGTTGTACCACACCACCTAATGACAGATACGTTGTGGTCAATCAAAGAAAAGAAGAAACAACTTATACAATTAATCCTTATATAATGATTGATCGAGACGCTAGGTATTTTGATGATGTTAAAGGTGTTTCTTTACCAAATTTTCAAAAATACATATTAAATTATTTTGAACAATGGAAAGAAGATCGTAGAGGATTAACTTCTTACTGGTCACCAGAAAAAGGTTTAGATGTAGATAACTACAACGTGTATTGTGATAATCCTAAATGCAATTTAGGGTTTGTAACAAAACCATACGAATATTTTTTCTGGGATAAAACCATAGGAGTAACAGCAGGCGAATTAACTGTTAAAACGGATTCTCCTTGCAGCTATACTTTTGTTTGGAAAACATTACCAAACCCGGATTATCCGTGCAGAAGCACATATTCTTATGATATTTCACAAAAATTACCAATTCCGTGTTATCCAAATACCATACACAAATCTTCTACTTATTATGATAAATTACCAGAATCATCAACTCCAGACTGTTGGAAACAAATAAAACAACAATTTCCAGACGGCCTTACTTTAAACGATTGTTCTGCTATAACTTCAGTTGATTTTGTTCAATCGATTATAGATCAATTATATAATTAAAAATTATAATATTTTTAAAGTATAATTTGTATTGACATACTCTAAAATTAGTTCACCATTTACTGTTTTTCTTTTTTCAAGAAAAATATACAATTCAGGAATGGTGGAAGAGTACTTAATATAAGAAAAACTACCAATTCCAACTGCTTTTTGCGCACCGTAAATTCCATTGCAATACGAAGTAAACGTATCATTATTGGTTGAGAATCTTATTATTGAATTTAAATTAGAACCATCTAATTGCGAAAATGCGTATGTTGTGTTTGGATAAAATGTAATTACATTATTTTGAATTGCATTTAAATTATTTTTAGATGGAATGAATTTAACAGTTGGTGTAGTTGTTGTGTAATCAATATAACTAGTAAATGTAATATCCGGCACAATTCCTTCACTGATAATATTATTGGAAGAACTCGGAATTACTGTTGGTGTGGTGTTTACAATTAAATCAACACACGAACCGGCAAAAAAAGAATAATTATTTCCTCTTACATTGCACTGATAACTAGTATTATCTTGTAATTTTGTGGTGCCGTTGTAACAACATCCAAGATCTCCGGACAATACTGGTGTTTGAGTACTTGTTCCTTTTACGTAAAGATTAACCAACGAGCTGGTACCTAATAGAGATTCAATCGTGGGAACTTGGTCGTTAAAGATTGGTTTTAAACGTAAAACTTCTTGTTGATTGATTGTGGTAGTTTCTGTTATTTCAAATTTAAATTGATTATTCACAGAATTAGAATTAACTACTTCAATCACATCGCCTGCAATGAGTCCTAATGATGATAATGGTCTGCTGGTACTGGGATTAACAGAAACTAAAGCGTAATCTAAAGTGGTTGGATTGGTTCCAAGACTTCCCGCTTTTGATAATTGTGGAGAGCCAGTAAAGTAGTCTGCAAAGTATACGTCTAAAGCTGTATTTAAATTGGTTACAGCAGTTACTGTGGCAAACACTTTATTTTCTTTATATTCACTGAAAGTTAAAGTACAACCAATATTTGCTTCTAATTCTGATTTATCCAGATAACCTGCATTAGTTAAATTAAAAGTACTAGTTTGAGTCAGGTTTGCAAAAAAACCAGACAGATACGTTTTATCTGTGATATTTGCCAAAGAGTAATCTAATATTACTTTATCGATAGCGTCTTCAGTATAAAAAACAACAGTAGGTTTTGCTGTTAAATTGGAAGCAGCTTTAAATAATTCTTTGTTGTAGTCTATAAATTTCAGGTAATAAAAAACGTCTGATCTAGCTAAAGTATACGGAACACCATTTATAGTGAGTGCTCCTACATTACTAGATGACTTAATATTCCTGATAGACATATTAGGTTGCTATGTAATATAGAGTTGCAGATCCAGATGAAGTGGTGAATGTGAGATTACTTAAATTGTTGGTTTCAACAAACAAGATTTCTCCAGAACTTAACAGGTAAACTCCAGAAGAACTGGCACCTTTCACTCTGATGTCTCCACCAACCGCCTTCAGTGTTATACCAGTCTTTAATTGTTGTGATCCTAACGAACCACCACTAACACCAATTGTGGTGTTTCCCGTATAAACAGAACCTGGTCTGGTAAATCCGGTAATCTGGGCATTAACACCAGAGCCGTTTAGTTTGTCGTAGATGTTTACGATGTTATCGGTGTTAGTTACGATTGGTGAAACGTAATTATTTTGTAGAGTCTCAACCGCAGTTATTAGTTGAGCATTACTTTCCACACTTGAAGTTACTGCCACGTTTTGTGCAGTACTCCAACCAACTTCCACTGCACTGTTTGCACCCAAGGTACCCTTAACACGAACTGCTGGGCCTGCAGTGGCTCCTGCCATGAATAGAGGAACTGATTGATCTGCTTGGCTGATACCAACTATTGCAGCAACGGATACGCTGGCAGTGAATCCTGAACCAACAATGTTCACGTTCAGTGCTCCACCAGACGAACCAATCGAGGCTCCTGAACCAGAACGTAAAGTTACCGGAATCATGGTTTCGCCACCATTACCACCAAAAATTCTGACAGAATCGGCTGATTGTAACAGGTAACGACCACCAGTGATTCCCACGGTTCCGGATACTGTTACACTGTCATTGGAAGAAGACAAGTAACGACCACCGGTTACGTTGATTGCGGTTCCTGTGGTTATGCCTTGTACGCGAGCACCATCAATAACGTATACAGATCCGGTTACAGCTAATGGCACACCGGAAGTTATGCCTTGAACGTAACCGTTAATTTGAACTGGAGTGTATCCGGTGGCAGTTGTACCACTCACAACCAGAGGAACTGTTAAAGTCGATCCGGATAGACCGTTTAAAATACGGAAATTTCCTAAACCGTAAACGCTACCGGTAACTCCTACGGTAGCGGTTGCCAGTCTAACATCCACTGGAAGTGGAGTAGTAGTGGTTACTCGGGTGCCGCTTGTGGATGCACCGTAAACCAATTTTACTAGTTGTACGTGAGCGTTAGTAACTCCGCTGGTCGAATAGTCTGTTGCTACTGAAGCGGTATTACCTGTTACGTCTATGATTAAGTTTGGATCTATATCTGGCATTTATTTCTCCGAGGTTGTGGAAAAAGTTTAAGAAATCTTCTATATATAGGTATATTATGGTCTTATTTTTTGACAATGAAACACAAAACGACTTCTGCAGAGAAGTTGAAAAATACGTAGAAAAGTGGAAAACAAATTATCTGAATGCTGTCGTGAATATTTGCGAAGCAAAAGATATACCTGTAGAGAGTATTGCTAAGATACTCTCCAAACCTATTATAGAAAAAATAGAGCAAGAAGGTCAAGATTTAAACTTTTTACCCAAAACTTCAAAATTACCTGTTTGATTATTTGACATTTGGTTGTTATGGTGTATGTTTAAAAACAATGGAGAACTATTATGGGATTTAAAGATCTAAAGAAGAATTCAACGACTATGGCCAGCAAGCTTCAAGAAGAGCTTGAGAAGAGTAACAAGAACAACGATTACAAGGATGATCGTTTTTGGCGTCCAACACTGGATTCTGCCAGCAACGGTTATGCGGTAATTCGATTCCTTCCAGCAGTGGAAAGCGAAGACATTCCATGGGTTAAGCTGTACTCTCACGCATTTAAGGGAAAGAGTGGATGGTTTATTCACAACTGCCCCACTACCCTTGGCGAAAAGTGCCCAGTGTGTGAAGCAAACAGTGAGTTATGGAATAGTGGTACTGAAAGCGATAAGCGTATTGCTCGTGATCGTAAGCGTAAGCTTAATTACGTGTCTAATATTCTTGTTGTGGAAGATCCTGCTGCTCCTCAAAACAAGGGTAAGGTGTTCCTGTTTAAGTATGGCAAGAAGATTTTTGAGAAGATTCAAGAGCAAATGAATCCTGAGTTTGAAGACGAGAATGCAGTAAATCCGTTTGATTTCTGGAAGGGTGCCAACTTCAAGCTAAAGATTCGTAAGGTTGAAGGTTATGTGAACTACGATAAGTCTGAGTTCAGTGCGGCTTCAGAACTGCTTGACGGCGATGATGCCAAGCTTGAGGCTCTGTGGAAGAAGCAATATGCCCTCAAGGAGTTTGTGAATCCCAAGGAGTTCAAGAGTTACGCAGAACTCAAGGTGAAGCTTGTAGATGCCCTAGGAGGCGATGTTCGTGGTGAAGCCACCGAAGACGACACTATTGAGAATGAAGCACCTGCTCGGCCTTCACGAAAGCCGTCCCCAAAGACGGAAGTGGATGAAGATGTAGATGTTGAAAGTTACCTGAAGTCTCTAGGAGACGAATAAAAAAGGCCCCGAAAGGGGCCTTTCTTTTATCCTCCCTGATCTCTCCATTGAGGTGTAGTTCTATAACTTGTTGTAATACTTCTTAAAAAATCTGAAGTAATGTTTGTCACATTACTAACACTGTTAGAAACTTGAGTGTTGGGAGAAACAATAGGTGCTTGATTTGGATTATTTTGTACTTTTGGATTATCTGCCATAGAACTTAAATTAGCAACTTGTGCCATTTTTGTTTCTAAATCTGCTATACTATTCTTGGTATATTTTATGGCGTCTGCTTGATTCATGCCTTTTATTGCGTTTGGATTTAAATTGGCTATTGCAGCTTTTGCTTGACCAACAGCATCAGAGAATGATATTTGTGTAGGTTGGTTTGATTCTGTGTACTGTACTGCTCGTTTAGTGTTCTCTTGAGATGCTATTTGTATAGGAGCGGTTTTGTATGGTGTTGGTTGTTGGTTTGTATCTACATCCAATTCTTCTAATTCTGTATCTTCTACTGCGCGTTTACTTTTTTCTTGAGACGCTATTCTAGAAGTAATTTCGGGTTGTATTGAAGAACCAGAAAAAAAAGAACTATTTAATTTTTTAATATCAACCATTTGGTGAGGCTCCTATATTCTGGGATAATCTTTGTTTTTCTTTATTTAAATGTGCTCTTACTTGTTCCACATAAACAGCTCGTTCAAATGGAATCATGTTTTCTATTTCTTCTAAACTGTAATTATGCTGATACTTCATTTGAAAGTTTTGAGTATAAAACAATTGAAGATTCAGGTGACTAAAAAAAAAATTAATGTAATCAAACAGACCTTTAATTTTTATTTCTCGTTTTACCCCATCTGAAGTTTCGTATTTTGAAATAATTTCTACTTGAGGTAAAGAATCAAAATAATCAGTTATGCTTTTAAATTGTATTGAGGTCAAATTTTCAATAAATTCTATTATTTCTTTTTCTGACAGTTCAGAACAGTCAATAATTTCTTTTTGATTTTGTATTTGTTTAATACAAGAACCCATAAATCCGTATAATTGTTCTGTTGTTTCTTTGTAGTCTGGATATTTTGCCAGTGTTTTTATTGTTGGTTCTTTAAATACAACAACTAAATTTTCATTTAATTTAACTTTATTATTAGCTTTTGATTTTGTTAATTTAACGTCTTTTAATAAATTTATTTTAATATTAACGTCTTCTGCAGTCACTGGGCATTTGATTGTAAATCCTTCTACTTCGCCTATAGATTTTGCTCGAAGCAATAGAAACATGTGTTCAAAATCTGCAATAGACCAGTCTTTAGAACCACCAAAACAGGTGGAAATTATATTAGTTAATGTTTTTAGTATGGTTTGTTTGTTTTCAGAGTGTTTTGCCAACAACATGGCCTTTTCCTCAGAAACAATCATTGGTCTAAAACACACTTCTTTTCCTGAAGCTAATATTTCGCAGTACTGCGGTAGAGACGATAATAAAAGATCTTTAATGGCCATAATTAAGTTTCTAACCCATTTGTTGCGTCAAACGCTCTATAGTATCTATAGTTCATATCCACACTTAAAGTTAAATAATCGTTAGGAGCATCATTCATCATTTGAGTTGGAAGTATTGTGCTTGGCCACGCTTGATATAGTGTTATTCGTCTATTAGTATTTCCGTTTTGGTCTAGAGCGTAAATATCAACAGTACTGCTAATATTATTTTGATAATTTACTATAATTGAATTTTTAAAAGAAGATGTGGTATCGTTAATAAACATGATATTCATCCAAGCTTCAAAAAATCTTCTGGCTTGCCATTTAGAATCCACTATAAAGTCTATTATAAATCTTTCATCAAATCCTCTTTTTAGAGGAATATCAATCTCAGCACCAGAAGGAGACATGGTATCAGGAAAGTACGTGATTACTTGTTGTGGAATTTGTACTGTTGTTGCAAATAAAGATATTTGATTGTTTTTTATAGTAAATTGGCCAGGATATTGTGTGGTTATTTGGGTTGGAACATTAATAACCACCTTGAATCTGTTTGATCGTTGAAATCCGGATACTCCCTGAAAAAAACTAATCAGTGAATTTACGTCGTTGTTGTCTGGATATGCCATTTTAGCCTTTAAATAGGTTTTCTTCTGTTAATATTTTAAAAGTCCACCCTTTATCTTTACAGTACGCGTTTGCTGCTTTCCATTTACACGTGTTGGTTTCGTATGTGATGCATTCGTTTAGATACGCTCTTTTATTCTTTCTAGGAGCTGGCTGTATTGTTTGCTTTTTAGGTTTTATTTCCACCATGAAAGTTTCAACTTGTTCGCCTTTTAATGCTTCAAACACAAAATCTGGGTAATATTGGTGTATCTGTCTGTCTATTGTAGACAGATATGGAATTTTTATTTCTTCGCTAGACCATCTGACAACATTATTGTTTTCATCCAAATACTTGCAGAACTTACGTTCCCAATTAGAACGACAAACAATGTTGGCGTAATTGCCAACATATTTTTGTGGATTTTTTGGTTCATATTTAGTTTTATACGCCATGTAAATTCCAATATATATTTATAACACAAATGGCACAACCAGTAAATCCAAATACCAGCAATTATTACCAATTTCCACCACCAGGAGACGAATACGAAAACGAGATTCCTGTCTGGATGACGTTTTATGCAAAAGACTGGACTACTTTTAATAGTGGCAGAACAAGAACTTCTATAAAAAATACACCAGGCCTTGTTATATCTATTCCATACCCAAGACAAATGAATACCAGTAATAGTCAAACGTATACTGCTGGTGGTAGTCTAAATGTTCAATCTGTGGAAACCGGCAATTTATTAGGAACACTCGGCCAACAAATAGCAGCAACAAAAGAACTTGCTAACAGCTTTTTTAGTGGCGGATCCATAATTCGATTTGATCACTTTGAGACTATTTTAGAACCGGGTGCTAGACGAACTCACAGTTTTGAAATAAACATGGTGGCTAAAAATGAAAAACAAGCAAAAATAGCAAATACTATAGCCCTGATTTTTCAAAATAACTGCTTTCCTATAGCAAATACTGCATCACTTTTAACCATGAAACATCCGTATATTTGGTGTTTTGAGGCAACTTCTACTAATAAATCAAATTTTGTTCCAGACTACTGGGACGGACAACCATTAACATCTGTATTAAAACAGGTAGATATAAACAGATCACCAATTTTAAATACACCATTTGCTACACCAAATTACAGACCTATAGCATTAAACATTAAATTATTATTTGTAGAACTAGAACCTGCAATGCAAACTGGCATAGGTAATCAAAGCGGAACACTATCATTGATGAATAGAGCAGAACGTTTTATATCCGGTAAAGGAAGAGCAGAACCACCGCGAGGAGGGTGGAGTTAATGTTTCAATTCTTTCCTAAAATACAGTATGGATTTGATGGTGGAACTTACGAAGTTACCAATATTTTTAAGTCTATAAATTTGGTGTTTGACCGTCCGGGAGCAATTCTTACAACTCAGGCACAACCAGGTGAACGCGCCGATCAAGTTTCTTATCGTTTATATAATGATCCTCAGTACTACTGGTCTTTATTTTTAGTTAATGGTGTAAGAAATCCGTTACGTGACTGGGCCCAAACACAAGAAAGTTACAATTCTCAAATAGAATTGGAATACGATGGTTGGGTGTATCAGTTTGCTAACATCTCTGATTTTATCCCAGCAGCTGGTTCCACTGGGTTTACTGGTGATTTTTTAAAGGGGTATACTGGAACTAATCTTGATGGTATATCTGCAGGCGATATACTAATCTACGAAACAGGCACTGGTCCATTTAGTATTAAATGTTATGGTGCTGGCGGCGTGACATCCGAGTCTTCGTGCGGTTCTCCACAATACGGTCAATCCATAATCCCAGACACATTTAATCAACAACCAAATATTACTCAAATATCCAATGGCAATTATTTTAGTTCTTGTTTAGACTCTAGAGGTTACATTTACGCCTGGGGTAAAGATATAGGATTGGCTGGAATATATCTACCAGCCACTGATGAGTATACTGGTTCTTTTAATAAATTTGGAGAACTTTACAAATCCAAAACAGGAAACTACTCTTACATTGACGCTTCTGGTGACAGAATTGTTGCCGTTAAAGACGGTTCCATGTATTGTTTTGGTGATGAGTGTGATGATTTCACAGTGGCTGCTTCTGGTGCAACTGGAATAGTTAAAACCGCGTGGACCAGTGATTTATCTGGTGGTGTAGCAATAAAAGAAAACGGAACTCTTGTAAATTTTGGTACATCTGCGCCAGCAGGAGTAACTTTTTATGATGCTGATTGTGGTGCTGGATTCTGTGTTGGTATTTTAGGCGCAAACTACGGTCTTACTGCTTGGGGTTCAAATACGTATCAACAACTAGTTGTTCCAGCAGGCGTTACTGGTATCACCATGGTGTCTGCCACTTATAATCACGCCCTTGCTGTGCATTCTAATGGTACTGCATACGCTTGGGGAGCAACTGCAGACGGCCAGTTAAACATTCCTACAGGAACATATACTACAGTTTCAGCAGGGCGATACCATTCTGCTGGTATTAATACCAACAAACAACTAGTTGTTTGGGGTAATATATTAAAATACGGTGATGCTGGATGTGCTGGTCAAACATTAGAAAAGGTGACTGCTTTAGGTTTGAGCGGTGCTTTTTCACAAATAGATTCTGGTTACGATCACATCATATTAAGAGGAACAGACACAAATAAAAAATATCTGGGAGTAGTTGAGACTGTTGATAATCAATACAAAAGAATATTTGTAAAAACTTATCAATTCCCAGACACACTTCCAGTATCATTTGATGATCCTTCAGGTACTATAGTTTCTGTTTGGAGATACGATTCGGCTAAAAACAAATATGTTCAAATAAGAACAATTCAAAATCAATTACTTGGTATTCAAAGATATTTGGATTCAACAAAATACATACAACAAGGTGGCCAGATATTAAATATTGGTTCTAATAATAATTGGCAAAACACATACATTTCCGGTTATCAGCAAGCAAATGACAATGATGACTTTGTAACTTTAAGAAAAGAACTTTTAGATAATGACCTTTACAATAAAACACAGATTAAGCAATTAAGTCAAACCGGTGTTAATAACCTACAAACTGCAGTGGCAAATTTATTAAAAAGTAATACAGATAATAAAATTAAAATAAGTGAATTATGAGCGAACCGAACATACCATTTCCTAACATTATTGGTTTAAAAGTCACGATTGGTAATTTAGAAATATTTCCAAAAGATCCAAAAAGTGATACAGGAGATCCAAATTATGAACCAGTATTATTTGAACAAATTACTATAGATGAAGACATGTTTGCTGAGTCTATTTTTGGTTCTATAGAGTTTGTAGATCCTAGTCCTAATCTTTCTTACGCTAATAAATTAAGTTTTGATAATGTTGTAAAAATTACACACAATATTTCAGCAAATGAAACAGAAACTTTTGAATTTGATATTGTGGATATTCAGGTGCCTACAGATCTAGCTTCAAAGCGTTTAACAGGACCAGACGGACGGCCAGCTAAAATTATTGTTCGTTTTGCTTCTAAACTGTTTTTGTATAGAAATTTTGATACCACATACGTACAAGATTTTATTGGTAAAATATCAAAAACTGCAGATTATGATAAAGAAGAATTTGTTGAAGGTATTGATTTACAAAAATCTGAAGAACCAATGGATGGGTTTATTCAAGATATAATATCTAAAGTAAATCCAAACAAGGAACTAAAAGCAGATCCCACATTCAACGATATCTGGTATAAACACGATCCGTTTCTTTACCCTTGGTCTAAAGCTGGTAATACTTCCAGACTTTCACAAATAATGAATTACGTTGCTGAGTACGCTTGTTACGCCAAAAATCCAAAAGCAGTTAATTTTTTCTTTTGGGAAGATCTATACAACTGGAATTTTAGATGTATTGAAAGCCTAGTGGAAGAGTATGAAAAAGAAACGTATCCTCATTTATCTTTTAGTCCAGTACTAGACGAAAATGCAGCAAACGCTATAGTTTCTTTTGAAGTTATAAACGCAATAAGTCCACCAAATTTATTTGATAAAGGTGCTTTTATCGGAGAATATTTGCGTGTTAAACCTAGATGGGATGATATCTATAGCGACTTTTTGGATACTAACGGTCAATTAAGTAAAGTGTTATACAAATACGATTACGGAGATGAAGGTGGAGATTGGAAAAAGATAGCAAAAGATCCAATTAAAAATTATCCTGGAGCTCTTAGTACAACTTGTCGCATTACTGATACTAATTACGGTTATTATTCTTATCCGTATAATAGTTTAGAATCTCCTTGGTGGAACTATTATGATAGATACGATTCTTATGTTGGTGATGAAACTTTTGAAATCGAACCAGAAAGACTGGAAAATAATTTTTGGAGATCAGAATCAGATTTTTGTGAGTTGCCTGGTGGTTGGTTAAAGAAAATTTGGAGAACGATCAAATGGCCTTTAATTACAACTCGCCAAGAATACGCACAAGCAAAAAGATTAAAGAAAAAATGGGAAGTTTATAAAAATAGTGTTTGTTGTGTAAGACCAGTTCCTGAAACATTCTTTGCGGTATTAACTGGTGCAGAAAAAATTTATGGCAGTAATGGTGCAATAAATTACGAAGTAGATCAAGATATAGAAAAAGATTCCAGTGGTGTGTGGAAATACACATGGACTGAAGTAGAATTTTGGCCAAGAGATCAAGCTGCAAGCATATTATCTGATTCATTTTATCAAATAATAGAGTTTGAAGATAATAGTTTTCCGTTTGTTTTCATTAAACCACAAGGTGCAGCACAAGGAATGGCACCACCAGAACCAAACATAGAAGAATTTCCAGACACCAGAGCTTATAATTTAAATGAAATTTTAAACTCAAGAATTCCCGATGATTTTGAATTGTATGGTGGTAATGCCGGTCCTTGGACATTAATGATGAATCCGGGCATTAGTGATGGTTTAGGAGTAACGGCTAACAAAGGATCATTATCATCATATCCTAATAATTTTGCAATGATGCCAGTAGGTAAATTTAGAGTTCTAACTGGTGATTGTCCACCTGCATTTGACGACGATGGAACCCAACCTTTTACCGATGATTTTTATTTTGGTGGTAGAATAGTACAAATGTACAGAATACCAAAACAAACATTAACGGGAATACAAAGTATATCACTAGCAAGTTCTGATATTTACACACAAAAAACATCAATACCAACAGATAATTTATATTTGTTTGATGTAGAAAACGGCCATGACGGTTTGTGTGCCGACTGTTAAACATTAAATATATAATAAAAATGTCTCAATTTCCATACAACACAACAAGCGACGAATACTCGTATCCTCCGTATAAAAAAGGAATAAATTCTTTTTATACGGATAATAAGTATTCTTGTATGAGTCCGTATGGGCCAGTTTCTAATATAAACTGCCCTAAAGATCAACCGTACTGCACATGTCCAGATAAAGTTGCAGAATTAAAACCTTCTGATGCAGAACCAAGCGATACCTATCTGGCAGAATTAAAAAATGGAACAAGCGAGTGTTTATTAATTAAACAAAAATTAAACACTGATTGGATTGGAATAGATTACGGCAATCCCCATGCAGACTATAATTGCACAAATTGTGATAGTCCTACTGAACAAAAATTTACTGCTGTTAGTGGTGTAAATGCTGATTGGAAACCGTATGTTGAAGTAGAAATTAATACTGACAGTGGTGGTGATGCCGGTGGTGGTGAACAGTTGGTTGCTACATCAGATAAAAAATATTATTACAATTACGATAAACGAAAATTATTTGGTGAATCGCCATTTCCACCAGATTCCAGTGAAGTTTTAGATAATACGGTAGATTGTGGAAATACCAGTTTAATTGGTCCATATTTTAAATACTATAAAGAATATTCAAAAACTGCGGCTACATTTTGGAACACTCCACCAAAAACACCACTTCTTAGAAGAGCTCAAACCACATTAATGAACACTCAAAGAATTAAAATTCTTGTTCACGGTAATTTTAACGCTAGACCAGGAAGAATGGTAAATGTAGATTACTTTAATTTTGGTGGTCGTTGGATGATTTACAAAATACAAAGAATCTTAACAGCACAAAAACATTCCATGTATCTCTATCTTATGCGAGACGGAGTAGCATAAAATGGCAAAATACACAGACATAGATCTATATCTAACTAAAAACGAAATAACCAACGATATTAATTATAAATTGGATATTGCTGCAATAGGCCAGTCTATTAAAAATATAATATTAACAACCAAAGGAGAACGATTCTTTGATTTTACTTTTGGTGGAAACGCTTACGATTTAGTTTTTAATCAGTTATCTCCTTTGCGTACAAGACTGAAAGAAAAAGAATTGACAGCTGCTATAGGAGTACACGAACCTAGAGCTATTGTTCAAAGCCTAAATATTACAGATTCTAATTTGGGTTATTGGAATATAGAAATAACATATTCTCCTGTCTATGATCAATCTATAACAAAAAGTATCACTCTAACAGTAGGTAACGACAAGTAATGGCTAATCCTAAAATAAACATCTCATCATTAGACTTTGACAGCATCAAAACGTCTTTAAAGACCTATTTAAGTGGTTTAAAGAACGCCGATGGTACTCTTACCTTTGAAGGATATGACTTTGATGGAGCCGGTATTAATGTATTGTTAGATATTTTATCTTATAATACATTGTACTACTCTTTTTACAGTAATATGATTGGTAATGAAACTTTCTTAGATACCGCTCAGATAGAAAATAATATAGTTTCATTAGTAAAACCTCTAGGGTATCTTGTTACCGGTAAATCTGCTTCTAAAACAGAAATGACAGTCAAGTCTGTATCTACAACCGATACTCTAACCGCTTACACTGATTTTTTCACTGCTTTAAGCACATCGGGTGCTTCTTATAAATTTTATCCAATACAAAATTATAGCTTGGCGTCCGGAGCAAGTACTAATATTGTACTGTACGAAGGCAGGACGGTTGCTAATAATTTACAAATAGTGGTTGATATCACAGATCAAAAAGGATTTTTGGGTAATACAAATATAGATTTAAACACATTGACTGTGAAAGTTAATGGAACTGCATGGGCACAGTATAGTGCATTTCAAGCTGATCCAGGACCAGACAGTGAAGTTTATTTCTTAGACAGAACTTCTTCAGGTTTTTACATAATATTTGGTAAAAAAACTTTAAACGATTATCAAGCAACCTTTGGTAAACAAATTACAGAAAATGATGTGGTTACTGTTTCTTATATGGTACCGTCTGGAACGGTTGCCAACAATATAACTTCAATCAAAAATAGTAAAGTTACTGCATCATCAACAAGCAAGTCTGCTGGTGGTACGGATGGTGTAGATTTAAATCTTGTAAAATTCTTTGCCCCCAAAATGTTTGCAGCAAATGATCGTGCAGTAACTAAAGACGATTATTATGGTTTATTATTTTCTTCAAATATTCTACCATCCTCAATAACACAATCCGAGCAAGTAAATGTTTGGGGTGGCGAAGAAGCAGATCCTCCAGCATTTGGAAGAGTGTTTATTTCATATGCAGATACCACATTAACAACAAATACTGCTTCTGTCAAGAAGAGCATAGCTTTCTTAAAAAATAAATCAGTGGTTACCGTTCTTCCAGAATATGTTCAACCACAAACAATTACAGCACAGTTGTCTATTATTGCGACTGGAGCAAGTACTGCAGAATTAGCGGGTATCAAAAAATTAATAGAAGATAATTATAATACCACTTTGATTTTTAATAATTCAGTAGTACTAACCGATATAAAAAACCTAATAACCGATAATTATTCCAGCGTAAGACGAGTAGATATGAGTTCTGCTAGTCTATTATTGGTGGTAAAAGGTTCTGGTTCTGATAAAGCACTATACTTTAAAAATCAATTAAATGATCCTTCCACAGCAGGAGCAGTTGTGTTTTCTACTTCTTTTAGTTACAAAGGAGTAACAATAAATTTGGTGGACCAAAAGATAAACAGCACTGAAGGATATTTGGTGGCACGCAACGCTTCAACCGGAGCAATAATTAATAGTTTTGGTAATTTAGGATCTGTTGATTATTCTATAGGTAGTGTTGCTATTAACGGTAATGTTTTATTGGCTGGCACAGACATAACCGTGACAGCAAAACCAAAATACACAGATTCAATAACAATAAAAAATGAATTTTTAGTTAATGTTTCGGCAACAGTAACCGGAGCATAATATAAATGATACTATTATTCTTCAATAAAAATAAACAAAACAAAGAATACGGTACAAATCGAGACCTTTCTACTCTCGATACAGAACCGACAGCTCAATTTAAATCATTAGCACAACCGGTAGCTTCTTATTACGCTCCAACAGTAGATTTAACCACTTCTTGTAATTACCCTTTAAATATACGAGAACTTTTTCCGTACTGGTTAAGATTAACTTCTAATGGTGATTCTGTTTTAATATCCTTGACCCAAAAATATTATCAGTGGTTAACTTGCAATACTAAAGATATAAACACTTTAAGTTTTTTTCGTTTAGAAGATCTTATAGATTTAGAAAATATTCCAGACGAATTAATTGAACATTTATCTAATACTTATTTAAATGCTTTACCCGCTGATTCTATTAATAACAATATTGTTAGCCCGGAAAAAGTTAAAAATATTATTGATAACATTAAAGTAAATCTTTACTCTAAAAAGGGAGCAGAAGACGGATTTAAATACGTAATTAATCAATTTTTTGGTGTAGATCCAGATTTAATATCAATATCTTATCCTAAACGATACGTTTTACGATTAAACGGAGGCAGATACGATTGGATGTCAGATAATCTGGCTTCTGCTACCAATTATTCCACCAATCTTGATGACTTTTATCCACAATTAACAGGCAGTTATTTAAATTATTCTGTTCTTTACGATAATGATTTGTGGCAAGAACATTCTTACGTGGTTAACGTTTCTGGTGTGTCTTTAGAAGCTTATGAAAATGTAGTAAAACCAATATTACATCCTGCTGGTACTAAAGATTTCTTCCAAGTAAGACAAGATATATTTAATAATGTATCAGACGCTACTAGTAACGTAAAAAGTGAATTGCCATTTTTGGCAAATTATGCTTTGTATAAACTAGGGTCTACTGCAAGTATTGGGTATACATTTGGTTGTTCTGGAGCCTATGGTGGCGTTACTGGTCAACCAATATACGTTTTCCCCAGTTGGGATGCAGAAATATCCAGTAAGTATTATCCAGGCATGTCATTTGGAGAGATAAATATTGGTGATTTCTTATATTTAACACCAAAAGAAGGACAAAGTTATCCAAACACAGGATTAACCTGCTCATAATATGAACGAAAAATTATCACAAAACTTTTTAAAAGAGATACAATTTCCAGAATTACATTTGGTTTTAGGTGGTTTATCTGGCCAAAGTGACCCTAATTCATTCAATCCAACTGCAGACTCTTTGGTTGCCAGAAGAATTGGTGCAACTGAAAGAGCATTAATTGCAGACAATAACGAATGGCAATACGGAAAAGTGTATACCGCATGGGGTCCAGATATTACTTCAAATTATTATGCTTATAACACCAGCAATAGAATAGTTTATATCTGTACAGACAACAAACCAAATAACCGAATAGACGAAGAATCTGCAATTTCTACCGTTATTCCATCACATACAACTCCCACAATTGAAACTTATGAGGATGGATACAGCTGGATTCCGTATTTTAAAACAGACATCACTCAACTAGAATTTTTGTCAAAAACCGATCTTCCTATTCCAAATTTAGGAAAATCACAAGCGTTTAGTTCTTTTTCAGACAAATACGAATCTCTTTGTGGTACCGGATTAACTTCTTACGGTTGTTGCTGTCTGTATTTTAAAGAAAATAGCGTAGATGAAGTAACATCAGAAGTTTATAATGCAGGTGACGTTACTAATGAAGTAATTTTTTCAGACTGCTTTGAATGTCAAAAGCTGGCAGATGCTTTAGACAGAGACGTTATCTTCTTGAGTGGTGTTACTTCTGGTGGTATCACCAGTTCCCATCCTTTAGAAAATCCGTTATGCCCAGCCACAAAAACAATAAAAACACTGAAAGACGAACTAACAGAAGAACAGTACACGCTGGTTCCGGGCTCAAGCAGAGAGTACGCCTTATATCTTCTTAACAATTTCACAAACGAAACCGGTATAATGGCTGCACGTATAGATTTAAGTGGTTTAACTCTATCTGGATATACTTCTACAACCACAGAAAATCCAGAAATAACAATTAAAGATAAAACCGGAACTGGTGCCAGAGTTAGAGTACTGACTAGTGGCTTGGATCCAACTACTGGTCGTTATCCGGTTACTGGTGTTGAGTTGTTAGCGTCTGGTACTGGCTATACCGAAGTAACAGACTGGAGCTTAAATAACACTTTTGTGGATGATTACATTAAATTGGTACATTTTCCAAGTAATTTTTATAATGATCCAACTCAATTAGTTCCCGGAAAAAGGTATAGAATCAAGGCTCAAATAACTAGTGACGAACTTGCAAGTAATGTTAATGTTCAACAAATAACTAAATTTGCGGTATTAAGTAATCCACAATTTTACGGTAGTGAAGCCACAGCAATTTACCCAGAAGGTGATCGTAATTTTAGACCATTACAAACAAACGCATTTGCTATAACTGGACCATTTACTGAAGTAGGATAAGGAATAATACATGGCATACAATCCCGGATCATTTCAAGAAGTTTTTTCTGTATCACAGTACCAAGCAACCACTGGTACTTCTGTTACTAAGCCAGCTTTAAACAGTTATAATATTTTTTACACCAGTTTAAACACTAAATCAAATGGTAAAGTAAGACTGGTATCAACCACCACAGAAGGTCCCGGTTATAGACTAGATGTTGCAGATAAGCGAGACATAGTTGCCGTTAATGATGAAGTAACAATTGCCAGTACCGTTTATAAAGTGAGAGAATTGGTAACTCCAGAAATTGCTCCTGACAGCGGAAAAATAGTTTCCCCCCAAATTATAAGCGATAGTCCGATTGAAGTATTTCCCAGTACTAAGCGTACTTATAGATTTGATATTAGTATAAATATAAACGACATATAAAAATGACAATACCACAACCATTCATCAGCGATTTACCGCTAAAGCAAAACCCGTTCAGAAGCAGATCAGAATCTCAAATGGATGCTGCAAAGAATTATTTTGCGGTTGCATTTAAGCCTGGTTTCCCTTTACAAGCTTCCGAATTAAATGAATTACAAGAAAATTTTTATATTCAACAAACTCTAACACAAAACATGTTTGCCAACTGGCACAATATGAATTATTTGGAACAAAATGGTGTTGGTATGCTGGCAACTCCGTGGAACGGCTGTACTCCAGTAGATCCAGCACTAGTGAGTTACACTTCAGCATCCAGTAAAGTAACAGTAACCTTTAAAGCTGGTTGGTATCTAACAAAGCAAAACAATGTTAATGGTGGATTTGGAATATGGGTGTACAACAATACAGATACTGTAATTTTAACTGATTACAGTAATTCTTCAAATCCTGGTCTTGATGGGGATTATGGAATAATTATTAAACAAAATACTATTCAATGCACCACTAATGCCACTGCAGCAACCTACGAAGACCGTTCATTACAAGATTCTTCAAACATTAACGTTATTAATGGTCCTTGTGGTGCTGCCAGATTACAAGTACAAATTATTGGTTTCGGTAAAGCAACCGATGTTGCAACCGGAGAAACTTTCTTACCAATAATAACAGCAAGCAGACCCGGAAGTTCCGTGGTTATCGCCTTTAAAAACAACTATAACATAGTGGTAGCATAATCCCATGGCAATAAGCAACCTATTATACACCGATACGTTTAAGACTTGGTTCGACACAACCAATACTGTTATTAGTACATTAAATGGAGTGACAGTTTATAATATTCTTGCTGGTGACGGTATTAGTCTTAGCAGTTCTAGTGGCGTATTTACTATTGGTCATAGTAACAATGTATCAACTGGTGTTACATTTGCTGGTAATGTAAAATTTAACGGAACAGTTTCTTTTGCTTCCAGCCCAACAGTTTCCAGCACAACCATCAGTGTACTTCCTAAAGTGTCTGGACTAACCGCAGGAAATGTTGTTCGTGTGACATCAAGCGGTGTAACTCTAGCAAAAGCAGACTCTAGAACAAACGCTGAAGTGCTGGGAATTGTTATTGGTGAAGACGCAACCTCGAATATTGTTGCGGTTAACGGTTCCATTAACAGTACTAATTTTTCATCAATAATAGGAAATGCTTTAGGAATTGCTGGTGGTACTTTGATTGCTGGTCGGGCGTACTTCTTAGATCCTGTAGTTGCTGGTGGTATTACTACAGTAGAACCACAAACTTACGGTTACGTTTCTAAACCTATGATTTTAGGTATTTGTGGTAATGCTGGTGCTTTGCTTCCTTATCGTGGTATTCAAATAGAAGGTATAAGTGCTGGTATTACTGCGGAACTTGATAATAAAATTGTAATTCAAATAGACATAGCAGACACTCCTACTGCAACAGTAAAAACTGGTGATCCTGTGATTTACTTTACAGACGATACTACAAATGACAGTAATAGTGCCAGATTTGCATCAAAAACTTATGGAAAAATAAACGGTTCTACGTATAATGTGTGTTATGTTTTAAATTTAGCTTCATCAATCGATAGAACTTGGTTGACAGGAAATAGTTTCTTAGGTTTAATTAGTAAAATTTTAGTAAATGATGGTACCAAATATATTTTAGAAGTTACTTTACCGGGTGGCTCATTTAATACTTTAATTTCTGATTTAGACACAAATTTCTTTACAACAACAACTAAAACAGATCAGTTAATATTAGATTCCAGTGGTCGTTTAATCACTGGTATAAATGCTGTTGCTCTCAATAAAGCCAAGTTTGTTGATTTTATTAAAACTGATGCTTCAAATGCAAAAATAATTATTGGTGCGCGTGATGCAACAGGTTCTGGTGGCAGTTCATATGTTGGAGCTGGATCAGTTGCAACTAGTGGAACTACTGCTGCTTTAGAGTATGATAATTTAATTCCTAATGGTGCATTTTCTATCTGGCAACGACAAGCAACTTCATTAACTGCCGGTAGTTTAAATACTTACTCTACACCATTTGCTGACAGATGGTTTGTGGTGAAGAACGGTTTAACCGGCATTTCTGGTCTAACATTAAACACTAGCAGACAAACTTTTGACTCAAATCAAACTTCAGTACCAGGTTCTCCACTATATTACGTGGATTTTAACACACAATACTCTGGTATTAGTGCTGCACAAAATAGACCAAGACTAGAAAACGTTCAAAGTGAAGCCAGACTGCTTCAAGGACAACAAGCAACCTTATCATTCTGGGCCAAGTCTACTGTGAGTGGTTCTACTTTAGATATTGTTTATAACCGATATAAAGACACTTACGCCAATTCTGCTGCGGTAAAAACTGCAACCGAATCTCGTGTAAATGTAACTTATCCAACCGGCATCACACTGAACACTTTATGGAATCAATACCAATACACATTCACTCCAGCTGTTGCAGGATTTACTTTAGGTGTAACAGAAACCGGTTGGTTAGCTGTCGGACTAGAATTCCCGTCCAGCACGGCCACGGTTAGCTTGGCTCAAGTTCAACTAGAACTTGGTGGCGATGTGACTGACGCAATTTATAAAGATCCTAAACTAGAACTGGAAAGATGTAGTCCGTATTATCTGAGAACTTACGATTGGGATCAAAACAACGGTTTCACCGGCAGTTCTCGTTTCAACGAACAAAAACTACAACTTGGTAATCTAAATTCACAAAGATTTTACACAATACCGTTCCCAGTAGAAACTGTAACTACACCAACAATAACTTTGTATTCTCCAAGCGGTCAACAAGGAGACGCATACAATGTTAACACTGGAAAAGATATGCGTTATTCTGGAGACGGATTAGTAAATCTTCCTTGGGATACCACAACCAGCCGAACAACTTCAGCTTGGCCAAGTCCAAACATATCAGCAATTTCTGCTTCAAAGAATGGCATGATTTTAAGTATATTGAATGGTGCTACCCACTTAGACACACTAACATTCCATTATGTTGCAGACGCAGACTTAAATCTTAACGTATAAGGATAACGGATGACATCTTTCTCCACATCAAATCAAAACACCCGAGTATTTGCACCGTACACTATATTAACTCAAGATACCAGTCGTCTGGCAATTAGTATTAAAACTACAGACGGATTACCAACAACCGGAATCACTGCAGGAGACGTTATCCGATGGGACGTACCAACCGGAGGATACACTCTATCAGTAGCAAGTACAGAACCAAAAGCTGAAGTATTAGGTGTGGTTGAAAGTGTCAACGCTAGTGGTTGCACGGTTGTTTTAACTGGATCTATTCAATACCCCAGTTCCAGATTAAGTGCTATAACCAGTGGTGGAGCAGGCAACGTAGACGTTTTATTCTTGAGTGATACTGTTTCTGGTGGTTTAACCGGAACTGTAGACATGAGCACTTCTGGTGAGAAAATTATCAAACCAGTCATGCAAGTGGCCCCACACAGCATTTACAATGCAGTAGTGACTAATTACGTTGGTTATAAAGCAGGAAATCAAGCCACAATCAGCGAAAATGTTGGTGGTCTACCTATAGGTTCTGTGGTGTACTTCCCGGCTGATTATGTAAATTACACCAGTTTTATTAATTCTGGTGGATGGACACAACTTCAAAGCAGCAATAATTACTTTAGTGTGTCAACATATCCAGATTTATATCAAGTATGGGTTACTGCTTGGACTACAGCCGGATACATTGAAAGAGTTATTGTTTCTAGTGGTACTGTGACTAGTAGTTCTCCACGAGGAATAGTAACACAAAATAGTGTTAGTGTAGGTACTGTCTACGGATCAGGAACTAGCCCCTCTCCATACATTGATATACTTAAAACTCGCACACAATCTTTAATAAACACAACACAAACATTAACAATAAATGGAAATCCATATAGTGCTTCTTCAACCAGCATTTCTCAATTTGAAGTGCCTCCTGTAACCGACACAAATCCTCCTGTTCAAAACAGCGCAAACTTTACTCCATGGATCAAAACTCAACAATCTAGCCGAGTAACCATACCAGACGCTCTCAGCATAGCTTCTCTTGATGTGTCTGGAACTGTGGCTGTTGGTTCTATAACCGATCTAGAAGCAAAAATATCATTACTCGAAACTCGTTTGAATCTACTAAAAAATAATACTGTTCCATCACTGTGGTAATCCGGAGAAACATTAAATGAACATTCTGAGTTCCAGCTCAGTCAATCTATTCGGATCGCAGTACAGTGTTACCGGACCTACCGGGCCTACAGGTGCTACCGGTATAACAGGTGCCACTGGTATTGGTTTAACAGGAAACACAGGACCAAGTATTGTTGGTATCACTCTGGTAAATCGGTATCTTATTACTACATTTTCTAACGGTAAAACTTATGGTACTGCTACTCAAATATATGGTGCAACCGGAAATGCATCATACTCACTGGCGGTAAACAATCTGGGTAATGGTATTAGTTTGGCTTACGGTATTAGTGGTAGTGATATACTGTTACGTCCTGTTAGATTTGTAAATAATTCAAATTCTGTTTTGTCTGTCGTAGATCGGGTAAACTATATTGATATATCTTTGCAGAACATTTCTCAAGGCGTAACTGTTGCTGCCAGTTCTACCACAGACAGAAATTTCTTAAGATTTAATTCTTCCGGAAAGCTTGAAAGAATACCAAATACGTCCGGTATTACTTACTTACAAAGTACAGGAATATCTGGGCCACCTGTTCAAAGTGTTCGTTTTGTAAACGCAAACGTGTTTGAACACGTAAGAGGAGCTGGATGGACAGGTTCTACAGGAGCTGTTTATTGCGAGCACTCTGGCAATGGTATAACTTGTACGTTTAATCCGTTTACTGCTGAATACGATTCATTGATGTTTGGTGCCAGATCTAGAGTATTTGTTGCAGATTTTGCAAATAATACTGGAACCATAGTTGTTAATGATTACACACCAGACCAAAATGCATACGCATTTGATTTAATTGTTTCTGGTGCAAAGAATCCTAGAGATATAACAAAACGATTCAGTTCAAACATTTTTTGGCCACAACAACAATCTCCTTGTTTGTCGGTGGATGGTGTTACCTGTGATATGAAGATTTCTTTCTTCGGTATAAATGGTAGCTGGTATGCTACTGCTGTACCAACATCAACTAAATGTGATACCACATTATATCAAACAAATTGCAGTACTAGTTCTGGATCTGGTCAATCTTATTTGGGCACTATTGTGGGTGCGTGTTGTAAATCTGACGGTACGTGTGTTGAAACCATAGCGTCTAATTGTACTGGATTTTTTCATGGAGCAGGAACTACGTGTGGTCCTGCCACAGATTTTATCTGCGATAAGCCGGGTTGTTGTTGTCAAGAAACTACTTCCGGCAGTACAAAGATAAGAGAAGCAATTTCTGATCAATTAACCTGTACTGACTGTTTACAACGATTAGCTTCTCAAACCGTAAAATTTGCAGGAAATTTTACAAGCACAGCAACCACTAATTGTAATAAGATATTTGACAGGATAGGTGCGTGCTGTGATGGCCGAGGAAATTGTCAAGAATTGCCGTATAATACTTGCGTATCGTCTGGTGGTTTTTATCAAGGAGACTCCAGTTCTTGTTTTGACACATTAGGTCGTGCTGTTTGTGCTTCTGGCACTGGTCCGTGTTGCATAAATGGTTCTTGTTCACAAACATCTTTTTCTACTTGTTTTACTTCTAACGGATTTTATGGTGGTGTAACACAATCTTGTGATTCATTTATATGCCCAACCACAATATCTTGCTTGGGTTTTGTTGACGGTGTTCCTATTAGTAAAGGATCAAAATACGGTGGCGGAATTGTTGTTGATGTATTTAATCCTGGCAAAAGTTTAATTTTAGGAGCTAAAACTTTATTTTCTCCATCAGGAGTTACTGGATGTATGCCAGAAACTACTTATTCTTCTGAATTTTACACTTCTTATGTTGATCATAGAGCATACGGTATAACTAAAGACTGTAATAATATTAATGAATCTTATGTGCTTATAGTTTATCCGGATGACGTTTACATTGATTCAAAATTAAATATTAAATCTCCAGATGAAACGTATCAATATAACACATTCCCATGGGGAGCAACTGGATCATCTTGGGGCCCTATGCCAGGTGGAAATGATATTACATATAATGATAATCCGTACGAATATTATACTACAAAATTTTATCTTAAAGAAGGATACTGGGCACAGGGATTTACTGGTGCAACATTAGCTCAAATAATATTACGTGATACGTTTGTCACATGTTCTACATCAACAGGTCTGGGTAATGGTGGCGAATCTCGTGCATTTGATACAGCATCAGAAACTCCCAAATTATTTGGTTATTGGAAAACATCTTGGGGACTTTACAATACTATTCGAGCAGTTAATGCAAATAATGCTTATTGGCAACGAGCAGTAAATCCTCCTGGCACAAATCCTATAAATTACAATCAATTCTACGCAGTAACCACAATTCCAAATGCATTTAGAGCAACCAGATTATTGTCTGATGGATTGACTTCCGATACTCAAACAGCAACTCCAAACAACGCAATACTTTCTGGATGGTATTTACCAAGCCACGATGAAATGGCTTTTATTGCAGCAAATACAACAAATACTTTTGGTTACAATATTAATCAAAATTTAGTTGTAAACGGTGAACCATTAAATGGAACGTATTGGACTTCTACTGGTGCTTTTAATTTTGCAAAACTAGAAGGATGTTATGGTGAATTTATTATAAATGGAGTAAAAACACAAATTACTTCTTCTCCAGGTTCTGTTGCAATTGCCATGAATATTGATGTTAATGGTGATATAAACAATTATAAAGTGTATAAAGCTAGCAGACAGGATTTATATAAAGTAAGACCTGTTCGTATGTTGCGTTGCGACGGGTTGATTCCAGCTAGTAGTAAATTATGGAAGATACCACCAGTATATAAAGATAGAATAGTAAATAAAAATCAGACAATAAATAATACAACCACACCAACACTTCCGAGCTCCCCACTATGAGTAGACTAGGATCCAGTAATATCCCAATTGGTAATATGCCGATAGCCAACACCTTTATTGGTGCTACTGGTTCCACAGGTCCAACCGGTCCAACCGGTCCAACTGGAGGTAATAACGGAGCAACCGGAGCCACCGGACTTGGTGTTGCATTCATAACAAAAATAGATGCAAACGGAATAACTGTACACTTAATTGATGGAACCAAAATATCAATAACTGGCCTTTCAGGCAATACTCCAACAGATTTTTCTGGTTTAGTATCTACCAATCCGTTTGATGTTAAAGGTGTAACCGGAGTTGATACTAATGCTTTTAGTATTGTTAGCAATAATCCAGTAATAGGTTTAACTGCTTACTTTAAATCTATTTTTGGTTCTGCTGGATTAAGTTTAACTTACAGTGGTAATAATTTAATATTCAAAGGAGTAACTGCAACTTCTTCTAATGCATTAGGTGTTAGTGGTACTGTTTTATATGCGTTAGGAAATACAGCTAATACTTTACTAGACAAAACAGGAAACAGAGTATTTCGTTATCAAACAGTAACTAGTGGATCCACGACAGCACATCTAGCAAGTGCGTTAATGGGTTCCTTTTTGCAAGGCAAAAATACCACAGGTATTACAAATGTAAATCTTATCAATATAACTGGAATCACTGCCTTGGTTACAAATCCTTGGGATTCTTCAGTTAATTCATTTTATAAGTCTGGAAATACTTGGACCAGTAAGCAAATTTATCACACCGGCTATAAAGGTGTAACCGGAACAAACCAAAATTCTGGTATAACTTATATAAGTTCTGATATTTTTAACGACACCAATACCACAACATACCAAAACAAAATTATTGGTTCTTGTTGTTACTGTAATTCAAATGGAGCAAAAACGTGTTTAGATTATATCACTCGATATGTCTGCGAAAACAATTTAAGTGGTAATTTTTCTCCCAATCCCTGTATCAATAGAAGAACGCAAGACTGTGATGATTTTGGTGCTTGTTGTATTAATGGAACCTGTGTAGACACTAATCGCACAGTTTGTTTGCAATATGGTGGTGTTTTTGATTCCGCCACTTCTTGCTCGGCAAATCCGCCTCCTTGTTAATATTATAAATAAAATAAACTATGCCTTCAATTATAGGAAACAGCACAATAGGAAATTTGATTGGTCGAACCGGTCCAACAGGACCTACTGGATCCATCGGTCCAGCCGGATTGCGTGGTGCGATCGGTATAACTTCAGGTCCTACTGGTGCTACTGGTGTTTGGATTATAAACGCGGTTTCTGATCTGGTTTCTAGTGGAATAACATTCGAGTTATCTAACGGAACTATACTAGGTCCATTATTTGGATTTACTGGCCCAACCGGAAGTTACTCAGATTCCCGAGGCGTTTCTTTGCAGTCTGGTGCAACTTATTATTCTGGATTTTCCAGTGTAATATCTGGAAAAACTTTTGAATTTCGAGGAATTTGTGGTGGTGGAAATATAGCAGCAACTTTAAGTTCTGATGGTTCTGAAATTTTATTAACTGTATCACCAATTACTGACAGTGGAGTTTACGGAACTACCACAGCAAACTATGTGGTGTACACTGCTGATACCTTTTCAGCAACTACGACAAGAATAGGAGTAACCGGTTCTAATTCTGTTCTATCGTTTGGATTAACAGCAGATAATGGTGCAACCGGTAGTTCTATTAAAGTTTATTCAGAATTTGTAGAACCTTTTTATAATCTAACACCTATGGCCAGAAATATAGTAACTGGAACAACAAACGATATAGTTTTAGCAGTGGATTCCAGTGGTTTCACAATTAATCTGGACAAATATTCTGTTTATCAATTAAAGACTCCAATTGGAATAACAGCATTTACAACAAGCGCAGATAATTCTGTTTTACAGTCTTACACACTGTTTGTACAAGGCCAAGACGTTTGGAATTTTCCTTCAAATGTATATTTTGAAAATACTGATAAAGGAATAGGTAAATACGGATTCCTGGAAGGCATGAACATTGTTCATATGTGGAGTGAGAACGGTGGTCTTACTTTTAATGCTGCATTTGTTGATCGAGGTATAGGAAAAACAGGAAAATTTTACAGTGATCCAGTAGGATCGTGTTGCTGGCAAGATATTAATTATTGTTGGGATAATATATCTGGATCTGATTGTGAAGCACGAACACTAGGTGAAGGAGTGTTTACTCCACTCACCAGCTGTACTCAAACTTGTGGAAGAATTGGTTACTGTTGTAGTCAAGGTACTTGTTATGATAATTCAAATGAAAATACGTGCAATGAAATAAATGGTGTGTTTTCAACAACTCCATGTACTGATTGTGGTACTTCTCCAAGCACTGGAGCTTGTTGTGATGCTGGAACTTGCACAGATGGTGTACTGCCAGCAAACTGTACTGGAGGAAAAACTTTTTATTCGGGTCTCGCGTGCAGTGATCCAAGCGTTGTTTGTTCTCCAGTTTTAGGTTGTTGTATAAACAAAGACGCTTGTATTATTAACAATAATATATCACAAACCGCTTGTTTTGCTAAAGGAAGTGGATATATATGGACAGCAAGTGCTACATGTACAACTGCAGATTGTACCTCTGGTGTGTGTTGTGTCACCACTTCTTCTGGCAGCAAATCCTGTTCACCAGACGAAACACAAATATCATGTGATGCCAAAGCTATAAATGGCACAACGACAGTATTTTATCCAAACTCGACATGTGCTACCATAAATTGCTCGAATCCTCCACCACCAGTTTACGGTGCTTGTTGTAATGGTAGTGTTTGTACAGAAACTATTCGGTCTAATTGTACCGGAACTTGGAATAGCACTAAGCACTGCTCGGACGCTGTGCCACCCTGTGTTATTCCTGTGTACACTTACAGCTTTACAATATTAAATGCTGATGGTTCTCCTGTAACCGATATCATTCTTCCTGATAGCACCCCACAAGAAACACAATTCAAAATAACAGTAAGCACTACAGATCCTGCTGGTGTTAGATTACAGCTGCCAAGCACACACACAAATACACTAGGCCATGTGTTTACTATAACACAAACATATAATGGTTCTAGTTATACTGGTGGTTTGCTACCAAATGGTGCTACAGTAACCATAAAAATTAGTACCACATACGATGAATTTGGTAGAAAAAATGGTATTAAAAATACTATAAACGCAGTACTATTAGATACACTACTTAATACTAAATTTTCACAAAATATAAATTTTTATGTAGTATCTAAACCTCCTGTACCTATAGATGGGTGTAATACTTGTCAAGGTGGCAGTCCGACCGATCAATTTAAAGTACAATCACAATTTACTATAAACAGATTGTGTATGGATTGTGCTAAAGATTATGGTTCATATTTAGAATATCCTCCTGTAAAAACACAAAAGGGATTAGTTAATTTCTGTGTGTCTAAAAACGGATCTTGTGGTTGGAATGTTAATATTGATTGTATAACATATGGACCAATAGAAGAAGTTTGGGATTGTAAAGATTCTGATAAAGCATCAGACGAATGTGTTCACGCAGAATACGGGGTTGGTGTTTGGCAAGGTAATCGCCCAACAACATGCGCTTCCGGTTGTGATCCGGTTCAATGGAACTATTTACAAGAAATAAAAACACGATCTGTTGGATGTTTTAATCAAAAAAATCCAGCAACATTTTCCTGCAAAGGTCTTTCAAAGGTATTTGCATCTATTGGTGGATGCACCGGATATGTGTTAGACCCTTATTTTTCACAAATAGATTTTATACAAGCACCGCTTGCTATTGCAAGTCGCGGAATAAAACAAGATCAACAAAAACAAATTTTAAATGATTTACAAACTGCTATTTTAAATCAAACAGATATTAATGCTGGTAGTGATAACGCTTTGATGGCGTTTAATCCCGCAAAAGTAAACAAAAAAGTCACAATAAATGCAAGCGAACTCAGCTGTTGTGCTGGAAATATAGTGTTTGGTTCACTAGCAAATGGTGGGGAAATTTTAAATTTAGGATTTAATGCTCCTGCAGGCAAAACTGTAAAATACTTACTTTGGATGAATAAACTTGGCGGATCCATGCAAAGAGCCAGTGAATGTGGACAACCAGATTATTGTGGTGTATTTGGTGCACTATGTTCAGCATGTCTTTCTGGTTTTACTGCAGAACACTGTTGGGCAGGTTACAATTTAAATATATCTCGTGTTGTATTCAATAATTCAGATAAGAGTATAGACACCACTTTATCGTGTTCTGATAATTTATTTTCTACTGATACACCTATTGGATTTTCTTATTATTATAAGAAGAACAAAACCTGGGGGGATGATACTAATTGTGTGTGTAAAGAAGTGGAAGGACAACCTGATATTCTTACTGGATCTCCTTGTCCGGATTGGTCTTTGTATCTTCTTGGTGAGTTAAAAGAATCTGATTTGATTAAAACTACAGTTGGTGGTAAAACAAAATACAGTTTACAACGAGATACAATTTCTGCAGAAGATGGTTGTAAAATTCCAATTGAACAATGGGGAAAAACATGTGATACTATAGGAGCTACTCCTCAGCCTTGGGAATCGGAGTGGTGGAAATACATAGCTTTTAATTGCCTGAAACCAGTTTATAGCCAATTTAATCTTGCTGAGTTTGGAAGCAGAGAAGACATATACTTTAAATTTATGGACAAGATGTTCCGAGGCAGACATTGTGATACCGGCACAGATTTGTCTTGCTATCCACCAAACAGCTGTTTACTGTTTGGTCAATACGGTTCTTACAGTAATTGTTACTGTGATGACATATTAAATCAACCTATTCCTGTTAATTTATTTGGAGAAAGTTTAACTTTAGATATAAATGGAGTAAATACCACACAACCAAATAAATTAGAGTATAGTGTTATGAGTTATTACATTGATGAACGCACGCGTGAGAGAATTCCACAACAAAGTAGTGTTGTGTTGGACTTAGGTTACAATCCATTATTTGCATTATACCAATATAATCGAGAACAGTTTACTACAGCGATAGTTCCAGGAACACCAGACTACCCACTTCCTTTTCCTTTTGCTAACAATTCACAATATACTCAAGAATATTTTGGAGTGGTTGCAAACGCTCACATTACAGCAGGACCTGCGCTAAAAGGAGTTCCTACCATTTCTGTGGATGCTATTTGGAATAGAGACGGTTACGTAAACGAAACTGTAATGCCTTTTGGTACCATGCTTCCAAAAGTAACATCAGGAGTAGATACAACTGGTGGCAGAGAAGGTGTATTCATCAATATACGACCAAACTTAGAAAAACTTTTTAACGCAAATGGCCAACGTGGAACTATTAGTGAGTTTAAAGCTGAGGCTTGGTTGTTAAAGACAGATTTTACCGGTGTAGATTATAAGTATGAGGATAGCATTGATTATGTAACGAATCCATCAGAAAATATACTTGGATTTGTGTTTAATTTTGATGGAATCGATACTCCTGTCTGGTACAAAGCAAAAGGCGCAGACACTAAAATATACAAATTTGTATTTAAATTAACCGCAAAAACGTTAATTGGATACGACTGGCAAGGACAAGAAGCGTGGAGAACCATAACTAAAATTTTTGCGTACAATCATGCATTATATTCAGATTATGGTTTTGCTCCTACAACCCAATTTAAAAATAAATTACTAGACGGCACATTAGTATCATTAGACTGCTCACAAGTACAAGTACTGTGTGATTCATTACCGAACGGTTAACATGTCAATTCAATTCAGATCAAGAATTTCTGCTCAATACAATCCACCAACTGTAATTGGTCCTTTATCTACCGGTTGGTGTTGTGGTCTTTCTAGTGTTTCTACCAGAGCTGCATGCGATGCGGCAAACGGATATTTTATATCTGGAGCTTTTGATGGAACAGACTGCCCGTCCTCTGGACTTTGTGTTAGTAAATTGATTGGTGATGTATCGGGTGCTTGTTGTTATTGGACTAAAACCAATGGTTTATACACTCAAGGATGCACTGCAGTAAACTCTCAATTAGATTGCATTAATGCAAATCAAGGAGCTGCAGAAAATTTAGGTTATTCTTTCTATCCCGGAGAAACTTGTGTTTTTGATGGTGGTAATATACAATGCAATTCTGTTAATATTTCTGCTAGTGATGTATCTGATAATTGCAATCCTAACGACTACACTAATTGCTATAACTCAAATAATTCGATAGGAAATTGTTGTACACAAAACAATGATGGAACTATTGATTGTTCAATAAAATCTAAGAAAAATTGTTTTGGTTATTGGTCGGCTCCAAATAAAACTATTCAATCGTGTTTAGATCTTAATCCATGTTCTGGTGTTTATTTTGCAGGACTCAGTGGAGCAAAAACTCCAGCCAGAGCTTCTTTAAGCACCATAATATCTTCCACAAATCCTATAGAAACGTTACCAGCAGTAGGATCATTATATCAGGGTGGTTTATACGTTGGAGTATTTCAACCAGGATCTCCGGTAAATTCGTTGGGCAGTGAAGTATACGGAAACAGAACAACAGGAACTGCTGGAAATTATCGTGCAAGAGGAAATAGTCCTGGCACTAAAGAAAAGTCTTGGATACTGATTGCAAGTGTATCAGACTTTACAGATTTTCCGTACAACGTGGAAAACGAACCAACCAGTACACTAACAACATCAAGTTACGATGGTTTATACAACACTTACGACACAACAATATCTGAAAACAATACACTGTTGTCTCAGATTAAACAGTATAAGATTAATGGTTTCTCTGACTGGTATCTTCCCAGTCAAGACGAACTAGCACTATACTTTAAAAATATTTCGTTTGGTTATGAAACTTCTGGATTCTTTGGTTTAACTAAAGAACAGTACATGACTTCCACCGTATTCTCTTTAAATGGTGTTCAGGAGTTTAGTGGAAAAACTTTTGTGGTTGCTCAAATGGCAAATACTGAAGAAAATTACGGAAAAACAAATATGGTGTACAGAGGAAAGACCATAGGTGTAAGATTATTCCGAAGAATTTATTTGGATTCATGATATATAATTATAGGAGTTTATATTATGGGATGTGGATGCAATAAAAATAATCAAAATAATCCTGAGTTTCGTCAAGAAGGAAATCCAGAACAAGCTAAAACTATTTTGTCCCAAAAAATGGGCATGATTCAAAGTTTTGCTACTGCTTTAACTTCCCGAGGACTTGCTGGCCATAAAGTAAATAAAGCAACCAAACAATTAAGAGTACTTAGTTGTTTTGGCAATAAACATTTAGGTGGCGAATTACCGCCATGTGAGCACCTAAAGGAAAGCACTACTCCCGGAAAGCATTTCTGTGGTGGTTGCGGTTGTGGTGATAAACCAATGACTTGGTTGACTTCTAACGGTGAAGAGTACAGCAAATTAGATTATCCAAAACTAAATTGTCCTTTAAATATGCCTGGATTTACTAATTATCAACCAAGCAAGCCAGACGAGGCCAATGAACCAATCACAAGACGATATTACATTGAAAATATTGATTATAATCAAGTTGCAGGCATTCCAGTAACTCTTCCAGAAAACAAGCAAGAACCACCAGCAACTCCCCAGTCTTAAATTTCAATTTGCCATAAATACTTTTAAGGAAGTACAATGGCAGCACCAAATTCAAGACAAACCATAATCGAATACGCTTATAGACAATTAGGATCACCGGTTATTGATATAAACGTAGATTGGGAACAAGCAGAAGATCGTCTGGATGACGCTTTGCAATACTTTACTGAACGCCATTTTGATGGTGTTGAGAAAGTATTTTTTAAATATCAATTAACTCAAACCGATATTAATAACCGATACATCAATACTGAAGACATCCTTTCTCCAAACGAAGTAGACGGACCTACTGGAAAGGAAATTGTTTCTATAATTAAGGTAATGCAATTTGGTCCATTTACCAATATCAACATGTTTGATGTGCGATACCAACTAGCACTAACCGACTACTTTGGTATTAACAGAAATCTTAGTGGTGTAAACTCTATGGGTCTTGCTTCATACGACTCAACAAAACGGTATATTCAGTTGATCCAAGACATGTTTCAACCAGAAAAAACTGTAGTATTCAGTAAGGTAACCAACAGATTGTACTTAGAAATGAATTGGGGCCAAGAAACAAAAGTTGGTGACTTTATTTGTATCTGGGCGTACGCCGCACTTAATCCAGAAAAATACACCGAGATGTTCAATGATCGTTACCTTAAACGATATTTGACTGCTTTAATCAAGCGTCAATGGGGTGCAAATATGGCTAAATTTGATGGTGTGGCATTGCCTGGTGGTGTGGTGATGCGCGGTGGACAAATTTATCAGGAAGCTATTAATGAAATAGCAGCAATTGAACAACAAATGCAAAACGAATACGAATTACCAGTAAACTTTATGACAGGTTAAAATGGCAACTAATCCATATTTCAAAGATTATTCTGGTGAGCAAGATATTACAGAAGATCTAACCATCGAAATCATTAAAACGATGGGTAGAGAGATGTACTATATTCCAAGAAATATGGTGGAATTAGATAAAATTTTTGGTGAAGGAAAGCGAGTTAATTATAAAGATTCAGTTCCTATTGAAATGTATATTGATTCTGTTTCTGGATTTCAAGGACAAGGTGATATTGCCAGTAAATTTGGCATTGAAATTAAAGATAATATATTTTTAACTGTTTCAAAGAAAAGATTCATGCAGGAAATACAAACTAGATTTTCTGTAATAACCAGACCAAGAGAAGGCGATCTTATTTATTTTCCTCTTTCTAAATCTTTGTTTGAAATTAACTTTGTGGAACATGAAAATCCTTTTTATGAGCTAGGAAAATTATACTCTTATCGTTTAACCTGTGAACTGTTCACATACGATCAAGAAGGAGTTACCACTGGAACTACCGATATCGATGCAGTTCAACCGGAAAGCAGACAATACACATATCAATTTGTTACAGGAAATGATATTACAGGTATAACTACAACTAATTATTATGCAGGAGAATTTGTTTATCAAGTTGCTGGATTTACCGGCAATAATGCTCTGGAAGAAGACGCAACCGGTTCTGGTGTTATTGCAATGAAACCAGCAGGTCTGACAGGTATAATAGAACTGATTAATATAACAGGAACTATTAGTACAGGAGAAACCTTAAAGGGTGTAGACAGCGGTTTAGAGTGTTACGTATTAAGCAATACAGGTCAAACCACAAACATTGTGTTGAATAACAGTGAAGATAGAACTCCGGCAGGAGATAATGATGAAATTGAAACAGAAGCAGCTAAATTAGATTTAATTAATTTTAGCGAAATAGATCCATTTTCTGAGGGTAATTACTAATGTTTTCGCATTTTAAAAACGATTCAATAAGAAAATTAGTAATTGGTTTTGGTAGTTTATTTAACGGTATTCAACTAGAACAAAAAGACGAAAACAATAATGAACGATTATTTACCGTTCCTCTTTCTTACGCCAATAAAGAAAAGTTTGTTAAGCGTTTAACAGAACCTAGTTCGATAAGTGATAAAACACGTATTGAAATTTCTTTACCTAGAATGTCTTTTGAGCTTTTAGGTTTTGTTTATGATCCAACAAGAAGATTAAATAAAACAAACAAAAAAGTTTGTACTTCTGGTAGCAATGCAACATATATTTATTCTGAAGTGCCGTATAATTTTGTGTTTGGATTTAATGTGTTTACAAGAAATTTAGAAGAAAATTTTCAAATAATGGAACAAATATTACCGTATTTTGGACCAGAGTTTGTAATTTCTTTAAATATGAATTCTATGCAACAGGGAGTAAAAATTCCAATTTCTTTAAACACAACTACACTAACACAAGAATATGAAGGCGATTTTAGCACAAGACGGTTTATTGTTAGTTCTTATCAATTTATTGCAAAATCGTACGTTTACGGCGAAATTAAGAGTAATATTCCTGTAATTGATACTGTCAATTATCAAGCTTTGAATTTTAATATATCAGGAATAACTTATGATTCGTTTGGTTTAACTGGATAAATAATTATATGGAACCTACTGATATTATATCAAAAACTCTAGGAATAGAGTTTAATGCGCCCGAACCTATAAAAATAATAAAGCCTGAAACTAGTATAGCTGGCACTAGTTTAGATGTAGACTTTAATTATGTTCGAGACAACATCAAAGGACTTATTGATAACGGTTCTTGTGCAGTGGATGAGATCCTTAAAGTTGCAAAGGCTGGTGATTCACCAAGAGCGTATGAAGTTCTTGGACAGTTATTAAAGACGGTCTCGGAGATGAATAAAGATTTGATTGATCTATATCAAAAGTCTAAAGCAATCAAAAAAGAAGAAATTAAAGTTAACCACACCACCAACAATTCAATTTACGTTGGTTCCACTAGTGAGCTGCAAGATTTAATAAACAAAGACCGCAGCAGAAACAAGGCTCTAGACAGCCAGAAATTTTTAGACGATGGGGTATAAAAAGAAGTCAGGTTATCTTGGTAATCCTAATCTGAAAGAGATTGGTGTTACCATTGAATTTACCAAAGAACAAGTTGAAGAGTATATCAAGTGTGCTAATGATCCGGTGTATTTTATTAAAAAATACATCAAGATTGTAACCACCGATAAAGGTCTTGAGTCTTTTGGGTTGTATGATTATCAGGAAGATATTGTTAGAACAATCCAAGATAATCGCTTTGTTATTGCCAAGCTGCCTCGACAGACCGGTAAAACCACAACCACAGTTGCGTGGATGGTTCATTATCTTATATTCAATCAAAACGTAAATATAGCAATTCTTGCCAACAAGATGAAGACTGCTATGGAAATTATGAAGCGGTTGAAAGAAGCTTACGAGTATCTTCCAAAATGGCTTCAACACGGCGTTGTCGAGTGGAACAAGACTTCTATTCAGTTAGAAAATGGATCTCGTGTACTGGCTTCTGCCACCTCTGCTTCTGCTGTCCGTGGTGGTTCGTATAACGTAATCTTCATGGACGAGTTTGCTCACGTTCCAGCCAATATTGCGGATGAGTTTTTCAGCTCGGTATATCCAACTATTACATCCGGTCAAACCACTAAAGTTATCATAGTATCGACCCCAAACGGTTTAAACATGTTTTACAACCTGTGGCAGGGAGCGTCTAGAAAGACCGGAGAAGAAGGTAAGAACGAATACGTTCCAGTGGAAGTGCATTGGAGCCAAGTTCCTTTGTATCCGGGTGGTCCTCTTCGTGATCAAAAATGGAAAGAAAGAACCATCAAACAGTTGGGTGGTGGTTCTGGTGGTGAACAAAAGTTTAAGAGCGAATACGATTGTGATTTTATTGGATCGTCCAACACACTCATTTCTACCGCTAAACTTCACACTCTGGTATCAAAGTCTCCACAAACTAAAACAAGTGAAGGTCTTACTGTTTATGAAGAACCAAAACAAAACAGGGCCTATGTTATAACTGTAGATACGTCTAGAGGTCAGGGTAAAGATTACAGTGCTGCTGTTGTGTTTGATATCACTGAGGCTCCGTATCGAATAGTAGCAAAATACAGAAATAACATAATATCGCCCATGCTTTACCCAACCATATTGGCTGCGTTGGGTAGAAAATACAACACTGCATACATGCTGGTAGAAGTAAATGATATTGGTGGACAGGTTGCAGACATTTTGCATTACGATCTAGAATACGATAATCTACTGACCAGCATGAATAAAGGTAGAAGTGGCATGGTACTTAACGGTGGGTTTGGTAAAGGCGAAACCTTATTAGGTGTTAGAACTACTGCTGTTGTTAAAAAATTAGGATGTTCCATACTGAAGAGCCTGATAGAACAAGACAAGCTATTAATTCAAGACGAAGAAACAATAAAAGAACTGCTGTCGTTTATTGCAAAGTGGAACAGTTTTTCAGCGGATGATGGGCATACAGACGATTTAGTTATGTGTTTAGTTTTATTTTCTTGGGTTACTAAACAACCGTATTTTAAAGAAATTACCAATATTGACATCAGAAAAGAGTTATTTGAAGGTGAAATTAAAAAAATAGAAGAAGACGACTGGTTTAGTTTTGGGTTTATTTCAGGTATGGATGAAGACCCAATCATAGAAAATAAGCCGTCTGACGACCAAGACAACTGGATTAAGGCTTAACTCTCCAAAAATATAAATAAATACGAAAAGTAAAAATATTTTAGGAGAAAAAATGTCAGTATTTACCACACAAACCAACAATTTTACTTCTACTATTACCGGTGAAGGACCTTCTCCTTTAGTTGCAGGCGTTGTTTCTTTCAATGGTTTAGTCAATTTATTCGGCACAACCGGAACTAATGGAACTTCCGAAACAGAAATTGGTTTAATGGGTGTATCTAGTGTTAATGAATGGTTTAGCCGTCTTTACTCTAGAAATGTAGGTTTGTCTGGTCCTACCGGTTCTTGGGCTGGCGAGTGGTGGTCGGTACACAATTATTTACAATACGGTGGTATTTGTTTCATAGGAGCAACTGGTTCTACCGGTGATTATTACAACGCAACCGGCGTTTTAGGTATTACAAACACCCCAATACACAATAAATCTCTTGCTAGAATTGATGTTGTTTTTGAAGCTGGAAATACTTTCTCTGCTGGTGCTGCCGTGAATGCCGCAATGACTAGAAAAGATTGTGTAGCCATTGTTGGTAACTACAAAAGAATTACAGGCATTCCATTAACCACAACATACGCAAATCAACAAGCAGACTTTGGTGTTACTTTTACCAGCGAAAATGTTGTGTATGTTGCTGGTAGAAAGAAATTTACTGCAGGTGTTGGCACAACAGTTAATATTTTAGAAGCAGATTTAAGCCCAGATGTTGCTGGTTGTGTGGCAAGATGTGCCAGAGACGTAAATATTTGGACTTCTCCAGCAGGAAAAACTAGAGGCCGTATTTTAGGCGTTGTTGCAATGCAACAAAACTTCAGTGAAACTGATGTGTCTTATCTGAATGCGGGAGACGTAAATCCCGTAACAGTGTTCCCAGGAGAAGGCACTTTCTTGATGGGCAATAATACTTCATTTACAGGTTCTGGTTATTTGACCAAGATAAATGGCATTTTATTGGTTGCATATTTAAGAAAGCAACTAACATCGGTTGCACAAACATTCTTATTTGAAATCAATGATACAAGAACCAGACAACGAGTTGTGGCCGCTTTAAGTCCTGTTTTAGAAGGAGTAAAAACAGGAAATGGAATTTCTGATTACCGAATAGTTTGTGATGAAACAAACAATACTGCTGCTACTATTGCAGATAATAAATTAGTAATTGATGTTTATATTAATCCGTACAACACAGCAGAAACATTAGTCATTACAATTATCAACACAAATACCTCTGAAGCATTCACAGGTTAAGGAAAAATAAATGCCTAGCCATTCAATAACAGATTTTATCAACGGGTTTGGTGGTGGACACCGAATTAATAGATTTAAAGTAACAGGCAGTATTCCAACTATTAATGGTGATGGGCTGCGTGTTGGAAGCACTACTTTTAATTCGCCTTCTTTAAACACTGATATTACTGATTTTCATGTTAGAGCTGCTTCTCTACCGACATCACAATTAGGTGTTATTCCTATAAATTTTAGAGGAAGAACCGTAAATTATCCAGGAGATAGAATATATCAACCTTGGAATATAGTGATAATTGATGACAATAAAATATCAGATAAATCAAAAGATAAAATATCATTATATCGAGCATTTCATGAATGGCACGAAAGAATAAACAGCCACGCAAACAACATTTCAACATATGAAGCTGCTAATAATACAGATCCAAGCCAACATTTTGCTGGTGGATCAAATGTATTAGGAAAAACAACTCCAGCGTGGACTATAGAGCAACTAGATACTAATGGAGCCAACACAATAAGAAAGTTTGAATTGTGGAATTGTTGGCCGGTTGCTGTTGGTCCTGTTGAGTTGGATATGAGTCAAGATAATGTGTTATCAACATTTGCTGTAACTATGGTGTTCAGCCACTTAAAATTTGATTTTACTACTAGAAGTACGACATTTATTTAATAGGTGAATTTATATGGAATTAGAACTATTTGGTTTTAGTATAGGCAAAAAGAAACAACAAGAAACTGTCGAGAATCGTGATGTAATCACTCCCGATTCTTATGATGGTTCTTATGTGCTAGAAACCGGTGGTGTTTTTGGTACATACGTTGATTTCTCTGGTGCAATTCGTGATGAAAATCAGATGGTTCAACACTATCGTTCAATGGCTCTTTATCCAGAAGTGGATGCTGCTATTGAAGATATTGTGAACGAAGCTGTAGTTTTAGATCAAGACAGAAAACCAGTAAAATTAAATTTAGATCACGTAAATCTATCAGACACCATCAAAACAAAGATGTACTCTGAGTTTAATCATATACTAAAACTATTAGACTTTTCAAATCGAGCTGGCGACATTTTTCGTCGGTGGTATATTGACTCCAAGATTTTTTATTATAAGAAAGTAGATAAAAACGATCTACGAAAAGGTATTCTTGAACTGATTCCTATTGATCCAGTAAAGATTAAAAAGATCAGAAAGATTGAAAAGGATAAAGGATATTACGGAGGAATTGGGCCATTTTCTCCAGTCAAGAGTATTCAAGAGTATTACGTTTACACCGACACAGATAAAGATGCAGCATTTCCAACATCAGGTACTGGTTGGAAGATAGCACCAGATACGGTTGCTTACGCTCACTCTGGTATTATTGATTCAGCAACCAAGCGCGTTGTTGGTTACCTACAAAAAGCTGTTCGTCCTTTAAATCTGCTAAGACAAATTGAAGACGCTGTTGCCATCTACCGAATTTCTCGTGCACCAGAACGTCGTATTTTCTATGTGGACGTTGGTAATCTACCAAAGCAAAAAGCTGAACAGTATCTACGTGAATTGATGAATCGATACCGTAACAAGATTCAATACGATCCTGCTACCGGTCAAATTCGTGATGAGCGTAACCATATGAGCATGCTTGAAGATTTTTGGATGCCTCGCCGTGAAGGTGGGCGTGGCACAGAAATCAGCACTCTAGACGGTGGCCAAAACCTTGGTCAGATGGAAGACGTTCTGTACCTGCAACAAAAACTGTTCAGAGCATTAGGCGTTCCACTTTCCAGAATGATGGGCGAAAGTGGTTTCAACATGGGTCGATCTGCTGAAATCACCCGAGATGAAGTCAGATTTAATAAATTTATTGATCGTCTACGCCACCGTTTCTGCACCATATTCTTAGACATTCTAAAAACTCAAGTGATCCTTAAGGGAATTATGAGTGAGGAAGACTGGAACAGAATCAATCAAGACATTACTTTCAAATTCAATAACGATTCTTACTTTACTGAATTAAAAAATAATGATATCTTGAGAGAACGATTAGACATTATTGCTGCAGTAACTCCTTACATTGGTAGATTCTTCTCTGGTGAATACATCAGAAAGAATTTCTTAAAGCAGTCTGAAGAAGAAATTTTAGAAATTGATGCTCAAATAAACAGAGAAATGCAAAAACAATTAGAAGCCCAAGAGATGCAGGCGTATCAACAAATGATGTCTGGTGAATCGCCAGAAGAAGAACAAGCTCCAGAAGAGGAAGCACCACAATGAGCATCCCAGAAAAGTTGGTAACCATGATTCTTAGAGGCCATGCAGACAAATTTAAAGCAATTCTGCAAGAAGAATTACAACATCGAGCTTCTGTTATCATGGAAGAAATTTATCGTATTGAAACCGGTAAATTATTAGAGAGTGCGGAACAGGTAGCACCACCAGCTGTCGTTTCCACACTAAAACCAACTCCAGTTTTTGTAAAATTCTTACCAGAAAGTGCTTATAAACTAAGAGACGGAAATATTGGTATTCTAAGCCCAGTGGAACGAGAAATGGTAGGTAAACTACACGAAAGTCTAAATAATGATAACAAAGAACGAATGGTAAAATTACTCTCAGAATCTCAAGAATCCTTCAACAGAATCTTGAAATTAGCAAAAGCTCAAAATAAAAAGTAAGGAAAATTATGGAAAACAGTCAAAACCTACAATCATTCATAAATTTAGTTGTTAATGAGAATCTGGCACAAGCCAAAGAAGTTCTCAATAACCAATTAAATCAAAAACTCGCTGATGCTTTAGAAAGAAAGTTTGAAGAATTTGCTCCCAGCATTTTTGAAGCATTAGATCCTGTCGGCAAAGAAGACGAAGACGTTAACAACGACGGCAAAGTTGACAGCACTGACAAGTACCTAAAGAACCGTCGTGACGCTATCGGTAAGGCTATTGAAGGAGAAGACGATGATGAAGCCGAGGACGAGGAGCAATCTGAGGAAGAAGAAGAAGGTGGGTCCGAAAAAGAAGAAGACGAGGAAGCAGATCAGGACTCAGAAGAAGTTGACGAAGATTCAGAAGAAAAGAAAGACTGAAATCAATGAAACTAATAACCGAGACAGTTGAACAAGTAGAGTTTTTAACCGAAGCAGCTGCTGACGGTGGCAAAAATTATTTCATTGAAGGTACTTTCATGCAAGCTGATACCCTCAATCGAAACAAAAGAATGTACCCAAAGCACATTCTGTTAAATGAAGTTAATCGTTACACCAAAGAGTTTGTAAATAATAGCCGTGCTTTTGGTGAATTAAACCATCCAGCAGGCCCTACAGTAAATCTGGATCGAGTTGCTATCATTATTAAAGAGTTTAAATGTGATGGTTCAGACGTTTACGGTAAAGCTAAAGTAATGAGTACTCCCATGGGTGAGATTGTTAAAAATCTTATCAATGAAGGTGCTCGTCTTGGAGTTTCAACTCGTGGTATGGGTTCATTAAAAGCCAAAAACGGATACAACGAAGTTCAACCTGACTTCATGCTTTCCGCTGTAGACATTGTTGCAGATCCTTCAGCTCCTAATGCGTTTGTAAACGGCATCATGGAAGGCAAAGAATGGATCTGGGATAACGGCATGTTAGTTGAACGTCAAATTAAAGAATACCACCGAGAACTTTCCAGAGCGTCTGCTAGACAACTAGAGTCTAAAGGTATCAGATTGTTTGAAGACTTCCTAAACAAATTAAAATAACCAAAATGAATCAGTATAATTTAAAATTTAAACCAGGAACTCTTAAGAGTTTATTAGAACAAGCCAGCGGAGCCGGTGGTGGTGCCGGTAGTGGCGGTGGCATGGGAGCCGGTGGTGGAATCAATCAAACACATACTGGTGGTATCACTCTTCCAGATCCCCTTGGCAATACCGCATGGGATAAAGTTAAAAATGTAGCTGGACAACTTGGATATGTTAGTAAAGCGGCAACTGCATCTGCTTTAATGGGCACTCCTCCAAAAGAAGTAACAGCAGCAACAACAGGTAGATTAGGTGGTCTAGGATTTTCTAACCAAGGTATTGAAGATCGTATGAAATACTATAAAGCTGCTATTGGTGGAATAAATCCACTACAAACCGCAGCTAATGCAGCAGGCATGCTTGCTGGAACTATTGGAAACTTACCAGGTGGTTCGGTATTAGCTCAACCTTTTGTTGCAGGTGCTAATTTAGCCCAACAGTGGGCCAATGCAACCACAGAAGAACCAGCTAAACTAATGACTGCTGCTTTGTATGATCCTCGTTCATTGGGAAGAATGAAATAAAAACGTTAAAACTTAGTAAATTATAAATAAACAAGTATTAGGAAAAAATAAAATGAAAAAGACACAACAACAACGACCTGTAGTTCACGACACAACCGGTAAAGGCACTTTTGACACCACTGGAAAGGGTGCTTTCCTTGGTACACTAGACACCAGTTCTATGGAAGGACTCGCTCAACGTAATCAAATGAGCCTTCGTCCAGGTGGTTCACAATTTGCAGGTGATGCCAGCAAACTAAAGCATGAAACGAAAGACAAGGCTAACGCCCAGGCCACCACTTCTGGTGTAGACGTACCAGACACTGAACATGCTGGTCAAGATATTATTCCAGATAATGTTCAAGAGCATCTAAACGCTCTATTCGGTGGAGAGAATCTATCCGAAGAGTTCATGAACAAGGCAACCGTAGTATTTGAAGCCGTCATCAACGAGAGAACAACCGCTATCCGCGAGCAAGTTCTTCGTGAGAGTGCTGCTATCATTGAAGAAGAAGTCAGCAAGACTGTAAACGAACTAGCTACCCGTCTAGACGAGTACCTAAGCTACGTGGTGGAAGAATGGGTCAAGGAGAACAAGCTTGCTGTAGAGTCCGGTATTCGTACCGAGATCGCTGAAAGCTTTATCGGTGGCCTAAAGAGTCTGTTTGAAACCCACTACATCGAAGTTCCAGAAAAGAAGCATGACATTCTAGAAGATCTGTTCAACGAAAACAGCCAACTAGAAGACGCACTAAACGAGCAAATCAAGGCTAATGTAGATCTCAACAAAGAGATTGCTGCTGGTCGTGCTCGCGCCATCTTCCTAGAAACTGTTGCTGATCTATCTCAAGTAGACGCTGAGAGACTTGCTTCTCTAGCTGAAAGCGTAGAATTCAACAGCCCAGAAGATTTCCAAAACAAGCTCACTATTCTCAAGGAAAATTATCTTAAGGCCGCACCCGTAGCTGCCCAAGAAATGGAAACACTTACAGAACAAAGCAACGTTGCAGTAGCATCTGAAGGCCCAATGTCTGTATATGTGAATGCACTGTCACGTCAAGCCAAAACTTACTAAAATATAAATAACTTTAAATCAAGGAGAAACTTAAAATGTCAATGGACTTTAACAACACAACCCCCTACGATACACTCGTAGAAAAATGGAACCCTCTACTAAATCACGAGGCTATTCCAGAGATTCAAGATTCGTACAAGAAGAAGGTCACTGCCCAACTACTAGAAAACCAAGAGAAGGCTCTTCGTGAACAATACCTCACCGAAGCTCCTGTCAACTTTATGAACGGTAACCCAGCTACCGGTCAAGTAGGCGTCGCTTCAGGCGGTATCGCAGGTTACGACCCAATTCTAATCAGCCTAGTTCGTCGTAGCATGCCAAACCTCATGGCTTACGATCTAGCTGGCGTTCAACCAATGAGTGCACCAACCGGCCTAATCTTCGCCATGCGTTCACGCTACACCAAGCAAGGTCCTCTAGGTACCCCAGGTGGTGGTGCTAACGGCGTAGGTGCTGAAGCTCTCTTCCAAGAAGCTTGGGCTCAATTCGGTGGTTCAGGTAACACCTCTGCTGGTGCTTCAACTGCTGCTGCAGGCGGTATTGATCCAGTCGGCACAACCGGTGGTGATGCCAGATCAATTCGCGGCACAACCTTCGACATGAACGCTTTCCGTGGTCTACTAACTTCATCAAGTGAAGCTTTAGGCGAAGGCGGAACTGCTAAGACTTTCAATGAAATGGCATTCACCATTGAACGTCTAGCTGTAGAAGCCAAGACTCGTGCTCTAAAGGCTGAGTACACCACTGAGCTAGCACAAGATCTCAAGGCTGTTCACGGTCTTGACGCTGAGAGCGAACTTGCTAACATTCTTAGCACCGAAATTCTCAACGAAATCAACCGCGAGCTAATCTACACTCTATACCGTACTGCCAAGACTGGTGCTACCCAAAAGGACATCACCACTGCTGGTACCTACGATCTGAACACCGACTCTGACGGTCGTTGGAGTGCAGAACGCTTCCGTGGTCTCATGTTCCAAATCGAGCGCGAAGCCAACACCATCGCCAAGGAAACTCGCCGTGGCAAGGGTAACTTCGTAGTTTGCTCAAGCGACGTAGCTTCGGCTCTCGCCATGGGTGGCTTCCTAAACCTCACCCCAGCTCTACAAACCCAACTAGAAGTTGACGACACCGGCAACACCTTTGCTGGTGTCCTAAACGGCAAGTTCAAGGTCTATATTGATCCATACGCTCAATTAGGCTCAGACTTCGCTCTAGTAGGCTATCGTGGCGCAAGCCCATACGACGCTGGCGTATTCTACTGCCCATACGTTCCGCTACAAATGGTAAGAGCTGTTGATACCGCTACTTTCCAACCCAAGATTGGCTTCAAGACTCGTTACGGCATGGTTGCTAACCCATTCGCTGACGTTACCGACATTAATACTCTCGGCAACGCAACAATTGGTAACCAATACTACCGTATCTTCAAGGTAAGCAATCTCCACGGTAACACTGGTTTCGGTCTCTGATCTAAACCTTAACTAAAACTAACGCTAAGGGCTCCCCCTAAAAAGGGAGCCCTTTTCGTTTACATAAATATTAATATGACATCAGCATGTAATGACGCCAGTAATCCATTACTAATAAATTATTTTCAATTTGTAATGGATCGAGTTCCCAACTTGGTTTACTTTTGCCAAAGTGCAAATCTACCAGGTATTGGATTTGGTGTTGTGGATCAGCCAACAACTTTAGGCCATCCAGTTAAAGTTCCAACCGGAGCTTTTCGTTTTGAGGATTTAGAATTAACTTTTCGTGTAGACGAAAATTTAAACAATTGGATAGAACTTCAAAATTGGATTGCTACTGCTGGTAACTATTATGATGATTCTAATACTTTGCCGTATTATTCTGATACACCCGGTCAATTGATCAAAACAACAGACGCAACTCTGTTAATTACAAACAGTTCGTATCAACCTAAAATTAAAGTACACTTTAAACACGTATTTCCACAATACGTAAGTGGAATTAATTTTGTGGTAAACGCTCCAGTTTCTACCGAAGCAATTGCCACAGTTAAGTTTGCACACACAGGATATACTATAGAACGACTTGAAACTCCGTAATTTTGGTGTATAATAATATTATGAACCTAGATGAATTAAAAATAATGATTAAAAAGGATCTGGATATTGATCAAACTGCTCTTGATGTAGAGTCTTCCAGAACTCCTCAACTTCACAACAAATATTTGGTAATGTTTATGGATGAAAAGTTAAAGCTAAAACGAATGAACAATGAGCTGTCTGTTCTTCGTAGAAATAAATGGCTTTACTATACTGGTCGAATGAGTCAAGAAGAGTTGACTCAGTTTGGTTGGGAGCCGTTTGAATTAAATATTTTAAAGACTGAAGCCGATGATATGATTGAATCGGATGCAGACTACATCAAGGCTTCTGAAAAGGTTAACTTTCAGGAAGAAAAAGTTAATTATCTGGAGAGTGTAATTAAAATTGTACAAAATCGTCAATGGCAAATCAGAGCCATGATTGACTGGTTGAAGTTTACCCAAGGAGTTTGATTGGCAGATATACGTATCACACAACCTGATGCTGTCGATTTAAAGGTCGAGTGTGATCGTTCTTTAGCCAGAGAACTAAACGGTTATTTTACGTTTACTGTTCCAAATTTTCAATACACCCCAGCTTTTAAAAAGCGTCTTTGGGATGGAAAAATTCGTCTTTTTAATCTGTACACCCAGACTATTTACGCAGGTCTCACAGACCTTGTAATTAAGTTTGCCAAAGATCGTGGGTATACTTGGGAGCATGTTCCGGTTCCATACGATACCCCGAAGCCAGAAGAAGTCAAGCAATTCATTCAAAGTTTGCCACTCAGTGCAGGCGGTAAACCCATCCAACCTTACGATTACCAGGTAGAGGCCGTCCAACACGCTCTGAATCGATCCAGAGCCCTCCTAGTGTCTCCTACAGGCTCTGGTAAGTCCATGATGATCTACCTACTGTGCCGTTGGATGTTAGATAAGAACCCAACAGGAAAGCTACTCATAATTGTTCCAACCACCAGTCTGGTTGCTCAGATGTTGGCAGATTTTCGGGATTATTCTAAACAAGACTCGTGGAAGGCAGATCGAAACATCCATACAGTAATGTCTGGAAAAGATAAAACTTCCACCAAACGAATAATTATTTCTACTTGGCAAAGTATTTACAATCAGCCGTTCACCTACTTTGACGATTTTATGGGAGTGTTTGGGGACGAGTGCCATTTATTCAAAGCCAAATCTCTTGCGTCCATCATGAGCAAAGCTAAAAAAACCAAATACCGTATAGGTACAACCGGTACTTTGGACGGCACACAAACCCACAAACTGGTTATTGAAGGATTGTTTGGACCAACATACCACACAACCACAACCAAAAAATTAATTGATCAAGACTTACTTTCACAAATTAATATTGATTGCTTACAACTTCAGTACTCTCCAGAAGACATTCAAACAACAAAAAAGATGACTTACGTGGACGAGATTCGTTGGGTTGTAAGTAATTCCAGACGCAATCAATTTATTAAAAACCTGTGTAGTAAGCTGACAGGCAATACTTTAGTTCTTTTTAACTTTGTGGAACTGCAAGGAAAGCCATTACACGAAATACTACAAAAAGATTCCACAAAACCGGTTTACTTTATTCACGGTCAAACTGAAGTAGACGAACGCGAACAAATTCGTAAAGCGGTAGATAAAGGATCAGATTCGATATTGTTAGCTTCTTACGGAACTTGTAGTACTGGTATCAATATTAAAAATATTCACAACGTAGTTTTTGCTTCTCCATCTAAATCTATAATTCGTGTTTTACAGTCTATTGGTCGTGGATTGCGAAGAAGTGATACTAAACAACAAATGAAATTATTTGATATTGCAGACGATCTGCGTTACAAGAGCTACACTAATCACGGAATGAACCATCTTGGTGCCAGACTAAAAATATATACTAATGAGAGATTTCCGTACAAGTTAATTTCTATTCAGTTACCAAAGGAGTCCAATGAGAAAAACATACAAGATACTCAAAATGAAATCGGGTGAAGAAATTATTGCAGACGTTCGTAAAACTAAAGACGGCCAACTTCGTCTTCACCGACCCATGGTTTTTAAGAGTATGGTTTCTTCTGATTTATTCGGAGGCATGCGAGAAATCTTTATGTTAAAAAATTGGTTGATTCTTTCATCTGAAGTAAAAACACTCATTTCACCAGATACGGTAAATGCAATTTTAGAACCAACAAAAGAAGCAAGTAATTTATACGATGCAGAAAAGATTAAAGAAGATTTTCGTTTTAATGGTGTGAAAGCAAAACGGAAAGAACCACTTTTACCTCCTCCAAATTTACCTGAAATAAAGGATCAATCTGATAGCTTTTTAGACAATCTTCAGAAGAAATTAGAGGATATGATGACTAATTTAAACGATCCTGTTGAAAATGAATCTAGCTTAAAAGATCTTGCAAAACCTCGTTTTGATGATAAAATGATATTCATGAACATGGTCTTTTCTCCCGAAGTTATCGTTGAACTTCTTCGCTCAGGAATACTTGATCGAAAAGATTTTGGTGAAATGATTAATGAAATAACCGATGAAAATGGTGAGGGCATGAACCCTAACAAATTCACCGGTGACAAGAAGGAAAATAAAAATTTGGGTAATGAGTGGACGGATTGGAATGCTGATCCGTCTTCTGAGGACTACAAGTAACTAATATTCCTTTTTTACTCAGACAATATATTATATCAGGAAATTTATAGCATGTCAAGTGGAAAACCTAAAAAAGATAAATTAAAAATAAAAACAGATAAAACAATAGAAAAGAAATTAGAAAAACAATTAAATAACGATCATTACGTAGACAATAAACAATTTCTACTAGAAATGATTAAGTGGAAAAAAGAAATAAGAGAAGCTGAAGACAGTGGAGACGATAAGCCCCCGGTTTCCGAATATATCGGAAGTTGCTTCTTAAAGATCGCAGAACGATTATGTTCAAAATCCAATTTTATGAATTATCCGTATAAGGATGAAATGATTGGAGATGGAATTGAAAATTGTTTAATGTACGCACACAATTTTAATCCACGCAAATCCAAAAATCCATTTTCTTATTTTACTCAAATAATCTATTATGCGTTTCTCCGTCGAATAGAAAGAGAAAAAAAGCAAGCTTATATAAAATTTAGATTGACAGAAGAGATGAATGATGGTACACTTCACAAGTGGTTTAAAGAAAATTACTTTGATAAATCTAATGAACGTGAAGCATTAACAGAACATTTTAATATTTCTGAACGAGATATTGAAAAGTATGAACCAAAGAAACGCAAGAAGCGTAGTAAAAATAAATCATGAAAATTGCAGTTATTGGTGATACGCACTTTGGGGCCAGAGGTGATTCTCCCCTATTCTTAAATCATTTTTTAAAGTTCTTTGAAGAACAGTTTTTTCCTTATCTCAAGGAACATGGTATCACTAAAGTACTTCATCTTGGTGATCTGTTTGATCGTAGAAAGTTTATTAATTTTAATACACTACATCACACTAAAAAGCGATTTGTGCAGTGGTTTGAAACTAATGGGGTAGAACTGCACTGTATTCTTGGTAATCATGATGTGTTTTATAAAAACACAAATCGTTTAAATTCACCCAAAGAAGTGCTGGGAGAATGCCATACATCGTTCCATCTTTACGAAGAACCAACAGAAGTATGTTTTAATGGTGCAACCATACTAATGGTTCCTTGGTTGAATGAAGAAAACAAAGAACAGTTTTTAAAAACAATCAAGGACAGTAAAGCAACCATTTTGGCAGGCCACTTAGAACTCAGTGGTTATGAAGTTATGCCCGGAATAAAATTTAATGAAGGCATGAGTGACAAGTTTTTAGAAAAATTTGATATGGTGCTGTCTGGGCATTTTCACAGCAAGAGTTCTAAAGGTAATGTTCATTATCTTGGTACTCAATATCAGATGACTAGTATCGATACTAATGAGGTAAAGGGATTTCACGTTTTAGACACAGAAACCCGAGAATTGCAGTTCATTCAAAATCCTATGAAGATGTTTCATAATGTGGAGTGGAGAAACGGAACGCTGATTGAAGGATTTGATCCTGCACGATACAAGGGAACTTACGTCAAGGTTTTGGTGTACGAAAAGAAAAGCGAAACCAAGTTTGATCAGTTCTTGGACAGTCTTTACGCAGCAGAACCTGCCAGTGTTAGTATCATTGAAGATCTGAGTGATCGTGTTCGTGAAGAAGGTGAAGTGGATATTTCTGAAGACACACTAAGCTTAATCAATAAAGAGATTGACGGTATGGAAGCAGAAAACAAAGAAGAACTGAAGAATATTGTTCGTGAACTTTATATGGAGAGTCTAGATTGATTAATTTTAAGACTGTTCGTTTTAAGAATTTTGGTTCTTTCGGTAACACATTTACTGAAATAGAACTAGGCAAGAACGCAACCACTTTGGTGTGTGGTTCAAACGGCAACGGCAAATCGTTTGCATTTCTTGATTCTATTTCTTTTGCGTTGTTCGGAAAGCCATTCCGAAACATGAATATTCCACAACTAGTCAATAGCATCAATAAAAAGAATTGTGTTGTTGAACTGGAATTCACTGTTGGAAAGACAGAATATAAGATTGTTCGTGGTCTTGCTCCAAAGATGTTTAAGATATTTAAAGATGGTGAGCTTTTAAATGAAGACGCTAAAAGTAAAGATTATCAAAACATCTTAGAAGAACAGATTATAAGTATGAACCACAAAACGTTTTCTCAGGTTGTGGTTCTTGGTTCGTCTTCATTCATTCCATTCATGCAGTTAACTCCTGCTGATCGCCGTCAAGTCATTGAAAATATTTTGGATATCGGTATCTTCTCTGAAATGAATGGCGTACTAAAAACCAAAATTGGTACTGCCAAAGGAGTAATGCAGGCTATTGAGTCTGAACTAGTGCTTGTAAACGAAAAGGTGTCTGCCACCAAAGAGATCTTAGAATCTTACCAAAAGAACACCTCAGATCGTGTTGCAG
>Ga0114976_10000063_pt1 | contig 54255 bp, 49 predicted proteins | sample S_130805_EF_Meta_FD_87319 | JGI IMG/M metagenome (GOLD analysis project Ga0114976, IMG submission 87319) | Freshwater microbial communities from Lake Simoncouche, Canada to study carbon cycling - S_130805_EF_MetaG | ecosystem: Environmental > Aquatic > Freshwater > Lake | place: Lake... | reverse complement strand
GCATCGGCGCGGCGCTGCAGGAAGGCGCCCTTGGCGGTGCCGAGCGCCTTCTGCAGCCCGGGATCGGCGAGCGCGCGCGAGGCGTTCTGCTTGAAGGCGGGCGAGGTGATGGCGACCACGGCGAAGCTCCTGTTGCGGCCAATATAGCGGCGCGCGGCGCCCTCGCCATGGCGCCTCCGGCGCTATTCGGGTTCGATCCCGGCGGCGCGGACCATGGCGGCCCAGCGCGCGAGCTCGCTCTTGATGAATTGGCCGAAGGCCTCGGGGGTCGAGGAGAAGCCCTCGAAGCCGATATCACCGAGCCGCTTCACCGTCTCGGGCCGGTCCCAGACCTTGCGGATCGCCTGGTTCAGCGTCGTGACCACCTCGGGCGGCATCCGCGCCGGCCCGACCACGCCGGCGAAGGCGACGACGTCGAAGCCGGGCAGCCCTTCCTCGCTCAGGGTCGGGACCTCCGGCACCAGCGCGCTGCGCACCTTGCTGGTCACGCCGAGCACCCGCAGCTGGCCGCCCTTCACCGCGCCCTGCGACGAGGTGACGTCGACCACCATGGAATCGACGCGGCCGGCGACCAGGTCGGTGATGGCCGGCGGCGTCGAGCGATAGGGCACATGCGTCATCGGCGCACGGCCCTGCGTGGCGATGGTCGCACTCGCCACGATGCCGGTCGAGTTGCCGGAGGCGTAGGTCAGCTTGTCCGGATTGGCGCGCGCCGCCGCGAGCAGGTCCTGCAGCGAGCGATAGGGCGAGCCCGCCGGCACCACCAGCCAGAAGGTGTAGGCGCCGGCGCGGCTGATGGCGGTGAAGTCGTTCACCGGGTCGTAGTCGATCTTCTTGCTGAGCGCCGGCGTTGCCGCATGCGGCGTGTTCGTCGTCATCATCAGCGTCAGCCCATCGGGCGCCGCGCGCGCCACCTGGCCGGCCGCCAGCGCGCCATTGGCGCCGGCGCGGTTCTCGACCAGCACCGGCTGGCCTAGCTCGGGCTCGAGCTGTGACGCCAGGATCCGGCTGATCGCATCGGTGCCGGAGCCTGCGGCGAAGGGGACCACGATCGTGACCGGCCGCGTCGGCCGCCAGCCCTGCGCCCGGGCCGGCAGGGCGGCGGCGGCAAGCGGGGCGGCGAGCAGGGCGCGGCGCGACCGGTGCATGGCGGGATCCTCGGCGTTTTGGCGCACCGTGATCCCGCCGCCCGCCGCCGGCAAGCGCTTGGCTACTCCGGCGCGACGGTCCAGCCTGGCCCGGGGTCGAAGACCGAGATGGCGGCCGCGCGCGCCGCCGTGTTCGGCCCGAGATTGGCCTGCCAGACCACGCCGTGATGGCTGGTCAAGAAGCTCGTGATGCCGGTGCTGCCCCATCGCGCCGGCCAAGCCAGCACCGCGAAGCCGCCGATCATCCGGTCGCGCACGACGTAGGAGAGCGCCCCGCCCGGCGCATGCCGTCCTTGCCCTTCCAGGATGCGGAAGAGATAGCCGTGATAGGGCTGCAGCCCCTCGCCGCGGCGATAACCGCCGGCGCTGGCGGCCGCGGCGATCGGGCCGAGCGGGCTCGGCGGCGCGCCCTCATCGGTCGGCCAGTAGAGCCCGTCGCGCTGGCCGGGCGAGGAGAAGAAGCGCCGCGCATAGGCCTGGAAGGCGCCGCTGCGCCCGGCGCCGGCGGCGTATTCCGCCTGGGCGTCGCCTATCGCGCGCAGCACCTCGATGGTGTCGAGCTCGTTGCGGCCGATGCGGCGATCGACCAGCGCCTGCACGCCGGCGGGCGCATCGAAGCGCCAGGTGCCACCGCGTTCGACCAGCGGGATCGGCAGCGGCCAGCCATCGGCGCCGATTTGCAGCACGGCGCGGCCGGGCGCGGGCCGCAGAATTTCGGCCTTCGCCGCGTAATCGGCGGCAAACTTCTCGCGCGCGGCGCGGTCGGCGACGGGATCGCCGGACCAGATCAGCGGCCGGCCGGCCTGGCCCAGCATGAGCAGCAGGCGGCGGTCGTCGAAGCTCTTCACGGCGTCGGCGAAGGCGGCGAAGCCGACCTCGGGCGAGGCGAAGCCCTCGGGCTGCGGCGCCTTTTGCGCGCGGGCCGGCTGGGCGCCGAGGGCGAGCGCGGCGCCGAGCGCCAGGGTGAATCTGCGGTTCATCGACGCCCCCTCCCGCCACCGCCGCCGCCGGCGAAGCGGCCGCCGCCACCCCCGCCGCCGGCCGCGAAGCCACCCCCGCCGCCACGCTGCGCGGCGAAGCCCCCGCCGCCCCCTCGTTGCGCCGCGAAGTTGCCGCCCCCGCCACCGCCGCCCCGGGCCGCGGCGAAGTTGCCGCCGCCGCCGCGCTGCGCGGCGATCGCGCCGGGCTGGACCTGCGGCAGCTGCCGGCTGGCCTGGCTGCGGGCGGCTGCGGCGCGTTCGGCGGCGCCGTTGCCCATGCCCTGGAAGCCGGCGGGCGCTGCCGGCCGCTGCGGCGCCGCAGGCCGCTGGGCCGCCGCCGGGCGCTGCTGCGGCGCGGCTGGCCTGTTCGCCGCCACCTTGTCGCGCGCCGCACCTGCATTCGGGCGTTCGGCGACCTTGTCGCGCGCGGCGCCGGCATTCGGCCGCTCGGTCGCGCGGTCACGGATCTGCCCGGTATCGGGCCTGGCCTGGCCGGCGCGATCCCGGATCTGCCCGGCATCCGGGCGGTTCTGGCCGAGCTGATCGCGCATGGCACCGGCATCGGGACGGTTCTGGCCGAGCTGATCGCGCATCGCGCCGGCATCCGGGCGGTTCTGGCCGGCCTGGTCGCGCAGTGCGCCGGCATTCGGGCGGGCGCGGTCGCCGAGCGCGGCGTTCAGGCCACCGCCCTGCTGCACCTGCTGGGTGCGGCCGCGGAACTGTTCGCGCGCCTCACTGCGCTGGCCGGCCTCGACGCCGCGGAAGCGCTGGTTCACCTCCTGGTTGCGGTAGGCCACACCCTGGCGGTGCGTCACGTCGTGCCGCCAGGAGGTGTTGTTGCTGGCGATCTGCTGCCGGTTGACGTTGATGTTGTTGTAGCGGTTGGCGTTGATGTTGACGTAGCCGCCGCCCCAGGAGGGCCTTCCCCAGCCCCAGAGCGAGTTCACCACCGCGACGCCGCCGGCAAAGGCCATGCCGGTCAGCAGCGCGCTGGCGATCTGCGAGCCCGGCGACGGCGGCGGGTAGTAGGTCGGCGGATAGCTGGGATAGGGCCAGGTGCCGTAGACCACGCTCGGATTGTAGACCGGCACATAGACCGTGTCCGGCTGGGCCGGGGCGATGGCATAGATCTGCTGCGGCGGCGGCACCATCGGGGCCGTGACCTGCTGCGCGACGCCGCCGGGCGGTGGCGGCGCCGGAGCGTACTGCACCTTTGTCACCACCTGCTGCGGGCCGCTGGCGAGCTTGCCGGCGGCATCGGCGCGCGCCCGCAGCGCCTGCACCGAGTTCATCACGTCGACCTGCTGCGCCAGCACCGCATCGCCCAGTTGGGTCGCCCAGTCGAGCTGATCGTTGAGCTGGTTCAGGACCTGCGGGAAGGGCACGAGGGACTTCACCGAAGGGTCCCAGGGCTGGGCTTCCAGCGCCTTGGCCAGCGCCTCGCCTTTCAGCGCGGCGTTGTTGCCCTGCTTCAGCCAACGCGCCGCCTGCACGATCTCGAGCGGATAGGTCGCGGCCATCAGCACCTGCATCAGCAGGTCGTCGGGGTAGAGCGCGATGGGGGCGAGCAGCTGCTCGAGCTGGGCCTGGGTCAGCAGCTGGGATGCGGGGGCGGTGGCGCCGGGCGGCGGCGCCTGGGCGAAGGCCGGCGGCAGGCCGGGCGCCCCGGCCAGCATGACCGTGCCGAAGCCGAGCGCGGTGAGCAGGCGCGATGCGCGGCGCAAGGGGCCGCCCTTGGGTGACCTGGCTGGCATCGGACCTCCCCTTCGCCGCGCCGGTGGCCGGCGCCGGCCGTCGGGAGAGGCTTACGCCCTTTGGCGGTGCGGCGGCAATCCGGCGTGGTCCGGTCGCCGCCTTACAATCTGTTCCGCGCCGCGTCAGGCCGCGCGGAGCTCCGCGAGGAAGCCATCCATCGCGGCCTGCAGCGTGCCGGTCTGCCCGGTGAGCATGCCCGCGGCATTGCGCACGCCGTCGGCGGCCTCGCCGGCATGCCCGGCCGAGCCGGTCAGGCCCGCGACATTGCCCGAGACCTGGTGGGTGCCCTGCGCCACCTGCTGGGCGCTGCGGGCGATCTCCTGGGTCGCGGCGCGCTGTTGCTCGACCGCGGCGGCGATCGCCTGCGACGCCTCGCCGATCTCCTGCACGATCTCGCCGAGCGCCCGGATCGAGCTGACGGTCTCGTTGGTCGCGCTCTGGATGGCGGCGATCTGGGCAGCGATCTCGCCGGTCGCCTTGCCGGTCTGGGCGGCCAGGCTTTTCACCTCCGAGGCCACCACGGCGAAGCCCTTGCCGGCCTCGCCGGCGCGCGCCGCCTCGATGGTGGCATTGAGCGCGAGCAGGTTGGTCTGGCCGGCGATGTCGCTGATCAACCGCACCACGTCGCCGATCTTCTGCGCGCAATCGGTCAGCGAGGCGATGGTGCGGTCGGTGTCGCCGGTGGTCGCGGCGGCCCTGCCCGCGACCTCGGCCGAGCGCGTCACCTGTTGGGCGATCTCGCTGATCGAGGCCGAGAGTTCCTCGGCCGCACCGGCGACGCTATTCACATTGGCCGAGGTCTCCTCGACCGCGCCGGTCGCCGCCTCGATGCCGCTGCGGGTCGCGGCGACGGCCTCGGCCATGGCGCCTGCGCCGCGTTCGACCTCGGCAGCGGCGCCGGCGACTGAGTGCACCACCGCCCTGACCTTGCCCTCGAAGGCATCGGCGAGCTGGCCGGTGCGGCGGTCATAATTCGCCTTGTTCTCCTCGAGGTAGATCGAGACGGCGAGCTCGGTATCCAGCATGACGGCCTGGTTGAGCGCGGTCAGCAGTGTGACCAGACGTTGGCGCGAGGCGGTGGTCGTGAACCGCGGCGTGGCATAGGCGACCGCGAGCGCATAGAGCCGCGAGGCGATATGCGCATAGCCCGCGACGTACCAACGCGGCTCGAGCCCGATGCGGGCGTGGGCGAGGCCGATGCGCCGGACGCTGGCGTGGTATTCGGCATCGAAGCGGCCGGTGAAGAGGCGCAGCCAGTGCTTCAGCTGCTCGGCCTCGGCATGCCGGCGGGCCGCCTCGGAGCGGAACATCGCCGCCATTTCCGGCGTGCGCATGACATGGGCGTAGAACCCGGCGAGCATCTCCGGCAGCGCCTGCTGCAGGATCGGCAGGAATTCCTCGAGCGCCTGCCGGGACTCCTCGTTGATGCCGAGGAACCGCGTGCGTTCCAACAATGCGTCTGCGACCATGACGAGCCCTCCAGGCCCTGGTTGTGCCGCCGCAGGGCTGAACAACCCGTCAAAGGCATCGATCGGCGCGGCTTGCCGAGGAGCGCCCGGGCGGGCCAGATGCGCGCGTGATCACGACCCTGTCCGGCCGCCTCGCGGTGCTGCCCTGGCGGCGCCAGCTCCTGCTCGCGCTGCTGCTGGGGGCGCTGGCGGCACTCGCCTTCCCACCGGTGCATGCGGTGCCGGTGCTGCTGCTCTCGCTCCCCGGGCTGCTGCTGCTGGCGGGCGCCCAGCCGGGCTGGCGGCGGGCCGGCTGGATCGGCTTCGCCTGGGGCTGGGGGCAATCGGTCGCCGGCATCTACTGGGTCACCCATGCCATCCTGACCGATGTGGAGAATTTCTGGTGGCTGGTGCCGCTGGCGGCACCGGTGCTGGCGATCCCGCTGGCGCTCTTCGTGGTGCCGCCGGTGCTGGTGGCCTGGGCGCTGCCGGCCGGCTGGTCGCGCCTGCTCGGCTTCGCCGGCGCCTGGGTGCTGAGCGAGTTGGCGCGCGGCGTGCTCTTCACCGGCTTCCCCTGGAACCTGCTTGGCAGCGTCTGGGCCTTCGCGGCGCTGCCGGTGCAGGCGGCGGCCGTGACCGGCGTGCACGGGCTCTCGCTACTGACCGTGCTGCTCGCGGGGCTGCCGCTGGTGGCGCGCGGCTGGCGGCCCTGGGCGGCGGCGACTGCGATGCTCGCAGTGCTGGTTGCGGCGGGCGCCTGGCGGCTGGCGCAAGCCGAGCCACCCGGCCCCGGTGTGCTGCTCGTGTTGGTGCAGGGCAACATCAAGCAGGAGGTGAAGTGGCGGCCCGAGCAGCGCATGCCGAACTTCCAGCGCTATCTCGACCTGACCCGGACGGCGCTCGCCGAGGCCACGACAGCGGCGCCCGGGATGCGAATCGCCGCCATCTGGCCGGAGACGGCGAGCCCCTTCCTGCTGGCGCAGGACCGCGAGGCGCGGCGGCTGGCGGCCGAGACCCTGCCGCCCGGCGCCCTGTTGCTGGCCGGCACGGTGCGGGCCGAATGGGGCGAGGACAACCGGCTGCGCGAGGTCTGGAACAGCCTCGTTGTGCTGGACGCCGGCGGCGAGGTCGAGGGCCTCTACGACAAGGCGCACCTGGTGCCCTTCGGCGAATACATGCCATTTGCGGGGATCATCCCGATCCGGATGGTGGCGGGGGGGATGGATTTCTCGGCGGGGCCGGGCCCGGTGACCATCGCCGCGCCCGGCAGGGCCGGCGCCGACCTGCCGCCGCTGCCGCCTTTCGGCGCGCTGATCTGCTACGAGGTGATCTTTCCGGGCGCGGTCACGCCGGAGCCCCGGCCGGCCTGGCTGGTGAACATCACGAATGACGGCTGGTTCGGGATCTCGTCGGGGCCCTGGCAGCACCTGGCGACGGCCCGGCTGCGGGCGGTGGAGGAAGGGCTGCCGCTGACGCGCGCCGCACAGACCGGCATCTCGGCGGTGTTCGACGCGCGCGGGCGGCGGCTCGGGATGCTGCCGCTCGGCACCGAGGGGACGCTCGCGGTGCCGCTGCCCGCGGCCGGGCCGCCGACGCCCTTCGCCCGCCTCGGGCTCTGGGTGCCGGGAATCCTGGCCGTGATATCTCTCCTGGCGGGCATCGCACTTCGTCGCAGGGTTGTGATGACAGGGAACATGTCACCCCAGGCGCGAGCTTGATCTTTATTGAGATTTCTCAAAAGTATTGACGCTTCGTTGCCATGCGCGTAGAGAGGGGGGGGCCGGGAGATCAATCCGGCCCAGCCGCCGCAGGGGGTGCCGGCGGACGAGTTCGACAGGGGTGCCATGCCGAGCGACGCGACTTCCGAAACTAGCCCACGCGAGCATCGGCCGAGCCCGATCGACGTGCATGTCGGCAGCCGCGTCCGGCTGCGTCGCACGCTGCTCGGCATGAGCCAGGAGCGGCTGGGCGAAGCGCTCGGCCTGACCTTCCAGCAGGTGCAGAAATACGAGCGAGGGGTGAACCGGATCGGCGCCAGCCGGCTGTTCGACCTGGCGCGCGTGCTCGACGTGCCGATCGGCTTCTTCTTCGACGACATGCCCGATGCGGTCGGTGGCAGCGCGCTGTCGGGCGCGCGCCGGGCGATGGGCTTCGCCGACCAGCAGGACGGCTTCGAGGACGAGACCCTGCATCGGCGCGAGACGCTCGAACTGGTCCGGGCCTATTACCGGATCACCGACCCCTCGGTCCGCAAGCGGGTCTTCGAGCTGATCAAGAGCCTGACCCCGACCGAATAGCACCGGGGGTCAGCCATCCCGCAGCTGCGGGTTGTCGAAGACCGGCTCGCGCCAGCGCTGGAGCGCGGCGCCGAGCGCCTCGGCGAGGTCGCGCTTCTGCTCCTCGCCCAGCATCGCTGCGATCTCGACCTGCCGGTCGCGCTGCTGCAGCACCAGGCGGCTGACGCGGCCCGGCACCTCGTCGAGCCGCAGCCGCGCCCAGTAGGGATCGAGCTCGATCGCCTCGCGCCGGCCCTGGTGGTCGGTCCGCCGGATCGTCAGCCCGTGCTCGGTCAGCACCAGCACTTCCAGCATGCGCGCGCTCCAGCGCCGGTGCAGGTGGAAGAGGCCGAGCACCACCCCCGCCTCCAGGATGCCGAAGCCGAGCACCGGCCAGGCACCGAGGGTGAGGAAGACGACGCCTTCGATCAGGCAGGCGACGGCGATGGCGCCGGTCGCGATCCAGGCGCCGCGGCGGCCGAGGCTGCTGGGCGGGGCGCAATGCGCTTCGAAGAGGATGGGCGGCGAGTGCGTGGTCATTCGATGGGGCAGATGGGTTGGCTCCGGCAGCTTGCCATGGTTCGATCGCGCTGAGGATGCCCCGCCCAACCCGCTCGAAACCCGCCACTCCGCTGCATGGCACGGCGACCGCGCCGCGCCGTGCCCGCGCCATGTCGGCCGAGCAGGCCGGGCGCTTCCTGCGGCTGCTCGCCGGCGCGAACCCGGCGCCCGAGACCGAGCTGCTCTATGAGGACCCCTTCACGCTGCTGGTCGCGGTGGTGCTGTCGGCCCAGACCACCGACGCGGCGGTGAACAAGTGCACGCCCTCGCTGTTCGCCGCGGCGCCGACGCCCGCCGCGATGGCCGCGCTCGGTGCCGAGGGGATCGGGCCGCATATCCGCCGCATCGGGCTGTGGCAGGGTAAGGCGCGCAATGTCGCGGCCCTGGCGGCGATGCTGGTCGCCGAGCATGGCGGCCAGGTGCCGCGCGACCGCACTGCGCTCGAGGCCCTGCCGGGGGTCGGGCGGAAGACCGCGAACGTCGTGCTGAACGTGGCCTTCGGCGAGAACACGATGGCGGTCGACACGCACATCTTCCGCCTCGGCAATCGCACCGGCCTGGCGCCGGGGAAGACGCCGCGCGCGGTCGAGGACGGCTTGGTGCGGAAATGTCCGGCCGAGCTGCTGCGCGATGCGCATCACTGGCTGATCCTGCACGGGCGCTATGTCTGCAAGGCGCGCGCGCCGGAGTGCTGGCGCTGCGTCGCGGCAGCCGAGTGCAACTACCGCGACAAGGTGCTGGCGCCGCCGGCGTAGCTACCCGACCAGGCTCGCCGCGACGTTGACCGCGGCCGCCAGGATCGCCGCGTTGAAGACGAAGGACACCAGCGCGTGGATCAACGTCAACCGCCGCATCGGCGTGGTGGTGACCGCGGTGTCGGAGGTCTGCGCCGTCATGCCGATGGTGAAGGCGAAGTAGAGGAAATCGTCGTAGCTCGGGCGGTCGCCGCCGGCGAAATCCAGCCCGCCATCGGCCTGCCAGTATTCATGCGCGTAGCGTACGGTGAAAAGCAGGTGGACGAAGCTCCAGGAGAGGAAGATGGTCGCGAGCGGCAGGCCGATGCCCATGCTGGTGCCGGCGCCGCGATGCGCGGCGATCGACCACCCGACCGCACCCAGCGAGGCGAGCGCGGAGGCCAGGCTGGCGACGAGCACCGCGCCCTCGCCCTCATCGACCAGCTCGGCGCGCCGCTTGATCTGCGCCGGCGTGGCACGGCGCATGCGGATCCAGGTCGGGACCGCGTAGCACAGCACGAAGCCGCACCAGCCGAGCAGCAGCGCATTGTGCTGCGGCACCACCTGGCGCGCGGCGACGCCGATGGTGAGCCCGGCGATCACCGCCGCAACCGTGAAGGGGCGGTGGCGCAGGGCGAGCCGCATCAGGCGGCCAGCGCCTCGGCGAAGACCGCGGGGTCGACGTTGCCGCCGGAGATCACCACGCCGACGGTGCGGCCGCGGGTCGCGATCTTGCCCGCGAGCACCGCGGCGAGGGCGACGGCGCCGCCGGGCTCTGCGACGATCTTCAGGTGTTCGAAGGCGAAGCGCATGGCGGCCAGCACCTCGGCGCGCGTGACGGCAACGCCGCCGGCGAGGCGCGGCTGGTTGATCGCGAAGGTGAGGTTGCCCGGCTGCTTCGAGAGCAGAGCGTCGCAGAAATTCGAGCCGGTGCCGTCATTGGCGAGGATGCGGCCGGCCTCGAGGCTGCGGCGGGTGTCGTCCCAGCCCTCGGGCTCGACCGCCCAGACCTCGGCGCCCGGCGCCTTGGCTTCCATCGCCAGCGCCGATCCGCCGATCAGGCCGCCGCCGCCGGTGCAGACCGCGAGCGCCTCGAGCCTGAGGCCGGCGGCCTCGGCATCCTCGATGAGTTCGAGCGCGGCGCTGCCCTGGCCGGCGATGACATGCGGATGGTCGAAGGGCGGCACCACGGTCGCGCCGCGCTCGTCTGCGAGCTGCGCGGCGAGCGCGTCGCGGTCGGTGGTGTGGCGGTCGTAGAACACGACCTCGGCGCCCCAGCGGCGCGTGCTCTCGACCTTGATCGACGGCGCGTCGCTCGGCATCGCGACGACCGCTGGCATGCCGAGGTGATGCGCCGCGCAGGCGACGCCCTGGCCGTGATTGCCGGAGCTATGGGTGACGATGCCAGCCGCGCGCGCCTCCGGCGGCAGCAGCAGCGCGGCATTGGTCGCGCCGCGCAGCTTGAAGCTGCCGGTGCGCTGCAGCGGCTCGGGCTTGACCAGGATGGTGCCGCCGGTGCGGGCATCGAGCAGGGCGTGGCGCAGCATCGGCGTTCGGATGATGTAGGGGCGCAGGCGCTGCGCGGCGGCGGCGACGTCGGCGAAGGTGGCGGTCATGCGAAGCGCCTCGGATCACAGAGCGGAATGGCGGCGGCGACGTCGGCGTCGGGCGTGCGGCCCTCGACCAGGCTCGCCAGCAGGCGGCCGGCGGCGGGCGCGGTCTGGATGCCGTAGCCGCCCTGGCCGACCATCCAGAAGAAGCCGGGGTCAACGCCCTCGCCGATCGCAAGCCCGCGGTCTGGCGTGAAGCTGCGCAGCCCCGCCCATTTGTGCTCGACGGTCCGGACGGGGATGTCGAGCGCCTGCTGCATGCGGTCGATCGCGATCGCCACGTCGATCTCCTCGGGCTGGGCATCGACCGGGTCGCTGTCGGTCTCGTCGGCCGGCGAGACCATCAGCTTGCGGCGTGCCTCCGGCCGGACGTACCAGCTATGGCCGACATCGCCGAGCAGCGGCCAGCCGGCGCAATCGTACTGGCCAGGGTCGATGATGCAGGCGGTACGGCGCTTCGGCTGCAGCCCGATGCGCGGCAGGCCGGCGAGTGCCGCGACCTCATCGCCCCAGGCGCCGGCGGCATTGACGATGATGGGCGCGGCGAAGAGTGCGCCGCCGGTCGCCTCGGCATGCCAGCGCCCGGCGTCGTGCCAGATCCGCCCGGCGCGGTGGCGTAGCGCCAGGGTGCCGCCGCTGGCCGTGGTCTGCCGCAGGAAGCCCTGGTGCAGCGCGGCGACGTCCATGTCGAAGCAGTCGGGCTCGAGCGCCGCCGCCACGGCACAGTCCGTCCGCAGCACCGGCACGCGCGCGCGCAGGTGGCCCAGGTCGAGCGGGCGCATGTCCGGCGCCTCGGCCATCATGGCGGCGAGCGCGGCCTCCTTCCCGGCGGGCGCCAGGTGCACCACGTCGCGCGGCGTCGCGAGCGTGCCGAAGCCCGCCGGCGGCGCGTGGAAGAAATCATAGGAGGCTGCGGTCAGGATGCGCGCATCGGGGCTACCGTAATTGCGGATCCAGATCGCGGCGGAGCGGCCGGTGGTGTGGTAGCCCGCGCTCTCCTCGGCCTCGAGCAGGACGACGCGATGGCGCGGCGCGAGCTGGGCGGCGGCGGTCGCGCCGGCCATGCCGGCGCCCACGACGATGATGTCGGCGGAATGCAGTTCCATCCGCCCATGGTCGACGCCCCGGCGGCCGGCATCAAGGGCCGCCCGATGACGAGGCCGCCGCCGGTTGCCTCGCATGGGACACCGCGCCACCATGCGGCACCAGGCCGGAACAGGCGCGCGGGTGTGCCCGAGCGCGGAACCGCCGCTGAGGGAGGACGAACAAGATGGCAGGCAACGACATCACCCGTCGCGGCGCACTCCGTTCCGGAGCCGGCGTGATTGCCGCTGGCACACTTGGTGCGCCGATGGTCCATGCGCAGGGCACCGGCGGCAATCTCCGCTTCGCCTTCTGGGACCATTGGGTGCCCGGCGGCAACGACGCGCTGCGCAAGCTCTGCTCGGAATGGGGCGAGAAGAACCGGGTCAACGTCGCGCTCGACTTCATCAACACCACCGGCAACCAGCTGCAGCTGACCGCCGCGGCGCAGTTCCAGTCGAATAACGGGCATGACGGCATCTCGCTGACGCCATGGGATGTCGGCGCCTATTCCGAGAAGCTCGAGCCGGTGGACGACGTGATCCAGCGGCTGGAGGCGAAGTACGGCCCGATCAACCCGGTGGCGAAGTTCCTCGCCGTGCATGGCGGCAAGTGGCGCGGCGTGCCGGCGACCTCGGGCACCCAGAACAAGCCGGCCTGCGTGCGCTTCGACCTGCTGCAGCAGCATGCCGGGATCGATATCCGCGCGATGTGGCCGGCCGAGAACAAGCGCGGCCCGGGCGCCGAGACCTGGACCTGGGAGACCTTCCTGAAGGCCGCCGAGGCCTGCCACAAGGCCGGCGTGCCGTTCGGCCTGCCCATGGGCCAGTTCTCCGATGCGGTCGACTGGATCGGCGCGCTGTTCGCCAGCTACGGCGCGCAGATCACCAACGCCAAGGGCGAGCCGACCATCCGGGGCAACGACAAGCTGCGCCAGGCGATCGACTATGCGGTGCGGCTGTCGCGCTTCCTGCCGAACGACGTCTGGGCCTGGGACGACGCGTCGAACAACCGCGCGCTGATCTCCGGCCGCTCGGCGCTGATCTTCAACCCGCCCTCGGCCTGGGCGGTGGCCAAGCGCGACAACATCGCGGTGGCCGAGAAGTGCTGGACCGTGCCGATGCCGGCCGGCCCGAACGGCCGGTTCATCGCCTGCATCCCGTTCACCACCGGCCTCTGGGCGTTCGGGCGGAACAAGGGCGCGGCGAAGCAGCTGCTGGAATTCCTGTCGCAGCGCGAGAGCGCCGAGCTCTGCGTCAACACCAGCGCGGGCTACGACATCCCGCCCTTCGCCAGCATGACCGACTTCAAGATGTGGGAGACCCAGAACCCGCCGGTCGGCACCATCTTCAACTACCCGCTGAAGCCACACCACGAGGCGAAGCTGACCATCGCCTTCGACCCGGCCCCGCCCGAGCTGGCGTCGCAGATGTACATCCAGGCGCTGAACACCAAGGTCATCGCCCGCATCGCCCAGGGCGGCGAGACCATGGACCAGGCGCTCGGCTGGCTGGAGCGCGAGATCAACAACATGCGGCGCGGCTGACGGCGCAGCTTACCGGCGGGGCGGCGGCGCACTGCCGCCCCGCACTGTCCTGATGTGATGAACGGGAGGCGGCGCCATGGCGCTCGATGCCACCACGGCCACTGCGGCGGCGCCGACGACGATGCCGGCGCCGGGCAGCAACACGCTGCAGCGCCTGGCGCGGCGCCGCTCGACCATCGCCTTCCTGATGACGCTGCCGCTGATCGCCGTGGTGGCGGGGTTGGTCGCCTATCCGGCCGGCTACGCGATCTACCTCTCGACGCTGAACCGGCGGATGACCAGCTTCATCGGCCTCGGCAACTTCGAGATCCTGCTCGATTCCGAGACCTTCCGGATGGTCATCTGGCAGAGCTGCATCTTCGCGATTAGCGCGGTGATCCTGAAGGCGCTGCTCGGCTTCTGGCTGGCGCATATGCTGCACCACATCCCGACCAAGGGTCAGCGGATCTGGCGCGGGATGCTGCTGCTGCCCTGGGTGGTGCCGCCGGCGCTGTCGACGCTCGGCTGGTGGTGGATGTTCGATCCGACCTATTCGAGCATCAACTGGGTGCTGACTGCGATCGGCGGGCCGGCCATTCCCTGGTTGGGCGAGCCGTGGTGGGCGCGCGCCTCCGTCATCATCGTGAACGTCTGGGCGGGGACGCCCTTCTTCATGATCATGTACCTGGCGGCGCTGAAATCCGTGCCCGACCAGCTCTATGAGGCAGCGGCGATCGATGGCGCGACCGGCTGGCAGGGGCTGCGCTTCGTGACCTTGCCGATGATGCGCAACATCATCTCGATCACGGTGCTGTTCAGCCTGATCGTCACCTTCGCCAACTACGACATCGTGCGCGTGCTGACCAATGGCGGGCCGCGCGACCTGACGCAGGTCTTCGCCTCCTACGCCTTCCAGGTCGGCGTGCTGTCGGGGAACATCCCGCGCGGCGCCGCGGTCTCCCTGTTCATGTTCCCCATCCTCGCGGTCGTCGCCTTCTTCGTCCTGCGCGGCGTCAATGAGCGCAACCGGGAGATGGCGTGATGTCCGCGACCGCCGCACGCCCGTCCGACGTCCTGCCCGGGCTCGGCCGCAAGATCGGCTCGCTCCGGCTGGAGCGTCGCTGGGCGCTGATCACCGCCTATGCCTCGCTGATCTTCGCCGCCATCGTCATGCTGGCGCCGCCCTTCTACATGCTGATCACCAGCCTGAAGAGCAGCGCGGAGATCTCCGACCTCAGCGGCATCCCCTGGATCGTGCGCGACCCGACGCTGTCGAACTACACCGCCCTCATCGGCGACCCGATGTTCCGCGGCTTCTTCTGGAACAGCATCAAGGTCACCGTGCTCGTGGTCTGCGTGACCATGGTGATCTCGGTGCTCGCGGCCTTTGCGCTGGCGCGGATGAAGTTCTTCGGCAGCCAGGTGCTGGCGACCGGCGTCTTCCTGACCTACCTGGTGCCGGACACGCTGCTGTTCATCCCGCTGTACCAGATCGTGGGCGGCCTCGGGCTGCTGAACAGCACCTGGGGGCTGGTGCTGGTCTACCCGACGCTGACCGTGCCCTTCTGCACCTGGATCATGATCGGCTACTTCGCCTCCATCCCGAAGGAGCTGGATGAGGCGGCGCTGATCGACGGCGCCAACTGGATGCAGATGCTGACCAAGATCTTCATCCCCGTCGCACTTCCTGGGATCATCGCGGCGACGATCTTCGCCTTCACGGTCAGCTGGGCCGCCTTCGTCTATCCGACCGCCTTCATCACCCGTCCCGACGAGATGCCGCTGACCATCGGCGTGGTCAGCCAGCTGATCCGCGGCGATACCTTCGCCTGGGGCCAGCTGATGGCGGGCGCGCTGCTGGCGGCGCTGCCGCCGGTGATCGTTTATGCGTTCCTGATGGATTATTACATCGCCGGCCTGACCGCCGGCGCGACGAAGGGCTGAGCGCCTATGGCACAGGTCACTCTCAGAAAAATCGTCAAGGAATACGAGGGCGGCGTGCAGGCGGTGAAGGGGATCGACCTCGACATTGCCGACCACGAGTTCGTCGTGCTGGTCGGCCCCTCCGGCTGCGGCAAGTCGACCACGCTCAGGATGATCGCCGGGCTCGAGGAGATTTCCCGCGGAGAGATTGCGATCGGCGGCAACGTGGTGAACGACATCCCGCCGCGCGACCGCGACATCGCCATGGTGTTCCAGAACTACGCGCTCTACCCGCACATGTCGGTCTACGACAACATGGCCTTCGGGCTGATGCTGCGGAAATTCCCGAAGGAAGAGATCAAGCGCCGCGTCATGAACGCGGCGAAGATCCTCGATATCGGCATGCTGCTGGACCGCAAGCCGAAGGCTTTGTCGGGCGGCCAGCGCCAGCGCGTCGCGATGGGCCGCGCCATCGTGCGCGATCCCAAGGTCTTCCTGTTCGACGAGCCGCTGTCGAATCTCGACGCCAAGCTGCGCGTGCAGATGCGGACCGAGATCAAGAAGGTGCACCAGACCGTCAAGACCACGACGGTCTACGTCACCCATGACCAGGTTGAGGCGATGACCCTGGCCGACCGCGTGGTGGTGATGAACCACGGCGTGATCGAGCAGGTCGGCCCGCCGCAGGAGCTTTACCACCACCCCGCGACCAAGTTCGTCGCCGGCTTCATCGGCAGCCCGGCGATGAACTTCATCCCGGCGCGGCTGGAGCAGGCCTCTGGCGCGCTGAACGTGCATCTCTCGGGGGACATCGTGCTGCCAGTGCCGGAGGATCGCGCCGAACGCTACCGGAGCCATGTCGGGCGCGAGGTGCTGCTCGGCCTGCGGCCGGAGCACCTGACCGAGGTACGCCCGAACGAGCACCGGCAGGGCTGGGCCGGGCTGGACCTGACACCGGAGGTGGTCGAGCCCATGGGCTCCGAGACCCTGCTCTATTGCTGGAAGGACGGCGCGGAGATCTGCGCCAAGATCGACCCCGGTGTCGCGGTCGCGCCGGGCGTGCCCCTGCGCATGGCCGCCGACATGAACCGCATGCATCTGATCGACCCGCAGACCGACAGGATCCTCTAGATGGCCGACTACCAGCCCGTTCTGATCCCCGTGCCGAAGCTCGAGGCGCTGGTCGCCGACATCTTCAAGGCGAGCGGTTGCGATCCCGCCGAGGCGCTGCGCATCTCGACGCACCTGCTGGGCGCCAACCTGGCCGGGCATGACAGCCACGGCGTGGTGCGGGTGCCGCGCTATGTCGAGTGGCAGCAGGCCGGCTACATCGTCGCGGGGCAGCAGGCCGAGGTGGTGACGGATGGCGGCGCCTTCGCGCTGCTCGACGGGCATTTCGGCTTTGGCCAGACGGTGGCGCCGCAGGCGACCGCCATGGGCATCGAGCGCGCAAAGCAGCATGGCACCGCCATCATCGCGCTGCGCAACGCCGGCCATGTCGGACGCATCGGCGCCTATTCCGAGCAGGCGGTCCGCGCCGGGCTGATCTCCATCCACTTCGTCAATGTCGCGGGCAGCGTGCTGGTCGCGCCCTTCGGCGGCACCGAGCGGCGCTTCTCGACGGCGCCCTTCAGCGTCGGCGTGCCGACCGATCCGCCGGTGGTGCTGGACTTCGCGACCTCGGCGGTCGCCGAGGGCAAGGTGCTGGTGGCGTCGAATGGCGGCAAGGCCCTGCCGAAGGACGCGCTGATCGAGCCGGATGGCACGCTTTCGGGCGACCCGCACACGCTCTACGGCGCCTACGAGCAGGTCGGGCCACGCAACCCGGCCAACGGGCTCGGCGCCATCCGCGCCTTCGGCGAGCACAAGGGCAGCGGCCTGGCGTTCATGTGCGAGTTGCTGGCCGGCGCCTTCACCGGCGGCGGCTGTTCCGGGCCGATCTCCGAGCGCGGCCGCATTGCCAATGGCATGCTCTCGATCTTCATCTCGCCGAAGCACTTCGGCACCGAGGCGGCGTTCAAGCAGGCGGCCGAGGACTATGTCGGCTGGGTGAAGTCCTGCAAGCCGGCGGTGGCGGGCGGCGAGGTGCTGGCGCCGGGCGAGCCCGAGGCGCGGCTGCGCGCGGAGCGCCTTGCCAACGGCGTGCCGCTGCAGCCCGACACCTGGGCGAGCATCGTCGCCACGGCGCGCAGCCTCGGCGTGACCGTGCCGAACTGATGCGCCTCGCGCTCGAGCGAGCCAACGAATACGCGGCGCTGCGCGGGCCGCTGTTGTCCGCGGCGATGAAGCGCGTGCCGCTGGCGAGCGTGGCGCAGCAGGCGCGCGCCCTGTCGCTGTGGGACGGCAAGCAGGCGGTGCCGGGCGACGAGATGCAGTTCGCCTGCATCTTCGACCTCGGCGTGCTCGACCCCGTCGGCGATCATGGCCGCGGCATCGACCGGCAAGCGAAGGCCGAGCCGCCGGCGGAAGACAGCGCGGAGGCGCGGCTGCTGGCGGCGCTGCAGGTCGCGCGCTTCGGCCTGTTCCGGCTCGGCGGCTCGCACCCGGAAGGCGGCGTCGTGGCCGAGACCTTCCCGGATGCCGCGCCGCTGCGCTTCTTCGACAACTATCTCGGCCAGGCGCCCAAGGGCGCGCTGGTCGGGCTGCGGCTGGCCTGGCCCGAGGAGGACATCGCGCTGACCTGCGGCACCTCGGTCGTCATCGACAGCCGGCTGCTCGAGCGGCTGCTGAACGACGTGCCGCCCGAGCGCGGCGTGGTGATCCCGTCGCGCCCGGCCGAGGATGACCATCTGGCGATCGGCCGGCTGCTCGTCGAGCCCGCGGCGCGGCTGCGGCTGGCCGACATGCAGGCGCAGCGCGGCTTCGCGGCGCGGGTCTATCGCGCCGCCATCGATCTCGGCCTGATGGGCCCCGTCCCGGGCCGTACACCCCAACAGTAACGGGTTCTCCGATGCGTCTCGTCCTTGCCCTGCTGCTCGCGCTCGGCCTTGCGCCGGCGGCGCTGGCCTTCCCCGATCGTCCGGTCACCATGATCACCGGCTATGCGCCGGGCGGCTCGACCGACATCGCTGCGCGCATCCTGGCCGATCGCCTCGCCGCCAATCTCGGGCCGAACGCCCGCGTGGTGGTCGAGAACCGGCCTGGCGCCTCCGGCACCGTCGCCAGCGACTGGCTGCGGCGGCAGGCGCCGGACGGCCATACCATCATGCTGGTCGAGAGCTCGTCGCACGCCATCGCGCCGAACGCGCTGGTCGGCGGCACGCGCTACGACCCGATCAACGACTTCTCGCATCTCGGCGTGATCGCGACCGCGCCGCTGATCCTGGTCGTGAACAAGGACTTCCCCGCCCGCACCGCGCCCGAGGTGCTCGAGCGCCTGCGCAGCGCGCCGCCCGATACCTTCACCTATGCGAGCTCGGGCATCGGCGCGATCGTGCACCTGGCGCCCGAGATGCTGGCGCTCGGCCTGAAGACGCGCTTCGTCAACGTGCCCTATCGCAGCGGCGGGCAGATGCTGACCGCGATCTTCCAGGGCGAGGGCCAGTTCGGCATCGCCGTGCTGGCCTCCGCCGCGGCGCAGGTGCGCGACGGCATGGTGCGCGGCATCGCGGTCACCGGCGAGAAGCGCTTCCCCGCCTTCCCCGACCTGCCGACCTTCCGCGAGGTTGGCGTGACCGATGGCGACATCTCGACCTGGAACATCCTGCTCGGCCCGCCGAACCTGCCGGCCGAACTCCAGGCCCGGCTGAACGGCGCGCTGGTGGCGTCGCTGCGCGAGCCGGCGCTGCGCGACCGGCTGCTGACCGCGGGCGCCCTGGCCTGGGACGGGCCGAACACGCCGGCCGATGCGCGCGCCTTCCTGCAGGCCGAGCTGGCGAAGTTCCGGGTCGTGGTGGAACGCATCGGGGTCCGGCTCGAGCCGTGATCCTGCTTGCCATGCTGCACCGCAGCAGGCACAGTTTCGTGACAATGAAGGGGGCTGACGCCGGGACCTCCTCGGGTTCGAATGCAGGAGGTCCGGCGTGTCCGATGCTGTCCACCCCGTCGATGCGGTCCCGCCGAAGCCGCGACTGATCGCCCTCGGCCTGCAGCATGTGCTGGTGATGTATGCCGGCGCCGTTGCGGTGCCGCTGATCATCGGCCGCGCCGCCAAGCTCTCACCGGAGCAGATCGCGCTATTGGTCAATGCCGACCTCTTCGCCTGCGGCATCGCCACGCTGATCCAGTCGGTCGGGATCGGGCCCTTCGGCATCCGCCTGCCGGTGATGATGGGCGTCACCTTCGCCGCCGTCGGGCCGATGGTGGCCATGGCGACCAACCCCGATCTCGGCATGCTCGGCATCTTCGGCTCGGTCATCGCGGCCGGGCTGATCACCATCCTGATCGCGCCCTTCGTGTCGCGCCTGCTGCCGCTGTTCCCCTCGGTGGTGACCGGCACGATCATCCTGATGATCGGCATCTCGCTGATGCGCGTCGGCGTGAATTGGGCGGCCGGCGCGCCGGCGCCGACCTTGCCGGGCTATGGCGACCCGCTGCACCTCTCGGTCGCGGCTGCGGTGCTCGTGCTGATCCTGCTGATCACCAAATACGCCGCCGGGTTCCTGGCGAACGTCGCGGTGCTGCTCGGCATCATCGCCGGCTGCGTGGTCGCCTGGATGCTCGGCAAGATGCACTTCGCCAAGGTCGCCCATGCGCCCTGGTTCGACGTGATCGTCCCCTTCAGCTTCGGCTTCCCGATCTTCGACCCCATCGCGATCCTGACCATGACCATCATCATGATCGTGGTGATGATCATGATCGTGGTGATGATCGAATCGACCGGCATGTTCCTGGCGCTGGGCGAGATGACCGAGCGGAAGGTCGACCAGGCGGCGCTGACGCGGGGCTTGCGCACCGACGGCATCGGCACCTTCATCGGCGGGATCTTCAATACCTTCCCCTATACCTCCTTCTCGCAGAATGTCGGCCTCGTCGGCGTGACGGGCGTGCGCTCGCGCTGGGTGACCGCGGTCGGCGGCTGCATCATGCTGGCAATGGGCCTCGTGCCGAAGCTGGGCGCGCTGGTGGAATCCGTCCCGCTCTTCGTGCTCGGCGGTGCCGGCATCGTGATGTTCGGCATGGTGGCGGCGACGGGCATCCGCATCCTCGCCTCGGTCGACTACACGAAGCAGCGCAACAACCTTTTCATCGTGGCGATCTCGATCGGCTTCGGGCTGATCCCGCTGGTGGCACCCCAGTTCTTCAAGGCGATGCCGCATGCGCTGGCGCCGATCCTGGAATCCGGGATCCTGCTGTCCGCGATCTCGGCGGTGCTGCTGAACCTTTACTTCAACGGCATGGGCTCGGCCGCGACGGCCGAGGCCGAGGCCGCCGCCGGCGCACGGAAGCAGGAGCTGCACTGAGCATGGATCCCTTCCTCTACGAATGGGTCAGCGCGCTGGTGCGCTGGCTGCACGTGCTGGCCGGCATGGCCTGGATCGGCAGCAGCTTCTACTTCATGCATATCGACGCCATGATGAAGGCCGACCCCGACATCCCCAATGGCAAGGGCGGCCAGATGTGGGAGGTGCATGGCGGCGGCTTCTACCAGGTGCGCAAGTGGCTGGTGGCGCCGAGCTCGCTGCCGCCGCAGCTGCTCTGGCACAAGTGGGAAGCCTATACGACCTGGCTGTCGGGCTTCGTGCTGCTGTGCTGGCTCTACTACGGCTCGGCCGATCTCTACCTGATCGATCCGGCCATCGCCGATATCGGCCCGATCGCAGCGGCCGGCATCGGCATCGCCGGGCTGGTGCTCGGCTGGGTGGTCTACGACCAGCTCTGCAAGTCGAAGCTCGGCGAGGACGAGGTGAAGCTGGGCGTCGCCTGTTTCCTGCTCGTCGTGGCGCTCGCCTTCGTCTTCCAGCAGCTGTTTTCCGGCCGCGGCGCCATGGTGCACACCGGCGCGGTGATGGCGACGATGATGGCGGGCAATGTCGCCATGATCATCATCCCCAACCAGCGCAAGGCGATCGCCGCGCTGGTCAAGGGCGAGGAGCCGGACCCGGCCTATGGCAAGTCCGGCAAGACCCGTAGCACGCACAACAACTACCTGACATTGCCGGTGATCTTCCTGATGCTGGCCGGCCACTACCCGATGATCTGGTCGACGCCCTGGGCCTTCATCATCGTCGCGCTGATCATCGTCGCGGGTGCGATGATCCGGCATTTCTACAACGTCCGCCACAAGGAGGCGGGCAATCCCTGGTGGTGCTGGGGCGTCGCCACGCTCTGCATCCTCCTGGCGGGCGTGGTCTCGCTGACCTCCTCGACCGCGGGCCGGGAGCGGCTGGGGCTTGCGGCGCTCGAGCCCGCCGCGACCACCCTGCCGCGCGGCGTTGCGGCGCCGCCGGACGAGGTGGTCGATATCGTGCTCGGCCGCTGTTCGATGTGCCACGCCGCCGATCCGGTCTGGGCCGGCATCCCGGTACCGCCGAAGGGCGTCCGGCTCGACACGCCCGAGCACATTGCGCGGGAGGCACATGCCATCCTGGTGCACGCCGTGCTGACCCATGCCATGCCGCCCAACAACATCACCCGGATCGAGCCGGAGGAGCGGCAGGTGCTGGCCTCCTGGCTCGCGGCCTTGCCCGGCCGCTGAGCGTTTCGTAGCTTTCCCGCGAGGGTGCCGCCAAGGCGCCCCTGTCGGGTGGGAAGTCCATGAACCGTCGTCTCCTGCTGGCAGCGCCGCTGCAGGCCGCTCCGTTCGCAGCGCGTGCCCAAGGGGGTTCGCCTGGCGCCTGGCCGGGCGCCAGGCCCGTGCGCCTGATCCTGCCCTCGCCGCCGGGCACGCCGCAGGATTTCTACGTCCGGAGCCTCGCCGAGCATTACGGCCGGACCCTCGGCGGCACCTTCGTGGTGGAGAACCGCGCCGGCGCCTCGGGCACCATTGGCATGGCGCATGTCGCGAACAGCCCGCCCGATGGCTATACCCTCGCCTTCAACTCCAACACCGCGCAGACCATCTCGCCGCTGGTGCTGAAGGATGCCGGCTACGACCCGATGCGGAGCTTCGCGCCGGTCATCGTCTTCTACAAATACGGCATGTTCCTGCTGATCAATCCCCGCATCCCGGCGCGCAATACGCCGGAATTCCTGGCCTGGGCGCGCGCCAAGCGGCCGAGCGTCAATGCCGCGAGCGTCGGCCTCGGCTCGGGCGGCATGCTGATGGGCGAGCGGGTGCGGCTGCGCGGCGGCTTCGCGGCCGAGCATATCCACTACCGCGGCAGCGCGCCGGCACTGCTGGCCGTGGCGCAGGGCGAGTGCGACTACATCGTCGACAATGTCGGCGCCTCCGCCCCGCTGCGCGCCGAGGGGCGGCTGCGCGGCCTCGCCTTGACCGGCAAGCGCCGCTCGCCCTTCTTGCCCGACATCCCGACGCTCGCCGAGGACGGCCTGCCTGGCTTCGAAGAGGAGATCTGGTTCGGCCTGAACGCGCCCGCGAATACGCCACGGCCGATCGTCGAGGCGCTGAACCGCGAGGCCAATCGCTGGCTGCAATCCGACGAGATCAAGGCCCGCATGGAAGGCTTCATGCAAGAGGTCATGGGCGGCACGCCGGAGCAATTCGCGGAGTTCGCCGCGGCCGACCAGCGCATCTGGGCCGAGGTGGTGCGCGAGACGGGGGTGAAGGCGGAGTGATCCGCCGCCGCGCGCTGCTGGCCGCGGGTCTGGCGACGCCGGCGCTGGCGCAGGAGGCCTGGCCAAGCAGCCGCCCGGTGCGGATCATCCACCCCTCGGTCGCCGGCAGCCCGGGTGATGTCTATACGCGCCTGCTGGCCGAGCATTGGGCGAAGACCTTCGGCGGCGCCTTCGTGGTCGAGAACCGGGTCGGCGCCACCGGCTCGGTCGGCACCGCCGCCGCGGCGCAATCGCCGCCCGATGGCTGGACGCTGCTGGTCAACAGCAACACCGCGCATGTGGTCGGGCCGTTGGTGCTGAAGAATCCGGCCTTCGATCCGGTGCGCGACTTCACCAGCGTCGCCGCGATGTACCGCTACGGCATGATGCTGATCAGCGCGCCCGGCATCCCCGCGAAGACTACCGCGGAGTTCGTCGCCTGGGCCAAGGCGCGGCCGAACGGCGCGACGCTGGCCAGCGTCGGCATCGGCAGCGTCGGCCACCTGATGTCGGAGCGCTTCCGGCAGAAGGCGGGCTTTCCCTCGGTGCATGTGCCCTATCGCGGCGGCCCGCCGGCGATGCTCGCGGTCTCGACCGGCGAGGCGGACTGGATCTTCGACAATATCGGCAACAGCGGCCCGCTGCTGCGCGAAGGCAAGGTGCGCGGCCTGTCGCTGACCGGGAGCGAGCGCGCGAAGCAGATGCCGCAGATCCCGACGCTGGCGGAAGACGGCTATCCCGGCCTGCTCGAGGAGGTCTGGTTCGGCATCTATGCGCCGACCGGCACGCCGCGGCCGATCATCGAGCGGCTGAACGCCGCGACCAATGCCTGGCTGGCGCTGCCCGACACCATCGAGCGGATGGACAAGGGCGCGCATGTGGCGATGCCGGGTTCGCCCGAGGACATGGCGCGGTTCTGGGCGGAGGATCGGCGGCGCTGGCAGCAGCTGGTCGCCGAGGTCGGGGTGCGGCTGGAGTAGTCAGGCCTTCTCCTCGGCTGGCCTCGCCGGCCCGACCAGGCGCCGGATCGCCGCCAGCATCGCCGCCGCGTCCCACTCCGCGGGGCCCTCGAGCCGCGCCACCTCGCGCCCGGCCCGATCCACGATGACGGTAGTCGGCAGCCCGCGGACGCCGAGCGCGCGGCTCGCCGCGCCGCGCGGATCCAGCCAGAGGCCTAGCTTCCGCAGGCCCTTCTCGCGGTAGAAGGCCTCGACCACCGCCTTGCCGCCACGATCCGAGGACAGCGCCAGCACCTCGATCCCGTCCCCAGCCAGCGCCGCCTGGGCGCGATCCAATGCCGGCATCTCCACGACGCAGGGCGCGCACCAGGTCGCCCAGAGGTTGATCACCAGGCCCTTGCCCGTGAAGCCCGCCGGGCGGTGGGCGGTGCCTTCGGCGTCCAGGAACTGCAGCTCCGGCAGCGGCTTCGGCGGGCTCTCCACCAGCCGGCCCATCGGGCCCGCGGCTTGGCTTCCGGTGGCCGTCGCCGCTAGGGTCGCGCCCCCCGCCAGGAGAACGCCCCGGCGGGACCATGCCAGCTTGGAAAGTGCGACCATCGTGTCCCAGAACTCCCAATGGGGCGGCCGCTTCGCCGCGGGTCCTTCGGCCATCATGCAGGCGATCAACGCCTCGATCGGCTTCGATCACAAGATGTGGCGGCAGGATATCGCCGGCAGCCTGGCGCATGCCGCCATGCTCGCGCATGTAGGGATCATCAGCCGGGACGACGAGGCCGCCATCGCGAAGGGCCTCGCGCAGATCGCGCAGCGCATCGAGGCCGTGGACTTCCCCTGGGATGAGGGCCTCGAGGACATTCACATGAACATCGAGGCCCGGCTGACCGAGGCGATCGGCGAGGCCGGCAAGCGCCTGCACACCGCCCGCAGCCGGAACGACCAGGTCGCGCTCGACGTCCGGCTCTGGGTGCGGGACGCCATCGACGGGCTGTCCGGGCAGATCACCGACGTGATGCGCGCCCTGGGGATGCGCGCCGAGGAACACGCCGGCACCATCATGCCGGGCTTCACCCACCTGCAGCCGGCACAGCCGACCACCTTCGGCCACCACATGCTGGCCTATGTGGAAATGCTCTCGCGCGATCTCTCGCGGCTGCGCGACTGCCGCGCCCGGCTGAACGAGAGCCCGCTCGGCGCAGCAGCCCTGTGTGGCACCGGCTTCCCGATCGACCGGCACATGACCGCCAAGGCGCTCGGCTTCGACGCGCCGATGCGCAACAGCCTTGATGCCGTCGCCTCGCGCGACTTCGCCGCCGAGTTCCTGTTCTGCTGCGCCATGTGCCAGACGCATCTCTCGCGACTCGCGGAAGAGGTGGTGATCTGGACCAACCCCTATTTCGGCTTCGTCAAGTTGTCGGATGCCTTCTCGACCGGCAGCTCGATCATGCCGCAGAAACGCAACCCGGATGCCGCCGAGCTGGTGCGCGGCAAGACCGGCCGCGTGATCGGCGCGCTGACCGGCATGCTGACGGTGCTGAAGGGCCTGGCGCTGACCTATTTCAAGGACATGCAGGAGGACAAAGAAGGCCTGTTCGATGCCGCCGAGACGCTGACCCTGACGCTGGCCGCGACCGCCGGCATGGTGCGCGACCTGCAGCCGCAGATCCCGCGCCTGGCCGAGGCCGCGGGCGCCGGCTTCTCGACCGCGACCGATCTTGCCGACTGGCTGGTGCGCGAGCTGAAGCTGCCCTTCCGCGATGCCCACCACGTGACCGGCCGGTTGGTCGCGAAGGCCGAGCAGATGGGCATCGGCCTTGCCGACCTGACCATCCTCGAGATGCAGGAGGTCGAGCCGCGCATCCACCCAGGCGTCTTCGGCGTGCTGAGCCCGGCGGCCTCGGTCGCCTCGCGCACCTCCTATGGCGGCACGGCGCCCGAGAACGTGCGGCGGATGGCGGCCGAATGGCGCGAGAAGCTCGGCTGATGCGGCGGATCGCCGCCCTGGCGCTGGCGGCGCTCGCGCTCGCCGCCTGTGGCCGGATCGGGCCGGTGAAGCCGCCCGGACCGCGCGAGGCGATAACCTATCCACGCGCCTATCCGAAATACACCGACCTGCCGCGACCGCAGGATGCGCAGTTGCCGGCAGCGCCCAGCGGACCCTCTCAGCTCGAGCGGGCGGTACCCGGCCTCGGCACGCGCTGAGCGGGGCTGTCGACCGCCACCCGATCCATGCCATTCTCCCGACCAAAGCGTGTCGGGAGGAACCAATGACCTGCTCCGGGATCGGACGCCGCCTCGTGCTGGGCGCCGCCGCGGCCACGCTGGCTGCGCCGCATGTCCAGGCCCAGGCCGCGGACTGGCCGACCGGGCCGATCCGCTTCATCGGCATATTCCCGCCCGGCGGCGGCACCGACATCCTCTCGCGCATCTGGTGCCAGAAGATGTCGGAGATCACCGGGCAGCAATTCATCGTCGAGAACCGCAGCGGCTCCGGCGGCGTGGTCGGCACCGAGGCGATCGCGCGCGCCGCGCCGGATGGCCGCACCATCGGCCTGGCCAGCATCAGCGCGCTCGCCATCGCGCCGACACTCTATCGTCGGCTGCCCTACAAGGTGCCCGAGGACTTCACGCTCATCGCCGGGCTCTGGCAGCTGCCGAACCTGTTGGTCGTGAACAACGACGTCCCCGCGCGCTCGGTCCCGGAGCTGATCGCGCTGGTGAAGGCGAACCCCGGCAAGTTCAGCTATGCGTCGTCCGGCTCCGGTACCTCGGTGCATCTCTCGGGCGCGATGTTCGCGCAGATGGCCGGGCTCGATATGGTGCACGTGCCTTATCGCGGCGGCGCCCCGGCTCAGCTCGACCTGCTGGCCGGGCGCGTCCACATGATCTTCGACAACATCCCGCAGGCGCTGGCCGAGGCGCGCGAGGGCAAGGTGCGGCCGCTCGCCGTCACCGGCGACCACCGCGCCCCGCAGGCGCCCGAGATTCCCGCGATGAAGGAGTTCCTGCCGGGCTTCGACATCACCTCTTGGGGCGGCGTGCTCGGCCCGGCCGGCATCCCGCCGGGGATCGCGGCGCGTATCCAGGAGCTCTCGCTGAGGGCGCTGCGCGATCCCTGGGTCGCGCAGAAATACGCCGAGAACGGCGCTGAGATCTGGCCGGCGACCGGGGTGGAGCTGGCGAAGTACCGTGCCGAGAACGAGGCGGCGCTGGCGCCTGTCATCCGCGCCTCCGGCGCCCAGGTGGATTGAGCGCCATGCAGATCACCCGTCGTGCCTTGCCATTGCTCGGCCTCGCCGCGCCCGCACTCGCGCAATCGAGCGACTGGCCGAACCGCACCGTCCGCTACATCAACCCCTACCCGCCCGGTGGGCCGACCGACACGCTGTCGCGGATCTACTGCGCCCGCATGACCGAGCTCACCGGCCAGCAATTCGTGGTCGAGAACCGCAGCGGCTCGGGTGGCAATGTCGGCGCGGATGCGATCGCGAAATCCGCCCCGGATGGCTACACGGTCGGGCTCGGCGGCATCGCCTCCCATGCCATCGCGCCGACGCTGTACCGCAGCCTGCCATTTGATGCGGCGCGCGACTTCAGCTTCGCCTCCGGCCTCTGGCAGCTGCCCAATCTGCTGGCGGTGAACCTCGAGGTGCCGGCGCGGACGGTGCCGGAGCTGATCGCGCTCGCCAAGGCGAACCCGGGCAAGCTGACCTTCGGCTCGGCCGGGTCGGGGACGACGCTGCATCTGGCGGGCGAGATGTTCAACCAGCTGGCCGGCGTCGAGCTGCTGCACGTGCCCTATCGCGGCAGCGCGCCGGCGCAACTCGATCTGGTCGCCGGCCGCATCCAGATGATGTTCGACAACATCCCGGGCACCTTGCAGCTCTCGCGCCAGGGCCAGGTGCGGCCGCTCGCCGTGACGTCACTGAAGCGCAGCCCTGTGGCGCCCGAGATTCCGGCGCTGTCGGAATTCCTGGCCGGTTTCGATGTGGTCTCCTGGACCGGCCTCTCGGCGCCGGCGGGCCTGCCGGCCGGGATGGTCGGGCGAATGAACATGTGGACGAAGCGCGCGCTGGAAAGCGAGGCGCTGATCCGCGCCTATCGCGACCTCGGCGCCGAGCCCTGGTACACCACGCCCGAGCAGATCGCCGACTATCGCACCGCGCAGGAAGCGAGGCTCGCGCCGCTGATCCGCGCCTCCGGCGCGCGGGTCGATTAGCGTGGTCGATAGCCGCTATGCGTGGATCCGCCTCGCCGCCGCCGTCGCGCTGTCCACCATCGGCGGCGTCGGGCTCTGGTCGATCGTCGTTGTGTTGCCGGCGGTGCAGGCGGAGTTCGGTACCGCCCGCGCCGATGCCTCGTTGCCCTATACGCTGACCACACTCGGCTTCGCGGTCGGCGGCATCCTGATGGGGCGGCTGGCCGACCGCTTCGGCGTGATGTGGGCGGTGGTGCTGGGCGCCTGCGCACTCTGCGCCGGCTACGTGCTGGCGGCGCGGGCCGAGACCATCCTGCAGTTCGCGCTCGCGCAGGGGCTGTTCATCGGCCTGCTCGGGGCCTGTGCGACCTTCGGGCCGATCGTCGCCGATACCTCGATGTGGTTCCGCGCGCGCCGCGGCTTCGCGGTCTCGCTGGCGGCCAGCGGCAACTACTTCGCCGGCACGTTCTGGCCGCCGGTGGTGCAGTGGGGCGTCGCCGAGCTCGGCTGGCGGCAGACCTATACGCTGATCGGCATCGCCTGCCTGGTGCTGATGCTGCCGCTGGCGCTCGTGCTGCGTCCGCGGCCGCCGCGCGATACCCAGCCGGTCGCCGCAGGCTTCGGAACCGCGGCGGGCTCGCCCTTCGGCCTCTCGCCCAATGCGCTGCTGACGCTGATCGTACTGGCGGGCCTCGCCTGCTGCATCGCCATGGCCATGCCGCAGGTCCATATCGTCGCCTATTGCGTCGACCTCGGCTATGGCGCGGCGCGCGGGGCGGAGATGCTTTCGGTCATGCTGGCGACCGGCGTCGTCAGCCGGCTGATCTTCGGCGTGATACTGGACCGCATCGGCAGCGTGGCGACGCTGCTGCTGAGCGCGTCCTTGCAGGCCGTGGCGCTGGCGCTGTTCCTGCCCTTCGACGGGCTGGTCTCGCTCTACCTGATCTCGGCGACCTTCGGCCTGTTCCAGGGCGGCATCGTGCCCTGCTACGCGGTGATCGTGCGGGAGAGCTCGCCGCCGGCCGAGGTCGGCACGCGGGTCGGCATCGCGCTGGCCTCGACGCTAGTCGGCATGGCGGTGGGCGGCTGGATGTCGGGGGCGATCTTCGATGCGACCGGGTCCTACCGCATGGCTGTGATGAACGGCATCGCCTGGAACGGGGTGACGATCGGCGTCGCCGCCTGGCTGTTGCTGCGGCGGCGGGCGCGCGGCCCGGCCTTCGCCTGAGGCGCCCCGACGACCGGAGGGCCGAACGGGGTCGCCACGAAGCAAGCTTCGTGGAGTGCCCCGAACGGCCCCGAGGTCTGAAGCGGCGAGTTCGCCCGCCGGGGCGCTGCAGTTCAGGTTGCGCTTGTCCGCCGCCCCGGCGGCGGCCAAGTATGCGGGATGGCCGCGCCCGCCCCCCTCGCCTTCCCTGACGCCGACCCGGACTTCGCCGAGCTGCTGGCCGGCCGCCCGCAGCTCTCGGTCGACCCGTTGGCCGGGCTGTTGCTGGAGGAGGTTCCCCTCGCCCGCATCGCGGCCGAGGTGGGTACGCCGAGCTGGGTCTATTCCGCCGGCACGCTGCGCCGCCGGGCGCGCGTGCTGGACGCCGCGCTGGCCAAGGCCGGGCTCGCCCACAGCCTGCATTTCGCGGTCAAGGCGAATACCAGCCTCGCCGTGTTGAAGGTGCTGGCGGCCGAGGGGATGGGCGCCGACGTGACCTCTGGCGGTGAGCTGATGGCGGCCCGCGCCGCCGGCATCCCGGCCTCGGCCGTCGTCTTTTCCGGCGTCGGCAAGACTGCGGCCGAGCTGCGCCTGGCGCTCGATGAGGACATCCTGCAGATCAACCTCGAGAGCGCGGAGGAGGCGGAGATCCTCTCCGGCCTTGCCGCCGGCCTCGGGAAGACCGCGCGCGTCGCGTTGCGGGTGAACCCCGACGTCGACGCCAAGACGCACGCCAAGATCACGACCGGGCTGACCGAGAACAAGTTCGGCGTGCCGCTGGACGAGGCCGTTGACCTCTACCGGCGGCTGGCCGCCATGCCCGGCCTGCGCCCCGTGGGCCCCGCCGTGCATATCGGCAGCCAGATCACGGCGGGCGTCGCCCCCTATCGCGCCGCCTATGCCCGGGTCGCCGAGTTCGTCCGGACCCTGCGCACCGAGGACCTGCCGGTCGAGCGGATCGATTGCGGCGGCGGGCTCGGCATCCCCTACCGCAACGAGCCGGCGCCGGCGCCCGAGGCCCTGGCCGGCGCCATCGCCGCGACGCTCGGCCCGCTCGGCCTGCCGGTGATGCTGGAGCCGGGCCGCTGGATCGTCGGGCCGGCCGGCGTGCTGCTAGCTTCGGTGGTGCTGCAGAAGCAGGGCCAGGCGAAGCGCTTCCTGGTGCTGGACGCCGCCATGAACGATCTGCTCAGGCCGGCCATGTACGATGCCTGGCATGGCATCCTGCCGGTGGCGGCGCGGGACCTCGCGGCACCCTGCGCGCCGGCCGATGTGGTTGGGCCGGTCTGCGAGAGCAGCGACACCTTCACGCGCGACCGGGCGTTGCCACATCTGCAACCGGGCGCGCTGGTCGCCCTGCTGGATGCCGGAGCCTATGGGGCGGTGATGAGCAGCACCTACAACATGCGGCCGCTGGCCGCCGAGGTGATGGTCGATGGCAGCCGCTTCGCGGTGGTCCGGCCGCGCCAGGACGTCGCCACGCTGCTCGCGGGACAGAGCGTGCCGGGCTGGCTCGCCGGGGGTGGCGTCTGAGCCCGCCATCGCCCTCCCCTGCGCCCGCGGCCCTCGCCGCCACGCTGCGCCGCCGGCGGGCGCTGGCGCGCGCCGCGCTGTGGTGGGAGGCGGTCTGGCCGCGGGCCTGGCCGGTGCTCGGCGTGCTGGGCGTCTTCCTGGTCGTCGCGCTGCTGGACCTGCCCCAGGCGCTGCCGGCACCGCTGCACATCCTTCTGCTGCTGGCGTTTGCCGGGTTGCTCGGCTGGCTGGGCTGGCGCGGCTTCCGCGATTTCCGTGCGCCCGATGACGCCGCCGCGGAGCGGCGGCTCGAGCGGCTCTCCGGCCTCAGGCATCGGCCGCTGGCTACCCTATCGGACCGCCCGACGGGCAACGACCCTGCCGCGCTCGCGCTGTGGCGGGCGCACCAGCAGCGGGCGGCGGCGCAAATCAAGTCGCTGAAGGTCGGCCCGCCACGGCCGGGCTTGGCGGCGCGCGATCCGCGGGCGCTGCGCGGCGCCGTGGCGCTCGGCGTGATTGCCGCCCTGGTGGTTGCCGGCGGGGATGCGACTGAGCGCCTGCGGCGTGCCTTCACGCCCGCCTTCGCCCAGCCCCTGCCCAAGCCCGGCTTGCGGCTCGAGGCCTGGGTCACGCCGCCTGCCTATACCGGCGCTGCGCCGGTCTTCCTCGACCCCAAGGGCGGCGCCGCCGGCGTGCCAGCCGGCAGCAAGCTGCAGGTCGCGGTCTCTGGCGGCACTGGCGGCACGCCGGAGCTGGTCGCCGAGGGCGCGGCCACCCCCTTCAACGCCATGGACGGCGCCAGCTTCACCGCCGAGACCACGCTCGAGCAGGGTGGTCGCCTCGCCGTGCGGCGCGATGGCGGCGAGCTTGCCGCCTGGGCGCTGACCGTGCAGGCCGATGCGCCGCCGATTGTTGCCTTCGCCGAGCCGCCGGCCAAGGCGGCACGCGGGCTTGGCACGCGGCTACCCTGGCGGGCCGAGGATGATTGGGGCCTCGCCGGCCTGAAGGCCGAGCTGCGGTTGGTGGCGCGGCCCGAGGCGGCGCCGGTGACCCTCGAACTCGCTTTGCCGGGCGGCAGCCCGAAGCAGGCCCGCGGTGCGGCGACTCCCGATCTTTCCTCCCACCCCTGGGCCGGGCTCGAGGTGCAGCTGCGGCTGGTGGCGCGCGACGGCGCCGGGCAGCAGGGCGCCTCGGACCTCGCCACGCTGACCCTGCCCGAGCGCAGCTTCAACCACCCCGTTGCCAAGCGGCTGATCGCAGTGCGCAAGGCGCTCTCGCTCGAGCCCGAGAAGCGCGCGCCGGCGCGCCGGGAGATCGAGGAGATCCTGCGCGCGCCGGAAGCCTTCGAGCACGACACCGCCACCTATCTCGGCCTGCGCAGCGCGCGCTCGCGCCTGATCATGGACCGCCGCGACGAGGCGGTGCCTGAGGTGCAGCAGACGCTCTGGGAGGTCGCGCTCGCGCTCGAGGAGGGCCGCGACGGCCGCACCCAGCGCGCCCTGCAGCAGGCCCGCGAGGAGCTGCGCCGCGCGCTCGACGAAGCCGAGAAGAACCCGCAGTCGCAGAACCCGAACGACCCGCAGACCCAGGCACAGCGTGCCGAGCTGGAGCGGCGGATCCAGGAGCTGCGCGACGCCATCCGCCAGCACCTGGAGGCGCTGGCCGAGAAGCTGCAGCGCGAGAATGCCGAGGCACTGCCCTTCGATCCGCAGTCGCGCCTGATGGACCAGCGGGAGGTGGACCGCCGGACCCGTAAGATGGAGCAGGCGGCGCGCGAGGGCCGCACCGAGGACGCCAAGAAGGAGCTCGCCGAGCTCGAGGAGATGCTGAAGGGGCTGGAGGAAGGCCGCCCGCAGCGCGCCGAGAACCAGCAGCGCCAGCAGCAGCGTGAGCGCGGCCAGCGCCAGATGGGCGTGGTGCAGGACCTGGTGAAGCGCGAGAGCGAGATGCTCGATCGCAGCCACCAGCGGGCCGAGCAGAGCGACCGCGACCGCCAGCAACGCAGCCGCCAGCAGCGCACCAACCCTTTCGACCCGAATTTGCGCAATCAACCGCCGCAGAGCCAGAACCAGCCCGGCCAGGAGGACGCTCGCAGCCGCGCCGAGCGCGAGCAGGATGCCCGCCGGCAGCGTGCCCTGAGGCGTGCGCTCGGCGAGCTGATGCAGCAATTCGGTGATCTGACCGGTGAGGTGCCGGAGGCGCTCGGCCGCGCCGATCAGGCGATGCGCGAGGCGCAGGAGGCGCTGCGCCAGGGCGGCGACGCCCGCGACGCCCAACAGCGGGCATTGCGCGCGCTGCAGGAAGGCGGCCGGCAGATGGCGCAGTCGATGCAGCGCCAGTTCGGCCAGTCGCAGGAGGGCGACGAGGAGGGCGAGGGCGAGGACATGGCCGGCGACAACCAGCCCGGCGGCGAGGGCCAGGACCAGGCCCGCAACCAGGGCGAGGGCCGCGATCCGCTCGGCCGCCGCTCGCGCGACGTGAACGGCAATGCCGACAACGGCGCCGACACCCGCGTGCCGGAGGAGGCCGAGATGCTGCGTACCCGCCAGCTACAGGAAGAGCTGCGCAAGCGCGGTGCGGAGAAGGAGCGGCCGCCCGAGGAGCTCGACTACATCGACCGGCTGCTCAAGCGGTTCTGACCGGCTTCGATTGACCGGCGGCTGGGGGGGGGCCGCGCCCTTCGCCGCGGTGACCCGAACACCGGGCGCCGAGGGAGGGAGGCAATGACCCTCAACGAGCTTGCGCGTGCCGTTGAAAGCGATAAGGCGCTGCAGGCCGCGCTTGGGCGCATCAAGCCGCAGGTGGCACATGGCATCGATCGCCTGCTGGCCACGACGTTCCGTGAAATGATCAGCATCGAACATGCTGATGAGCGTGTGGTCGCCGACCAGCTCAACGAGGCCTGCTGGGATGTCGCGGTGGTCGCCTTCCGGCACTTCGACGCTGCAGGCCTCGGCCCGGCGCTCGGCCGGCACGCGAAGCAGCTCGAGAATTTCGGCTTCGTCGAGAACCTGCCGTCGATGATGTTCGACCACACGGTGATGGTCGAACGCCTGGGCGTGCCGCACGACAAGGCGATGCAGTACTGGCACCACGTCGACAAGCATCGCGGCGAGGTGATCCGGGTGATGTCCGCGGCCGAGTTCCGCTTCGAGCCGCTGGCAGCGACCGGCCGGCGCGGCTTTGTTGGCAAGGGCGAGCGCTGGATGCACATGTCACCGCGCATCTGGGTGCGTATGGCCGGGGCGGCGCTGATCGTCGCCAATGTCGTCGGATCCCTCGGCATCGGGACCGGGCTGGCCATCGCCTCCGGCGTGGCCGGGGGCGGCGGCGTCCTCATCGGATGAAAACGATGGCGCCGGCCCCATTCGCGTGCCGGCGCCATCGGCGGCAAGCTCAGCCGATCTTGCCGGCGATCCACTCCTTGAGCGGGCCCTTGGGCATGGCGCCGACCTTGGTGTCGAGCAGCTTGCCGTCCTTGAACAGCAGCATCGTCGGTATGCCGCGCACCGAGTACTCGTTCGGCGTCATGGGGTTCTCGTCGATGTTCACCTTGGCGACTGTGAGCTTGCCGCCGTACTCGTTGGCGATGTCGTCGAGAATCGGTCCGACCATCCGGCAGGGGCCGCACCATTCCGCCCAGAAATCCACCAGCACCGGTCCGCTTGCCTCCAGCACGTCCTGCTTGAAGGTCTCGTCGGTGACCGCCTTGGTCAGTTCGCTCATGCGTGTGTCCCCGTGGCGGGGCCGGGTCGGCCCCTCTGGTCGCCAAAGGTCGGTTGCCGCGCCGTTCGGGTCAAGGAGAACCGGTCATGCGCTGGGCGCGTGGCTGTCGAGCAACCCGTCGGGTAAAGGCATCAGCCGGGCACCATAGGTCCAGACCAGGGCGCATTCCACCGTGCGGCCTGGGAAGGCCTGTCGCAACACGGCGCGATAGGCGGCCATCTGCCGGACGTAGAGGGCGGGCACCCCCTCCACCCCCTCGGGCGGCGGCCGATTGGTCTTGTAGTCCAGCACCAGCACCCGGTGCGGCTCGACCAGCAGACGGTCGACCTGGCCGGTGACGATCTTCGCGCCGATGCGACCGGCGACCGGTGCCTCGGCGAGGCTGTCGGGCCCGAAGGCGGCGGCGAATGCGGGGGCGGTGGTGAGCGCCAGCACCTCGGCCAGCACGTCGGCCTGCTCCTCCGGCCCGAGGCCTTGGCCGGGGCGGGCGAGGAAGGCCCGTGCGGCCGTGTCCTGTTCGGCGGCCGGTCGGCCAGGCAGGTGCTGCAGCAAGGCGTGGATCAGCCGGCCGCGCCGGAAACGCCTGCCGGTCGGGTCGGCGGCGCCCATCGGGGCGGCCGTCGGCGTTTCGGTCTCGCCGGGCAGGGCGGAGGGCGCGATCGACGCCTCCGCCGCCTCGGGCGACGCAGGGCGGCTGGCCCAGTCGGGCAGCGGCCCGGCCTCGGCGGCGGCGTCCGGGACCTCGGGCTTGGGCGCGGCGGTCTGCGGGCAGGCATGCCGCAGCACCAGGCCATCGCCGAAGTCGCAATCCGTCGGGCCGCCGAAGCCGGCACAGTCGAGCGGCATCTGCCGGGCCTCGCTCAGGCGCGTGAAGCCTTGCGCGATCTTCACGTACCAGTCGCGCGGCTCTTCGCCCCAGCCGCAGACGACCAGCCGATCCTCGGCGCGGGTCAGCGCGACGTAGAGCAGGCGATTCTCCTCCTGCTCGCGCAGCGCGGCGTCGTTCGCCTCGGCGTCGCGGTAGGGCGCCGCCTTGAACTCCTTGGTGGGCGCCCAGAGCGGCAGCGCGTGGCCGTCCTGGGGCAGCCAGCGCAGTGCCTCGTTGCCGGCGCCTCCGCCGACATCAGGCAGGATGACGATCGGCGCCTGCAGCCCCTTGGCGTTGTGCACGGTCATGATTCGCACGGCATCGGCGCTCGCTTCCGCCTCGCGCTTCATCTCGGCGCCGCCCTGGCGCAGCCAGTGGACGAAGCCCTGAAGGCTGGGCGGGTGCCGCCGCTCATGCTCGAGCGCGGCATGCAGCAGTTCGTCCAGCAGGTCGGCGGCCTCCGGCCCGAGGCGCGCCAGGATCCGGGCGCGGGCGCGGCCATCCGCCATCGACGGCTCGCCCAGCACCTCGGCCAGCAGCGCATGCGGGGTGACGAGGTCGGCGCGCAGCGCGAGCCGGGCCAGCCATTCGGCCGCCAGCGCTTCACGCTCGCCACCTTCGGCGCTGCGGCGCGCCATCAGCGCCGACCAGAGCGAGCCCTCCCGCGGCTGCGCTAGATCGAGCAGCGCCGCTTCGGAAAGGCCGATCACCGGGCTTTTAAGCAGCGCGGCAAGCTGCAGATCGTCTTCCGGGTGCAGCAGCACGTCGCAGAGCGCGAGCAGGTCCATCACCGCCAGGTGCTCGACCAGCTTCACCCGCGCGACCGCCATCACCGGGATCTGCCGCGCCTTCAGCGCGCGGGTCAGCAGCGGCACCAGCTTCACATTCGCCTGGCGCCGCAGCAGCACCATGACGTCGCCGGCGCGCACCGGGCGGTTGCGGCTCTCGAGCGTCTCGTGCCGGACCATGTGCGCGATGCGGGCGGCGAGCGTCTCCGCCAGCAGCGCCTCGGCCTCCTGCATGCGCTGGGGACGCTCCGGCACCGACCAGGGCTCGGGCGAGGGCGCCTCGGCCGGGCGCAGCAGCGGCCAGAGATCGACGCTGCCGGCCTGGCCGACGCGATCCGGCAGGTGCTGCAGAGTCTCGCCGTCGGCGACGACGCCGCTGCGCGCCTCGCCGTCTTCGAACACGGCATCGACCAGCGCTAGCACCGGCGCAGTCGAGCGGAAGGAGACGTCGAGCTGGACCTGGCGGAACTCGCCGCCGCCGTCGCGCACGGCCTGTGCGTAATGCGCCTGCCAGGTCGCGAAGCCGGCGGCATCGGCGCCCTGGAAGCCGTAGATCGCCTGTTTGATGTCGCCGACCGCGAAGATGGTGCGGCGACGCTCCTCGCCGGCGCCGAGCCCGGCGAAGAACTCGGTGGTGAGCGCGGCGGCGATGCCCCACTGCGCGGGGTTGCTGTCCTGCGCCTCATCCAGCAGGACATGATCCAGCCCGCCATCGAGCTTGAACAGCACCCAGGCGCAGCCGGGGTCCCGCAGGATGCGGCGGACATGCGCGATCAGGTCGCCATAGCCGAGCAGCCCGGCGCTGCGCTGGCGTTCCTCGACGCGGCGCATGACGGGATGTGCGAGTGCCAGCAGCGCGGCGGTGGCAGCGCCGAGCCGGCAGGCGCGGCGGGCTTCCTCGATGCGCAGCAGCCGCTCGCCCTCGGCCCGCAGGATGTCGGCGATCTCGGCCTGGCGCGCGCCGACCTGTTTGGTCGCCAGCAGGGCGCGGACCGTGCCTTCCTTGGTGTGGAAGATCGTGCACCAGGTGTCGAACTGCGCGGCGCGCCCGTCGCGGTCAAGCGTAAGCCAGGCGGCGAGCTGCCCGGCGCGCTCCTTGTCGGTCTTGCTGGTGCTGGCGGAGAGCAGGCTGGCGGCGAGCCGGAGCGGCGCGGCCTCGATGATGCAGCCATCCGCGACCACCTCACTCTCGTCCAAGCTGTCGGGCGCGCCGAGCGCCGACGCAAGGCGGAGCCGCAGGCCGTCGAGGCCATTGCTGCGCGCCAGGCACTCCGTGAGGCGATCCCGCACGCGGTCGCCGAGCAGCAAGCGGGTCAGTGTCTCGAACTGCCCGGCCGAGGCGACGCCGGCGAGCAGCGCCAGCGCCTGCGGATCGCCGCCCGCGGCCAGCACCGCCTCGCGCGCCTCGGCCAGCAGGGCGGCGGCATCCTGTTCCTCGAGCACGCCGAATTGCGGCGGCAGCCCGGCTTCGAGCGGGAAGCCGCGCAGCAGCGACTGGCAGAAGGCGTGGATGGTCGAGATGCGCATGCCGCCCGGCATCTCGAGTACGTCGACCAGCAGCCGGCGCGCGCGCTGCAGCAGCGCCTCGGGCGGCGCGGCGCCGGTGAGGCTGCGCAGCTCGGCGACCAGCTCGGGCTCGGCGGCTACCGTCCACTTCCCGAGCCGGCTGCGCAGCCGCGCCTGCATCTCCGCGGCCGCGGCACGGGTGAAAGTCAGGCAGAGGATGCGGCCGGGCGTCTGTTCGGGGTCGAGCAGCAGGCGCAGCACGCGGTCGATCAGTACCTTGGTCTTGCCCGAGCCGGCCGATGCACTGACCCAGGCCGAGGCGGTCGGGTCGGAGGCCTCGCGCTGCAGCAGCGCGGCGCGTTCGGCGGCGCTATGGCTCATCGGCGCTGCCCCATTCGTCGAGCCGCGAGAGATGGTCGTATTCGTCGCCCGCTGGCGCGCGCTTCGGATGCGGGCGGGCGACGAAGGCCCGGTCGCCGAGCAGGAATTGCGCGGCGAGGCCGGCCAGCGCCGTCTCGGCATCCTCAGCCAGGGTCTTCACCTCGTTGGCGCCATCGACCGCGCGCTTCACCTCGCCTGGCATCGGCCCGCCGCTGAGCCGCCAGTAGTGCAGCGCCGAGGCGTCGGAGGCGGGCAGTTCGGCGAAGCCGCCGCGGAACGCGATCGCTGCCTCCAAGGTGAGCTGCGGTTTCTCGCCGGATTGCACCTGCGCAGCGGTCGGTGGCGCGCCGGTCTTGTAGTCGAGGATGCGGATGCTGCCGTCGGGCAGCACGTCGATGCGGTCGGCCTTGGCGCGCAGCCGCACCTCGCCCTCCTCCATCGGCATCGGCAACTCGCCCGCAAGCTCGATCAGGCTGGTGATCGGGCCGTTCCCGCTACGCAGCGCGGCCTCCTGCTCCACCGCGAAGCCCCCGATCCGGGCGAGGCGCGGCGCCCAGAAGGCGGCGAGGCCGGGGCGCGGCGCGGCCTCGGCGAGCGCCTCGGCGGCTGCCTGTTCCCACAGCGCGCGGGCGGCGTCCTCGCCGGGCCAGGGCCGGCCGGAGAGGCGCTTCACGAAGCCCGCCATCGCGTGATGCACCAGGTTGCCGTAGTCGAGCGCGCCGGCCTCGGCATCCAGCGGGTCGAGCGGATAGAGCCGGAGCACGTTGCGGGCGTAGAAGCCGTAGGGATCGGCGATCAGCCGCTCGACCTCGGTCACGCTGATGCGCTTTGGGCGTTGGGCGAGGCTGGGGCGCGGCGCGGGGCGGGCGCAGGGCGTCACGTGCTCGGCGCGGTCGAGCTGCGCGGCCCAGGCGACGGCGGGGTTCACCGGCAGGCGCAGCCCGTCTTGGCCGGCGAGGAAAGTCTCGATCCGGGTCAGCCAGCGCGCCGGCACGGTCGGCGCACCGCCGCGCCGGGCAGCGCGCGACAGCACGGCGCGCGGCGCGCTGCAGGCCGTCAGCAGGAAATCGGCGCAAACCCGGCCGATGCGCGCCTCCGGCTCCGGCAGGCCGAATTCGCGCCGCATCGGGCGGCTCATCCAGGGGCCGGGATCGGTCGCCAGCGGCCAGACCATCTCGTCCAGCGCGCCAAGCACGACGCAGTCGAAGGTCAGCAGCCGGGCTTCCAGCAGGCCGAGGATCTCGACGCGCGGATGCGGCCCGTCCGGCCGGCCGCGGGTGGCGCGCAGGCTGGGTGCCGTGGCGCCTTCCAGTGCGGCATCGAACAGCGCGGGCCAGGCGGCGGGCGTCACCGGCGGCAATTCGGCCATGGCCTCGGCGAGGCCGGCGAGATGGGACGCCAGCGCCTCGCCCTCCTCGCCGATGTAGAGGCGCGCGCCGCCCGGCAGCTCCGGGGCTGAAGCCAGCGCCTCGGCCGCAGCGAGATGGCGGGTGAGCAACTCGGCGGCCAGTCGCAGCGGGCTCGGCGGCAGCGACGTGAAGCCGTCGAGCACGGCCTCCAGTACCTCGAGCAACGCCAGCACCTCGGCGAGCGGCTCGTCGGTGAGCGTCGAGCCGCGCACCGCGGCGCGCAGCCCGGCCAGCCCCGGCGCCGGCCGCGCGCCGCGCAGCGCCGCGCGTTCCAGCCGACGCACAGCATGCTGCCAGCGCGCGCGCTCCCAGCCGCCCTGGCAGGTCGGGTGCTTGAGCACGGCGAGCAGCGGCACCGGCGCGAAATCCTCGGCGACCATGCGCGCGATCAGCCTGAGGAAGGCGCCGCCGGGCGAGGCGCCGAGCGGCTCGCCGGCGCTGTCATCGGCGATGATGCCGTGGCGGGCAAGCTCGGCCGAGACGCGGCGCGCCAAATCGCGCTCGGGTGTGACGAGCGCGGCGCGGGCACCGGACTGTTCCAGCGCCTCGCGCAAGGCGAGCGCGATCGCCGCCGCTTCGCCTTGCGCATCGGCGGCCGTCAACAGGCTGAGGCCAGCCAGCGCCGGTTCCCATTGCGAGCGGCGGCGGGACTGCCAGGCCGGCAGGCCGGCCGCCGGGCGCAGCGCCATGCCGAACAGGGCGGGCCTTCCCTGGGGCGTCGCCGGCGCGATCGCCGGGCATTCCCAGACCTGCACATCCTCGCGCGTCGCGCCCAGCGCATGCAGGAGCCGCTGCTGGCCGCAGAAGGGATGCGTCGGCGCGTCGCGGATGGCGTCCCAGACCCGCGGCTCGGCGCTGCCGGGATCGAGCCCGTGCAGCACCACGCGGCCAGTGGGCAGGCCGGCGATGACGCGCAGCAGTCCCTCGGCCGCCGGGATGGTGCCGCCGACGCCGATGCCGGCGGCGATGATTGGATCTGTGGGTGGCGCGCGTTCCCAGGCCAGCGTCTGCGCGCGCAGCGCCTGGGCGCGCCGCATGCCGATGTCGAGCAGCCCTTCCTGCTGCAGCCAGTGCTGCCAGGCGGCCGTCACGCCGCGCAGGAAGCGCAGCGTGATCTCCCAATGGGCCGCATGCGTCTCCGGCACCAGCACGGCGAGCCGACCGAGCCAATGGTCGTTGAGCGCATCCGGCGCGCTCTCGGCCAGCAGGTCGAGGTCCGTCTCCTCGAGCGCGATCTCGTCGAGCAGCGTGGCCAACGCACCGGCGAGGCTCCAGGCCTGCTCCGGCGTCGCGGCGCCTCCCTGTTCCTTCGGCAGGCGCTGCACCAGGCCGGTGAGCACGGCCTGGCGGCGCAGGGGCGCGACGGCGGGCGGCAGGTCGAGCAGCGCCGGCAAAGCCAGCTCGTCGGCATCCTCGGTCGAGAGCCCGGCGAGCGCCCGCATGCGCGGCAGCAGCAGCGCCCGGCCCTCGGCCGCGCGCAGAAAGGCGAGGCGCAGCGCGCGGGCGGAGCGCCGGGTCGGCAGCAGGATGGTGACGCGCGACAGCGCCTCGGGCTCATGCGCGCGCACCTCGGCAAGCACGCCGCCGGCGAGGCAATCCAGGAACGGGAGATGGGCCGGGATGTCGTAGAGGTTCACCGGATGTTCCATACCCCGGACGGCCCGCGGCATGGAATCGAAAAACCGCCGGCGCGCTGGCACGGGGCGTGCTGTATCCCCTGCGCCAGAGCAAAGGTCCGCGCCATGACGAAGCGTCGCATGCACCTTGTCGCCTACCTGAAATCCGGGCCGAATTTCAGCTACCCGAGCAGCTGGCGGCATCCCGGCGCGACGCTGCATGACCTGTTTGAACCGGAACGCTGGGAGCATTGCGCGCGGGTGCTCGAGGCCGCCTGCTTCGATGCGTGCTTCTTCGCCGACGGGCTTGGCATCCCCGACCTCTACAAGGGATCGTATGATGATTATGTCGGCCGCGGCGGGCAGCTCTCGCTGGTCGATCCGATGGTGATCCTGCCGATGATGGCGCGGGTGACGAGGCATCTGGGCCTCGGCGTGACGCTCTCGACCAGCTTCACGCCGGCCTATCTGCTGGCGCGCTGGCTCGGCTCGCTCGACCTGCTGAGCCAGGGGCGGGCGGCCTGGAACGTCGTCACTACCGGCCGTGACTTCGAGGCGCGCAACTGCGGCATGCCCGGCCTGCCGCCGAAACAGGATCGGTACGACATGGCCGACGAGGTGCTCGAGGCCTGCGACGCGCTCTGGACCGGCTGGGACGCGGATGCGCTGGTGCTGGACCGTGCAGGCGGCGTCTTCGCTGACCCCGCCAAGATCCGCCGCGCCAACTACGAGGGGCGTTTCGTACGGACCGAGGGCCCGCTTTCCATTCCACGCAGCCCGCAGGTGCGGCCGGTGCTGATGCAGGCCGGCTCCTCGCCACGCGGGCGCGAATTCGCGGCGCGCTGGGGCGAGGCGCTGTTCTCCACGCCGGCGACCAAGGCCGACAGCAAGGCCTATCGCGAGGACATCCAGGCACGGATGCGTGCGATCGGCCGGCCGGTCGAGCATTGCAAGATCCTGCCCTCCTTCACGGTCGTGGTGGGCGAGACCGAGAGCATCGCGCGCGAGAAGGCGGCGTATCTGGAAGCGCTGGTCGATCCCGAGCTGGTGCTGGCCGCCAGCAGCTGGGGCGTGGCGGCAGACCTCTCGAAGATCGACCAGCCGGAGGCGCTGGATGCCCCGGGCAGCAACCAGGGCGTCGCCGGCCATCGCGACCGGATGCTGCAGGTTGCCAGACACCTGGGCATCAGCTTCGCCGAAGCGGTACGCCGGCCACGGCCCTTGCTGGCCGGCACGCCGGCACAGATCGCCGACGTCTTCGAGGACTGGTTCACCGATGGCGCCTGCGATGGCTTCATCCTGCCGCCGACCGTCTTCCCCGCGACATTCGAGGAATTTGGCCGGATGGTGGTGCCGGAGCTGCAGCGCCGCGGCCTCTACCGCACGGCATACCGCCACGCGACGCTGCGTGAGAACCTGCGCGACGAGTAGAGCAGATCGCTGAAGGGCCGCATGGCCCGGAAGCGTGAAACTGCTCTGTGAGGCTAACGCGCCGCGACAGGCTTATAGGGCGGCGCCACCACGCGGATGCGGGCCATCATCCCCCCATCCTCGTGCTCGAGGATATGGCAGTGAAGGACGAAGTCGCCGATCTCGGTGAAGGGGTTCTCGACATGCACGATCGGCGGCTTGCAATCGCCCGACCGGAAGGCGGCGATGCTGCCGTCGCACTTCGCTCCATCGGCCGTCCGCGGCAAGGCCAGGTTGTCCTGCGGCACCACCGCCTAGCCAAACCTCGCAGGCTGCGTCGCATCGGCCGATCGCAGCCAGAACCGGGTCGGCTGGACGTGGAAGTTGTGGTCCCGGTCGGTGAGCTTCACGAGTCCCCAGTCCTCGACCACCGTGGGCGCGGCGGCGGGTGCCGCGACCAGGCAGGTGTTGGTCGTCCGCGGATCGAAGACGCGCATCGGGGTCAGCTCACGCTCGACGCCGTCGGCGCCGATGACCGAGGTCGCCAGACCGAAACCGTCCGTGCCCGGATGCGGGTTGCGGAAATAGACCCGGCGCCGCTCGCGGGGCGCCAGGTTGCGGCAGCTCGGGGCCTGCCGCAGGCCGAGCTTCTGCGCGGGGTCGATCGCATACTGCGTCGCCTGGCGGGGCGCGGGCTGGTGTTGCGGGCGCGTCGCTGCATGTTCCTGCGCGCGCGAGACCGGCACCGGTTCGGGCAGGTCGTGGAGCCGGACATGCGCCTCGTGCCCGAGCGGCCCGGCCGGCGACCGCACCGCAGCAACCTCGCCGCGGGCGGCCGGCGGGAGCGTCACGCTGGCCAGGTCGATCGCCGGCCAGTCGTCATCGCCGGTGGCGAAGACCGCCGTCCGCAGCACCACCGCGCGTGGCCGGTCGCTGTCGTTCAGCACCCGCACGGCGACGCGCGAGGCCGGCATCATCCGCAGGTGGCGGGTGCAGATCGCATGGCCCTCGCGGCGGAAGAGCCGGACCTTCTCGCCGACCTGCTCCCGCAGCTTCGCCATGTCGGTGGTCCTGGCATCGATCATGATGCCATCGAGCGCGATGATCCGCAGCGGGATGGCGGCGCCGCCATCCGACGGCTAGAGCGAGCGGTCGTAGGGCCGGCTGCCGGCGTCGTTCGGGATACGCCAGAGATCGCCACCCGGCCCGGCCGCGATCTGCGGATGGCGCTGGCCGCTGATGGTGTGGGTCCACTGGCCGCCCTTGAACTCGCCAGTGCCGGTGCCGATGCCGGCGCAGCGGCCGCGGTGCCGCGGCTCGCCCTTGCCGCGGGTCGCGGCGCAAAAGCCGGCATCCTGCTGGTTGAGCAGCCTGCCATTCGCCAGCACCTCGCTGTCCTTCAGAACCAGGATGCGGTGCCGGGCGTGGCCGATCGCCGTGCGGCACGCCCGGTCGGCGGCTTCGCCGCGCAGCGGGCGTTGCGGTTCGCCGGGCTGCGCAGCTCTAGGAAGGCATAGTCGCCATAGGCGTCGCCCGGCCCGGTCGAGCGGTGCGGCTCGACGAGCAGGCCACGCGTGTGCAGGCCCGTCGGGTTGCCGGCGGGCGTGGGGTTCTCGGCGCAGTGCTCGGCATCCGGCACCAGCGGCAGGCGGTTGACCAGCCGGATGTTCAGCCGGTCATTCTTCACGAGCTTGAGGCGCACGCCGCCATGGGGCGCCGCCCTCGTGCCAGGCAGGCAGGTTGTTGCCTGCGCCGTGGCGCGGCGGCAGACCTCGTAGACCCAGGCGTTGGTGGCGCGGCCGCCGATATCCGCGCGCTGCGGCTTCGCGGTGAGGTTCAGGTTCAGTTGGCCGTCGCGGCTGGCGAAGACCGGCGGCTCCTGCGACGGCGCAGCCGTCGCGCCCGGGCTGCCCAGCATCAGCGTGGCGGCGAGCCAGGCGGCCTTGCGGAATGCCATGCGTCCCCCGCGATGCGCGGTGCCGGGGGAGACCAGTGGCCAAACCGGCGCCGCGGCACCGGCCGGCCTCGCGCGTCAGAACAGCGCCTTCACCAGCCCCGCCTGCATCGCCGCCTCGGCGCGCTCGAGGTCGGGTGGCGTCGAGAGATGGAACCACACGCCATCATGCACTAGCGCATAGAGCCGCCCGGCCTCGATGGCGCGGTTGTAGAGCAGGTTCAGGCTGAACGGCCCGTCCGGCACGTTGGTGACGAGGTGCGGCGCCAGGATCTGCACGCCGGCGAAGACGTAGGGCGCCAACTCGCGCTCGCGCGGCCGACGTACGCGGCCGAGCGGGTCGAGCAGGAAGTCGCCACGGCCGATCTCGCCATCCACCTGCGCGGCGCGCACCAGCAGCAGCAGTCCGTCCATCGCCTCGGGGTCGAAGGTGGCGGCGAGCCGCGCCAAGGCCGGCCGCGGCCCGTCGAGCCAGACGCTGTCGCCGTTGCAGACCGCGAAGGGGCCGGACCCGAGCTTGGGCAAGGCCCGCGCCACGCCGCCGCCGGTCTCCAGCAGGATCTCCTCGTGCTGCAGGCTGATGCGCGGCGCGCCGCGCGCGGCGACGGCGGCTGCCACCTGGTCGGCGCACCAATGCGCGTTCACCACCGCACCCTCGACGCCTGCGGCTACGAGTTGGTCCAGCGCACGGTCGAGCAGCGTGCGGCCATGCAGCGTCAGCAGCGGCTTCGCCGTGGTCTCGGTCAGCGGGCGCATGCGCAGGCCGAGGCCGGCTGCCAGCACCATGCCATGGGTCAGCGTGATCATGCGGCCTCGCCAGGGTTCCGCCGCATGTTCGCAGGGACATGGACGTCGAGGAAGTCCCTGAGCGGGGCGCAGGCCGGCTGCGACAGCGAGCGCTCGAGCAGCCCCCAGCAATGCGCGCCGTATTGCAAGTAGTGCGGCTTGCCGTCGCGCCGGTCGAGCCGGACCCAGAGCGCGGCCACTCGAAGATGCCGCTGCGCCCCGCAGGCTGCCATGGCCGCGAGGAACTCGCCGCGGTCGAGGCCGGGACGCAAGGCGAGATACCGTGCCAGCGCCGCCCGCCGTGCCTCGGGCACGACGACGCGTCGGGCATCCTCGACCAGCGAGATCAGGTCGTAGGCGGGGTGGCCGAGGCCGGCATCCTGGAAGTCGATGATGCCGGTGCGCTGGGCGCCGCTGCGCGAGGCGATTCGCAGCAGGTTGGCCGGGAAGTAGTCGCGATGGACGAAGCCGCAGGCGCCGGCGAAGGGCGCCAGCATGGCGTGCAGGGCGGTGTCCAGCTCCTGCCGAACCGCGCCGGTGGGCGGCACGCCGAAGGCGGCCGGCCACCACCAGTCGCAGAAGGTCGCGGCCGTCGCGCGCGCCATGGCGGCGGCGTCCCAGGCCGGCAGTCCCGGCGGCACCGGTGCGCTGTGGAGCGCGGCGAGCGCCTCGGCCGCCTCGGTGTAGAGCGGTACCGGATCGGCGCCGCCGTTCAGCAGCGCAGCATGCGTCGCGTCGCCGAAATCCTCGATGATCAGGAAGCCGGCCTCGGCATCCTCGGCGATGATCTGCGGCACCGAGAGGCCGGCGGCGTGCAGGTGGCGCGCGAGCCGGGCGAAGGGGCGGACATCCTCGGGCGGCGGCGCATCCATCAGCAGCGCCGGCTCCGGCCCGCCGACCAGGCGGGCGTAGCGTCGATGGCTGGCATCGGCCGGCAGGGCGATGCGCTCGGCCCGATCGAAGCCATGGGCGGCAAGGAAGGGCTCGGGAAACCTCATGCGATTGTCCGCCCCCGCCAGCCGGCGATAGTCGCTACGCGATCCTCCTCGCCTTCGCCATAGGCCATGGCGACGGTCAGCGCGTCATCGGGTCGCAGCGCCCCCAGACGCTCGGGCCATTCCACCAGCAAGATGCCGCGGCGCGCCTCGTCCCACCCGAGTTCCGCGACGTCGCCGGGCCCCTCCAGCCGGTAAAGGTCGTAATGATGCGCCTCGCCACCATCCGGCAGGGCGTAGCTCTGCACCAGGGTAAAGCTCGGCGAGGGAACCTCGAGCTCCGGCTCGCCCGTGAGCGCCCGCAGGAAGGCGCGGGCGAAAGCGGATTTCCCGGCCCCCAGCGGCCCCTCCAGCAGGATCGCGTCGCCCGGCCGCGCGAGCGGGGCGAGGCGGGCGGCGAGCCGGCCGGTGGCATCGGGGTTGGGCAGCGTCACGATAAGCGGGCGATCCATCGGTGTACCGGGCGGGGCGCGGACTTCCGCGATACCTCGACACCCTCTATGACGCCCGGCCTCAGCGGGGAAGAGGCCGATGGCGGCGGAGGGCTCAGGCGTTACGATCGATACCGACGTGGCCGTGATCGGCGGTGGGCCGGTCGGGCTGTTCGCGGTGTTCGAGTGCGGCATGCTGCGTATGAAGAGCGTGGTGATCGACACGCTCGAGGCGATCGGCGGGCAATGTACGGCGCTTTATCCCGAGAAGCCGATCTACGACATCCCCGCGCATCCGGCGATCGAAGGCGCGGCGCTAATCTCGCTGCTGGAGGCGCAGGCGGCGCCCTTCTCGCCGCGGTACCTGCTCGGGCGCCGGGTCGAGACGCTGCGCCCCGATGGCGGGCACTGGCTGCTCGGCACCAGCGCGGGCGACACGGTGCGGGCCAAGGCTGTCATCATCGCCGCCGGTGCCGGCGCCTTTGGGCCGAACCGGCCGCCGCTCGAGGGGCTGCCCGGCTACGAGGCAACGGGCGGCGTGCGCTACCTGGTGGCCAGGCGCGAGGAATTCCGAGGCAAGCGCGTGGTGATCGCGGGCGGCGGCGACAGTGCGGTCGACTGGGCGCTGTCGCTGAAGGACATCGCGGCCAAAGTCATCGTCGTGCATCGCCGGCCGAAATTCCGCGCCGCCCCCGAGACCGCCGCGCAGCTCGAAGCCGCCGCCGCACGCGACGAGATCGAGCTCGCGATCCCCTATCAGCTGCACGGCCTGGCGGGCGACGGATCGACGCTCACCGGCGTCGAGCTTGCCACGCTGAAGGGTGAGACGAAGCTGGTCGAGGCCGACCACCTGCTCGCCTTCTTCGGCCTTTCGATGGAGCTCGGCCCGATCGCCGACTGGGGCCTCGGCCTCGATCGCCACCACATCGGCGTCACGCCGGCGACGCTCGAGACGAACCTGCCCGGCATCTACGCCATCGGCGACATCGCCACCTATCCGGGCAAGCTGAAGCTGATCCTGCAGGGCTTCAGCGAGGCCGCGATGGCGGCGCACGCCATTCACCCCCGCGTCTTCCCGGGCGAGGCGCTGCACTTCGAGTACAGCACCTCGAAGGGCGTGCCCGCCGCGTGATCGTCACACGGTAAGCGCGCCATGCCGCTCGAGCAGCGAGGCGATCCGCGCGGCATCTGCGGCGGCGGCATCGACCTCAAGCCGCACGGCGCTGCCCTCCGGCTCGATACGTGCCTGGCGGCGATCAATCGGCACCTCGCGCACCAGCGCCTCGACCGCGAGCGTCGCCGCCCCCATGTCGCCGAAGCGGCGGCGGAGTGTCGCCCCCATCGGGATATGCGGCGCCTCGCCCTGCGGCATCATGTCCTGCGGCGGCACTGCGCGGGCGCCCGTGCTCCCGGGCTGGTTGGCCGGGTCGCTGGCCGGAAAGGTCTGCTCGACCACGAGTTCCTGCTTGTGGTCCGCATGCGCCTTGGCCTGGTCCGACATCAGGGCCTCCCCGTCTCGTGTGAGCCGGGGGAACGCCTGGTTACGCAGCCAGTTCCACGAGCGGCCAGCGCGGCCTGGGGGCGTGGTCGAGGCCTTCCACCAAGCCACGCCGCAGCCGCTCGATGCCGACCCAGGCCACCATGACGGCGTTGTCGGTGCAGAGCCGGATCGGCGGCGCGACCAGCGGTAGCCCGGCCTCCCCGGCGACCTTGCCGAGCGCGACGCGCACCGCCTGGTTGGCCGCGACGCCGCCGGCGACGACCACCGCCGTGGCGCCGGGAACCATCGCAATGGCGTGCCGCGCGCGGTCGGCCAGCACGGCGGCGACCGCGGCCTGAAAGCTCGCGGCGATATCGGCATGAGCAGTCGCCGGCAGCCGGGCGACGGCATGCGCGACCGCGGTCTTCAGGCCGGACCAGGAGAAATCGCAGCCTGGCCGCCCGAGCAGCGGCCGCGGCAGCGGCACTGCCGTCGAGTCGCCCCGCGCCGCCAGCTTTTCCAGCGCCGGCCCGCCCGGCCAGGGCAGGCCGAGCAGTTTGGCCGACTTGTCGAAGGCCTCGCCTACCGCGTCGTCGAGGGTGGTGCCGAGCCGGCGATAGCGACTGACGCCCTCGACCGCGACGCATTGGCAATGCCCGCCCGAGAGCAGCAGCAGCAGGAAGGGGAAGCGCACCGGCTCGGCGGCGATCCCGGGCAGCGTCGCTGTCAGCGCGTGCGCTTCCAGATGGTTCACCGCAACAAAGGGCAGGCCATGCGCCAGGGCGATGCCCTTGCCTAGCGTCGAGCCCACGATCAACCCGCCGATCAGTCCGGGCCCGGCCGTCGCGGCGACTCCGGCAAGCTGGTCGAAGCGCAGCCCGGCCTCCCCCATGACCCGTGCGACGAGGCCCGGCAGATGCGCGAGGTGCGCGCGCGCCGCGATCTCCGGCACCACGCCGCCATAGGGCGCATGCTCGGCAAGCTGGCTCAGCACGGCTTCGGCGAGGATCGTGCCGTCGGCGCGCAGCACCGCGGCCGCGGTCTCGTCGCAGCTCGCCTCCAGCCCCAGTACCGCCGCCGTGTCCTGCATGCCGGTTCCCTGCATCGCGCCGGCGGGATATGAGCCGGGCATGCCATCCGGCCAACAGCAGACCGCAGGCGCGCCGCAGGCCATGGGTCGGGGTGTGCTGGTCACCCGGCCCGAGCCGGGGGCGGCCGAGACCGCGCGCCGGCTGGCTGCCCTGGGCTGGCAACCGGTGGTCGCCCCCGCGCTGGTGCTGGCGCCGCGCGCCGTCGTGCCAAGGCCCGCCCAGGCCCTGCTGCTGACCAGCCGAGCCGCTGCCCGCGCCCTGGCGCCGGGCCCCGCCCTGCCCGCCGCGCTGCCCGTGCTGGCCGTCGGAGCGGCCACCGCTGCCGAGGCGCGCGCGCGGGGCTTCACCGCGGTGATCGCGGCCGAGGGCGATGCGGTCGGTCTGGCCGAATTGGCCGCGACCCGGCTGAAACCCCGAGGATTGCCGCTGCTGCTCGCGGTCGGCGCGGGCTATGGCCAGGACCTGGCTGTGGCGCTGCGGGGCCGTGGATTCCGCGTGGTCCGGCGCATCGCCTATGCCGCGGCGCCAGCGACCAGTCTGCCGGCCGAGGCCCTGGCCGCGCTCCGGCAGGGCGGCCGCATCGGATTCGCACTCTTCACCTCCCCGCGCAGCGCAGAGTGTGCCATCTCCCTGTTGCGAGGGGCCGGGCTTGCCGGGGGTGGCGTTTCCATGGTGGCTTGCGCCATCAGCGGGCGGGTCGCCGCCGTGCTGGGGTCCCTTGCATGGCAGGAGATCCGGGTCGCGGTGCGGCCCGACCAGGACGCGTTGTTGGATTTGCTCGGCCCGGCAACCCCGGCGCCCAGATAGGCGGAACACGATGAGCGACACGCCCGAAAGCCCGAGGTCACCCTCCCCGCCCGTGCAGCGGAACTCGCCGCTCGGCCCGCCCTCGGGCTTCCGGCTCGACCCGGCGGCGATCGCCATCGGCATCGGCGGCCTCGTGCTGCTGCTGGCGGTCTGGTGGCTGCTGACGACGCCGCGGCAGACTGCCGAGGGCGGCCGGCTCGACCAGGCCGAGACCCGGCTCGCCGAGCTCGAGAAGCTGCGCGCCGATACCGGCGCGGTCGGCGGCAAGCTGGAAGCGGTGGGCACCTCGCTCGACGCCCGGCTGAAGGCGCTGGAATCGCGGCCGCCCGGGCATGGCGTCGACCTCCGCCCGCTCGAGAGCCAGATCGCCGCGCTTGCCGAGCGTGCGGCCTCGGCCGAGCGGCTGGTGGCGCAGATGGGCGACCGGGTGACGGCCGCCGAGCGCGCGCTAGCCGAGCGGGCGCAGGCGGCCGAGCGCCGCGTGCAGGCGCTGGAGGCACGGCCCGCCATCGATCCTGCGACCGTGACGCCGCGGCAGGAGTTCAGCGCGCTCGGCACCCGGGTGCAGCAGGCCGGCGAGCAGCTCGCCCAGCTGAGCGGCCGCGTCCAGGCGGTGGACGAGGCGGCGCAGCGTCGGATCGCCGAATACGGCCAGCAGGACGCCGCGCGCATGACGGCCGCCGAGCAGGCGGCGGTGCAGCGCGTGCAGGCGCTGGAGCAGGCGCTGCGGCAGGCGCTCGCCGCGCTCGACACCTCGGCACAGCAGCGGGTGACGGGCGTCGAGCAGAGCGTCGGGCAGAAGCTGGCGACGACCGAGCAAACACTCGGCCAGCGGCTGACGACGACCGAGCAGTCGCTCGGGCAGCGTCTGGCCGCGGCCGAACAGACGCTCGGCCAGAAGCTGACGGCGACCGAGCAGGCGATCGGCCAGCGCATAGGCGCGCTGGAGCAGGAGCAGAAGCGCCTCGGCGTGCTCGAGCAGCGCACGGAACGGCTGGCGACTATCGACCGTATCCGCTCGACACTCGCGGCCGGCCAGCCGCTGGGTGACGTGCTGAAGCCGATCGCCCAGCCGCCGCAGGCCCTGGCGCGCTTTGCCGCCGTGGCGCCGCCGACCACGTCCGGCTTGCGGCTTTCCTTCGAGCAGGCGGTGGCGCAGGCGCGTGCGGCCTCCGACCCGGCGGTGCGGTCGGACGGCTCGAAGGGCGGCGTGACGGAGAGCGCGGGCAGCCGGCTGGGCGGGCTCGTCACGGTGCGGCGCGGCGACCAAGTGCTCTGGGGCGATACGGTGGAATCGGAGATTGAGCGCGCCCGCAGGGCGCTGGCGGCGGGGGATATCGAGTTGAGCCTGACGTTCATCGACAAGCTGCCGCCGGCGCCGAAGCAGGCCATGCAGGGCTGGGTGGAGCAGGCGCGGGCGCTGATCGCGGCCAACGCCGCGCTGCGCCAGCTGGCGGCGGGCTGAGCCGATGCGCAGGGCACTTCTGTGGCTGGTGCTGCTGGTCATCGGCGTCGGCGGCGCGCTCTACCTGCACAGGGTCGGCGGCCGGGTCGAGATCGAGGTCGGCAAGCACCTGATCGGGATGAGCTTCCCGGTCGCGCTGATCCTGCTCGCGGCGCTGTTCGCGGCGCTGCACTTCCTGTTCTTCGGCATCGGTGCACTGCGCCGGCTCCCGGAGAAGTTGCGTATCAGGAAGGGCCTGCAGCGCCGGCAAGATGGCGACCAGGCGATGACCCGCGCTCTGGTCGCGCTGGCGGCCGGCACCGGCGACTCGGCGCGGCAGGAGATGCGCAAGGCGCGCACCTTGCTGGGCGAGACGCCGCAGGTGCTGTGGCTGACCGCCGAGGCCGAGCGGCTCGCCGGGCGCGAGGACGCCGCGGCCGATGCCTATCGGCTGCTGGCCAATCGGACCGACAGCCGCTTCCTCGGCGTCCGCGGCCTGTTCCGCCAGGCGATGCAGAAGGGCGATTTCGAGGACGCTCAGGCGCTCGCCGCCGAGGCCGAGAAGCTGCAGCCGCGCGCCACCTGGCTGCGCGAGGAGCGGGCCCAGCTTGCGCTCAAGACGAATGACTGGCGGACGGCGCTGTCGCTCGCGCCGGCCCAGGGCCAGGGCAAGAAGGCCGCTCTCGCGCTTGCGGCCGCGGCCGAGGAGGCGGAACCGAGCAAGGCCGCCGAACTCGAGCGGCAGGCCTTCGAGACCGACAAGGGCTTCGCGCCAGCCGCGATCGCCTACGCCGCGCGCTTGGACGAGAGCGGCATGCCGCGGCGCGCCAAGGCGGTTCTCGAGGAGGCCTGGGGCGCCTCGCCGCATCCCGACCTCGCTCCGGCCTATCTCGCCGACGAACCGGATGCGCAGGCCCGGCTGAAGGCGGTGGAGCAGCTGATCCGGCGTAATCCGACCGACCCCGAGAGCCGGCTGCTGCTGGCGCGGACCGCGCTGGCCGCCGGCCTGACCGGCCGGGCGCGGGCGGCGCTGCAGGCGCTGAGCCTCTCGGGTGATGCCGACAAGCGCTGCTTCGTGGCGCTGGCCGAGGTGGAAGCGGCGGAGCAGGCGAACCCCGCCGATAGCCAGGCGGCGCAGGCGAAGTGGCTGCGCGAGGCGGCGCAGGCTCCCGATGCACCGCACTGGCGCTGCGGCCATTGCGGCAAGCAGCACCAGGCCTGGACGCCGATCTGCGACAATTGCGGGACGCTCGGGGAGATCGCCTGGGAGTAGGCGTTGCGCCAGGGGCGGCGCGCGTGTATGGGGCGCCGCCTGCCTGGCCTGCCGACTTAGCTCAGGGGTAGAGCAACTGATTCGTAATCAGTAGGTCCGGGGTTCAATTCCCCGAGTCGGCACCAGCTTTTCCTGACGTTATCCACAGATGCGAAGTTCCGTGGGGCTTCAATGGGGCTTCAGTGCGGCTCTGACAGCCGCGCTGGTGCGCTGGATGCTAAATGCGCTTGCCCGTGCGCCGAAAGCTCAAAGCTCCCTGGCTGCCACGGCACTGCGTGAGACCTTCCTGAAGTCCTACCAGGACAGCGCGCACCGCAGTCCTGCCGGCACGTCATGGAGCATCTTCCCGGCGGCCCCAGCCCTGATTGCCCGCCTTCCCTAGTGGTTGAGATTGGGCGGCAGCACAGGGTCTACCATTCCCGTCCAGCGCCGGTACATGGGCCGCCCTGCCGGATAGGGGCCCGCTGGCGGCTCCCACGCGGCGCCGCGCACCTTGCGGGCACCGCTTTTGCCAGGGTCGCCCCCCAGCAAGCCCCCGGGGCGCCATGCCAGCCCTTCACCCGCCGGGCCGCTGCCCTCGGGGCCGGCGAGCACTGCCAGGCAGCCAGGGAGGACAGCAGGGCAGGCAGCAATGGAGAGCGGATTGGGCAGGGCATGCAGGGCGCGCCAGGCGCCGATCACGCCGCCTATAGTCCAGCACTGGCAGGAGGCGCCCGCCCCCCCCTGGCGCCCTCGCGGAGGGGGGTGGGGGTGCGGAAAAGTCAGCCCGTCGAGATTCCAGCGGGGGTGCCTAAGCGGGCGCTGCGCCCGAGGTGGGTCCCATCCCGGGAATGGCCTTGGTGAATACCAGCGCAATTGCAAAGGACGGAAGATTATCGATACGGTTCCCGCTAGAAAGCCGGATCGGCCGGCAATCGGGGGACCGGGACCATGGCCGCGCCAAGAGGCAGCTTGGGGAATTACGTGGACCGCCTGCTAGCCGAGCTGGATGCCGGGCGCCTCGAGCTTCGCTTCAATACAATCGGGCTGAACACGCCGGGACGCCCTACCTACTCCAGCCTCGACAACAATCTGGTCTCGTTCGTCCCACTTCTGATCGCCGTGTTTTTCGGGTTGGTGTTCGGCTGGCTCATTGGGCTGAGTGTCGCCGCGGCCGGGATACTTTTCTCCATTACCCTGGGGCGGCGCTGGGTCTTCTCGCGGGCGCAAGCTCGTGCCTTCGCGCTTCTGCGCAACGACGAAACTGCCATGCTTAGCTTCTGGGAGGATCGCCTCTTCGCCCTGCGTGCGGTCGCTAGTGGGGCCGAGTGTCTGCCGCCCGATGGCGATTGGCGCGCATTCATCCGCGAGCAATCCGTCACCCGGGGTTAGATGGTCGCCAGACTTCGGGCGCTGTCCGTACTCTCGGCGAGCGAACTGGCATCTGCGCGGATGCGCGTATCCCATCGCATCACGATAGCGAGCCGTCAGAGCACCCACCAAAGGTGGGCTTTCGCCAAGCGTCCGCCACCGGGAATGGTGGAGCATCCGGGTATTTCCTCGTGGTACGGACGATGCAGGGCATCAGAAGCCTTGCTGGCGGATCAGGAAGGCGGTGGGAGGGCGAGCGGCCGGTAGCGTCCACGGAGGTGGTGGAAATTCCGGCGCAGGCCGGGGTGTAGAGCTGAGGTGGCCATTGGACCTGGCGGCTAGGGTGGAGTTGCGAGGCTCCCACTCCT
>Ga0114976_10000061_pt1 | contig 55219 bp, 50 predicted proteins | sample S_130805_EF_Meta_FD_87319 | JGI IMG/M metagenome (GOLD analysis project Ga0114976, IMG submission 87319) | Freshwater microbial communities from Lake Simoncouche, Canada to study carbon cycling - S_130805_EF_MetaG | ecosystem: Environmental > Aquatic > Freshwater > Lake | place: Lake... | reverse complement strand
GACTACGACGTTGATAGGACGGGTGTGGAAGCGTGGTAACACGTTAAGCTTACCGTTACTAATAGCTCAATTGGCTTGATTTATGCACTGAAAAATTTTTCGATACAAATTACAATGTTAAAAAAATTAATAATTATTTTATTAACTTGAAAATTTATCCTTACCTTTATAGATTTTTACAAAATTTTATAACTATCAGCAAACAAGAACAGAGTTTTTTTGCTCAAATAGAAAAATTATTATTAGATAAAAAAAATAAGTATAAATGTATATAGGATGTCGGTTGTGCTGATGGTATTTTTTTAGAAAAAGTGAATGTGCCAATATCTATTAAATATATAGGCGTAGATTTAGAAAGTGTTTTAATTAATAAAGCCAATTTAAAATATAAAAAAAAAACACAAAATTTTATTGTCAATCGATTGAAAATATAAACATTAATGATTATTCAAAAAAAACATTAATAATAATGTCTGGAGTCGTACATCATTTGCCTGATAATATAATTCTAAATTTTATGGATAAATTAGGAAGCAGAAGTATTATTTGTCTCGATGGATTTTATCATAAAAAACAAAATCTAATTTCTAGAATTTTACTTTTTTTAGATAAAGGTAAATTTATAAGGACATTAATAGGTTATAAAAAAATATTAAAAAATTTCTTTTTTATAAAAAAAATTAATAAATATTTATTATTTTATAGTCATTTAATTTCTTATAAAAATATTGACAAAAATTTAATGAAACTGCATTTCGAAGATGGACCAGTGCTATAGCTTGTTGCTACTAAGTAGTTTAATTAACTTGATTTATGAAGTAAAAAAATTTTTTTCTATGTAAATTAAAATTTAAAAATTTATTCTTCTTTAAATTTTTTTATTTTTATAATTAGATATGGAGTTAATGCTATAGGATAAAGATAAGTTAATATTTTCTTAGCTTGTAAAAAAATAATCATTTTATAACATAGTCGAACTAATAAATTTTTTAATAAACGTTCTCTAAATACAATGTCTTGTTCAATTCTATCAAAGATATCTTTTAAGGGATGAATAAATTTTATAGAAAGATTTAATTTTTTAATTTTAAAGTAATTACAATCAAAATTTAATTTGTTAATTATGTCGACATATTTTTTTTTGCCTAGCTTTTTGATTAAGTTTTTTTTTCTAAGATAGGTAAAAGTAAATTTCGGAAAAAAAGGAATAAACCATTTATAAAAATGTGGTTCAAATGGAAAAGTATAATTTGGGCATTGAATAAATAATAATGAATTTTTATCTTTTAATAATTTTATGCAAACACGAATATGTTCCTCAATGTTATTCGTGTGCTCAAGTACATTCATTGAAAATATAAAATCAAATTTTTTTTTACTTTGGAATTGTTCCAAAGTGCTTGTAATTATTTTTAACTCAGATTTGTGATTAATCTTTTTTCTCAAATTATCTATATAATCAGCAAACCCCCCCGGCTCTATCGAGGTTATATCATAACCTAAATGATGTAAGTAATTAGTGAGCAAATGTATCCCGCCTCCGACTTCAAGTATTTTTTTATTTTTTTTTAAATAGGGAAAAATAGTCAAATAACAATGTACGGCATCAGCTTTAGCATTTTTTAAATAAGCATCTTGATCGTCAGAAGTTTTAAAGTTTGGATTAATATTATTTTGTAAATATTTTTGTATTCTCATTTAATCGTAATTTATATTAGGTTAATAATTATAAAAAATACTTATATCTTTCCTCACTTTATTTAATGAAAAAATTCAATATTTTATATAGATTAAGTATTAATGTTAAAATTGTCATGTTGTATTAAAAATTATTTTAGTACAATGTTATAAATATTTAAAATAAAATTATTTTTCTTAAAGTATACACTTCATAGGCATGAAATATTTTTTTGGATTTATTTATATGATTAATTTTAAATAATTTAACTTATAAATTACATTTTTATGAAATTAAAGGAAAAAATTTACTTTTTACTCGATCCTTCTAATCTTTGGATAGAAAAGTTTCTAAAAGAATCATTAAAAAACTTTCCTAAAAAATATAATTATATAATTACAAAAAATTGCAAAATAATAAAAAATAGTATTGTATTCGTCTTAAGTTATACCCGAATACTTAATATAGTTTTTATAAAGCGAAATAGAAAAGTTTTAATTGTTCACCCGAGTAAATTACCTAGGGACAAAGGTTTTGCCCCTGTCCAAAATCAAATTTTAAAAAACAAAAAATTAATACACATATGTTTATTAGAAGCAGCTGAAAAAGTAGATTCTGGACCTATAATTTATAGAGATACTTTTTTATTGTCGGGCTTTGAATTGTCAAGTGAGATTAGAAAAAAACAAGCTATCTCAACTTTTAAATTAATAAGTAAATTTTTAAAAAATTATCCTAAATTTAAAGCTTATAAACAAAGAGGAATTTCTAATTTTAATAAAAAAAGAGGCCCAGAAGACTCAGAACTTAATATAAATAAAAGTATTAAGTCTCAATTTAATTTATTAAGAATTTGTGACAATGATTATTATCCAGCTTTTTTTAGGTATAAGAAAAATACCTATGTTATTAAGTTATTTAAAAAATAAAAAATATAAATTTATATAGTCTCATCTACAGTTATTTTTTTTTGCTTATTTTTTTTTATAAATTTTAATTGTAATGAAAAAAAGTTATAAGTTTTAATTAGAGTAGCACCCATTAGCATTAACTTAAAAAAACTATAAGTTGATCCTTTTTTTCTTAGAGATTTATTTCTTTTCTTTTTTAAGATTTGAAATTTCGTATTTAGATTAATTAGATCTCCATAGTAATAGGTTTTATCTTTTAATTTTAAGTATTTTTTTTTAATTTTTTTATCTATTAAAATGTAATTACCTAAATTCTGGTTAAAGTTTTTTAGTGAAATAATTTTTAAAAAAAACCAGAAAATTTTTGATACCAATCTTTTAGAGTTTAACGAATAAATATTGTGAATTATGACAGGTTTTTTATTAATATTATATAAATTAATCATATCTATTATATGTTTAGGATTATCTTCAAGATCACAATCCATAACAATGACTAGATTATTTTTGCTTATACTAACGCCAATCTCAATTGCTTTGTGCTGCCCATAATTTTTATTTAATTTTAAACCTTTAATAAATTTATATTTTTTTTTTAATTTTTTAATTTTATCCCAACTTTTATCTTCACTGCAATCATCAACGAGCACTATTTCAAAATTTTTAGTAATTTGTTTTAGGTATAAATTAATTTTTTTTACTAACCGGTTAAGAGTATCTTTTGAATTATAAACTGGCGATACAATTGAGATCATTAAAATAATTTATTTAAAAAAATTAAATATTAAATTTTTGATTCTAAAAGCTTCTTTTTTAGTTAATTTCGGATAAATCGGAAGTCTAATAATTTTTTTTGAAATTTCATCTGTATTAATTAGAATATTATTTTTTTTATAATATTTCTTAAAAAAAGGAGACGAATGCAATGGTATATAATGGAAAAGTGCAATTATATTTTTTGATTTTAAGTATTTAATTAGTTTATCTCTTAGATTTTTTTTTAATATTAAATAATAAATATGAGCATTATTCTTTGCATATATTGGGATTTGAGGTCTTAAGAGTTTTTTTTCTTTTTCTAATGCATAAAATAAATGATGGTAATTATTCCAAATTTTTATCCTTTTTTTGATTATAGATTTTGCTTTTAAAAGCTGCGCATATAAAAAGGCAGCATTAATTTCACTCAGTCCATAAGACGATCCAATGTCTATCCAAGTATATTTTTTTACGATATTATTATTAAAATCATCTCTGTTGGTACCTTTGTCTCTTATGATCTTTGCCCTTCTTATAAATTTTTTGTTATTAATTAGTAACGCACCACCTTCTCCGCAGTGAATATTTTTTGAGTCGTGAAATGATAATGTTGCAAGATCTCCAATAGACCCTAACGGTTTTCCCTTATAACGTGATAAAATAGCCTGAGCACCATCTTCAATTACAATTATTTTATATTTTTTTGCAATTTCTAATATTGGATCCATGTCGCAACTAACACCGGCATAATGCACAGCAACTATCGCTCTTGTTTTTTTCGTAATTGCTTTTTTAATTTTATTTGGATCAATATTTAGGGTTTTAGGATCAATATCTGTAAATACAGGTTTTCCACCTCTTAGTACAAAAGCGTTTGCAGTAGAAACAAAAGTATAAGATGGCATTATTATTTCATCTCCTTTTTTTATATTTAATAATATCGCGCATATCTCTAAAGCTGATGTACAAGAGTTCACAAGCAATGCTTCCTCGCAATTTATATTTTTTGTTAGCCATTTCTGACACATGTTTGTGAAGTGCCCATTCGATGAAAAGTGTTTTAAATGGGATAATTTTTTTATATTATTCGTTTCATTTTTAACTACTCGAGGTACATTAAAGGAAATATTTTTCATAATAGAAATATTTATTATAATAACTATGAATTAAAGTATTTAAAAATTCTATTTACAAATCAATTAATTCGAATTTAATTTTATGTGTGTTGAATATGTATATAAGCTATATTAAGAATTTTTCATCATGATAGATTATGCAAAAAAAAAAATATTAATATATAAATTTTGTAATATTGTTAATTTTTATTCAACTGTTAGCGCACTATATTTAATCTTTTTTTTAATAAAAAGATTATATATTACAGAATTAGATACTTTATATTTATATCTTGTTTCCTTAAAGCCGCTAATAAACCAAAAAATTTATACTGATTATTCTTTTATACATGGGCCTTATATAATTTTTATTTTCGAATTATTAAATATTTTTAAAACAAATTCTTTTAATTTTTTATTAATATTAGGGTTTCTACAGAGTATCTTTGCGGGATATTTATCTATAATTTTTTGTAATAAGATAATTCAATGCGAACTTACTAAAAAAATAATTTTTTTAGTTACAATTTTCTTTTTTAGTAATGAATTTGATTTTTTTTTTTGGGATTGTTATGCTCTCTTAATTGGTATTTACGCTCTTTATCTTATTTTTTTTACAAAAAAATATATCTTAGGAACTTTATTTTTGAGCGTTACATGGTTCTTAAAACAAACTTTTGGTTTAACGTTTTTTTTTATTTTTATAATTTTATCATTAGTTAATTTTTATTTTTTAAAAAAAAAATTTTTTGTAATTAATATAATTTATTATTTTTTATTTATATTTTTTAATTTAGTAGTTATTTTTTTTTTATATGATTTTAATAGATTTTATGACGAAACTATAGCCTTTACTTTAAGATTTGCTGATCAGTATGGTAGAACAAATATTTTAAATTATTTATTTGGAATAATTTTTATTTTTCCTGATATAAATAACATCGATCAATTTAAGTCTATTTTTACAAGAGAAAAATTCTCTTATATCCAAATAATATTCTATTTAATTTTTAGAATGCCTGTTTTTTTTTTAAATTTTTTTTTGCTATTTAAAATTAAAGATTTTTTTAAAAATTACTATCTAGCGTTTTTGATAATTTCTTTATCATGCATTTTACCGCTTCCATTATTAGGTAGAGGTTATTGGGGAACCTTTTATTTTTTTCCAACAATTACAATAATCCTTTTTAAATACATGTGTGAAAAAAAATTATTTTCAAATATTATTTTAATTCGTCAATTTTTAATAATTTATTCATATGTATTTATTATTTTTTTCATTCTGTTTTTATATTTTTTTCGTAATATTAATTACGATTTAAATTGGTCAAATAATATTATTCAAAGTAAGAATAATCTTTTTTTAAATATTAATAAAAATTCTATTCCTAAAAACTCTTTTGATGACATGAGAGATATGTATGAATTTTTAGAGAAGAATAAAATTAATAATATTTTTATTTTAAATCATACCTGCACTCCAATTATGGCATTATTAGCACAGGCCCCAATGAATAGAAATTATATGGGGATTTCTAGTACCGACAAATTTTTTAATTGGGACTCCAAATTTTGGAGTATGAATGAAACAAATCGTGAGAGATTTATCAATGATTTCAATACAAAGTTTGCTAAATATATTTTATATTATAATAGTGATTACTTAATTATGGTAAAAGACTTACCTAAAGATTTATTAAAAAATTATTCATTTAAATTTAGTAATAATAATTTTACACTTCTAAAATTAAATAATTAGAAATGAATAAAAAACTTTTTATTACTAAAGTTGTTTAGAATAACCAAAAGTACATTATGCATAATTTAAGTTTAGGAAATATTAATATTTGTCAAATTTGTAATTCTAAAAAACTTAATGTTATCCTGGATCTCGGATTCACCCCTCCTTGTGATAGTCTGCCAGATATAAAAAGACTTAATGCACAAGAAATTTTTTATCCACTTAAGCTTTTGAGATGTTCAGATTGTTGCTTGCTACAGTTAAGTTATGTTGTGGATCCGAAGATTTTATTTCATGTAAATTACCCCTATAAATCAAGTATTACAAAAGTTCTCTCCGAAAATCTTCAAAATGGAGCAAAAAAAATTATTGAAAGATTAAACATAAAAGAAAATTCGTTAGTGGTTGACATAGGATCAAATGATGGAACTTTTTTAAAGGGTTTTCAAAAAAATAAAATGAAAGTTCTTGGAGTGGAACCCACTAATATTTCAAAAATTGCTATTAAAGAAAATATACCTACAATTCAAAGTTTTTTTGATAAAAATGTATGCAAAAAAATTCTTTCGGTTTACGGCGCTCCAAAACTTGTCACAGCTACAAATATGTTTGCTCATGTTCAAATGCTTGGAGATTTGATTAAAGGAGTTGAAAACTTATTACAAACAGATGGGTATTTTGTTAGCGAATCTCATTATGCTTTAGATATATTAAAAACTTTGCAATTTGACTCAATATATCATGAACATTTAAAATATTATTCATTAAAAGATTTAATAAAACTTTTTAGCTATTACAATTTTACAGTTATTGATGCTGAAAGAATTCCAAATTATGGTGGCTCTATAAGATGTTATGCTCAAAAGGGAAAAAATAGAAAAGTAAGTAAAAATATAATTGCTTTGTTAAAAGATGAGGACAAAAATAAACTTTATGATGAGAGTACTTGGCTAAAATTTTCAAAAAAAGTTGAAGATAGTAAAAAAAAGTTTAAGGTTTTTATTAGTGATATTTTAAAAAAAAATAAGACTTTATGCGGAGTTGGATCGCCAGGAAGATCGTGTACATTAATAAATTATTTTGATATTTCAAAATTAGAGATGAGTTATATTGCCGAGCAATCTAGCAGTCTTAAATTAGGATTATATATACCTGGAAAGCATATTCCTATAATTGATGAAAAAATCATGTTAAAAAAACAACCTGATTATGCAATACTGCTTTCATGGCATTATTATGAAAATATAGTTAAAAACTTACGTAATAAGGGACTTAAATCAAAAATTATAATCCCGTTACCAGAAATTAAAGTTCTAAGTTGATAAAAGATATAGATATTGTTGTTCCGTGTTATTTTGAGAAAAATAACATGCTTTCTTTATTAAATTCTTTAGCAACCCATGTAGAAAGTAATATAAAAGTAATAATTTGTTATGATGAAGAAAACGACGATACCTTATCTATTAAAAATTATTTATTTAAATATAACTTTGAAATAATTTTTGTTAAAAATTATTACAATGGTTTGCATGGAGCCGTTAGAACAGGAATTGAAAATTCTTTCGCGCCAATAACGATTGTTATGCCAGCAGATGATGATTACAACTCAAATTTAATTGATAAAATTAAGTTTGCACATGATCAAGGGGCCGACATAGTTTGTCCCAACAGATTTATGAAAGGAAGTCTTGTTGAAAATTATCCAAAATTTAAACTTGTTATTGTTAAACTTGCGGCCTTTTTAATGCATAGATTAGCATTTGTACCAATTTCAGATCCAACTAATGGCTTTAGATCTTTTTCAAGAAGAGTTTTAAAAAATTTTACAATTGAGTCTAGAAACGGTGGCACTTATAGCATTGAATTATTAGTTAAATGTCATAGAGCTAGATATAATATAAAAGAAATTCCTGCAAAGTGGATTCAAAGACAAGAAGGAAATAGTAAATTTAAATTAATTAAATGGATTCCATTTTACCTAAGATGGTTTTTTTATTCTTTTTTTACAACATATTTTAGAAGAAAAAAAATTTAGGAAATATCAATTTTTTTTTTTAGTTTAATTGATTTTAATGCTGCATAAATTAGGAGTTCAGTTCTAAGCGCATCGTTAAAATTTGGTTTTTGAATTTTTTTATATTTAACCCATAAATAAAATTTTTTATACAAACTTTCCATTGGTTTTATTCTTTCATCATAAATATTTTTTTTAAATTTAGACTTATATGTTTTTATTATTTTATTTTTATTAAATATTACTAATTTAAAATTATTAACTATATTTTTATTTTGGTTCGACAAAACGCAATTACATTTGTTGCCATATATATTAATTGAATGAACGGGCTTTATTAAAGAGTTATTGTCTAAACAAACGTTAATAAATATATTATTTGTTAATCTTAAATTAATAGTGACTTTATTTTTGATATAAGTTTTATCAATAATATGTACAGACTTTATCTTTCCAAAAAAAAATTCAACATAATTAAAAACATGCGGAGCAAAATTATTTAAAACCCCTCCTTTATTTTTAAGACTTGTTTTCCATGATTTTATGTTTAGTTTATTTACATAAGATTTTAATAGCCAGTTTATTTGAACATAATATATTTTTCCAAACTGCTTCTTTGATAAAAAGTATTTTAATTTTTTCCAAACATCTATCTCTGGAAAAATATAACTCGTCATCAATGCTTGATTTTTTCTTATTTTAATCCTTTTTTTAGGAATAAAACCTAAAGGTTTTTCAAAAAAGATGTGTTTTTTTTGCACGAACGCTTCGTTAAAAATATTTTTTTGCTCTAATGGTGGAGTTGCAATTGTTATTGCATCAGCCTTTCTTATGATTTCGCTAACTTCTTTCTTCCCCCTTTTTTCTTGTTTGCTTATGATTTTGATTAATTCAAAGTTTTTTTTGATTATAGGATAGTGAACAAATTTTCCAAATTTAAAACCAAACAAAACAAACTTTAGCATAATAATAAACTAATAAATTAAATTACTTTTTATCTATAAAATCTTAATTTGTAATTAAAAGATTAATTTATTTTTTTAAATGTTTCTTGAGATTATTTTAATTTTAATTGTAAGATTAGAACTAGAATTAATATATGATTAGTTATATAGGCTACTAGTCTCTTGCTCGTAGAAATGTATCAAGATCTTCTGGTGTCCCCAGTCCATACATTTTATTTACTTTAGAAATTGAAATTTTTTTATTATCCTTTAAAGCTTCGTTGTATACTGGGCAAATATAGAATTCATTATTTACTCTAATATTTTTTTTAATCATTCTTGTAGCATATTTTACAAAATCCTTACCTTTCTTCCAGTAATAGACCCCGACAGTTGCATGTTTCGATATAACATCTTTTTCAGCTACTTCTGTAACTAATTTATTTTTTTCATTTATTTTAGCATAGGACCATTTTGGGTGATACGCCTCGAAAGTAAGTATGCCACCATCCAATTTCTTATTTGTAAATTCGTACATTGTTTTATTACTATTCCATTCAATGTACTGATCTGAATTAGCAATTATAAGTGGATTATCATCGTTAATAAATCTTTTTGCTAATAATGCAGTGCAAGCGGCTCCCTGAGTCACTTTATTAATTTCAATTATTTTGCAATTTGGTTTGAGCATACTTAGCAAGCTTTTAATATTGTATTTTTTTTGATGCTCTTTTTGAATCAAAAAAATGTAATTTGCGTTTATATCAATAGAATTGATAACCCACTGAATCATTGGCTTATTTTCTATTTCAATTAAAGGTTTAGGAAAAGTATATCCTGCCTTAGCAAATCTACTTCCTTGTCCAGCCATTGGGATAAGAACATTTAGTTTGTTATCTATCCAGGTCTCGGTAATTTTTTCTTTAGAAATATTTCTAATATAGTTTTTTATATTTTTATAGTTTACATCTTTTAAAGATTTCACTGGAAATAATAAACAACCAGAGTCTTGAGCCGCTTTTCTGCCATAATGGGAATCTTCCAAGATTAAGGTTTCGTTAGGTTTCGAATCTAATTGCAACAAACATCTTAAATAAATCTCTGGATGTGGTTTTGGATTTTTTAAATCTTCATTTGATAAAGAGTAATTAACAAATTTAGAAATTTTTAGTTTTTTAATGCAAAAGGTTAAAGTTTTTCTTATCGCATTTGTTGCAATAGCAATTTTATAGTTTTTACTTAATCTTTTGAATAAATAAAAAATTTTTTTTGAATACTTAATTTCTTTTTTTAGTAAAATTTCTGTTTCATTATTTTTAATTTTATTAATTAATTTTACGTTTTTTTTTTTAATTTTTTTATTTTTTATAAGGATTTCTAATTTTTTTTGAGTAGGCAATCCATCGTAGATATTAGAGTGGTCATTTAATTCTATTTTATAATCTTCAATTTTTTCTAATGCATTATTTAATGATTTATAATGTATCATTTTTGTATCTACCAATACCCCGTCAAGATCAAAAATAATTGTTTTAATCATTTTTATAGTTTGAAATGTAATCTGAGCAGATTCCAGCACAATCTATATTTTTTAGTTTCTTTTTACCAATTGAAACATAGATGCTATTTTTTGAAATCTTTTTACCAGGATAAGTCCAAAAGTAACCATTAGAGGTTAAAGTATAATTATCTTTTTGATGCCAAAAATGAATAGATTTAATTTCTTTTAATTTTTCAAATGCCTTTACATCTTTTGCGTGACACCAAATTTTTTTATTCCTTAAAAATTTACTGCTAACTCTATATTGTGGTTTATCATGTCCTAAATAAAAACAACCTTTGTGAAATCTGACGTCTACCTCTACTTCATAACCCAGTTTTAAAGCTTGAGATATATAATTTGGGTTATTTTCGTATTTAGGTTTTGATCCTTTAATATTACCTCTGTGGCTTATTAATTTCATTTGGAGTAATTTAATTTATAAATAATTCATAATAGTTCATTATCGTCATTTAATAAACTAGTGAAATATTATTAAATTAAAATTTAATTAATGTTGTAAAATTTTCAATGAATTTAAAAAAAATTTTTTTTATTTTAACAATAAGTTTATTAATTTTATTATCAGGAATATCGGTTTATTATAGCATTTATAATGCGTTAAAAGATGGTGGATCAGCAGATTTATATCATATTTATCATTCTACTCTTCTTTTTATTAATGAAATAAATCCCTATGAGGGGAACAGATATATTGAATTTACAGTCCCTCCATATTCACATGGCGTATTTTTAATTTATTCTCCAATAGCTTTATTAGATTATGAATTTGCTAAAATTTTATGGGTTCTCCTAAATATACTTACTACCATTGCTGTATTAGTTATTTTTTCAAGATTTTCTAAATTAACATATGCTGAAAGTATTTTAATTTCTTTAATATTTTTTTGCTCTTTGTCATTCAGAACTTGTATCGGAAACGGTCAGAACTCAATTCTTATTTTATTTGTATTTTGTGCGTTTTTTATTAAAAATAAAAATTTTAAAATTTTAATTTTAGGTTTTTCTTTTATAAAATATAGTTTCGCAGTTGTGACATTATTCTATTTATTAATTAAATATAATTTAAAATACTTAATAGTATCTTTAATTATCGTTATTGCTAGTTGGCTAATATTTTCTTTAAAAATAAACCAAAATATAATTCATACACTTTTTCAACCATTACAAATAATTTCTACTTCATTTGCCTTTGGTTTTGAAAGAGGCGATCTTTTAACTCTATTAAATAACTTTAATAAGCCAGCTTCAATTAATAATTTAAATATAATTAATATTTTATTATGTTTATGTTTTGGATTTTTTTTATCAATAAAAATAATGAAAGCATCTATCAATAATAATAATTTGTTAATCGTCTCGCTTTTGGCTATAGCAAACTTATCGATTGTTCCTCACATTATTTATGATTATGTTTTTTTACTCCCTTCATTATTTTATAGTTGGAAATATAAAAAATCAGTCTTCGGAGTTATATCTATTGGCATCATTTTTTATTTTTGGTTTGGTATAAAAATTATTTATTATTTAAATTATTATATTTTTAGTTTTCCTGAACTTAATCCAATACCAAGTATTACTGAAAAAGTTATTAACTTCATTATGTTATTGATATTATTTTACTCTAATCTAAGTTTAAAAAAAATTAAATAGTATGGAAGAGAAAAATTTTTTTTTAAATAAAAGTGTATATTATTTTTTTATTTTATCTTTTTTAGTAATTTTAACTTTTTTTCTTAGATTATATAAATTTGATCAAATTGGCTTTTGGGGAGACGAGTATTTGACCTTCACCCTTTCAGAACCAATATATAACTACAATTCTATTCATAATAAAGTCTTAGCATCAGGAGATTTAGTTCCCCCTTTTTATTATTTTGTTTTAAACATATATAATTTTTTCTTCGGACATACTGCTTATTCAATAAGAGTTTTTCACATTATTTTTGGTGCTCTAAATATTTTGCTTTCTTTTTTAATATCTAGATTAATTTTAAAAAAAACAGAAAGTCTATTAGTGCTATATTTCCTAGCATTTAATGTTTTTTTAATTTGGTGCTCAACAGAAACGCGAGTGGTGAGTTTTGCATTATTTTTTCAATTGCTTTCAATATTATTTTTTCTTTATTCTCTCCAAAATGTCAAAAGTAATTTTTTATTTTTATTTATTGTTCTTTTATTTTTACTTAATTTTCTCTCACTTACTACACATCCTTTATCTATTATAATTGTTATTTCACAAATTTTTTTTCTACTCGTGAATAATAATCATAAAAAAAAAAATATTTTTCTAATAGCAATTGTTTTATCAGTGATATTTTATATTCTATTCAACTTAGATTATTTTATTTGGTCTCTAAAAGGAACAAGGCTTGGCCACAATCAATTGACTATAAATTTTTTTATCGGTTATAATTTTAAACATTATTTTAATTCTTATATATTAGGAGGAATACACTTATTCATTATTGCTTTAACATCTTATCAAATATTTAAGAAAACAGTCAAAGATGATTATTTATTTTTTTTATTTGTAATTTTTATTTTTACTTATCTTTTTATAATTATTGGAACAATTTTTTTTACGGGTTTAAATGGACAGAGATATTGGAGTTACTTAGTGCCGATAATTATAATTATAAATGTTTATTATCTAAGAGAAATTAAACGAAATTTTTTATCAACGGTAATTATTTTCTTTCTAATAATTTATACTTTTATAATTTATTTAGATAAAATTAATAAGCCGCAATTAAGAAAACCAGATACACCTGGTTTGATAAAAATATTTAATGAGACTAGCATCAATTACATAGTGAGTGAAAATTACTTTCATTTCGAGAATTATTTAAAAAAAGGCTATAAAGATTTTAGTAAAAAAATAGTTTCTGAGGTTGAAATAAATAGTCTTAAAGATGATTTTTGGTATTTATGCCTAGACTTATCTTGGGTTCAAGCTAAAGGATCATATTATGACGAAATTTACGAATGTTCTCCAAAGTTGAAAAATATTTATCAACATAAAAAAATGAACAGTATAAAATTAAATGGATTTGTCATAACTAAGTATGAGTACGTTGGTTTTAATTAAAGATATTAATTGTCAAATTTTTATTTTTCATGGTAAAAAATTTGCAAGTTAAATAGTTTATAACAAAAAGAAATTAATTTTTCTTATTATATTTATTTTATACGAGTATTTAGTTATATAATCTTATGCATTTTCAATTTTAATTTAAATGACATTTTATAATCAAAAAATTTTCCTAAAAAAATTAATCGAAAAATATAATAAAAAAAATTTTGCAGGACAGTCTTATCCTCTTTTAGAAAATGCTTTTACCACTGAAGATATTTTGAAAGGGATTGAAGTAATGTTGTCACAAAAAATCACAATGTCAGAAATAACTAGAGAATTTGAGCATGAATTTTCTAGATATATTGGTAGTAAATATGCATTAATGGTAAATTCTGGCTCATCCGCAAATCTTTTGGCGGCTTTTGCTTTAACAAATCCTAAAAAAAAAAATCATTTAAAAAGGGGTGATAAATTTTTAATACCAGCCATATGTTGGTCTACTTCTCTTTGGCCATTTATTCAGGCAGGGCTTCGCCCTTTATTTTTAGATGTTAATGCTAATAACTTTTGTTTGGATGAACAAAAGATAAATAATAATATTTTGCAAAAAATTAGATTAATCGTCACTATTCATGTTCTTGGTAATAGCTCAAATATTGATTTGATATCAAAATTATCAAGAATGCATAATATTTTTTTAGTGGAAGATACATGCGAGTCTTTAGGCTCTAGATACAATCAAAAATACTTAGGAACTTTTGGAGACTTTGGAACGTATTCTTTTTATTATTCGCATCAAATTACTTCTGGCGAAGGAGGTATGATTGTTTGTAATGATAAAAATGATTATGAGTTGCTACATACTCTTAGAGCACATGGTTGGGACAGAGGATTAAAAAATAAGTTAAATAATACTTTTAATTTTATAAATTCTGGTTTTAATTTAAGGCCTTTAGACATAACAGCTGCAATTGGATTGAGTCAATTTAAACGATTAAAAAAGATGATGTTATTAAGAAAAAATAATCGTGACATGATAATAAATAAAATTACAAATCATAAAAAATTTAAAAATCAATTCGAATTTTTTGAACCAACAAAAAATTTAGAGCCTAGCTGGTTTGGTTTGCCGTTATTAATAAATAAAAATTATAAGTCTAAGAAAAAATTTTTTTTACAGTATTTAGATAGTAAAAATATTGAGAATAGGCCAATAATCAGTGGCAACTTTTTAAACCAGCCAGCAATTAAATTATTCGATTTACACAAAAAAAATATTAAGAATCTATTTCCAGTTGCTCAAGATATAGATGAAAGAGGCTTTTTTATTGGACTGCCTACTCAGAAAATTGCAATTAATCAGCTTAATTATTTAATTAATACTTTACTTAATTTTGATGGTTTCTAAAATAAATTGTGGAATAACTGGTTCGTCTGGTATTTTAGGATCAGAATTTATAAAAAAAAAATATTTTAATTTTATAAAATTTAGAGGAAATATAAATAATCAAAAACAAATAGACGAATGGTTAAGAGCAAATAGATTTGATTTAATAATTCATTTCGCAGCAATTGTTCCAACTCATTCTGTTGAAAAAAATTATAAAAAAGCCTTAGAGGTAAATTTTAAAGGTACAAAATATTTAATAGACGCAGTTTTAAAAAATAATATTAATCTAAAATGGTTTTTTTTTTCTTCCACATCTCATGTTTATAATTTTTCTAATAAAAAAATTAATGAAATATCTTTGACTAGGCCTATATCTAAATATGGATTTACAAAGCTTAAGGCAGAAAAATATATTCGTAATATTTTAAGAAATAGAGAAATAAATTATTGTATAGGTAGAATATTTAGTTTTACTCATAAAAATCAGAAGTCTTCATTTTTAATTCCCTCCTTAAAAAAAAAAATTAATCAAAAAAATAGTAAGTTAATTAAATTTAAAAATCTAAATCATTATAGAGATTTTATATCCATAAATGATATTTGTAATATTATTTATTTTTTGTGGAAAAAAAATTTTCGAGGGACCATAAACATTGCTTCAGGCCAAAAAATATATTTAAAAAACATTGTAAATTTCTTATCAAAAAAATATAAAAAAAAAACTGAGTTTTTAGATACAAAGAAAAAGACAGCATTAATTGCTGATGTGAGCAAAATTAATTCTTTGGGGTATAAGATAAAAAGAATGAATATCAGTAATATAATTAATTAATTCTTTTTTTTAATAAATAGAGTTTTATTAATCCAAAAAATGACTCTATAATTAGTTTAATATTTACTGAGCTTTCCCCTCTTATTCTATTAACGAATTTAGACTTAATTTCTCCAATTTTAAATTTTTGATTATTTATTATTATTAATATTTCTGACAAAATTATAAAACCATCACCTATCTTTCCAGATTTTTTAACAATAATTTTGGCAGCCCTTCTAGAGTAGATTCGAAATCCATTTGTATAGTCTGTTATGGGAATATTTAATAAAAATCTTGCAAAAAGATTTGATACACGAGAAAAAATCCTTCTTGAAATTGGCCAATTTAAAATGATACTACCTTTAAGATATCTGCTGGAGATTAGTAAATCCAAGGAATTATTAATAAAATAATCTATATTTCTTTTTAATTCTTTAGGAGAATGAGATAAATCTGCATCCATTTCAATAAATAAATCTTTTTTTTTTAATTCTAATGCCTTCTTGAATCCATACAAAATAGCAGAGCCTCTACCTAGTTTTTTATTTCTTCTAAAATAATAACAATTAATTTTTTTGTTAATTATAACTTTTTCTGTTTTGTCGTTGATAGAGTCATCAACAATAATAATTTCGGCATTGATGCATTTTTTTATTAATTTTGTTAATTTAAATAAATTTTCAGATTCGTTGAAAGCGGGTACAATAATGGCAATATTCATTTGCTTTAATTATTTTTTTTTAATATGATTCGATTTATAGTTTACAAAAATTAATATATTGTTTTTCTATAGATCCCTTTTTTTTCTATATAACTTAACCATTTTTTTTCATTATCAATAATTTCGTGAATGTGGGAACATTTAGGTTCCCATTTCAGAATTTTGTATGCTTTTTCATTATTACAAATTAATTTATCTGTATCTCCTTTTCTTCTTTTTTTAAAAAAAGGATTATTAAACTTATAGTTATAAAAATCCTGAAATTTTTTAAAAATTTCTAAAGTAGAAAAGCCATTTTTAGAACCTAGATTAATAATGTGAGATTTTTTATTCTGTTTTAGATGTTTTATACCTAATTCAAAAGCTTTCACAATATCAGCAATGTGTATGTAATCCCGAACACATGTTTTATCTCTAGTTTTAAAGTTATTTCCATAAATATATATTTTTTTATTTTCTTTAAATTTTTTTGCCAGAATGGGAATTAAATGAGTTTCAGGATTATGCATTTCTCCAATTTTATAGGAAAATAAAGAAGAACAAACATTAAAAAATCTAAATATTAGATAGTTTATGCTTTTGTCTTTTAGAACATTAACAATGTTTTTTTCACATGATAGTTTTGTTTTTCCATATATGTTATTAGGTCCCAGTTTTGATAGTTCTGTAAGTTTTTTATTTGACGTTCTATATACTGCAGCAGTGCTAGCAAATATTAAGTGTTTAATTTTATTTTTTTTTATACAATTTAAAATATTTTTTGTAACAATTATATTGTTTTTTATATACTCTTTTTTATCATCTATAGAATCAACAGTTGATTTTGCAGCTAAATGTATAATTAAAGAAGGCTTGATAAAGCTTATAATTTTATTCGTTTTTTTAATATTTACTAAGTCATGTTTAAAAAACCTTTTTTGTTTTTTTAATTTAGGTAATTCTTTATCTATGCCATAAACTTCGTATTTCTTATTTAGGTATTCATATAAGCACGAGCCTATATATCCAGAAGAACCAGTTATCAAAATCTTCATAATTTATTGTATAATATTTGATTATAAACTTATATATAGACAGCAAGTCAGCTGTATTTTTTTCATATTTCTTTTATAAATTATTTTTAAGTTAAATTTTTTTATTTACAATGTATAAAATTTTTTGCTCAAAATTTTTCAATTATTATTCCTTAATATCGTTTGCATTCGTTATTAATTACTTGGTTAATAATCTATTTAGTTCTTATTGGGACGCTCTTGAATTTATATACTTATTATCGCTAAAACCTTCATTGGGCCATCTTTTGTATAAAGATTATTCTTTTCCACACGGTCCGTTTTTGATTATTTTCTTTGAATTTTTAAATTATTTTAATAGAGATAATTTTAATATACTTTTATGTCTTGGAATTTTTCAATCTTTATTTGCGGGATATTTATCTTATTTATTTTGTTCCAAAATTATTAAATCCTCTTTTGCAAAAAAAATTTGCTTTACTATTACAATTTTTTCATTCTCAATTGAATACAATTTTTTATATTGGGATGCCTACGTATTTTTAATAGGAATTTATAGTTTATATTTAATTTTTTTACAAAAAAATTTTTTAATTGGGAATTTATTATTAGCTCTTGTTTTTTTTTTAAAGCAAACATTTGGTTTAACTTTTTTTTTAATTTATATTTTTATAATTTTATATGATGTTGTATCTAAAAAAAAATTTTCCTTATTAAAAAATTTATTATATTTTCTAATATTTACATTTTTAAATTTGTTAATAATTTTCGTATTTTACGATATTAATAAATTTTATTATGAAAATATATTATTCCTTTTAAATTATGCAGAAGAACATAATAGAAATAGTTTATTAAACTACTTTTATGGAATTTTTTTTTTACTGCCAAACGTTTCTTCGTTTGATGATTTTAAATTAATTTTTACGAGAACTTCTTTTAGTTACAGCCAATTAGTATTTTATATTATTTTTCGCTTACCTACATTTTTGATTATTTTTTATTTATTATATAAAATTAAAGATTTTGGAAAAGATTATTATAAAATTTTATTAATTATTATCTTATCTACAATTTTGCCTCAGCCTTTATTAGGCAGATTATACTGGGGTACAATTTACTATTTTCCGATAATTCCTATTATTTTTATTACTTATATTTTTGAAAAAAAAAATTATTTAATAACCTACTACGATATAAAATTAAAAAAAATTATTTTAACCTATTTTTGTTTAGCTTTTTTATTTTTGGCTTTAAAAACGTTACAAAAAGTAAATTATTTAGAGTTTTCTGATGAATTTATTATAAAATCTAATAAGCACTTTTTTCTTAACATACATAGAAAACAATTGGGCAATGATCATTTTAATTATGCGAAAGATATGTATAAATTTATGTATAATCTCGAGATTAAATCAGGAGTTTTCGTGTTAGACAGTTTTTCAATGTCTATTTTATTTTTATTAGCACAGCCTTTTGTTAATCAAGATTTTTGGAGCGAATTATCAGAATCTGATTATCAGTGGAAGGCAAGAGGACTTAGGTATCCAGCTGACAATCAAAATTTTTTAGAGAGATTTGTAACTGATATAAAAGTAAAAAAACCTGAATTTATTTTGTATAAAATAGATCAATTTCAATATTTAAAAGTAATATTGCCTTATAATTTTTTTAAAGATTATTATGTACGATATAAAAATAAGAGTTTTGTGCTGTTGCAAAAATTAAATAATTAAAATTATCAACATCAAATATTTTTAAAAATATGATTATTACATTACTTAGTAATTTTAAAGAGGATGCGAGATTGAGCATGGATAATTACAGAGATTTACTATTTAATAATTATTTAAATAATAACAAATTTGATATTAAAAAATTTATACCAGCCAAATCTAATTTCTTAAATAGTATACGTTATTCAAGGTATATTGAATATCCTGAAAGTATAAAAAAAATTAATTCAAATGTATTTCATATTGTTGAAGATGGTTATGCTCACTTAATAAAATCATTAGATTTAAGAAAAGCTGTAATCTCTGTCTTCGATTTAATTCCATTAGTTTTTTGGAAAAAAAATTTTTACTTAACTAAACCTCCTTTATTTTATTTATATTCTTTAAGTTATCTAAAGTTTTTTAAGACTATTATTGCCTGTAGTGATAATACAAAAAAAGATTTAATAAATCTATGCAAAATAAAAGAAGAAAGAATTAAAAAAATATATTATCCAGTGCAAAAAGAATATAAAATATTTTCTAAAGAAAAAAAAATTTTTTATAAAAAAAAACACAATTTTGATAAAGATTATTTTTATATTTTACTTACGGGAAAAGATTTTTACAAAAATCATTTAAGAGCCCTAAAAGCTTTAAGTGCATTAATACAAGAAGGTTTTAAAATTAAAATAGTCAAATTAGGACCTCCCTATAAAGATTGGTTAGATGAAATAAAAAAATTAAATATTGAAAGTTCAGTAATTTATTTTTCTAAATATTTATCTAATCATGAAATCTGTGAAATATATAATATTTGTGATTTACTTTTTTTCCCTTCATTGTACGAAGGGTTTGGTTTGCCAGTGGCGGAGTCCATGGCATGCGGGTTACCAGTTCTATCTTCACAAGAAGGTTCTCTTAAAGAAATTGCTGGTGGATGTAGCATTATTACTAATCCTTACGATATCTACGATATGAAAAAAAAGTTGATTAAATTAATTAAATATAAAGATTTAAGATATAAACTTATTAGTCTTGGTTTAAAAAACTCTAAAAGATTTTCAGAAAAATCTTTTTTTGATAGCCATGAAAATATTTATGACTCCTTAAATAATTTTTTTTATGACAATTAACTATTCATTAAAATCTAATTTATTATTTTTAAATTCTAAAGTTAGTTTGGATACTAAAAAAAAATATAAAATTATTTTTTTTTTTATAATTTTAGCATCTTTTTTTGAAATAATTAATATTGGATCAGTTATTCCGTTAATAGCAATTTTAACAAATCCAGAGCAGATTAATAATTTGACTATTTTAAAAAAATTACTTGAATTTTTTGGACTTCAGACTCTTAATATACAAGATTATAAACTTTTTATATTTTTGTTTTTTTTAATTTCAATTATTTTAGCTAATTTAATAAGATTACTGTTGTTTACCACTAGCTTAAAAGTAGCCCAATCAGTTAGCTTAGATATATCGGCAGAAGTTTTTAAATTATCAATTTGTAAAAATTATTCTGACATTAGTCGCGATAAGAGCGAAGATATAATTACAGTCATAATCCAAAAAGTTGAGTCTTTTAGTAATCTTGTTTTTCAAATTATTAATTTTGCCTCTAGTTCTTTAATAATTTTTTTTTATTTTATCTTATTGGTATTTTTATTAGGTTTTAAAATAGTATTATTTACAGTTTGTGTAATTGGGTTTTCATATTTTGGTATAGCGCTATATGTAAATAGCAAGCTACAAAAAAATTCACAAAAACTAAATATTTTATCTAAAGAAAGACTTAAATTCATTAAAGAGTCTTTAGCAAATATTAAAGATATATTACTAAATGTTGATCAATATAAATATTCTGTCTTTTTTAAAAATATAGATTTTAATTTTAAGGAAGCTCAAACTAAAATAACAACTATAGTAGGCATTCCAAGACAAATGCTCGAAGTTTTGATAATTTCTGTAATATTAATTGTTGCTTTTTTTATATCTGAAAATAGTAACAGCCAAAAAACACATGAAACATTATTAGCTTTGGGTTTAATTGGTTTTTCAGCTCAAAGACTATTTCCATTAGTACAAAGTGTTTATGCAGCGTGGGCCACGCTAATAGGAAATAAATTTTATCTTATAGATATCAGAAAAAGTTTAGAATTCGAATCACAGATTAATAATTTTAATAACAATTCACAGATTAATAATTTTAATAACAATTTAAATTTTAATAAAAATATTGTTTTTAAAAATATTTATTTTCAATATGATAATTCTAAAAAAATTTTAGATAATTTTAATTTTACCATCAACAAAGGCACAAGTGTAGCAATAATTGGATCTTCAGGAAAAGGTAAGTCAACTTTGATAGATATAACGATTGGATTGTTAGAACCAACACAAGGATCAATTTATATTGACGAGCAAAAGATCGAAAAAAAAAATATTAACGACTGGAGATCTAAAATTTCACATGTTCCACAAGAATATTTTATAATTGATGATACTATAGCAAATAATATTGCCTTTACTCTTGATAAGCAAAAAATCGACAAGAATAATTTGATTTTATCAGCAAAAATTGCCGAATTACACGACTTTATCATGTCTCTACCCAACCAATATGAGACCCAAGTTGGCGAAGAGGGATCAGTGTTATCTGGGGGGCAGAGACAAAGATTGGCAATAGCAAGAGCGTTGTATAAAAAGAAAGACATATTAATATTGGACGAAGCAACAAGTGCATTAGATTTTGAATTAGAGGAAAGGCTAATCAATAATATCAACTTTTATTTACCGAACATAACGTTAATATTAATTACTCATCGAATATCGAAGATTAAAAATATTAAAAAAATTATAAATTTAGATAACGCTGATTTATACAAACAACAATGAAAGTGACCATTATAGTTGGAGGAAGATTTCATGCCTTTGATTTAGCTGAGCAACTTGAAAAAAAAGGTTATCTCTATAATCTAATCACAAGTTATCCTTCATGGAAATTAAATAAAAAGTTTAATATTAAAAAAAAAAAAATTATATCAATTTTTTTTAAAGAATTAGCAGAAAGATTAATACTCAAAATTAAATTAGAAAAGTATTTTAGTTTTCTATTTTTTTATTTAAATTACTATTTTGAATATTTTGCAAGTAAGAAAGTAGACTATAAAAATCTTGATATTATAGTTGGATGGGCAGGATTTTCCTATACAACGTTCAAAAAAGCTAAAAATTATAATATAATAAAAATTTTAGAAAGAGGGTCTTCTCACATTCAATTTCAATCAGAAATTTTAATAGAAGAGTATAAAAAATTTAATTTAGAATATAAAATTAACTATAAATCAATAAACAGAGAATTAGATGAATATCTTTTAGCAGATTATATTAGTGTACCTAGTCGATTTGCAAAACAAACCTTTTTAGATAAAGGATTTAAAGAAGAAAAAATTATTTTGGTTCCATATGGAGTAAATAAATTGCATTTTTTTCCCAAAAAAAAAAAAGATAATGTTTTTAGATTTATTTATGTAGGAGCTTGTAGCATTAGAAAGGGGGTATTATATACATTAAAAGCATTTGATGAATTAAATCTTTCTAACGCAGAATTATTATTAGTGGGGGAAATAAAGGATGAAATATTTTCTTTAATAGAAAAATATAAAAAAAATAAAAGAATAAAATTTATTGGCAGTGTTCCTCAAGATAAACTGGTTAATTTTTACAATGATAGTGATGTTTTTGTAATTTCATCAATTGAGGATGGTTTTGCTATGGTTATTGCGCAAGCTTTAGCATGCAACCTTCCTGTAATTTGCACAAATAATTCTGGTGGTTCAGAACTAATTAAAAGCGGAAACAATGGTTATGTTATACCTATAAGAGATGTAAGTGAATTAAAAAATAAAATGAATAAATTATATCAAGAACCAGAAACGTTATTATTTTTTAAAAAAAATATAATGGTTAATCAAAATTTAAGCTGGAATACTTATGGAGACAGAATTGAAAATGTCTATAAAAGTTTATTGAAGCCACATTAGTCAATTATAATAATTATTTATTATTATGATAAAAAAAAAATTAGCGATAGTTACAACTCATCCAATACAGTACCAATCTCCTTTATTCAAAGAAATAGCTAATTCAAATAAATTTCAACTAGATGTTTATTTTGCAAGTAAGCATGGGTACCAATCAAAATATATCGATAAAGATTTCAAAAAAAAATTTAATTGGAATATAAATTTATTATCGGGTTATAATTATTTTTTTTCAGCTAAAGCTGATCAAAACATTAATAGTTTTTTTTTATCTTTTAATGATTTAAACAAAACTTTATTTAAAAATAAATATACTGCTATTTTGTTATTTGGTTGGAGTAATATTTTTTATATAAAAACTTTTTTTTTAGCCAAATTACATAAAATACCAATTATTCTTCGGGTTGAAACTAATTTTGAAGAAGAAATTAATTATCTTAAAAAAAAAATAAAATATTTAGTATTATATTTTTTTTTCAAATATATAAATTATTTTTTATATATTGGATTTTTAAATAAAAAATTTTACCAAGATCTGGGTGTTGACAAAAAAAAATTATACTTTGCTCCTTACGCCGTAGATAATAATTTTTTTTTTAACAAAGAAAAAAGTAACATTGTTATTAATAAAAAATATAAAAAAAAAATTATTTTATTTGTTGGTAAGTTTATTGAAAGAAAGAATACTCAAGAATTTTTAAATTTAGCAGCGTTATTTAATAATGATAATAGATTTAACTTTTTAATGGTTGGTGATGGTCATGAAATTAACTTATGCAATCAATTTATTAAAAATCATAAATTGTCTAATATCAGAATTGTTGGATTTAAAAATCAACAAGAATTAAAAAATATTTATAAAAAATCATTTTTATTAATTGTTCCATCTAAATATGAAACTTGGGGATTAGTTATCAATGAAGCAATGGCTTCCGGCTTGCCCGTTATTTGTTCTAGAAATTGTTCATCCTCCAGTGATTTAATAATTAATGGAAAGACTGGTTATGCATATAATTTAGGTGATATAAACCGTGTAAAAAAAATAATTATTAAGTTAGCTAAGAGTAAAAAAAAATATTTGTATATTGTAAAAAATATTAAAAAACATATTAAAAATTTCTCTTTTTATTATACTGTAAAATCTTTAAATAAAATTCTTTATGATAAAACTTTATAAAAAAAGAATCTTAATTGTAGGAGCAAAAGAAAAGACAAGCCTCGAGACCATGTATTATAAAGCCTTCAAAACTTTAGGTCTAAATATTTCATTTCTACAAATTGAAAAAAATACAAATAGTTATTTTTTATCTAGAATTAGAAAAATGTTTAGTTTTTTTTACTTTTTTTATCTCAGAAAAAAATTAATAAAATTTATAAAAGCAAATTATAAACAATTTGATATTGTAATAGTATTTAAAGCTATTTATTTAGACATTGATACTTTAGTAGTTTGTAAAAGTTTTTCTAAAAAAATTTTATGGGTTAATATATTTACAGATGATCCATTTAATACTGAGATTATAAAAGATTCAAATAATAATATATTGAGTACCATTAAATATTTTGATTTTTTTTGCATTTATAGTTACACAATTTTAAGAAAGTTAAAAAAAGTCATTAATTCCAATAAACTGATTTATTTACCCTTTGGTCATGATCGTTTTAGTCATTTTGCCTCTAAGAATATAAATAAGTCTGGATATAAAAATATAGTAACTTTTTTTGGAACACTTAATAATGAGCGCGCTAAATTTTTAAGTAAGGTAAAAAAAGTAAATATAAGTGTTTATGGTAACAATTCCCATAAATATAAAAAAATATTCAAGGATAAGCATGTAAAATTTTATCCTGCTATTCAAGGCGCAGAGATGCGAAATTTGATGTCAAAATCTCTTGTTTCTATAAATATTTTGAGAAAACAAAATAAAAATTCTCATAATATGAAAACTTTTGAAATTCCAGCTATGAATTGCTTAATGCTAACAACTAGATCTAAAGAACAGAATGATTTTTATCCAGAAAACAAGGCTTGTCTAATGTATTCAAACGTTAATGAATTTAATAAAAAAATTAATTACATTAAAAATAATGCCAATGTAATATCCAAAATCAGATCTTTGGGTTATAAAATTTCAAAGAAGTATAGTTATACAAACAGAGCAATTAATTTATTAAATGAAATTTACAAATTATCAGATCTTCAATAAACACAATTTATTTTTTATATTTTTATCTTTATCCTCAATTTTATTTTTATATTATTTACGGCAATATAATTTTTTTAATACTTTAAAGATATCTTTATTATTTTCTTTGCTTTTATCACCATTTTTTTTTTATAAAACACATTTTAACAATAACAAGTTACTAATTCCATACTTGCATATTCTTTGTTTTTTATTATTTGTTTTTTATTGTTTAGGATTTTTTTTTGACGTTAAATTCGATTTTTTTGATCCAATATTAATTAATAAAACAATCAACATTTTACTACTATCTTTTTCATCGTTTCTTTTTGGTTATTTTTTTCTAAATATTTTTTTAAAAAATAAATCGTTAAGAATTAATTTTTTTATTTTAAAGAATAATAACACAAATATTATTCTATATATTTCATCTCTATACTTAATTTTTTTTTATTTATTTGATTTTTTAAACAATATTAAATATGTAATTTTTTTTAAAAATGCATTTTTATATTTATTTGTAGTATCGCTGGCTTATTTTTTTGTTATAGAGAAACATAAATTAAAAAAAACAATATTTTTACTTTTATTCATTTTAGTAATGATAATTGAAGCTTCAAGTTCTTCAATTTTTTTTTCTATTTTTACTTTACTATGTTTTATTTTTTGTCTTTTTTTTTTAAATAAAAAGAAGTTAGCTATTTTTGCTTTATTATTTTTATTTTTTTTGACTTTTATATTTCAATTTTCAAAAACCCATCAAAGGTTACAATTATCCAAGGCAAATCCTAAAAATAATTATGAAATTTCAATTTTGTATTCTAAGAGTATTATTTTTATTTTTAAGAATCTATATTTAGATATGACGAATAATACTGGTAATTACGGTCAATATAGTGAAATTTATTTAAATAAAGAAAAAAAGACAGAACATTTTAACGGTCTAAAAAACAGAATTTTTCACTCATTAAATGTTTTTTTGATCGTTGTAAAAAAAACACCTGAAGAAATTAATTATTATTATGGAAAAAGTTATGAAGGTATAATTTATAAGTTTGTTCCTAGAATATTATTACCCTCTAAACCAGAGGAACTCTATGGAAACTTTTGGGGTAAACGTTATGAGGCTCTACTTCAGTCGGACAATCAAACCTCCTGGAACTTTCCTGTATTAGCTGAGTTTTATGCAAACTTTGGAATAATGGGTTGTGTATTTGGCATGTTCTTAATAGGATGTTTTTTAAGAATTATCTCTGTACCAATAATTAATAAAAATAAAAATAGTGCAGATGGAAATTTAATATCTATTTCAATTTTCTTTCAATTTATCTATCAAGAAATAAACCTGACATTGATTATTGGAAATATGTTCATAAGCTTAATTCTCACATTAATAATAATTTTTGCCGCTAATAAAATTTTTGAAATTAAAAATTTTTAGAAACCAGTTTTTGATAAATATATTTTTTTGAATTATTGCATATTTTATTAAACTTTCTGTCATCCATCGAATAAAAATATTTTATTGATTTAGAAAATAATTTTTTATTTTTAAGCGAAAGTGAGTTTCCTGCATTATATTTTCCATTGTCTTTCCACGGAGTTTTATTTGATAGTAGACAGGGCCTATAGTGTAAAAAAGACTCAACAATTGCATGACCGAAATTTTCATCAATGGTTGGTAAAAAAAATAAATGGTTCGAAAAAAAAATATTACGTTTGTCTTTATTGGAGTAATAATTATAATATCTAATATTATGTTTTTTTTTTAATTCGATAATCATTCTATTAAAATCGTTTTGATTAATAAAACATTTTCCATAAATATTTAATTCAATACTAAAAGTTAATTCTTTTAATACTTGATATACGAAGTTAAAATTTTTTTTCCATAGTAAGTTAGAAAAAAATAATATTTTAAGTTGGTTAGGTTTTTTATAAATTTTTTTATTTTTAATTTTAATTAATTTATTGTCAATTTTATTATTTATAACAAGATATTTATTATTTTTAAAAAATTTAATAGAGTTCTTTTTTTCATATTTTGAAGTAAAAACAATAGTAGCATCTTTTATAAAAGGTTTTGCTAGAAATAAGTAAGTTATTTTTATTAATTTTTTTTTTACTAAAACATTGTCATTTACCATTCCTCTTAAATATATTTTAAATTTCTTTCTAAGGATTTTTAATATTATTATTGATGGAAAAAAGAGTAGTGCGTCAAAAAAAGAATGTATTTCTATTTGGTTAGAATTTCTGACTAAATTTAAAATGGTTTTAAATTTTTTTACAAGATCATAAAAGTTTTTGATGATTATATAATTTATTTTTTTGTCAATTAAATTTATTTTATTCGAAGAACAGTGATCTAATATAAATATTTCTTCGTTATCATTTTGCTTATCATTTAGCTCATTAATAATTGAGGCGCTAGGGCCAAATTTTATTTTATTATTAAAATCTTTTGTTATTAATAATTTTTTAATCATTGTAAAAGATTAGTTTATTATTTACGTAATTATTTTTTTTGGTGTTCGCTAATAAATTTATTTAGATTAGTTTCTACAAACTCTTTTTGTTTTTTATTTATGCCAGCAGGTGTGGCAAAACCTTTTTTAGCGTAATTTTGATAATATTTCGTCTTTTTTAGTCCAGCATAAAAAAACAAATCATCTTTTCTTAAAGAATCTACAAGATATTTTGATGATGAAATTTTTAATAATGATTTCGTCAAAAAAGGAACTCTTATCTCTAGGGAGTATTTCATTGAGGCCCAATCTAAATCCTTTAATACCTGATCTCTTAAATATACATTCATTTCTAAGCTTTTTATTTTATTATTAATAAACTTTATGTCCGAAGTATATTCTGAAATTTTTTCTGACAAATTAATTTCATTTTCTTCTATTAAAATTTGATTTTTTTTAAAAAAAGATATTGCATCTATTTTGCTAAAAATTGATCTAAAATGAACATACATCTCTTCTAAGTTATCAACACTTTTTATTAAATTAGATAATTTCTGGATTTTGTGATGATTAAAATTTATTAAATAAGCGAGTCTTGAAGGTATTATTTTTTTAAAATTATTTAAAAACCTTAAATATTTGTAGCTCGGGTAAGAATTGAATATTTCATCACCACCAAATCCACTTAAAGCAACTTTAAAATTATTATTATGAATAAATTTACTTATTAACAAAAATTGTAATCCATCAACAGATAATGTGTCAGAAAGATTATTAAAACTTGTATTTAAATTTAATATTTCACTATCTTTTACATAGTAAGTTATATGATTATTTAAATCAAAATTTTTTTTGATTTCTTTAATTTCATCGTCTTTAGTTTCTTTGCAAAATTCATAACTTAATGTGTGGGGGGTGATTGAATGATTTAGAATTTTTTGAATGTAAATAGAGTCAATCCCACTAGATAACATTAGTGCCAACGGAACATCAGATTGAGTGTGTTTAATGATTTGTTTATTTAATTCATGAAAAAGATCGTCTTTAGTGTAAATTTTTTCACTATTTTCAGAATTTCTTATTATTGAACTTACAGTTTCAATGCTTCTAATTTCATAATTTAGGTTATTTTGTGCAATTAAAATACAACCTGGTTTTAAAGATAGGATATTTTTGTAAGGAGTATTAGGCTCTAAAATACTTCCTTTTACCAAATAACTAAAACAAGAATTAAAATTAATTTTATCTAATTCCTGAAAAACTTTTACTATAGATTTTAACTCCGATGAAAATATGAATTTATTTTCAAAAAAAGAATAATATAAAGGTTTTATTCCAAAAGTATCACGCGCTAATATAATTTCTTTTGTTTTAAGATCATATATACATATTGCGTACATGCCCTCTAGCATTTTGAAGCTTTCAAATCTATAATTTTTAAATAATCTTAAAATTACTTCCGTATCAGAGGTTGTGATAAATTTTTCTCCAATAGATACTAATTTTTCTTTAATCTCTAAAAAATTATAAATTTCTCCATTAAAAGATATAATTAAATTGTCAAATACCATTGGCATATCAGATCTTTTATCTAGATCTAGAATCTTTAAACGAGTTGCTCCAATATAAAAATTCTCATCATAGTAATATTTTTGCGAGTCGGGTCCTCTATGATGTAAGTTATTAAGAACTTTTAAAAACTTATCCTTTATCTGATCATCTGATTGAGAATTTTGAAATTTTATTCCACAGATACCGCACATATGATTAATACTTTTTATTAATTTATCTTAAAATTAGTTAATTAAATCATTATATTAATGTTTTGTTTGCTACTATTTATTAATAAATAACTCTTAATAATCATAGCATAAACATTATAAATAAAACTTGTTAAGGTACCAATTTTAAAAATGAATATATTTTCAAAAACTTATTTTATAAATAAATAATGACTTATATTTTAGGTTTAAATTTATTTCATGCAGATTCCTCTGCCTGCATTTTTAAGGATCATAAATTAATCTGTGCTGTAGAAGAGGAAAGATTTACAAGAATAAAGCATTTTGCAGGAGTGCCAATAAAATCAATTGAGCATTGTTTAGATCTAGCTGGAATAAAATTACAAGATTTAACTAGTATAGTTGTAAATCAAAATTCTAAATCAAATCTTTTTAAAAAAATATTATTTTTATTAACTCATAAGATCAGCGTAGATTTTTTTATTGAAAGAATTAAAAATCGTTTAAATAAAGAAAATAAAAATATTTTAATTTCCCTTAGTGAAAAATTTGGAAAATTTTCAGGAAGTCTGAATTTTATAGATCATCATCAATGTCATTTAGCTTCAGCTTATTATCCAAGTGGCTTTAAAGAGGCGGTTGCAATTTCGATTGATGGATTCGGAGATTTCTGCAGCACAGTAGTAGCTTTTGCTCGTAATGATAAAATTGATATAAAAAAAAAAGTATATTTCCCGCATTCTTTGGGTATCTTTTACCAAGCTTTAACTCAGTTTTTAGGTTTTAAAAATTATGGTGATGAATACAAGGTTATGGGTCTAGCCCCATATGGAGAATTAAATTATTTAGACGAAATTAGAAATTTAATAAAAATTAATTATAAAACTAATTTATTTGAACTAAAGTTAGAATATTTTGTTCACCATAAACAAAATATTAATTTTCAATGGAAAGAGGGCAGCCCAGTATTTAAAAATATTTTTAGTAATAAGTTAGTCGAATTATTAGGTGAGCCTCGTAAGCAGAATGATCCATTATTACAAAAACATAAAGATATTGCCAGGGCTACCCAGCAAATTTATGAAGAAGTTTTTTTTCATATATTACAGAATGCACAAAAAACATATAATTGCGAGAACCTTGTTTTAGCAGGTGGGTGTGCAATGAATTCATCTGCCAATGGAAAGATATTACAAAATACAAGGTTTAGAAATATTTATATTCCTTCTAATCCCGGAGACGGTGGAGGAGCAGTAGGCGCAGCCATTTCTAAATTAGACAAAAAATATTTAGGATTAATTAAAAATAATGATTTTGGTTACACCGGTATTGAGTATGATTCAGAAACTATTGAGAGGGGAATTAATGAATTTGATCTGTTTAATAATTTTAAAGTTGAAAAATTAACTTTAGAAGAGCTTATTGAGAGTACAACTAATCATTTGTTAAACTTAAAAATAATAGGCTGGTTTCAGGGTAAAATGGAGTGGGGACCTAGGGCCTTAGGTAATAGATCAATATTAGCCGATCCAAGAAATATTAAAATAAGAGATCTAATTAATTTAAAAATAAAGAAGAGAGAAATCTTCAGACCGTTTGCTCCTGCTATTATTGATAAATATGTTCAAGATTGGTTTGATATTCCTAATAGTAGTGCAAAAGCTGTACCATTTATGAGCGAAGTCTATAAAGTAAAAAAAAATAAACAGTTGCTTATCCCGGCAGTTACTCATGTTGATGGAACAGGAAGACTTCAAACCGTTAGTGAAAAAAATAATAAAATATTTTACCTATTAATAAAAAATTTTTTTAAAAAAACAGGCGTGCCTATTTTATTAAATACATCATTTAATGAAAATGAACCTATAGTAAACACTCCAAATGAAGCAATTAGCTGTTTTCTTAGAACTAAAATGGATGTTATAGTTTTAGGTAATTGGATTATTACCAGAAAGTAATTTGAATAAAATTTCTATTATTACAGTTTGTTTAAATAGTGAGAAAACAATAGAAAAGACTATCAATTCTATTATAGGCCAAGATTATCCTAACAAAGAAATAATAATTATAGACGGTCAGTCAACTGATCGAACTTTAGAAATAATTAACAAATATAAAAATGATATTAAAATTATAATTAGCGAAAAAGACCCAGGCCTTTACTTTGCCATGAATAAAGGAATTCAATTAGCTAAAGGAGAAATTATAGCAATTCTTAATTCTGATGATATATTTTATGATAAGGATGTTCTAAAAAATATTGCAAATTGTTTCTCAGCTCATTTAAATGCAGAGATCATTTTAAGCGATACTTATATTGTTAACAATTTAGAAGATAAGAAAATTATAAGAAAATATAATGTTAAGAATTTTAAAGAATGGCATTTAAGGTTAGGTATATCTCCGCCACATCCCTCCTGTTTTATTAAAAAATCAGTTTATTTGCAGCATGGTTTTTTTGATTCTATTTTTAAATACGCTTCTGATTTTGAATTATTATTTAGATTTATATATAAAAAAAAAATTAGATTTGTAAAATTAAAAAAGCCTACTGCACTTATGTCATCAGGTGGTTTAAGTAATCAAAATTTTTTAAGTATAATAAATTCATCCAAAGAGATTAACTTAGCAATAAATAAGAATGGATATTATTCAAATTTATTTTTTGTTTTGCTAAGATTGCCCTATAAGTTAACTCAATATTTTTTATAAAGATGACATTGTTAAAATTTGAAAAAATAATTAATAACATTTTATTAGCTCTATTTTTGCTTATTCCATTTGCACTCATTACTGGATCTTTTTTACCTGATCTATTTTTGAGTTTATCTGCAGTCTTGCTTATTGTTCTATTAGTTAAAAAAAATCAATTAGAATTTTTTAAAAATAAGCTTTTTTTTTATTTTTTATTACTTTATTTTTTATTTATTTTTAGCTCCCTTATTTCTTCGAATATTAGACTTTCAATTGTAAGTTCATTTTTTTATATAAGATTTATAGTCTTCATTTTTGTTACTATTTATTTAATAAAAAATAATAAAAATTTTTTTGATTATTTATTCTATATTATGATTTTAATTTATTCTGTCTTATTTTTAGATACTTTATTTCAATTTTTTTATGGAAAAAATATTATTGGGCTTTATTACTTAAATGAGTCTAACTATAGAAATACAAGTTTTTTTGGAAATAGAGGAATATTAGGAAGTTATACAATACGTTTATTACCATTATTATTAGCTTTAATATCAATTAAATTTTATAAAAATTTACTCTATAAAAAATATCTTATAATTTTATTTTTCTTTCTTTCTGGAGCAATAATATTACTAAGTGGCGAAAGAACATCCTTTTTTTTATTTTGCATTTTAGTTTCTTTTACGTTTATTTTTATAAAAGAACTTAGAGTGCAAATCCTTTTATTCTGCTTGATATTTTTCTTGTTTGCAATTTTAGCTTTATCAAGTTCAGAAAAATTATATGGAAGAATTATTAAGCAATCTATTGATCAAATGTTTGTTAAAAATAATACAGTGGAACAACCTAATATAATTAGTAAGAAAAAATTTATTATCTTTAGTAGTATTTATGAAAGTCATTATACAATTGCCATCAAAATGTTTAAAGAAAAGCCTATATTTGGTCATGGTCCGAAGATGTTTAGGCATTATTGCAGTCAACCAGGGAATTATTTAGCAGAGGGTGCCTGCACAACCCATCCACACAATGTTTTTTTGCAATTGCTGTCAGAGACAGGTCTTGTTGCAACATTTGTTATATATCTTTATTTTTTTTTTATTATTTTTAAATTACTTGGTAATTTATTTGTTAAATCTGAAGAAAAGATTGATCAATCAACTATTTTTTTAATGATCTTGTTAATAATAAATTTATTTCCTTTTTCACCTTCAGGAAATTTTTTTAATAATTGGTTAAATGTTATATACTATTACCCTTTGGGTATACTTTTTTATTTATTATATAAAAAAAAAATTAAATGACGATATTTATATTAACTTTTATTTTAAGTTTCTTGTTTGTAATTTTTAATAATAAAATTTCAAAATTAGTTAATATTTTTGACTACCCCGATAAAAAAAGAAAATTACATAAAGTTGTTTCCTCTCCTATAGGAGGAATATTAATTTTTTTAATTACGATACTTTTTATTATTGATTTATTTTTTTTTAAAAATTTTTTTGTTAGCAATAATATTTCTCTTACAGGTAGAGAGGTTTTAGTGTTTATTTTTGGATCTTGTCTAATATTTTTTATAGGACTTCTAGATGATAAATATAATTTAGATCCAAATAAAAAATTTCTATTTTTTTCTTTACTATATTTTTCTTTTATGCTGCTAGATAAAAATTTAATAATTTCAGAAATATTTCTAAATGATTTTAAAAAAAGTATAGAATTAAAAGAATTTTCTATTTTTTTTTCAGTACTTTGTTGTTTGTTATTTTTAAACGCCTTGAATATGTTTGATGGAATAAATTACCAAGTTGCAACTTATTCTATAATAATTTTTTCCATTTTTTTAATTAAAGGAATATTTATAACATTAAGTATAGCTGTAATAATTGGACTTATTTTTTTTTTGTATTTAAATTTTAAAAAGAATATCTTTTTAGGGAATTCTGGAACTTTTTTATTAGCATTTTTAATTTCTTATATTTTTATCAGAACCTATAATTCAATAGGAAATATTTTTGCTATCGAAGAGATTTTTGCAATAATGTTTCTTCCTGGAGCAGAATTACTTCGTTTATTTTTTCTTAGAATAGTAAATGGTAATAACCCTTTTAAACCTGATAGAAATCATATCCATCATCTTTTGCTAAAATATACTAGCCCCTTTAACTCTTTTTTAATTAATATTTTTTTTATAATAACAGGAATAAGTTTTTATTATTTTTTTACAAATAAATTGTTGTATTTAATCAATTTATTTTTAATTTATTTTTTTATTATTTATTTATTAAGTAAAAATGGAAAAAATATTGAATAGAATTTTTGACGTTTTTTTAGCTCTTTTTTTTCTCCTTTTGTTAACCCCTTTTATTTTTTTAATTTCTTTTTTAGTAAAGATTTCATCAAATGGTCCAATAATCCACTGGTCAAAAAGAGTAGGAAAACATGGCAGATTATTTTTGATGCCAAAATTTAGAACTATGTTACTTGGGACAGAAGTTATAGCTAGTAATAAACTGATAAATTCTAAGAAAAAAATAACGTTGGCCGGTAAATTTCTTAGAAGGTTTTCTTTGGATGAGGTATTGCAATTTTATTCTGTTCTTAAAGGGGAGATGTCAATTGTTGGTCCTAGACCAGCATTATACAATCAGAAATATCTAATAAAAAGAAGACGTAAATTGGGGATAGACAATGTAAATCCAGGGATTACAGGATTAGCTCAAATTAATGGTAGAGATAGAATTTCTATTAATAAAAAAATTTATTATGATTACCAATATCTTCTTAATAAAAACTTTATCTTGGATATAATTATAATTTTGAAGACATTATATATAATATTCGATCTTAAAAAAATTAAACACTGATGACTTTAAAACAGAAAAATTTTGCAATGTTTAAAAAACCTGTATCTATTATTGTAGATATTTTTCTTTGTAATTTAAGTATATTAATTTCTTATTCTTTAAGACTTGAAAAATATTATAAAATTTATGAGATAGATAAAGAAATCTTAATATATTTTAATTTTACTTTTTTAATAATTTTTTTTTATTACAAGTTTTATAACGTAGTTTTGAGATTTTTTAGTGTTTCAGATATAAAAAAAATTTTTAAATATTATTTTTTCTATTTAATTTTGATTATTATATTTGCGATATTTACTTATAACAAATTTTATTTACCAAGATCAATTATAGTTTTACATAGTTTATTTTTTTTTATTTTTATAATATTAATAAGAATATTTTATAGTTACGTTGTTAATATCAAGACAAATGTCGCTAAAAATTGCATTGTTATTATTGGAGTAAACGAAGTAAGCGTTAATCTTTCAAAGAATATAAGAGAATTTACTGATAATAAAATTATTGGATTTATTGAAGACAAAAAAGATTTTAGTTCCAGAGAAATTAATGGTCTAAAAGTATATAATTTTAACACTCTAGAAAATCTATTATATAAGCATCATGTTACTGATTTGCTTGTTACAAAGGAAAAATTAAATTTAAAAGAAAAAAATATTTTAGAAAAATTAAGAAAAAATACTACTATTAGAATATTAAATGTTAATAAGTATGATTTTTATCTTCCTAATCTATTAAGAAAATCCAACAGTAATATAGAAATAGATTTTTTTGATATTATTCAAAGAGAAGAAATATCTCCGATAAAATTTTTATTAGATAAATTTATTAAAAATAAAACTATTCTAATAACGGGCGCAGGGGGTTCTATCGGCCGTGAACTTTGTATTCAAATTATTAGCTTTAAACCAAAGCATTTAATATTAATGGATAATTCTGAATTAAATTTATATAATTTACAACAGTTTCTAAATATTACAAAAGATATTCAAATAGAATTCTTACTCGCTGATTGCTCTGATCAAATAATGATCAAGAATATTTTTAATAAAGCAAAAATTGATATTATTTATCATGCAGCAGCTTATAAGCATGTAAATATTATAGAGAATAATATTATATCTTCTTTTAAAAATAATGTTTCGACAACTTTTTACTTAAGTAAGGAGGCTATTAAACATAGAGTAAAAAATTTCATATTAATAAGCACTGATAAGGCCGTCAATCCAAAAAGTGTTCTTGGCTATACAAAAAGAATAAGTGAAAAAATTATTTTAGCTTACTCTGGATACAATACTCAAACTATATTTAGCATTGTTAGGTTTGGAAATGTAATAGGTTCTAGTGGATCAGTTATTCCACTTTTTAAAAGACAAATTATTTCTGGAGGACCAGTTACAATTACAAGTAAGAAAGCTAAGAGGTATTTTATGTCAATTTCTGAAGCCGTTACATTAATTCTGCACTCTTCAGAAATTGCAATTACAGGAGATATTTTTGTTTTGGATATGGGGCATCAAATTAATATTTATGAGATAGCTTTAAGGATGATAAAATTAATGGGCTATAGTTTAAAAAATAAAAGAAATCCTAATGGTGATATAGAAATTAAAATTACTGGTCTAAAATCAGGGGAAAAATTGTTAGAGCAATTATACTTTGGTTCTAAAAATTCTATTTTACTAGAGTCAAAAAAATTTAAAAAAACTAAAATTAACAAGTTATTTAGATGTATCGAAGAAATAGAAGTTAATAATAAGTATATACTTAAAATTAAAAAATATTTGAATAATTATCATCTCATTAAAACTAAAAGTGGTATGCAGAAATTATTAAATTAAGATAATATTTTGGTTATAGGGCTTAGATTTGAACTAAGGCTTTTCTGGTTATGAGATTGAAGCGCTACTTGACTGCATTACTCCACAAAGTTCATCATAATATATAACTTAATCCAAATTAATTTAGCAATGAATTTATTATCTACAAAATTAGAGGATATTATTTATTAATTTCATAAAATTTGTAACTTTTTTTGATAGATAAAGAAACATTATTTACAACATAATTTGAGCAAGGAGCAGAATTGTAATGACACTCTTGATTTGCGAGATAATAAATAATTAAATTATTATGATATATTGGCTTTGTAACAATCCTTAGATTATTTAAATCCGAGTATATTTTAGGCCAAGGGAAGTTATAATATTTTTGGTCAAAATTTTTGTAAATTCTAATAATATTTTTAAAAATAAAAAGTAAAATTATTAAAACAATTAAAACTCTAAAAAATAGGATTATTTTTTTAGAGTTTATATTTCTTATATAATCTTTAAAAATAAAAATATTTAAGCTAATCAAAAAAATTATTATGTAAGAAGATCCGTATCTGAAAATCGGGAACTTCAGAAACCATAAAAGTGTTCCAGAAGCAGAAATAAGAATTAAATACAATAATTTTTTATTTTCAATATTAAATAATTTGTTTTTTTTAAGAATTTTTTTATCTAAAGATCTGACTAGCGCAAAGTCAATTGCTATTAAAAATAAAATAAAAATTGATAGTTTTTTTAATATAACTAACCCATGATGCTTAGACCACACAGGAAGCCAAGTGAATCTTTTTACGTATTCTTCCTGTGTAATATTCAAATGTTTTTTATCTGGCCATCCTTTTGTCCATGCTTCATTATCTAGGCTTTGAATTTGAGAGCTTACATTAAATTTTTCATCATTACTGTACCAACTAAGATTTGTAAAACAAGTATTTGTTAATGGATATATTGCACATCCAGAAGTAATTATATTTTTGATAATCCATAATAATAAAAATGTAATTGCAAAAAAATTTGTTTTATTAATAAATTTTTTTATCGTTTTTGAAGAAATAATAAAATAAAATGGTATAGCAAAAACTGCTATTAATGTCGGCTTATTCATGAAAATAAATATACTTAGAAAAACAATTTCTTTTATTATTTTATTTTCCTTAAATTGAATATTTTTTAAAAAAATTGATGAAACAAAAAGTAACAATATATGTCCCAGCGCATCATTTCCAAATTCACTATAGCGATTATATCCATATAAAATATAAGCAATAATAAAAAAAATATATAATGTATAAATTTTGTTTTTTTTAATTTCGTTATATATTTCAGATACAAAAAAAATAATTAACAAAGAAAAAATTGAAGCAATAGGCAATAAGATTCCATTATCACCAAATAAGTGATTGTTATAAATAGCGTTCAAATATTGAAGTATTGAGGTATGACCAAACCTAAAATGAATATTAGCTACTCCAAAAATTATTTTATTTTCATTGATTATCTTGGTATATGGGAGATGGTAAAGTCCAGCATCTGGTCTGTAAATATTATCCAATATTATTATTAAAGTTGTGACCGCTCCTGAAATGACACTAATAATTAAAGTATGCTTTAAAGTTTTTGCTTTAATAAAGTAGATTAATGCCGGTATTAAAAAAAAGAGAAAAATAATTGAAGAAATATATTGATCAATAGGGAAAAAAAAATTTAATAATAAACTTATAAATGATAGTATAATAGAGCCGAATATTCCTATTTTACAAACTTCAGATACTAGATTTTTTTTATTTTTAATAAAAATATTTCCGCAGGTAATAAGATATAAAGTTGATATAATTGAATATAAAAAAACTTGAGTCATAAATAAAAAAATTATTTAAATGCTAAAAAATATATTTAAAAAAGTTCAACATATTATAATCAGAGTAATAGAAAGATATTCTTTAATTAATATATTTATATTAAATAACATAAAATATTTTAAATTATTTTTACCTCATGACAAAGATTATTTAGGTTTAAAGATTTTATTTGCTAATAAAAAGATATTTAATGGATCTTTTATAGATATTGGGGCTAATACCGGTTCTTCAATATTAAGTTTTCGTAGCATGGGATTTAAAAATGTAATTTATTCATTTGAGCCAAATTTTTTTTTATTTAATAAATATCTTATAAAATTGAAAAAGAATGATACCAATCTTAGAATTTTTAATAATGCTTTAAGTGATAATAATAGTTTTTTAATATTTTATATTCCTTATATAAAAAAAAGATGTATTCACTATTTTTCAAGTTTTTCGAAAAATTATGTAAAATTTAGTATGAATAATACTTTTCCAGGAAAAAAATTTGAACTTCAAAAGAATAAAATAAAAGTAAATAAATTAGATAATTTTTATTTTAATAAAAAAATTGATCTGATAAAAATAGACTCCGAAGGACATGATTTGCATGTTCTAAGAGGTGGAAAAAAAACTATAAAAAAGTATAAGCCAATTCTTTTAATAGAATATAATAGAGAATTATTTTTTAAAATTTGTAGTGAATTAGGAAAAACATTTAAAGCATATTATTATTCAATTAATAATAATAACTTTATTAAAATAAATTCTAGTAATTTTGATAAATTATGTAGATTTGGTCACAAAGATTTATTATCAATAAGAAATATTTTTTTTATACCAACAAGTAAATTAGAATTATTAAATTGCTAGTTTCTATTATTATTCCTGTTTACAATGAAAAAATAAGTATTAAAAAAATCTTATTAAAAATTAATAACAATAAAAGAATAAATAAAGAAATCATAATAGTAGATGATTATTCTACCGACGGTACGATAGATATTCTACAGAAAAATAAAAAACTTTATTCTAAAATAATTTTTTTAAACAAGAATTATGGAAAGGGTTATGCTTTAAGAAAAGGGTTTGCGATTGCAAAAGGAGATATAATTCTTATTCAAGATGCAGATTTAGAATATGACCCTAAAGATTATAATAAACTTATCAGTCCAATAATTAGCTTAAATAAAAAAGTAGTTTATGGTTCTAGAGTATTACCAGGTGGATTTAGAAAAAGACCTAGAAAAATTGATACAATTATAAGAATGATAGCAAATTATTTTTTAACTTTTTTATCAAATTTATTAAATAACCAAAAATTAACAGATGCTCATACATGTTATAAAGTTTTTAAGAGTGATTTATTGAAAAAAATAAAACTTGAGGAGAATGGTTTTAATTTTTGTCCAGAGTTTACAGCAAAAATTTCACGATTAGGAATTAAAATTTTAGAAGTTCCAATAAACTATAATGGAAGAACACATGATGAAGGAAAAAAAATTTATTTTATGGATGGTTTGAGAGCAATTACAGCTATATTAAAGTATAATCTATTGTATAAACGTAAATAAAATAATTAAATTTAAAATGTCTAAAATTGCTTTGATATTTGGAGTTACCGGACAAGACGGAGCTTATTTATCTAGTTTTTTAATAAAAAAAAAATATATTGTGCATGGCGTTAAAAGAAGATCTTCTTCAATTAATACAAATAGAATAGATCATATTTATCAAGATCCTCATCTTAAAAAAAGAAATTTCATCCTTCATTATGGTGATATTAGTGACTCAATTTCAGTTTCAAGTCTCATTAATCAAATTTTACCCGATGAAATCTATAATCTTGCCGCGCAATCCCACGTAGGAGTTTCATTTGAAATTCCAGAGTATACGGCAAATGTTGATGGAATTGGTGCATTAAGAATTTTAGAAACTATTAGACAAAATCGTTATAAAAAAAATATAAAATACTACCAGGCTGGTACTTCAGAGATGTTTGGAGGAAATACATTAGAACGATTCCAAAATGAAAAAACAAAATTTTATCCTAAAAGTCCCTACGGAGCTGCCAAACTCTATGCTCATTGGATAACCATTAATTATAGAGAAGCTTATAAGATTTTTGCATGTAATGGGATATTGTTTAATCATGAAAGTCCCATCAGAGGAGAAACTTTTGTAACAAAAAAAATAGTTAGCGGTCTCTGCAAGATAAAAAGTAATCAGATTGAAAAAATTTATTTAGGAAATTTATATGCAAAAAGAGACTGGGGTCACGCACAAGACTATGTAGAAGCAATGTGGAAAATGATGCAACAAAAAAAACCCGATGACTATGTTATTGCAACAGGAAAACAATATACAGTCAAACAGTTTATTAATTTAACTGCAAAACTATTAAAACTTAAGATTAATTGGAAAGGAAAAGGAATTAATGAGAAAGCTTATTCTAAAGATGGCAAAGTAATAATTGAAATAGATAAAAAATATTTTAGACCAACAGAAGTAAATAGTTTATTAGGCTCTTCTATTAAAGCTCGCAGAATTCTTAAATGGAAACCAAAAATGAATTTAGAAATGCTCATAAAAGATATGATTAGATATGAAAAAAGCTAAAATTTATGTTGCTGGTCATACAGGTTTAATCGGTTCAGCCATTGTTAGAAAGTTATTAGAGAAAGATTATAGAAATATTATAACTATTAATAAAAAAGATCTTGATCTTAGGAATCAGACAGCTGCCTATCAATTTTTAAAAAATAAGAGACCAGATTATATAATACTAGCAGCAGCAAAGGTAGGAGGTATATTTGCAAATAATAAATATAGAGCGGAATTCATATATGATAATTTAGAAATTCAAAATAATATAATCCATGGTTCGTATATAAATAAAATAAATAATTTAATTTTTCTGGGTTCCAGTTGCATATATCCAAAAGATAGCAGGCAACCTATAAAAGAAAGTTATTTACTTAATGGAAAACTTGAAAATACAAACGAGCCCTATGCTATTGCAAAAATTGCAGGTATTAAAATGAGTGAGAGTTATAATTTTCAATATGGAACAAATTATAAGTGTCTAATGCCTGCAAATTCTTATGGAATAAATGATAATTTTGATCTTAATACTTCTCACTTTTTTCCAGCATTAATAAGAAAAGTACATGAGGCAAAAAAAAATGGAAAACAATCTATTGCTTTGTGGGGAAGTGGCAGAGCAAAAAGAGAATTAATTTTTTCAGAAGATGTTGCGGATGCATGTATTTTTTTTATGAAAAAGAGAACGAAACAAGCATTAATAAATATAGGAACTGGAGAAGATTTTAGTATTAAATATTATGCAAATTTTTTGATTAAGAATTTAAACTGTAATATTAAAAAAATAAATTTTGACATGTCTAAGCCAGATGGAACTTTAAGAAAATTATTAGATGTGTCCTTAGCTAATTCTTACGGTTGGAAAAGCACAACCTCTTTGAGAGAAGGTTTTTTAAAAACATATGATCATTTTTTAAATACGGAATTTGCTTGATAAAATTAGACAACCAATATCTTTTTTTAAAAAATTACAAACCAGATAAGCCCTTAATTATTTTTACCGGGCATCCTAGAAATTGGAATGTAATAGCGGATTATAATAAGAAATTTATAAACAGATTAGATGCAAACGTAATTATATCAGCCTGGACAGATACAAATATTGGAAAAAAAAAAGATATAGCATTTAAAAAAAAAAAAAATTTTTTACATTTAATAGAAGCATTAAAACCAATATATGTGGATATTGAAAAATTTAATGTAAAGTTAACATATAAACTTTTTGGCAGAGTTACTGCTTACGATAAAGTTTTATTTTATGCTGCATTATCTACTCGTGGACAGGTTTATAAAATTTACAGATCATTATTAATAGTTAAAGCTTTAGAAAAACTTTTAAAAAAAAAATTTAAAATTATTATAAAATCTAGATTAGATTATTTAGTTTTAAATTTTTCTCTAAAAAAAAATTTATTAAAAAACTGCATATACTTTGAACACAATCAAAGTGCTCATTATCAGTTATCAGATAGATTTTTTTATGGAAGTAGAGATGCTCTATTTAACCTTTCTAAATATCTATTAAAATTTGCTCAAATAGTCCGTAAACAAAAAATTTATTCTCTTTCTCATATTCCCATTAACGAAAACTTCTTTAAACTTTGCTTTATAAAATATAATATTCCATATAAATTAATTTTTCCTTTTAGTAGCTTGTGGAGAGGAAAAATTAGGCCTAGTAAAACAAGAATTTTTTTGATTATTTTAAGAGCTTTTATAGGTTATCTTAAAAATAAAATTGAATTTTTTATTAAATATCTTCATTAATTCTTAAATTATAATTTAATTTCCTCATAAATTTTATGATTTATTTTATCCATTCACAATTTGGTAGTAAATTTCAAAAGAGTTCAATAAATCTACTAATTAAAATTGCAAAAAAATTAAAAAAAAAATTTAAAATAATTATTATTGATCACCTATCAAAGAATAATTTTCAACTAGCTGATAATATCAACTCTATTTCTTCAAATCACGAATATAGAGAATTTAGTAATTGGGAAAGTGGATTAATATATTTACGAGATAAAAAACCTAACCTTTATAATTCCCAACAATTTGAAGGTCTGGTAGTTTCAAATGATTCTGTGCTCCAACACAGACCTTTTGATATTGCAAAACTTGATTCCTTTATTGAAGGAGTAAAATCTTCTATAAGTCAAAAAATTCCAACGCTATTCGGGGACGTGAGTGAAATTAAGTCCAGCCCACCGTATTTTAATGAGTCTAGAGTTTCAAAATATGTTTCTACGTATATATTTTTTTTTAATAAAACTGGATGTAAATTACTTAAATCATTTATTAATAAAAATGTTAATAAAATTTTTTGTAAAAATAATGAAAATAATTCCGTATTATCAAATATTGGATTGGTAAATAATTCTAAAAACTATTATCAATATCTTGAAAGATGGTTATATAAAAAAAACTTGTCTGATAAATGGTATTTACATCAAGCGCTAAATCATAAAAACTTTGATTTTTTAAAACTTAAATTTAAATCGATAGTACTCGAACATTACTTGTCTCAATCATTTGTTGAAAAGAAGGGTGTTTTATTAGATTGGAATAAGTTTTATAAAAGGGATGCTTTTTATTATAAAATTAATTTTTATATTAAAACGATTAATTATGAAATATTTTCTATTTATAAGTATATTCTTTTTAAATTTTTTAATTATTTTAAATAATTTTTAAATAGATAGAACCTGGCTCCTTATCATTTGTTAAATAAGGGCAGCATTCTTTTAATTTGTTAAAATGATTATTTTTCAAAAAATTTAAAGATGAAATAATTTCAATCTTATGATTATTAGTTAATAGAGCCTCTAGGATATATTGCTCGTTCCATAAGCGAACATCTTCCATTAGCCAAGTTTTTAAATAATTATTTGGTGTAAAAATATCATGAATTTGAATTATAACGCCGCTTCTTAATTGAGGAATAATTTCTAAATAAATTTTTAGTATATCGCCATTTGGCCTTATGACATGTGAACTATCTATAAATAGTATATCATTTTCTAGTAATTCATTATGCCAATCTAGATCAATATTTTCAATTTTTTCTCTTAAAACTTCAACATCTAATTTTTCAAGCCATTTATTTTCATATGGTTCAATACAAATAAACTTAGTCTTTATCTTAGTCTCCTCAAAGTTTTTATAAATTGCAATCTGAGCTAATTTAGTAGAATGCCCGGATCCAACTTCAATAATTTTTTTTGGCTTAAAATATCTAATAATTTGATAGTAAAAATCTGCATCTCCAGCTTCAAATGAACCGTTGTCAATATTAAAATCGATTTTATTAGTTTTATTATGTTTATTTTTTTGAAAATTTAAAGCAATTAATTCATCATTATATTTTAATCGATTTAAAAAATTTAATTGAAATTCAATATTTAGATTAATACCAAAAAGTTTTCTAATATTCAAAGATTTTATTTCTTCTGAAGTGAATTTAAATTGAGGATCATAATAGTGATTTAGAATTGGGAAAACTCCAATTTTTCTTAGTAATGCAGTTGCGATAGGAGCATTTTTAGGGCCTCTTTTTTTATAAACTAAAAATGCAAAACAGGATGGGATGAGTAAAAAATATAAAATTAAATCAGTAATTTTTTTTTTGAATTTTTTTAAATTAATCATTCAAAAATTTTTCTATTTGCTTAAATTTATTATAAAAATTAAACTCTTTTCTAAAAGTTTTACAAGAATTTAAACTCATTTTTTTATAATTAATTTTATTTGCAAGTATTTTTTTTATGCCCAAAGCGATATATTTGGGATCTTTATGGTTTACATTAACTCCATTTTTATATTTTTTAATAAAACTTACCTGTTCAGTATTTTTAGAAAGTACTAGTGGTAGTGAGTATTTCATATAAAAGTTAATTTTATTAGATGCACCTAACATATATTTGTGACTTAAATTAGTTGGTTCATAAATTGCTAATCCAATAATGCTATTTCTTAATTGTTTGATAAAATTATTATAAGTCAAAGTTGTAAATATTTTTATGCGTTCAGCTAAATTGTTATTAATTATTAGTCTATTAATATTATTTAAATATTCTTCCGAAGAAAAAACATAATGACAGATAATCGTTAGATTGATTTTTTTATCTAAAAAACTAAATGATTTAATAATATTCTCTAATGCATGTCCTTTACCTAAAGTTCCAGTCCAAATTATGTTTTTTTGTTTGGGATTTTTTTTTAGAACATTTTTTTTATCAAGAGAAGGTCCATTATAGGCAATTAAGTATCTATTATTAATTTTGTTTTTATATAAAAATTTTTTTGCTCTTAAATCATTTGAAAAAATAAGTAAATTTGAATATTTTGCGCAAATTTTTTCAATTTTTTGAAGTATGAAGATTTTAAATTTTTTTTGAAATAGAATAGTTTCAGGATTGTAATCAAAATTATGATAAATTATTTTTTTTTTAAATATTTTTGCAATAAAAAAGAATATAGTAACATTACGATCGTATAAAATCACTATTTTTATATTTTTAAATATAAGAATATAGAAACTTAGTAAAATAAAAAACACGTATGAAAATATATGTAAAATTTTATTTTCTAAATGAGGTACAGTATAACTTCTGCATAGGTTTTTTAAAAAATTTTTTTTAAAAAAAAAATCTTTATAAGTTCTTGATACAAAGTATATTTTTTTTTTATTTTTAAAATATTTTAATTTTTCAACAATATAGGGATAAAAAGTTGGGTTACCCCAGTACAAGCAAAGTATATTTGACATTTATTTATATCTAAGTTTAATCTAGCACTAATGAAAAACATTTTCGAATTTTTTTTTCTAAAAATTTTTAAAATTTTTGGGTTAGTAGTAATTTCTAGTGATAGCTCAAGTTATGATAGATTTATTTGGCTCAAAAAAAATTTAATTCCATCGAGAGAAAATGGAAAACTTTTAGATATAGGATGTGGCAATGGGTGGGGTCTGTTTTTAGCTGGTAAATTAAATTATAAAGTTTTTGGTTTCAGTTATTCTGAAAATGATGTTAATAAAATTTTAAAAAAGGCACCCATAATAAATAAGTCTAAACTTGAAGCAGTTGTTGCCGATGCAAGAAATCTAGATAAAATTTATGAGTCCCATTATTTTGACGTAATATTAAATTTAGAGAATATAGAACATATTATAAATTCAAAAAAATTAATAAAAGACATAAGCGATAAACTCGCCAACGGTGGCTTGTTGTATTTAACAACACCTAATCTCCTGAGTGATAAATTGATAAGAGATTCCGTAGTTAAGGAATTTCCTGTTGAGGATGGCAGTCATGTTGTCAGAGGATATTCCTTTATAAGATTGAAGAATTTATTGAATGAAAATAATCTTCATATAATAGCAAAATCCTATTTAACTGGACCCTTTTCTATTTTTCTTATTAATTTAGATCGTATTTGTAATTTTTTATATTTAAGAGTTTTTATATTTCCTTTGATTATTATTGCTAATTTATTAGATAGGATATTTTTTAAAAATCGTGAAAATAATCTAACGTTAGCTTTAGTTGCAGAAAAAATTGTTTAAATTTTTTTATAAAACTTATTTATTTTTTTGACCATAAAATATTGTTTAATTGAATTTCTTGTCAGTGGAAAGCGTGTGTTGATTAATCGTAAAATAGAAAGTAATAAGTTTTTTAATATTAAAAAATTAACACCATAATTTAGAATTACTCTCATAACTTGTTCAGGTTTTTTTAATATACAATAAATTTTTGAGTATTCCTCGCCCAATTTTATTGAATTAAAATTAGAAGAAAGCGAATTATTTTTTAAATTACTTGCGAGTTTAATAATATTTTTCAATCGCTGTTTATATGTATGGTAATTTAAAACTTTTTTTTGTCCAGTTCTTGCGATTTTTTTTCTTTTTTCAGAGTTGTTTAGATAGTAATTAATTTTTTTTATGGCATCTTTTTCATTCTTGTATGACACATAATCAACATTTTCCTCAAATAATATTTCTGCTCCGCTGTTTTTTATTTTATTTGTTAATAATAAACTGCCAGCCGCCATGGCTTCATAATATCTCATGTTAATATCATTATTTATAGAAACATTTGTAACTATTTTAGATTGACCATAAATTTTAGACATTAGTTTATCACTAATATTATTTGCATATTTTTTTTTGATATAACTACGATTATCAGAAAAATAAATCCTTTTTAAAAATTTATGTCTAAAAGAAATCTCAGGACCCAATTGCCCAACAAAGGATATATCGTAATTTCTTTTGTTACCTAAATTTTGATAATGTAAATTAGGGTCACAAGCTACGGGTGACCAAAAGATATTTCTTTTTAATTTCTTTTTTTTGAAGCGATATTGAAATTTTATAAAATTATTTAAATGTTTTTTATGATAAAGAAATATAGAGTCAAAAAAATTGCTTAATATAAGTCTATGATTTAATTGAAAATTATTAGATTTATCTGAGTGCATGTTAATATGAGTATCTATTAAATAAATTATTTTTAAACATTCAACCTTTTCAATTCCCAAAGGAAAATCATTTGTGGGATCAATAAATAAAAAAATATCCTTTTGTTTTATGCTTGTTTTGATTAAATCAAATTCTTTTTGATTGGTAATGTAGAGAATTTTATTAAATATACTTTTACCAGCTACATAAAAGTATCTAGAAGTCGATATTTTATCTTTAGTGCTAAATATTATCAACATTGATTTTAATTATTTATTTTAAATAAAGTTTCTGCAGATAATTTTTTTTTAATTTTTTTATTGTCCATTACAGTATTACATGGTCTTTTATTTATTCTAATATTACTTTTATATTTATATATTAAATTTTTTTTTAAATTATTGCATTTTGCCAGGTGCAACCCGAGTTTATATTTTGAATAAATTTTGTTTCCACCGATATTATATAGACCAAATATTTTTTTGATAATAATATTTTTTATTACTTCACTAAGTTTAGAAAGTTTTATGGGGTTAAAAAATATATTTGATGCTAAAAATATTTTTTCTTCTTTTTTTAATTTATTTACTATAAATTCAGAAAATGATCCTCTATTTATGTTTAGACTTGTTCCGTAAAAATTTGTTCTTAAAATAGTTTTTTTTTGGTATTTGTTTAATTCTAATTCACCAAGATATTTAGTTGTGGCATAATTATTTATTAATTTTACGTCTTTTTCTTCATTTTTAGCTTTCCTTAATCCACTATATAATTGATCTGTAGATATATGAATAAAGTGGGGTTTTTTTTTCAATATAAATGTACTTTGAACTAGTGATTTAACTATTAAAGCATTCGCAGTATATGATTTATAAAAATTTCTCTCACAAAGATTTACATCAGTCAAGGCTGCGCAATTTATAATACAATCTGGATTTATTTTTTTTATAATTTTAAACAATTTTTCTTTATTATTAATTTCTAAGATAAAATCTACTTTTCTTCTTCCTATAGTAGTTACTTTATAGTTCAAATTTTTTAAAAATTTCACCAAATAACTTCCAAGAACACCGTTTGCACCTGTAATTAAAATTCTCATGGGAAAGTAGAAGTATTAATTTATTAGTATTATATGAAATTAATATGCTTCAATTTTTTTTTTAGGAAGGAGGTATTTTCTTTGAGGTCTTTAAAATAATTTTTGTTATTAATATTATTATTTATAGTCCATAAAATTTTATTACTTTCATGAGGTTTGCATAAGTGAGTACATTTTGAGAATTTTTCTTTTTTTTCAATAATATTCATAATTTTTTCTTTATTTCTTATATCAGCCCATATTTCTTTAAAGGAGCTTTTTGATATGTTTCCGTAAGAATATCTGGCATGACCTCTATGATTTGTGCAAACATATACATTGCCATCAGCTCCTATGCATGGTTGAAATTGAGAGCCAATGCAGGCTCCATAATTTCTGCCATGATTTTTTGTATCTACAATTAAATCTTCAAGTTTATATGAATTGCACTCAAATTTATTTTTTAATATTATTTTTGCTTTATCTAGTAAATTTATCACTTTATTAACCCAGAAATCAGCAGAAACTTGCATCGATCCACTCTGGGATTTTATATTGTTTCTCTCAATTTGAATAATTTCCGGCTTATATTGGCAGTAGTCTATATCTATATTTTTAAAAAGATTGGCAAAATCTTCAATTTCTAGATAATTGTCTTTAGTTATTACAAAGCCAACTCCAATTACGATCTTAGATTTTTTTTTTTTTTTAGTTTCAACAAGTTTTTTTATATTATTCATTACCACCGCAAAGTTATTATTTTTATTTGTTTTTCTAATATTGTCGTATGTGATTGAAGAGCCAGCATCAATAGATATTCTGATCCATTCAAGACAATCAGTTATAGTATCAAATAAATTAAATTTTTCTAATAAAGACCCATTAGAAAACATTCCCATTTCTATTTTAGAATTTTTTTTTATATAATTAATTGCCTCACCGAGAAATGGATTGAGGGTAGGTTCACCGCCCCCAGTCCAGTTTATTGCTTTAATATCTGTTGTGACTAAATCCTCTGTTAAGTTTTTAAAAATATCTTTATTTAGAATTGTTCTATTAAAAAATTCTGTATTTTTGTATTTACTTAAATGAATATGTCCTGAGATACAAAAAGAACACGAATGGTTACATGCATTTGATGGATCAATTTCTATTGTAATTGGATAAGGGTTTTTTTTTTCAAAATAATCCTTAATTGTATTGATGTGACATAAAATTTTATCATGAGGATTAAATATTTTACTCATATAAATTTATTATTTTTTTAAAAATTTCATATTAGAATCTCATGAATGAAAATGATTTTTATAAAAGATTTTATCGTATTAAATAACATTGATGTATATCGAGATAATATCAACTGTAAATAAATTTTTTGATTAATAAATATGATAAATAACATTATATAAAAGAAATATTCTTTTAATAATTAAAGTAAATTCTTTTTTTTAACATTTTAATTATAATAAATATTAATAAACGAGTAATAATAAAAATTTCTTTTATTTTAAAAATTTGTTTTATTTCTAAAATTATATATATTTTTTTTTTACATAACAAATAAATTATCCAATATAATATATCTTTGTTAACGTTAAATAAATATTTATACCATAATAATTTGTCTTTAAGTAAAATTGAATTTTTATACTCCTGAATATTTTTTAAATAAAGACTATAAAGTAATTTTTTTTTTTTCCAAAAATTTTTATATGGCAAATAATTGTCTGTGTAATATTTAGGTTTTTGTGTTTTTACAGTAATTATTGTCTTACTAGAAAAACAAGCAGGAAATTTTTTTGCTAATCTTATCCATAAGTCTATATCAGCAATATAACCAAATTTAGTATTCATTCCACCAACCTTGTCAAATGCTGACTTTCTTACCATACAAGTACCCCTGATACTGCAATCTAGTTTTGATAAAAGTATATTTCTAATAAGCCAATCGCCTTCAATTATTTCAGAAGGCATAAAAGTTGAAATAGTATTTGTTTCAAAATTTTTATAAGAATTAAATACAAAAGCAGCCTCACTGTGCTTGTCTAACAATTTTCCCCATTCTTCTAATAAATTTGATGGATATAAATCATCGTGATGCAATAGGGCAATATAAGGTCTTGAACATAAAGAAAAAGCATAATTAGTATTGCCCGACATCCCAATATTAGTTTTAGTTTTTTTAAGAATTATATTATTATTTTTTTTTTTAATATTAATAAGCTTTTCCCATGTTCCATCATTTGAACAATCATCACTTATTATAAATTCGAAGTTTTTTAATTTTTGTTTGAGAACACTTTTAACAGTATCTTCAATTGTATGAACATGATTGTAGGATAATAATACACACGAAACTTTTTCTTCTAAATACTTTTGGTATGGCATTAATTATTTCTGGAATTTAAAATTAATCGAATTTTTTTAGAGGGGCAATGTCTACACCAAGTCTATCCTCAATAGTTTTAACAAAATTATTTGCATTAAGTAAACCTGTAAAAGAACCAGTATCAAGCCAAATAGAACCTTTTTTTAAATTAATGACTCTCGTATTTTTTTTTTTTAAATAAAGATTATTAAGATCAGTTATTTCTAATTCTTTTCTTTTTGATGGTTTAAGTTTTTCTACATATTTTGGTGCGTCACAATCTAAAAAATAAATACCAACCACAGCTTTTTTCGATGTAGGATTTTTAGGTTTTTCGATGATATATTTATATTTCTTGTCTTCAAATAGCACTCCATATTCGCTTGGATTATCAACTTCATATGTAAAAATAGATGAATTTTTCGAATAATTTGCATTTTTGAATAAACTTAAAAGATTAGAGCCGTAAAATATATTATCTCCTAGAATTAAAACACTTGGTGAATTTTTTAAAAAATTTTTACCCAAAATATAAGCGGCAGCAACACCATTTGCCGACTTCTGTATTTTATAATATATTTTTATACCAAACTTATTTCCATTACCGATAAGTTTTTTATATAAAGGCAAATTATTAGGATCGGATATAATTAAAATTTCTTTAATATTTATATTGATTAAAATTGAAAGGGGATAATAAATCATTGGCTTATTATACACCGGCAAAAGTTGTTTGCTTATAACAGTAGTTAGTGGCTCTAATCTTTTACCTAAGCCACCCGCAAGAATTATTCCTTTTCTTTTTTTAGTCATTTAATAGATTTTTTATATCTTTTTTCCATGTATTCATTGGAAGCTTAAAGTATTTGATAGTTTTTTTCATTCCTAATTTACTTATTTTTGGTCGTAATGCGATAGTTTTATAATGAATGTACTTGCCTTTATTGACTGTATTGAAGTTTTTTTTTAAAGTTATTTTTTCAATATATTTTGCTACGTCAAAATAACTTAATGCTTTTGGATTAACCAGATGAAATATTCCACTCAAATTTTTATTAAAGAAAATATTAATGTTTTTTTGCAAGAATTTATTAATGAAAATAACTGTGGTTGGACAACTATATGAGTCAGAAACTACGTAAAATTTTTTTTTTTTTAAAATTTTATTTTTTATTTTTTTTAAAAAACCAAATTTATCGGAAGATAACAGCCAACTTATTCTAAAAATAAAGAATTTATTTTTTGATTTTAAAATTTCTCTTTCACCGAGGTATTTTGTATAACCATAATAATTAATTGGTTCACATTTGTTAAAAGGCTCATAATATATATTTTTTCCTTTAAAAACATAGTCAGTAGAAAAATGTATTAAGATAATAGAATTATTATCGCAATATTTTTTTAATATTTTTATACACTTAATATTTAGTTTTTTACATGTAATTTTTTTTTTTTCGGCCAAATCAACATTTGTGAAACCAGAACAATTAATAATAAGATCCGGCTTAATCTGATTTAAGGTTTTAATTCTTTTTTTTAGATTTATAAGTTTTATTTGGTAATCTCTAGATTTTAAAATATCAAACTTCAACTTATCCAATTTAAGATTAGCACTTAAAAAACTACCTAGTCGGCCATTGGAGCCAAGAATAAGAATTTTTTTTTTACCCATAGGGAAAAATTTTTTTTAAATTTTTAAAATTTTTATAATAAAATTTTATTGTATCTTCTAAACCTGCATCAAATTTTATCGAAGGTTTCCAGCCTGTGTCTTTATATATTTTAGAATTATCTATTGAATATCTATAATCGTGACCTTTTCTATCTTCTATAAATCTTATTAATTTTTCAGAGTCTTTTTTTTTAAATAATCTATCAAAAACTTTACAAATTTTTTTTGCTATATCAATATTTCTTATTTCATTATTAGCACCGATTAAATAAGTATTATAGTTTTTCCCTTTTTTATACACTTCGTAAATTGCATTGACATGATCAGTTACATGAATCCAATCTCTAATATTTTTTCCATTGCCATAAATTGGAATTTGTTTTCTTTCAATGCACTTGTTTATTATTACTGGTATAAGTTTTTCTGGATACTGAAAAGGACCGTAATTGTTAGAACAGTTTGTAATTTTATATGACAAACCAAAAGTCTGCCCATACGCTCTTACCGCATGATCAGTAGATGCTTTGCTAGCAGCGTATGGGTTAGCAGGAGCATATTTTGTATTTACAGAAAATTTTTTTTGATTTGTTTTTAAAGATCCAAATACCTCATCTGTTGAAATATGTATTAGTTCAATTCTATATTTGGAATACTTTATGAATTCTAGTAAATTTAATGTGCTAGAAATATTATTCTCGTAAAAATATTTTGGTTTTTCCAGGGATCTATCAACATGGCTCTCTGCTGCGGCGTTTATAATTATATCTGGGTTAAAATCAGTTAAAATTTTTTTTAATTGTTTTTCATGCAATAAATCACATTTTTTAAAAAAATAATTTTTGTTCTTTAATTTTATTTTTTGACTTTGCTTTGAAAGTTTATCAATATTTAAAATCGTAAAACCTTCATTTAAAAACTTATTTATTAAGTGCGACCCAATAAATCCATTTCCACCTGTAATAATTGCTTTTTTTTTCAAAAATATTTCCTTGATTTATTAAATAAATTTAATTTTTTGTCATTATTTGAAATAATAAATTTTTTATTTAAATTTAAATTTATTGCTTTATAATTAATGCCACTATTGTTAGCTTTGTTATAATAATTTGATACTTTATAATTTACGATAGTATTTTTTTTTAATGTCATAAACCCATGCGCGCAGCCTTTGGGTATAAATAGTATAAAAGGAGATCTTTCAGTTATTTTAAGTTTAAGTAATTTCTTATAAGTTTTTGATTTAGACCTTAAATCAAAAATGTAATCAATTATTTCTCCTTTTATAACACTTAAAAGTTTATCTTGTGCAAATTTATTTTTTTGAAAATGCAACCCACGAAAAGTATTTTTTTTAATTGATAAACTTTGATTTTCCTGGACAAAATTTCCTCGAAAAAATTCTTTTAATTTTTTTAAATTATATATTTCAATAAAATAACCTCTTTTATCTTTAATTATTTTAGGATAAATAAGCTTTACACCTTCTATTTTAGTAGACTTAATTTTCATTTAATTTTAAAATTTTTCAATAATAGTTAATAGTTATTAAGTATTGCATCTATTTATTGTATCTCAAAATTTGGTTGCGGGGCTTGGATTTGAACCAAGGACCTTCAGGTTATGAGCCTGACGAGCTACCAGACTGCTCCACCCCGCGATAAAGTTTTTTACTTATAACATTATATTTTAAATTATCTACTTTTGTTAAATTTGAGTGTAAAGTTGAATTATTTAGGATATTTACAAAAGATTACAATTTGTGTAGAAGACTGTGCCTGGTGATTATTGCAAAGGAGTAACACCCGATCCCATTCCGAACTCGGCAGTTAAGCCCTTTAGCGCCAATGGTACTTTGTCTTAAGGCACGGAAGAGTAGGTCGTTGCCAGG